>Ga0075163_10000441_pt1 | contig 53065 bp, 52 predicted proteins | sample JI1023141ADNA_FD_71478 | JGI IMG/M metagenome (GOLD analysis project Ga0075163, IMG submission 71478) | Wastewater effluent complex algal communities from Wisconsin, to seasonally profile nutrient transformation and Carbon sequestration -... | ecosystem: Engineered > WWTP > Effluent > Algae...
GAAATCCGTGCATCCCGTGGATCGCTGGTATCGCAGACATCGGTCAGGTACCGGTTGTATGTTGCAATCAAGCGTACGGCCCTTGGGTAATACTTGAAATCGCTACCTTGCCCCTGCGCGTTGGCTTTTTCGTAGTGCCCAAAGTACAAGCCCATCAAATATGCGGCATCTTTGCGCTCAGCCTCCTTCGATAGAAAAGCGTTGGCAGTAGTGGACTTGGCTTTGCCGCGTGGACGGCGGGCTTTGCTACCGACCTCCTGGAAAAAACGATTGCCGGCGTCTTTGATTTTCTGGTCAGAGACTTCAGTACCCATGATTTCCTGAATCAGAACCGTTCGGCTAGTCAGGCCACAGAGTTGCTGGAAAACGTGCGTCCATTCAGGCTCGAAGGTGTTTATCCGAGACCTTGCCGGCTCCGCGCCACCACATCCCTTGCGAATAGTCATGTTTTTTTGTTGCTCCATGTTCAGGACCGCGCCCAACTGGCCACAGCAAAAACCGTGCGAGCCTTCTGAGGCAAATTAGTCATACCAGCCATCACAAAAAACTCTTGGCTGACCGCTGGCTCCACCGCAACGGCAAGGTCACCCAGGAGCCATTGCAATTCCCGAGGGGTATGTTTTGTCAGGAAGTTGGCATGCCTTGCAGTAAAACCATATCGAACTTCCGCTTGCTCTTTGGACCGCTGAATAGCGTCTGCGCGTGTCAACAGCGCAAGATAGCATTCGTTGCGCGAGTCCTCTTCAATGTCACTTGATGAAGGTGGAATCTGAATTTCAGTAGGCTCAAGCAGCAGAGGTAACTTCACGCGGAATAGTGGCACCTTGCATTCCGCAATGCTCAACACCTCATCCATACTGAGTACAGAGAGCAATTCAAGCAAGCCCTTTTGCCCCGGAAACCAACGCCCCATGGTATGTGCGTCCAAATCGACACCTGACACCGCCAACTTCCAGCGCCGCAGCAACATTTCCTTGTTTTCTGTTGCAATCGCCCGTTCAGCGGGAAGCAGCTTCTGAAACGAGCCATCCCTTGAACTCGATCTGGCACCCATTTTCACGCTCTCCATCTGGCCCTCCAATACGAATCTTCACACATTCGACGTTTACGATTCCAACGATCTGCGCTTATCTTGACGCCAAGTACAAAATCTTACATGTTATTGCCCCCATATTTCTTATAGGGCGATCTCTATTTACCTTTATCCGCATCTTTTGTATAAACAATTGCCTCATAACTACAGTTTGGTTTCCATCATTGGACAACTGCGATAATTGGTTATAGTCAACTCCATGGCATCTCTCACCCCTACGCAACTATCACAGCGCTTCGCAGCTCGACTGCACAATGCGCTTACGCGGATGGGGTATCCAACAATGCCATTGGATCGCGCACGCGCCTTGGCGATTGAAATCAACCTTGATCTTTCCACCACATCCGGTTTGCTCAATGGCCTCATCATGCCGAACTGGGACACACTATTTACTGTTTGCGCTCTGACATCACGCGAACCTGGATACTTCCTTGATTCAACTGTGAATAACTTTCCCACAGAAACAAAGCTTGTCAAGCCTATCGACGGCGGGGAAAGCATTGTTCTTCACCTCCCGAACTTTGAAAGTTCCAATCGGATGCCTATTGCATCAGAATGGAGCTATCTCCACGCAACAAGCCCCATGGGCTTTGGCGTGACCAAGGGAGACTATGTGATCAGTTTCAGTGCTCCGGTTGATGAAATGCAACTGGTCGAGAAGGGCGTGTACATTTTTGGAAATGATGCCGGCTACCAAATCCGCCAGTGTGATGGGCTGGATGAGTCCAGTGCTACATTCATCGGGGTTGATGAAACATCCCACGCATCAAACCATGATGTTTTGCACATTGGACTGAAGGCCTCTCGTATTGAAACAAAGAAATTCAAGAAGGCGGGGTTTGCTCACTTTGGCGAAGTCACTGCTGTTGTCCGCGACTACCGATTCCAGCAACAGCTTCTTGTTTAGCGTTTTGCCGTCTAAATTACGTTAGCTTTTCGCCAAAGAAAAAGGGCCCCGAAGTTATTCGGGGCCCTTTTCAATGGTGGTTTAACACCGATCAACCTGTTGCACGCAACAAGCTGTACTGAGTACTTTGCTGTACCAGTTGTTCGCCTTGTTCAACCCAGCGAACCATAGACAATCCGATGCGGTTGAAGAGCGACCTGACGACCTTGTAAGCGACCGACTGCCCCAGGAGTGCATGCCCCATGGTTTTGCTTGTATCGCCCACCAGATGCTCTGGCACTTCCTTGATCCGTGCATGCTCCACCACCGTAAATGGCCGAAGCAGCGTTGGATCTGACGGATGACTCAAGAGGGGGTCAGTGCTTCCATTTTTTGCATATCCTTTGCGCAATACGCCGCATGAAGTGGACTCTGGCGTCACAACCTGCATTGCGAAACCGTTGCCCTTTTCGGTATCCCGAACCTCCTTCGTCTTGAGGTACTCAAAGGTTCTCCAGTCAGATGCGTCAGGTCCAATCGGCTCCAACACATCAGCTATCGTTCGAACTGGGCGCATCGTAGGGACAATGGAATTGAGGTCCATCTCGATACCACGGGTTGTACCAATCAGAAACCAGCGCTTCCGCGCCTCCAGACACCCAAAATCAGATGCATCGAGAGTTACCTCCTGCACGTCATATCCACTGTCGCGAAGGTACTGCCGCAGGATCTGCGCACTTGCTGTGTCTGAATATGGAACCACATTCTCGAACACCGCTACTGTGGGCTGAATCCGCGTGAGAATCATCAACGCCGGCGCCATCAAGTGCCCCACTTCAGGGTGATCCTCCATCTTTGCGATTTTGCGTGATGACCGCCCGGCCGTCGAAGCGCCACTACAAGGAACGCCAGCACAGAACACGTCCACCTTCGGCAATCGCCGCATAGCAGCCTCATCCTGCACCAACTCCTGCATTGGAGCTGCAATCCCCATCGTGCTTTCACGCCAGATGTCGTTGTGCTCTTGTGCATGGTTGATGAGGTCTTCATCGATCTCCATGGCAACCGCGAGTTGGGCGTCTACGCCGGCTTCTTCCAACCCAGCGTGGGCGGCATGATCCATGATCCCAGCCCCAAACGAGAGCCCAGCGGTCACGACCGTGCCGTTGGCAAGGTTTTCCCGTGTGCGCCGCAAGCGTTCCAGCCTGTTCGCTTCACTGGCCAGAGGAAGAATCAGAATCCTTCCTGCCTCAATCACGACCCGAACTGCTTCCATTCCCTCAAACGGCTTGAGTGCAGCGGCACTATTGATGTCGATCACAGGAGTGGTTTTCCCCTTGCGATCTTTCTTGCACACCACATAGTTCCCGTTGGACTGCGCAGTGAGTTCAATCCGGCGCTTGTCTTCGTTGAACGTACGGTTGTAGGTCTTTCCCGGTGCAAAACCGGCGTCAGCCAAAGCTTCGACATCGAGGTACACCTGCGGGGCTCCCTTGTGGCTCCCCACTTTTCTTACGAGATAACTATCCATCTTGTTTCTCCAAATGAAAATCCCCGCCATGCGTTCAGCAAAAGCTGTGCACTGGCAGGGATCGTTCGTGTCAGCCAACTAGCTGACGAAAATGATGTAGGTACGCCTTCTTAGGCGGCTACCCGTTCTTTCCAAAAGTCTGCAAAATCGTTACCCACCTTTGCAGGGCGAACAATCAGACACCGCAGCTTCATTTGACGCGCAGTTTGCGCACATTCGGCAGCATAGGTACTACCAGCTCGCCGCATCACAGCACTCCCATCCTCCCTGGAACCCGATTTCTTGAGTTCGTCCGAATCTGCGAAGATGACCAAGGTCTTGACCTTGTGCAGCAGTTCATGTGGCAATGTGAATTTGGCAAGTGCTGGACCGTTGAGGCATGGCCAGACGGGGATGCCGTCTAGCATGGCACTGGCCCAACCGCTTTCCAACCCCTCGCAAACCCCCAGTTTGTCGCCCATAGGCTCCATCATGCGGACTGCAAATGATGTTTCACCTACACCCAAATCGGTCTTCTTTGCCAACGGGACGTTGGCTTTGTGACCGTCTGGTGTCAGGTAGGTCTTGTGCAACTGCACCAGGTTGCCCTGGACATCTCGTGCACACGCCAACATGGCTGGAAACTTACCAAGCAACACCGGCCGCCCGCCCTTTTCCACCGGTGGAGCCCAATATTCCAGAGCCGGATGGAAGCGAATATCCTGCAGCAACAAATTCATGCCTGGTACCCGGTTTTGCATATACCTGCTTACCGGGTCCCCTGACTTAATCTCCTGCGCCTGATTCCACATTCGCACCATACGCTCAAGATTGCGTTCGATCTTCTCCGGCGTCCAATCACTTTGTGCGGCGAAGTAAGACTCCCGTGAAATGGGCTGGATCGATGGGTTGGCCCCAAAGAAATCCCTCACATCGTCAGCAGCCTCGTGAAATGAGCGGTAGCCCATGTGCTTCATCAGCAAACTGAATCCGGAAGCGTATTTGCCTGCGGTGCAACCGTTGCACACCCAGACACCCCCGAACTTGCGCTGATTCCAACGGTACCTGTCAGTGCCCCCACATAGAGGGCAAGGTCCGCATTTGCCGTTGAAAAAACTCGAATCCATCCCCCGGCCCGTCAATATGTCTGGCCAGTTTCCGAAAGCGAGATCTTCGGCGTTCTGTTTCATGATCCCTCCCAATAAAAAGAGGGGCCACGCATCCCGCGAGGGACATGCAGCCCCTCGGGGTTAAAAATATTTGCAACCATCAAAGGCTGCGACTTGCACAGTAATGCAATGACCATTTCATTCTTTCAGAAAACACATTGCGAGTCCAAAGTTGTGAACCAAACCGCTGAGTCACGGCGAATAGCTTTTTTCACGGGTCTTGACTCAAGGCCCTGAAAAAAGCCCCATCCCGAAGGATGGAGACTTCAAACATTGGAATCAGGCGACAAGGGACTGCGAGAGGCGATCCTTGAACATCTGCTCCATTGCACCCGGCAATTCGGATACATCGTCTACATACGCAACATATGGCGCCAGCTTCTGGAGCCGCTCCAAATTGCAGTACTCCCCCATTCCGATGGCCAGAATTTCAATGCCAGCACTGAGAGCTTTGGTCGCCTCCAGCACGGCACCTTCGAAATCGTCTGGCTCACCATCTGTCACCAGCAAGAGGAAACGCCTTTCACACCGTTGCATCAGCAGTTTGGGAACGACATCCCGTAAGGCTTCCGTCATCGGCGTCGTCCCATCTGTTCTGACTTCCTCGCATTTGCTGGCCACCTGCCTGGCAGATTGACCAAACTTCTGCAACGTATCAACCGCAGCGCTGGGATAGTCACTTGATGGGAACGTCTCAATCGACGTTCTCACCTTGGATATTCGCTCCAGCGCCTGAGCAGTCGCAAGGCAGACCTTGCTTGCCTGGACAATGATTTCTTCCATCGAATCCGACTTGTCCAGCAGAATTGTCATAGCCGCATCAATACCAGCTACAGGCTTGCGCGCACGAAAGAGTTTGCTGTCCCCCATCGTCTGCAAGCGCCAGAGGCGATTGGCCGCTACCTGACCACCAGCTGCGGCCATCTTCATCGGCCTGCGTCGCTTATCCTGAAGCTTGGCAAGATAGATCCGTACAAGACGACTGACGACACCGCTCAACCGGATATCACCTTGCAACGATTGGCTCTTTGGCGGGCTTGCGCTTTCACCACCAGAGCCGAGCATTCCCAATACCCGCTTTGTACTGTCGTCTTCATCGAGGGGTTCGCCAGCAACAAATGCTCGTGCGGCCTGAATGTCAGCGTCATCGCTGGCTTCCACCATCTGCAACACCAGAGCATCCAGTTCCACCCCTTCATCGGCTTCCTGCAGAACCTTCTGCATCGCTTGCAGGGCTTCGTCGCTAACGTCGATTTCCATTTCTGGAGAAGCTACGTCTGGGGCACCGAACTCCTGCTCGTAGGCCTGCTGTAGCAGCGTGCCCAAATCAGTCGAAGGACCACCATCAATATCAAAATCCGGCTCACCCTGGCCGCCAGATTCAGTTGCATCACCTTCGGCAGAACTCCCCCCCTGCCCTTGCGGTTGCGCATCTGACTCCGGCTGTCCGTCAGTTTCCGTTTCTGGCTCCGTAGTCTGGCCATCCTGGTCCGCGCCATCGCCATTCTCTTGACTTTCGTCCTGGCTATTGGCTTGCGGTTCCTGTGTGGCCTCGCTTTGCCCACTTGCCTCGACCTCCTCCTCGCCCTGAGACTGGTCAGATGACTCGGCTTCGGTTTCTGGTGGTTGCTGATCGTTGTCACTTGCGGAATCCTGCGAATCGCCATCTTTCGATGGCTCATCGGGCTCAGGCGCCTGCTTCGGCTTTTCCAATATTCCCAAATGCAACTCTTCCGACAAGGCGCGAACGTCATGGGTGTTATTGCAGTTTGGCAACGCGTCAATCGCCGCATCAATCAGACCAGTAACCCGGCCACCAACAATCCGGTCGGTTTGCTCCAGCACTGCAGGGCCAACTTTTTGAATTGCTTCATGAGGTGCAACACGCATATACCCGCGCACCAACGTGCTGATCTGTACAGCTTCGGAGGCGAGTTCCGGCGTCAGTTTTGACTCCTGAAACTTCTGGACGACTTTCTCCAGCGCCCCTTCCAACCCCCGGTTCAACATCAGTGCTGCGCCGGGGTATTTGGCAACTTGTTTGGCCTCAATTCGCGGATCTTCAAAGGCATTCAGCAGGTTTTTCACACCCAGATTGATGCCGTCCAAAGCCGAATAGTCCGACTCGTCTCGATGACCCAATTCGTGCACAACCTGCCGAGTCATTAGAGCGATTTCCGCTGCAGAACCGGTTTTTGGGTTTGGGAGCGACACTTCGCCATATTCATTGCAACTGGCCCCCCTACCCCAGTTGACTTTCACTTTTTCCCCCTGAATCAGGGAGATCAATGCCACAAGCACCCTCTTGGCATTTGCAATTTGCATATTGAATCCATTGGTCATGGACACTCCTCACGCCCCGACACTTGCGTGCCGGGGTTGGTTGGTTTTAGAACAACCCAATGAATTGGGGTTGGCTTGCGCCCACGATAGGCATAGGTGTTTCTTCAAACAACCCATTCGTGGAACGCTCTTTCGGAACATTTGGAGCAATCCTCTGTTCCGTAGCGACAGGCACACGCTCCACAACGGGAGGTTGAACCTGGATGTCGGGCAAATACGGCTTCTGCAGCGCAAGCGCATGCTCGAAGGCATCTGCCGATGACTCAGCGCTGAATGCCACTGCTGCGACTTCCATTGCCTGAGTCTTGTTGGACAACGTCTTGGCAAGCGTCCAGATGTGCATCAGGTACACACCGTCGATTGGCCCGTTTACCGGAAGCAACTTGAGAACGTGCTCAATCATCTCGGCCAATGGTTCCACGGTGGGATCCAAAAAGGCAAAACTCTTGAGCTTTTCTCCGATGCGCTTCAGAGGGCGCAACGTCTTCCAGGTCACTTTTTCACGGTGCTTCACGACCCCGTCAGCCCCCTTACCGATGAGGTAGTTGGCAATCAGGTGCTGTGCTTCACGCTCTGCGTCAGCAAACAACTCGCCTTTGAGGCCGGTCATCTGGTTGGCATAGTTCGCGTTGACCTCGCTAAACTCGTCAGAGCTTGGCGGGCTAGCGCGCGAAAGGTGAAAGCCAAACGACAGCTTGCCAGCCACTTCCGCCGCGGAGGGGATATCGCTGATCAGTTGCGTCCAGTCTTTGTTTTCGTCTTTCTTGCGCCACTCGTCAATCGCGGCCACGTAACGCTTTTCGAAATCCGAAGCTTTCTTGTCAAACGTGGTTTTGATGCGGACCAAATTACGGTACACATCATTGAGCTTTACGTCCGGGATGCCCCGGCTCCCGAGTACTGGCAAGCCCTCGACGTTCAGCAGTTTTTCCGCTTCACGTTTGAGCCGCAGGAAAGGAGCCAAGTCATCCGTGTCGCAAACCTTGATGGAGCCCAGCGTAGCCAGGGATTCCGGTGGGAGTTTTGCGAATTCAGGGTTCTTAGCAATCAGTGCTTCCTTCTTGAGCCGCTTGCGGCCAGACCAAAGGTGCACATCCATCGTCACGCAAACAAGTCCACTAACGGACGTTTGCGTAATGACTTCATCGACAGAATTTGTCATTGGGTTCTCCAAATGGAAAACGGGAACCCAATTGCCCTGTGCGGGATTGAATTCCCGCATGGGTTGAATAGGGCAGGCAAAAAAGCCCGCAGTCGGAAAAACCGAACTGTTGCCAATTTAGAGCAAATGCCTCAACTGCGCAAATGATCTCGACCACCACCCTCGGTTCTCGCATACGAAAGCGAAAAAACCCATGAGTCAGGAACGTTTGACAAACGGTCGATCTGATTTAGGCTTTTCCGTCCTACAACTCGCGCTCGATAATGACAAATCCAACTCAGCCCCAATATCGCAGAACTCCCAGCTCCAAGTCATCAGGAGCAATACGCGGAGCCTCCATGAGCATCACCGACTACGAAGCAGTCACGATAAATGCATGGAGCGCCCTGGTCATCATGGCAGTGGCCGCCTTGCTTTGCATCTATCTCGGGATCACATTCCGAAATCCACTCTGGTTCTTTTTGATTGGTCCGATGCTGTTCGCTGCCAAAGGATTTGTCATTATTCAGCCGGGTGACGCGATGGTTACTACCCTATTTGGGAACTACAACGGCACGGTCAGCAACGATGGATTTTTCTTCATCAACCCATTCGCCAGCGGTGCGCGTGTCTCTCTACGAGTCGAAAACACCGCAACACCCGTCCTTAAAGTGAACGATCATTCTGGGAACCCCATTGAAATTGGCGCCTCCATCGTATGGGAGGTCGACGACGCTGCCAAAGCCATATTCAGCGTGAATGACTATGGCAACTACATTCGTATCCAAGCGGAAGCAGCGCTGCGCCAGGTTGCTGCAAGCCGACCCTACGATGCCGATCATGAAGTAGATCAGCCAGCCAAGTCGCTGCGCGGGGACCGTGATGCCGTGGTGCAGGAGCTGATTGCGGCTATTGAAGAGGTTATCGCGCCAGCTGGACTGCGCGTGATCGACGCACGCATAGCCCACCTCGCCTATGCGCCAGAAATTGCGGGCGCAATGCTCAAACGCCAGCAGGCCGAACAGGTACTGCTGGCACGCCAGAAGATCGTTGAGGGAGCTGTCAGTATGGTGAAGACTGTCGTGCAGAAATTGGAAGAGGAAAAGATTGTCACATTGAGCCAAACTGATCGCGTCTCGCTCGTGACCAACTTGATGACCGTTCTGGTGTCTGATTCCGAAGCCCAACCAGTATTGAACATGTCGACCATGCCCATCCGCAATGGCACCTAGTGCTGCTTAGTGCATAGATACTCTCAGGTATTCTGCCCCCACCCCCCTTGTGCTGCAGCCGTTGCATGCTACTTTGGCTTCATGAATACAGCTAGACTTGATATTGGCGTCCGGGTTGTCGTGAACGTCGATCAATCCCGAACACGGCTCGGAGCAGCTAAATACCCAGGACGACGAGGAGGGATCGTTCGCAGGAACCCTGTCGCCAAAAACGACCATGGTGGACTCTGGTACGTTTACCTGGAAGCGACCAATCGCGCTAAGGCTCGGGAAGAAACGTTTTGGGGCGAGGAACTTCAAGTGATTGCCCCTCCTGCCCCCGCCACGCAATAGTCACGACCCAGGCGCTTCTTTCTCACAGCCACCGGCATCCAACCGCTGTCATAAGCCTTTGAGCTTATGGCAGCGCCCTCTTTCGAGGGCCTGCACAGGTCCGGTTTTACCCGGACCTTTCTTCAATCAACCACACGAACCTTCATGTCCGCAGTGGTCACAGACCTCACAGCCGTTTCTTTTATGAAGTGACATCGTCTTGCAGCTTGGGCATTGACGCCCAATCACTTTTGACTCAGATGTCGCCAATGCAGCGGTTGGTGCCGTTGCATTGATCAGCTTCGTCCCAGCGTCGATCAACCCGAGCGCTTTCATGCGAGCAAGAAGGACCGCTGCAACATACGCCACCGTTGACGGGTAGTTTTGCTGCTTGGCCTCGCCCGGCACCTGCGCCAAGAAGTCGCCGCGTACCTCACCGAAGGTGGTCAGTTTCTGCAACTTCATGGCCACCCATGCCGGATCGCTCACGCGCATATCGATACTCAACAACTTCGTCAGTCCATCGAGCACCTTGGGGTACTTTCCGGAAAGCCACACCGAGTAGGGGCGAATCTGTCCGTTTGGCAGTACCAACTCCTTGGTGTGCATGTGGAAGTTATCCCCAGTCACCGGATTGCTGATGTCAGCACCCCATCCCATTGCGCCAACTGGCCCCGTTTTGGGCTCCCGGCGGGACAACAACGCATCCACCATTGGCGAGGTGCCGTTGCCTTCCAGTGCGCCGATTTCGCTCAACCGGTGTTTCACCAGACTTGCGAAGCCTGCAGCCAGACTTGGCATCATCACGACTTGCCCCGTTGCCGGGTCAGTCATTTCAAATCCATCATCACCTTCCGTGTCCAGCAAGGAATCCAGCTTCATAGCAAGCCATGCACCGTCATCCGTACGCATATCGACGCTCAGTGCCTTGGCAATTGCTGCCAGGCCCCGCGGCTGTTCGTTGCCAGCGATGTACACCTCCAACGGATGTAGCACACCATTGCGCCAGTGGTTGACCACTACCGCAAACCGACCACGAGGATGCTTCACGCTGTAGGTCACCCCTTCTGCAGGCACATCCGGACGATTCGGCCAGCGCATTACTTCCGTAATAGGCGGCACATCCTTCAGTACCACTCGACGGTCAGGGTCATCCTGGCGCAAATCCTGCACCACAGGAAGTTCCACTTTCGCCGACTGATCAGCCGACTCCAGCACTGAGCCGACCATAGCGTTGGGCCGGTAGGTTGTAATGCCTTTCAAGCCCAGTTTCCACGCGTCTACATAGACCTTCATGAAGTCCTCGAACGGGTAATCAGCAGGGACGTTGACCGTCTTGCTGATCGCACTGTCGACATAGGGTGCAACCGCCCCCAGCACGCGCAGGTGGTCTTCCACTTTCATTTGCAGCGCCGTGACAAACACTTCGCTTTCTGCATCTTCACCGTGGATCTGCTTAAACAGGCGGTACGAGTAGTCGTCCAAAAAGACTTCTTTCCGCTCTTCGCCGTCCCCACGAATGGTGCGTTTTTGACGCAGACTGAAGATCGGCTCGATGCCCGAACTTGCGTTGTTTCCAAATGCCATTGAAATCGTCCCTGTAGGGGCAATCGACAGCAGATGCGAGTTGCGGATACCGTGCTTCCGAATGGCATCCTTGATGCTTTCAGGCAGCCTGGAGGCGAATGTGCCCTCCTCCAGATACTTGTCAGCCTCAAAGAATGGGAATGCACCCAATTTCTTTGCCAATTCAACGGACGCCATGTACGCCTCATCACGCATAACTCGCGTGACCTTTGCCGCAAAGTCTGCACCCTCTTGCGAGTCGTACCGAATTCCCAACATGGCCATTGCGTTGGCTGGACCAATGTAGCCCAGACCTATGCGACGCTTGTTCATTGCTTCGTTCTGTTGCTCAGGCAACGGCCAACGCGTCTTGTCCAGAACGGTATCCAACATTTCGACGGACTTGGCAACAGCTTCACCGAATGCCTTGTAGTCAAAAAATGCCTTTTCTGTAAACGGGAAACGTACAAAGCGCATCAGCAGAATAGATCCCAAGTCGCAGCAACCGTAGTTCGGCAGAACTTGCTCACCACAAGGGTTTGTGGCAGAGATGGTCTCGCAATAACGCAGGTTGTTGTCTGCATTGATGCGGTCGATGAAGAGAACACCTGGTTCTGCCCCGTCGTAAGTGTTTTTCATGATGCGGTTCCAGATGTCCCGCGCCTTGACGGTGCGGTACACATACAGTTCCTTGCCGTCTGCGCGCACTTTCTTCTGCGCCGCAAAAGTAGGTTCTGCTTCATGCACCAGGTCGTAGTCGGCATCGTTTGCAACCGCCTGCATGAAATCATCAGTGATCGCCACCGAAGTGTTGAAATTACTCAACGTGGCAAACGCCTGACGGAATGCCCAGCCGAACTCGTTCTTGCTGTACACCAGATCCATCAGGCTTTTCGCCTCCTTGGCATCCAGACCCATTGTTGTGAAGTCAGGAGTCTTCTTGGCATCGATAAAGATCTCGATATCCGGATGGTCCACCCGCAAAACGCCCATTTGGGCACCGCGACGACCACCTGCTGACTCGACCGTCTGACACATGCGATCAAAGATGCGCATATATGACACCGGCCCGGAAGCGTGCGACTGAGTTCCCTTCACTTTCGCGTTTTGAGGACGCAACAGTGAGAAGTCATAGCCAACACCACCCCCACGCCGCATGGTCTCTGCGGCCTGCTTAAGGGCATCCATGATTCCTGGAATACCACCTACTTCTCCGCTCATGGAATCACCCACGGGCTGTACGAAGCAATTGATCATGGTACTCACCCGGTCCATACCGGCAGCACTGTTGATGCGCCCACCCGGAACAAAACCGGCTTCCATCCCTTCCAGAAACCGCGACGATTGCTCGCCGGTATTACCCAGCGCCTTGGCCACACGTTCCTGAATTTCGCGCACAGTGGTTTCCCCTGGCGCAGCATACTTTCTCAGAAGCACCTTATGGCACTCGTCCTGCAACGGAAGTGTTTCAATTGCAGGTAAATCATTTGTTTTCATTTCGAACTCTCCATTTTGCAAAATTGGGTCTCCCTTGAGACCCGCCAATGCACACCCCCACGAGGAGATGCACATTGGCTGGCCCCTTCGTTTGGGATCTGTCGTGATATTTCCCGACAGGGGAGAAGACTGCTGTCCACTGGGGAAGCTCTCTGCTCCCCATCGGACCGTATGTGACTGAACTTCATTCGAGGCACTAGGCACCTCAAATCACGTACTTTCAGCAACGTGCTCTGCTCAATGAGCAAAAATTCCTCGGACGACAAAAGCCCTAATGGCGCGCGTCAAAAGAGACGCCCCATAAGGGCTCTGAATCCATGGAAGATATGTGCAACAACCGAGATGATCCGGCTTGCAATGGGCCACTGCTGGTAAGTAGCGGTCAACAATGAGGCTGGGTTTGAGCACTCGCAATGTGCTGCGCGGCGTACCAGCTCCGCTTTCAGTCGGCCTTGAGACTGACTGTTGAAAGTGCCACCAATGACACTTTCAACAATGGTCTATTCGACTTGTGAGGGATTTTGCCCCCTTCTTGGACTCCTGCAAGTGATGGAGACCAGACTTTCGTCTGGCCTCACTCACAGTTCAATGCAGCACTTGTGGTTTCATTTGCAGAGGATGGTAGTCCTCCGCTTCCTGAAACCAGTTGACAGACGGGGGTTTCCCGTCCACCAGAAGGCCGAACATGGGGTCGAATTGAATTCGGTGCAAAGCGATTTGCTGCTGCGCCTTTTCCACTACCACCGTCATGCCGGTTTCGCCGGTTGCCGCCTGAAAACGCTGGACTTCTTCTACCAGCCGTTCTCCCATACTTACCATAGGTACTCCTCAAGAGAGGGAACCTACCCCGGCGGGACAGGTCCCGCTCGGGTTAACTTTACATAAACGGTTGTGAGCCACCGCCATCATCAAAATGGCCATGCTCACTGCTACCGAATCCTTCTCCTGCCCCTTCAGGCTCCGCGCCACGGCGCGGATTGCCGCCTCGTGGGGCACCCTGCGGGGGCGCATCAATGCGTCCGTAGCCGCTGTTGCTATACCGGCCGTCTCCGTTGCCTTGCGGCTCAGAACTACGGCTAGGGTATCCACCCCGTGGAGCGACCTGCTGCGGCGCATCATTGCGTCCGTAGCCCTGATTTCCGCCATTGTCTCGCGGCTGCGACTGATTGCGATCCCCAACGTAAGGCTTGCGCCCACGAGTGAACCAGGTCATGCGGTATTTCACAAAGGTCTTGTCTTCGTTGCCCTTTGTGTAACGCTGCGTTTCCTGCGTCCCTGTCACGCTCATTTCCTGCCCTTTGACCGTGGTGCTACAGATTTCTTCAGCATCCTCGCCGTAGCAGAAAAAGGTCACCGCTTCAGTGTGCTCCGTGTTCTGGGCAAACCGTGTCGATAACAACCTGAATTCACAGACCACAAAGTTCGGAAATCGTTTGAGTTCCGGCTGTGCGGCCAACCGTCCATGGGCGGTTATCGTGATCATGCATTTCCTCCTTGATGACGGATAACACGATACACGTTCTTGCTTCCTTCGCGGCCACCAGCCAGGGTGACAGGCACCTTGCCTTGTGGCGTGATGGAGACGCGTTCGCCAATCTGAACACCGCAGCGTTCAAGCTCACGTTCAAGCTCCACCCCACGCAAAGGCACCTCGACGCCGTCCGCTACTCGCAGACGACATTCAAAGACCTCGTAAGGGTCGCGGCCTTTGGGCCGGGCCATCTGGCTGCCTGCTGAAATCAGCACGCCGTCAAACGTAACTCCCACGTTCTGGTCGGGAATGTACTTCTTCACAGGTTGCGCCGATTCCGTTGGAATGGGCGGCTGTGCCTGCACAGGATGGGGCACCTGCTTGGGTTGTTCCACCTGCTTTTCCGCAGCGACTGCCACGGGTTTTGCAGGAGGTTGAACCTTCGCTTCTGCCTTCTTGGTTTCCGGTAGTGCTTTGGGCACATCGGGCACTTTCGCTGGCATTGCCTTGACCTTGAAATTTCCCTTCCGGTTGATCATTTCCTGCGCTTCTGCAACCGTCTTGTCCTTCACATCCGCAAAGCCTTTATCAGGTTCATACGGAACGGTTGGCAAAGTATGGCGGCGACCCTCCATCAATCCCCGCAAGCGAGGCTCGATGACGATCATTTCGCGCTTGATCACCTTCTTTTCGTGATAAACCAAAAGGTGTATCACTGCCACAGCTGGACTGAGGCGTATGGTCACAATCCGGTCTGCCGGTTCAAAATCACCTCGGTCTGAACTAGACACCGAGATCTGTCGGGCCACACCCGTTTGGTGTGTAGCCGCTGACTGATCATGCTCGGCCCCGGTTGGCAACGGCAAGTTGCCGCCTTTCACTTTTTGTTGCAACTTGCGTGTAACCACAGTTGCGCCACTGAGTCCTAACGACGCCAGTGCCAATACGATTCGCAATACCCAGTAAGCACCGAGCCCTACGATCATCGCCACCTTGATGACGATTCCATTATTTTTCTTTTCCATGTGTTTCCTCTTAAAAGGCAACGGACCTGGCACTGGCGAACCAGCCCCCGTCGTTTGGTTTTGTTTCCTGCTCGGCTATGGCCGACTTCACCAGAAGTGCTTGAGCCGACCAACCGAGATCCTCAAGAGAATCCCGGACCGCATTTTTTTCTTGGAAGATCGTGCCTAACCACGCTTCCCAATCCAGTGGTGCACTGCTTGGCTTGTCTGAAGGCATGCCTTCATATTCACCAACAACAAGTCGACCCACTTCGAATGCCCATTGCGCCACCACGAGGGTGAACGCCGGGTGTGACTTCGGGGTACTGATGTACTCCTTAGCTGTCTTAATACTGTCTATCCACCGACTCAGGGCCAGAGGCTCGATATCGGTCTTTGACATAGATTCTTCCCACTCTGTCGTCAGAGCCTCCAGGTCATCGCCCATGCTCACTGTCGTGAACAGAACGATGCCTCCGGATCTCAGCAGTTCTGGATGTCGAACTACAAAGTGCCCTTGGGGATTTGTCACCCCATCGCCCAACCTGTCCATGAAGTACAGGGGGCGTGCCAGTTTGACGTAGCCCATACGAGTGCGCTTACTGATTTCAGCAGCCAGAAGATGCGCAGAAACTTTCGTCTTGCGAACACCTGACGTGCCGATTTCAACCGTGTCAACAGATTGCCCGGAAACGCTGAACGCCCAATCCCCCTTTTGAGGATGGCGATATACGTCGTAGAGCATCGTCATGCCGACACCTGCGCAGTGTTGAGGTTTTCATCGAACCCAACGGCTGCCGTGATGTATTCCTTCACAGCGTGCCGCATGGTGACCGGCATCTTCAAAGCACGTTCCACCGCGTAGTGAACTGCACTGACTTTCTTTGTCCGTTGCAGTGTCTGGTACATCGCACTGAGCTTTGCCCAGCGTGATACGGCCCGTGTCGAAAATGGCTTTTCGATGGCATCTACGCCTTGACGGAATGCCAAGCGCACAGTGTTTGCCACCCCAACGGTCAACTTCGCAAGCATCTTTGCGTGTGCGGCTTCCACCCCACCAGCCAGCAGCTCACGAAGAACCATTGCTTCTTCCAGTTCTGGGCGAATGTAGTCCACCTCCATGTAGAAGGCGCGATCTTCATTTGCGACGTCCTGCACATTACGACCCGCCACAGTTGCAGCACTGTCTGTCGGGTTCTGTGTTGCAAAGAACCTGGTTGTTGGCGCCGGCTCAATGGTTTCCCCCGTTTCCGGGATCGTCCACGCATAGCCTTCCAGCAGCAGGTTCAAGGCGGTTGCCTCGCCTGGGTCAAGCGTGTTGTACTCGTCGAGCAACACAGACGTACCTTGTCGGCATGCGCGTGTTACAGGACCGTCAACCCAATGCAAACGACCGTCAAGCCCAGGCAACAGTTGCCCAATGAGCTTGTAATTTTCCGTTGATGGTGAACACGGCACTTTTTCAAGCGGCACATTCAGCCGCGCGTGCCACTGCTCGACCAGCGAGGTCTTACCTGCTGCTGGGTCGCCCTCAATCAGCAGAAATGTGAATCCACCGATCCAGAATGTCATGAGATCGCGGAAGCGATCCAGTTCAAACTCGTACGGCTTTACTTTCGGGACTCCTCGCAGGCCCGGCACTCGGCCCTGAATCAAGGCACTTTCCGGCACCTCGTTCAATGCAAATGTCGAGCGAATCTGGTATTCCTGAAATTGGGGCGGAGAAGAGGTAATCGTCTCCGGTACTGACTGGGTGTTTCCACCCTGCAGCTCTTTGTTGCTGCTGCTGTTCTTGTGCATGTTCAATCTCCTTAAAGAGTGCACCTAACCCCAGGTCCTTGAGAATTGGCTTAAGGCCTTCTCGCACTCGCTCCGGGTAGTAGCCAGCCAGACGGCAGCACAACTCAAAGCTAAATGGAACATCTGAGGGTTGAATAAATTTCCAAACGATTGAGGAGTCGGCATTCACCGAATCCGCAACGGCCATTGCTGCGGGATCAAAAATCCACTTCAGCAAGTCTTTCTTTTCTTTCCCATTGCCCCGCGCGTTCAGTAGCCGCAGGGAGTACATCAGCATGCCCTCATGCAATTGCTCGATAGCGCTTTCACTCCACTCGACGGACTCGTCATCTTCTTTCAAAGACTTCTCGTCATCTGTGCCTTCGGCATAGACATCGACATGGACACTCAGTTCTTTGTCCTCGTTCGGTCCGAACGGGGCATCAAAGACTGAATCGCTAAAGAGATCGATTTGGGCTGACATACCCGAACCAGAATTGACCATCGCAATCGGAGTCCTGCGGGAGGACGCCCGTTTCTTTGGTTTCTGACTCGCAAGTTCCTCCAGCTCAGCAAGTTGCTGCGCTGTGAACATGTCTAGGGAAAGCTGTGATGGCGGGCTGCTAAGAGCCTGCGCGCTCATGAGATAACCCGAAGGTTAAGCTCAATAGGATTGTCTTCATCTTGGAATCCTTGTCAGCTTGTACCGACACGGACCACCCCCTACAGGGAGTAGCCCCTGTCGGGTTGATGAAACGGCAATCTAAATTGCCACTATTGGGCGGACATTGCATCCGCGCTTTTCGATTTACATCGAGAAGTGCTCACAGCGCTTGATGAAACGCTGTCAGCAGTTCTCACGTGAGTGATCGCGATTTGAGGTTGGCTTAATGGTTGGTGCGCGACACATGTGCACCAGGAGATTTAGGAAAAGAACCCGAGGGTTCTTTTCCTTGCACTCACTTGGCTTCGTCCAGGATCTTTTCAATCTTGGTGTTGTGCTGGGACACGTTCTTGACGCCAGTATTGGCAACGCTCATGCCCAGAGATGCCACTGCAATGACTGCGATGATGATGACTACTGCTTTCATGATTTCTTCCTTGGAAAAAACCTCAAAAGCAGATCTACCCAAAGGGCAAGATTTGCCCAAGAGGGTTGATTAAAAAGAACTATTTCTCCGTAGATAGATAGCTCAAAGATTGGCGTACACGCAATACGCAACCATGCATTTCTGCACAGCCTTTTCCGACATCGTCGAGAAAGACCTCAAAGGCCAGTATTACTAGCGTTTCAGGTCTTGCCCGCGTGAGCAAAGAATCATGGATGGGGGTGCTTTCGCACCCCCCACCAAGAGTCCCGAATTTCTTCAGGACTACATATCAGTGTGTGTCTTTGTCCGATACCGTCGCACCAGACCCAGTAAGGATCGAAAAGTTTGTGTGTTCCATCTACACAGCGCACCACATTGCAGCGCACGGTTGGAATTATTGCTTCCGGCCATCCATGCGTCAAAACATCTGGACCAAATTGATCAACCGCTTGGTTTGAGCATCAAAAACACCTCAAGCACAACCCTTACAAGGCACTTCTACCCCGTTGGGCGCATGCCAGCAATACACCTCGCGGTCTAAATTCATAGCGTTCTATTACGACATCCCAATTCAACTGGAGAGTTCATCTATGACTACTGAAAGCATTGCACAACAAGAATCTGCTGCCCTGGCTAACAAGCGACTGGAGGCCCTTGTTGGCGTTTTTGGTGAGGCGTACGCGAAAAACTATGGCAACCCAGTGGCCTACATTGATGATGTGGTGCTGTCTTCGCCTGCCGTTATCAACTTTTACCGCCGTCAGTTTGGCTACGTGTCACGCGTTATGACTTACGAGTACCAGTACCGCTCCTGGAATGGTTACGACCAAGCCCTGCTGGACCGCTACTCTGAAATCATCACAAAGAAACTCGGAAGCATTGCGCAGCTTCTGGAAAACAACTGCAATCGGCTCCAAAAGTTGCTGGACCAGAACAACGTTCCTCTGCAGACAACTCTGTACAGCAACCCCATGGTGGCGACCGTCCCTATCATCTGCGGCCCTGCCCGCTCCTACTTCATGTTGCTCGAAAAGCTCGACTCGCTTCACAAGCTGGCCGGCACAGCCAATCTGTTCGGTGTCATTACATCGCCTCAACGCGCCCAGGCCGAAGTGCTCTGCAAGAAGGCAGTTCGCGCGTTTGAAGCGCTGCTGCGCAATGAAGTGGTCCGCATCTACCGTGAAGCCGACCGCCTTCTGAAGTCCCAGCGCGAGAAGGGCAACCATGATGAAGCGCGTGCTGCTCAGTTGGAAGGCCAGAAGAAGGACATCGCGGAAATTGGTGCCGTCATTGACGCTGATGCGAAATCCGATAGTGGTCTGGATCTGGGAAGCTCCGACCCTGGCCAAGTGATTGACGACGCCACCGCAGCAACAGCTGCAGCTACCGCGGCTGGCGGACGGAAAAAGAAAGCAGAACCCGTGGCCGACACAGCCCCGGCCGCTACCGCCTAAAGGCTCAGGCCACCTTAGGGTGGCCAATTTGTTTCTACCGTGGCATTTACACCAAATCAGCAAGAGGCCATTGAACACGATGGCCACCTTCTTATCGTGGCCGGTCCTGGCAGCGGGAAGACGACCACATCCGTAGCGAAGGGCATGCGCATTCTGCAAGACCCGAGCCGCAGTCTTCTGATGGTCACCTTCACCAAAGAGGGGGCCGATGAAATGCGCCGACGATTCGATGCGGCACAAAAGAAAGCTGGCGGGGCCCCATTCTCGGACAGGCGCTTGCTGATTGGAACATTCCACAGCATCGCACTCAAGCACCTGTATTCCCACCGTCCACGGGAGAAACTACTGAGCCCAGTGCAGCAGAACGCCTTCCTGCAGGAGGCCATCAACCGGTTCACCAACGATGCTGAAGAGGGCAAGGAAGTACGCAACGAGTTCGAGTCGTACATGTACGCTATTGACCAGGACTCAGTTGAGCTTTCCTCCAGCGCCGCCTCGGTCATAACCCAATACAGCGAACGGCTCAAGGCCAGTCATACGACCGATCTCTACTCCGTCATGCGCAACTGCTCACTGTGCGCCCGTGACGGCACTATTCCGCCTATGCGCTTCACCGACATGCTGGTGGACGAAGGACAAGACACCGACGAACTCCAAAAGGTTTGGATTTTTGCCCACGCACGAGCTGGCATCAATGTCACCATCGTGGGCGATGACGACCAATCGATTTACGAATGGCGGCATGCGCTTGGCTACACTGGCATGCGCTCTTTCCTGGAGGAGTTCGGTGCCCGACGCATCGAGCTTGGCGACAATTTTCGATCACGCTCGGAAATCCTCGCTCACGCCGTCATTCTGGTTGAGCACAACAAAGAACGTCTGGGCAAGCATTTGGTGGCCAGGCGTGGTGATGGCGGCAAGATATCCGCCTACTACACGCCCAGCCCCACTGGCCAATGCGACGAGCTCGCCGATTTGATCCGCGATCTTCCGGAGTCCCATACCAATACAGCAGTACTTGCCCGCACCAACCTATCACTAAACAATCTGGAAATGGCGTTGTCGCTGCGCCAGATCCACTACATACGCATCGGCAAATCCATCTGGGACAACGCCCACGTTGCAAACTACCTGTGCCTTCTGCAATCCCTGTTGGATGGTTCACCAGTAGGCATTTTCAGCACACTTGGAATCCTCTCGCTGGACCACGAGGTGAAAACCGAGATTCTTCACAAAATGAAAGGCAGCGCGCATGGATTTATGGCCGGGGAAATTCCTCCTCTTGACCACGCCACGCAGACTGACATGCAGATCGTCCGTGAATTCTCCAAGTCCTGTGTGTTCTGGCGTGCCCAGCTGCAGGCCGGCAGCGTAACGGAGGTAGTTCTGGATACCGGCGAGTGGCTGGCCTCCCACCAGCGGTCCACACGTGTGCGCGAAACGGTGAAAATGGCGGCCAGCATCCTTGGGAGGCTGTCTGGAAAACTATCCGCTCGATTATTTTTCATCAACACGAACAAGAAGTCCAGCGGGAGCGCACCCGTTACCTTGATGACAATGCATGGCAGCAAGGGCCTGGAATTCGACACCGTTCACGTTATCGACGCGAACAAGCCAGAGGATGGATCTGATCTGATTCATGCAGAATCAGAGCGCCGTTTGATGTACGTGGCCCTGACACGAGCAAAAGACCGGTGCTTTGTCTGGTACAACGGGACGGCCCACCCTACGCTTGCGGAAGCCCAGCTCCCAGTTCTTCACGAATACGAAAAACTCTACGCACTTGCCGCTGAGCCCGTAGGCTAGCTGTGCTCTTGCTGGCTCCAGTCATGCGGACGGAGCCCCCACAACTTGATGACCTTCGTTATCCTAGCCTCGCCATCTGGGACCAGCTTGTACAGGTCCGCCTTTGCCCATCGCAGGGCGTCAAGGCATACGAGCATGTCATCTCCAATTTCCACATCTACTGCCCGCAGGTCAAACAGGTCGAATGGATACGCTCTCCCGTTGAACGTGCTGGCCACAAATTTGGCAATCCGTGATGCTTGCCCCGTATCACTGCTTTCAGCCAGATGCAGCAGTCGTCCATACGCCTGCGCTGCTCGCCCCTGCACCTCGTTGGCTCGGCGCTGCCAGGACGCTTCCTGAACAAACATCGCGGCGACCCTTTCCTTCATAGTGGTGCTCTGTGCGTTCTTGGCTGGTGGCAATGACATTTGTTCCCCTGAAATGGACAGTAATGCGGCTCAGACCGCCGGTACCTCGGTGTGCGACTGGACAATCTTCCTCAAGTCGGCAAACCCGAGGCTAAAGTAAGCGACGTGGCCACATACAGCTTCCGCAAGTTTATGTGCCAGTAGCAAGCCGTCACGCTCTTGAGGGGTCCCGCTTTGCGCCGCAAGCATTGCCTGACGACCCGACATGAACTGAAATGCTGTGACGTGTGACCAATTGCCACCCAACTCTGCTTTTAATGCTCTAACCGCCTGTTCAATATCGGCATCCGAATGTGCCATGGCCAGAACAACAGTTGCGCACAGCCGCGTCCTTGGTAAAAGCGTGGGTGCCAGCGTCCGCTGCTTGGCAATCTTCCCAGCCAGGGCATCGCTAATCCTCATGACAAATTCTCCCAGACTGCGGTCTTGATGTATCGATTGCACTCCACCAATGCGATTGGTTGACTTTTACATTGTGCCTTAGAGCGCCCACAAACGACAAAGCCCCTACTGGCGAACCAGAAGGGGCTTTGTCTCTGAATTGATGTCTAGTGTGCCAAGCGGTTACTACCATTCAGCAACTTGTCTTCGCGAACCTGATCCTGGATCTTCTGCTCGCTCAACTTCTTGTTGAGGCTCTTGGTCTGGCGAATCGCAACAAGTGCGATGAGTATCCCGACGAGCATTAGGGCGTTGAAGGTATCCACGGTGTATATCGTTTCCATGTTGGTGTCCTCAAATTATACGAATCGTGGGACTTAATTCAAGGTTTTTCCGCTGGTCTTCTTGAAAGCGATGAGCTCACTTCGGACCACTGAACGAACCATGCCAGCCACCTTGCGGCGGTGCTCCTTGTCTTCGTGCTCTTCGCGGGTTGAAATCAACGCCGTGAGTTGCCTGGAGTACCACAAGCCAACAGCAAACCACAGTGCAGCAATCAGCTTCGTGATGATGGAGTCATGGGCGAACCCCAAGAGTGCCGCAATGACGGTTCCGTAGAACGCAGCATGCAGCACGAATTCCTTTCTCCATTCCAGTTCTGAAATGGATTCCTGGCTGGCGTCAATCAGACGTTTAGCCACAGCTTCTACAGTATCTGTATACACCAGCCCCAGCCAAAGCAACAGGGGCAGCACATACATCCCAAATTCAATTTTCATACGCATCTCCTTAATGTGGAGAGCACCGGCCCCAAGTTGGGCATCATGTGCCCATCCGGGTTGGTTTGTTTAATCGCCCTGCGTGGTGGACATACCCTGAAGGGCCTGCCATTTCACAATGTTGCGATCGTCGTAGTCGAGTCCAAAGCAGACTTTGACTCGGTTGCACACTGTTTCGCGTGCACCATCAATCACGATGGCACCCTTTCCGATGCGCTTGCCGAACATGCTCCGCTGCTCAGCAGCAGGCAACTTCCCGGCCCACGTTCCGAAAATGCTGCCTGTCCGCTCTAGCAGGAAAAACGCGAGGTTTGCCGCATAGTCCACTGCCATTTACATCACCGGCAAAACGACATCTTCGACGCCGATCACATGAATGTCCGGATTGCGATAGATCATCCGCAGGACATACAGATCTTCTTCGTTTGCCTCGTCAATGAAGCCCCGCGCAATCATTAGTCCCAGCAGTGCAGGGATCTCACGGTAGAAAGCCACGCCCTCGCGTGGCGCCTGTGCTACGTCTCGATAGGATTTGACATCCTCCCGCGCGAGCAGCAGAAAGTCAGGGCACCATGCAACAGTCGTGTGCCCACCATCCATCGCGTCCAACTGCGAGGCCTTGAGGCCCAATGTGTGTGTGCTGAAGTCGATGATGTGCGTGTCAGTTTCCAACCAGGCATGGTAGGGAAACGCCTTTGGTTGTAAGGCCACCTGGACACCATTGGTTTGAGGGACGTGTGAAATCACATCCCCGTCACCAGGTCCAATTCGCCACGCGGCCGCTCCGATCACTACCCGCGTATGAATCCCTTCGTCAGCGAGGACGCGCTGGGAAAGATACGCATGCGCAGCGCAGTCACTACCCAGGGATTGGCTGGCGCTGATAGTCAGTTTTCGCAATGCAGCTGACAGTCGTTCGATGATCACCTGGGTTCCTGGTGGAATCACATGCTCGCTGGGAATAGCATTGGTTTGTTCCAATTTCCGTACTCCTGAAAAGAAGCCCAAGTAAATTGAACATGCCCTTGGGCGATGTTCGCCCTGGGCAGATAGATGAGGCTGGCACATGCCGTTGTGGCATAGGTCAGCAAATTGGCAGTATGCCAAAGTGTGGCCACTCTATCGCACCTGTATACATCCGGCAAACGATGACAACCAATCTGCAGCACCAATAGAAAAAGCCCAGCCCAACACGAAGTTGGACTGGGCTTTCCCGTTTTCATGCGGCCAGGGCTGCTGCCTTTGCCGCTTTCTTTGCTGTCACGCTGGGTCTCTCGACCTTCGCGCGTTTTCCCGTGCGTACCACGCCGAAGCGTTTCCACACCTCTGGATCCACTCGCATAGGAGTTACCATCATGTAATCGAGGTTCACAAAGGCACCATGTGTATCGATGGTTCCTTTTGTGAACAACTGCCACAGGATATTTCCCGCGAAGTCCGCAACCGTTGGGTTGATGAACAACGACTGCTTTTGCAGCGCTTCTGCCAGCGAACACGAAGGGGTGTCGTCTTCGCTCTGGTATTCAGGGTCAATCAACTCCGGATACAGCTCCCCAACGTGGGGGAGTCGCATCACGTCATCTTTTGCTTGCCGTGAGCTGGTTACCTCGCCAAGAATGACTTGCCCGTCAGACTTTCTGTTCCCTAAATCTAACCAATATCTTTTTCCACTCAGCGGAGCCTCCAGCCCCCGCAAGATTCCAAGCCTCGCGGCCCGGTTATCCACTGCACCGATCACCAGATCAGCCGCATTGAGGTTGGTCCTGGTGTCGAGCTTGCCCACCACGCTTTCCCAGACGGTGTCCTCCAAAGCCATATTGGCTCGGTTGACCAGTACGTCTGACTTGAACGCCCCAACATCGCCAGGATAAAAGGCCTGTCGGCCAATGTTCGCAGGCGACACTGTGTCGTTGTCCATCACCGTTACTTGCAGCCCGTGGGGGTGTCCCAGCGCACGCATCGCCCGGTGGAGGCAAACCAGCTTCTCCAGCATTCGACTGCCAGTTCCACCCGCCCCTACCAACAACACGTTGACCGGCTTGGTGAGCAACTTCGCATGAATCCGATGTGCATTCACAGCATCACCTCCAGCGAACCAGACGCATTGATGCTTGCCACCCACTTGCGCTCCAGCATATTGAGCCGAAACACAAAGGACGGTGAGTCACCGGCAACATTTCCCATCACACCACTGAATCGCATAGCCCCGAAGTCGTCAGCATCATCCTCTTCCGAGAAGAACGCATGCAGATCACCGTGGCTGTGCAGATCCACAACCAGATGCTCTCCTTCTTCAAGACTCACCTCACGGTACGTCACTTTCACTGGGGAAGCGTATGTGACTTCCCGCGCGGCATATCGCCAGTCGTCTGTTACTTCATCCCAGATCAGTGCGGCGGCGAACTCGTTGGGCATAGCCGCAATGGCATCCCGTCGAAATTGCTTCCACATCTCCTTGGGAACATCTGAGCAATGCAGACGCACCTCGTTGCTGACTGCCCCGTAGGGCAATTTGGCGTCAGCAACGCGGTGAACCACATTTACCCATGGCAACGAGATCTCCTGATACAAGCCGTTCTTAGCGGCGATGTATTGCACCCCGGCGCTGCCACATGCGCGGCTACCGGATGACGGCGCTGCAATCAGTGGGAACGTTTTCAGGATGGCTTCATCCATCAAAGCTGAATTCATCAGAACTCTCCTTCTGCTGTGAACCGTCCAGCGCGGGTTTCAAAGTCCGCGGCCATCAGGTCACTGATTTTCAATTTCACTTCGACCAGCTTTTCCTGCGGGAAAACCTTGGTCGGCTTTTTGATCATTTGCTTCCAGAACTTCACCGGATCTGCCCCTTTGACAAGGCGGTCCTTTTCAGTGAAGTTCGGATGCGTGAATCGAGATTCAAAGAGCATCTTCTCCCACTCTTTCGGAACCTCTCGACGCGAAGCATCCGGCAACGTCGCATTCCCTTTGCACACCTCACCGTTAGCCCAGACATTGAAGAATGGAGCCTGAAACAATGGGGTTTGTGCTGTAGGCCGCTCGGTGTCAGCAATGGCGTAGACGTACAACGAATTTCTCGTCGCCATCCAGACCATGCCCGGTACCGGACAAACTGCCTGGCCTTCGAACGTACCGTTGTACATGTTCGACATCTTGAAGAACATCGGCCTCATTTGCGGTCTTGTCCACCACATCGTCTTGCCGTCACCCTTCGCCAGAAGACAGTCATCCAGCCAGTTCATGCCAGGACGATCTTTCTCTGAAAGTTTCTTGACCATGTCGGCGTAATCCAACTGCGTCAACGGCCTGCCTGAATCAATCACTGGGCGCTCACCCACCATACTCACGGTGTGCAACGTAGCAAATGACTTCAGCTCATGGCCACCCATATTGGATTTGCTCTGGTACAGCAACACTGCACCAGTAAGCGTCATCCTGTTATCTTCACTTTGCGCTTCAAACTTCATCATCACATCCCTCATTGATTGGGAATTCACTCAACAACCTGTCAAGCAAAATCCACGTTTCAAGGTATGCCCGTAGATCACGGGCCAATTTTTCGTAGGCAACTTCGTCAGAATCCAGTGGAATGCACTGGTGACCCAGTGCTTCTTCACTTGTTCCGCACTCCATTGCGCGGCGTTCGAAATGACTGACAGCCTCTGTAAGCCACTGGAAGTCATCCCAGGCTACGAAGCAAGCCGCTCCAATGAGGTCTACAGGTTCCTGGTACGGGTCGACCTCCTCATCGCCATCCGATTCATCGTCTTCACTTCGGAGAGCTTCATAAGGGTTCCAATTGAAAGGGCATGCCTTGTCCTTTGCGAAAGCCTTCTTCAAAGCCAATGCAGCGGTTAAGCAACGCATCTCATTCGGGGAGACACCTTCTGAGGCTATGAGCGCAATGACTTGCTTGTCACTCAATGCCAGTTTCTCTGTGGTTTCATCACCCCAGCCCAGTAGGTGCTTGTGCCCCCCGACTTCCCGAAGGTAATCAGAGGGAAACGACCGTTCCTCAGCACGGACCTTCTTCATCACTTTGGCTGGAATCTTTTTGTTCTCGTAACTCTCTTCACGGTTTTCGGCAAGGACAGTTCGAACAAACTCCTGATCGTCAGTACATTCACGCAGGGACCCCATAGCCTCCTCTGCGAGAAACGAATGGTCGTAAAGACGCATGTCATGGCCTGACGCCTGTTCGATCACACTCACCACAAACCAACCAGCCCCAGGCATTAAAGCCTCAAGGCCTTCAATTACAGGCTTGAGATGCACGATGTTCAGATGGTATGCAGGTCGAATCTCAACCTTAAATTCATCCTTGGTCATCACGAACTGCGGTCTGCAGCTGATGACATGCTCATTGAACCGATCGCAGCGTGAGGCGTAGAAGGCCTCCCATTGCAGTTCAAGCAACTCCGTCAAGGAGTCACATTTCTTCACAGGCATTTCAACACCGCACTTTTCTGCTGCGAGGATGAACTTTGCATAAGCCTGCTGATGGCCCAGCGCGTCGGTATAGGCAACAGGGATGTTGTCTGTGAACGCTGGAAGTAAAAACGCACTCTGACCAACGGGTCGAGGGCGAAACTCTACTGTTGAAGTCATGGGTTCTCCAATAAAAATGGGAACCCACTCCCCCTGGGAATATGGATTCCCGCAGGGATAGTTAATGCGCCACAACTGACGTTGCAACGCGAAAGGCAGTATGCCAAACGCTCTGACGATATCCCAAGCCAGGTTTGAGCGCAAACGTTTATGACCAACCCAAATGACAAAACCCCCGCAATCCGTTGGATTGCGGGGGTTTCGGGCTATTGCTTCACGGGCACTTCAGGCTGCGAGACGCAACGTGCCCTCCGCGGTGAACGGCCTAGCCACTGCGTCCACCTGATTCACTGCTTGCCGGCTCAGAATCCCGGCCTTTTCGACTTCCGTCATGACCGAAAACCAGACGGCATCAATTGGTCGAGATGCATCAATCCGGACAATCCGACCGCAAGACGCTTCCTGACGGCGCAGATATGCATTGCGGACTCGTTCGAAAAAGTCAACATCTTCCGACTCGAACTTGTCTGCTTGACGGGCGGTTGCACGCCTTGCAGCCGCTTCTCGTGGGTCCAAATCAAACCAGAGTGTCAAATCCGGCTGGATCAGCTCCCCACCCACATCCTGCACCATGTTTTCAAGTGCATTCAGGTCCGTTTCCTTCACCCCCTTTCCACCGCCTTGATAGGCAAAGCTTGAGTCGGTGAATCGGTCAGAGATGACGGTCTTTCCGGACAGCAGGGCCGGCAGGATCACTCTTTCCAAGTTCTCTTTGCGAGCTGCGAACATGAGTAGCGTTTCCGCCAAAGGACTCATGTATTCGTGCAACAGAATCACCCGCAATTTCTCGGCGACATCTGTTCCGCCGGGTTCACGCGTTGTCACAACTTGATGCCCCGCGTATCCCAGAAGTGCGGCCAATGGCGCAATATGCGAAGACTTGCCCGCACCATCGATTCCTTCAAATGAAATGTATTTTGCTTTCATATTCAGTTTCCAATTTTGAGTTTCGACAATGGCTTTATGCAGCCAGCATTTCTGGCTTTGGCTTGACATAGGGAAGCGTGCGATTTGGCTCAAAGGTCGGATATGCATCCAGCACCATTTCCGACAAGTTCGCGCAATCGTATTCCGACTTCGGCACCAGGAACCCCTTCACTTCGCCATCGCTTGCCCGGCGACCAACCACAAAGGTATAACCCCGCGGAACGTCCCAGGCCCAGTCACCATATGCGGTCGCTACACGGAAGTTGCATCGCAAATCCGAGTCGATCTTGGCCCGGTAAAGCGCTGCAGACTCCTGTGGAGTGAGCTTGCAATTGAAATGCGCTTCGTAGATGTGAGGAAATGAGTCTTTGGCGGTCTCTGCCGCTGCAGCCACCATCTTCTCGTCAAAGTATTGCGGGAATGCAAGAGGAACACAGCACCAGGCTTCGTCTTCCTCGTACCACCGCCAATCACTCTGGCCATCTTCAGGCAGATCTAGGTGTGCCGGCATTGTCAACTGCCTGCTAACGCCATAGCCGCCGTGCGATTCCGTGTGAACTCGCACAATTTTCTCGTCTGGCGAAATAGCCGTTGACAGTACAGATATTCCCCAAGGGGTAGATATTTTCTTCATAAATGCTCTCTGTGATGCGAGCACACTCCCCACGCGGGAGATGTACCCGCGTGGGTTGAAAAGGCGTAAAGCCAGTTGTATGAGGTGACCACACGCACATATCAATGCGGAGCCACGTGAGGCGCGAAGCCAGACAATGTCAATATATCGATGCAGCGGCAAATAGCAAAACGATGTTGACCAAAAAAAGACCCCCAGATCAGGCCAATGCCTTTTCCGGGGGTCATGTGAATATGCTGCCGAATTGCCAGGGCAACCCCTGGTTGTCTAAGACGCGGGCACAACACGTTCAATGGGTACTTTCGTCTTGATGGCGGCAGGGGGTGTCTGTCATTGCGCGCAATCTGCCGTTTCTGGCTGCCGAGAGTCAGTCGACGACTCTGCAGTGCCCAACGTTGGATTCCCGATTTCCACCAGCAAGTCATCCACCGCCTGGGGTCCCCAGCGCAAGCAGTGATTCAGCGATGCGCCTTCATTGTGAAATTCAAAGCACAACATGTTTTCAACGTCGCTGAGTTTCTTGAACTCAGCTTCTGCTGCATCCAGCAAGCGCTTGATCTCTTGCAGGGCAAGTACGCCGCCCTTCGAAAACTGCAAATTATTTGGCATTACGCCTCTCCAAAAGAATGAAGAGGGAATTCACCCCGGAGGGAAACGAATTCCCCCAAGGGTTAGACCTGGAATGGTCAGCAATGTGATGTCCAGAACGCGTCCGGAGAAACCGACGATGGTCAGAAACGATTCGATTCTCATACGGGACAGGCACCATTGCAACCGTTGCGGACCATCGAACGAAACAGGATTGAGACTATGTTTTGGATTTAATGCAAGACAGCACCAATGTCTCTTGCGCCCCGTCCGGCTACAAAGAAGTCACTTGTTGACGCTTGCAACTCAATACCTGTGCCTATCGCGTAACTACCTGTAGCGATACGAAAATCTGTTGCCCCAACCGTTCTCGCGTTGACGGCAGCGACACTTACAAAGGATGGCGATGCTATCACCTGCAAATCGGTTGAATTGTTTGTCGCGAGCAACCCAGAAGCGCCCGTTCCAGAGAGCATCTGGGCAGTTGTTGCGGCGGGTGCATATGCTAGGTTTCCCTGCACTTTCACATTTGTCGATACGGTGCCAATTGAAATGCCGGTGAACTGCGATGCCACACTGCTGTATGCGGTGTTGTTCAGGAAGGCTATGTCTGTTGGTCTGGGGCCAACACCACCATCCCCGACAGCGTAGGCTTCTACAGCACCGGCTGCAGATCCGCTCAAGTTGACGATGTTGTTGCGCACCATGATTGACGACACGGGTCCGCGAAACATGAGCCCAGAAACTGTTCCAGTACCGGCCACAAAGTAGTTTCGTTCAAACGTGAGGTTTCGCAATCTTTCATCTACAGCGGTGTTTTGTGGCCCCACAAACACAGCCCACGGTGTAACCCCGCCGACGAACGTATTCTCTGCAGCCTCAACATGTTCCGTATAAAGACCGCCACCAACCACGCCAGTATTCGCCTGACCTGGCGCATGCAGCTGCCAGCAATGCTTGGAGTTTGCTGGATTTGCCAGGATATTGTTGCTCACGACGCCGCGTCCAATGTATGGGGTACGAAGTACGTGTTCACCGCCACCGCCGACATCCATGGTGTTGCCCATGAAAGTAAACTTCGTAGCGCTGATATATGCGCCAACCATGCCCCCAGCTTGCACACCGTTATTGATGTCTTTGACAGCCGTTCCGACCACTGCAAATTGATCCCAGAGGGTGTGCCCACTGTGCTGAGGGTTGCCGTCTGCATTCGCCCCATCAAGGATTGACGCGGACATAACGATGCCGTTGCTTACGTTATGGATGTTCAAACCCAACAGGAGAACCTGGTCAATACCACCATCACCACTGACCCCCGCCGTGAATCGATCTTGCCCATCAATCTCGATGTCCATCACGCGCCAATCACTGATTCCTGCGGTAGATTGGCTCGACAAATAGAGTGCCGGATAGCCTGTTTCTGGAATCCATTTTGGGGCGGCACCATCTCCGTATGCGCCGATGATTCCAGGCCCACTGGTATTGATACGGGCAGCCCCATTGGCACTCGGTAGGAAAGTATCGCCTCGACGAAACAGCAGTCGTTTGTGAGTCGCCTGATTTGTCCGGACAGCTGCTTCATAGTCCGTCGTTGTGAGCTGCGCAGATCCCACCGGGCATCCAGTGAAGTTTCCAATCGCCGATACGCACATGGTGCTGCTGGCGAATACTACATTGGGGTCAGTCACAGTGATTTGTATCGGGACAATTCGGCTGCTACCACCGTCATTGACCATCAAGTTGACGGTGTAGTCTCCTGGTGACTTGAAGACGTGGGATGCCACAGGACCTGTAGCTGTGTTGCGACTAACGCTCACCCGACTCCCGATCAACCAGTTACCGCCCGCCGTATCGCCAAAGTCCCAACGGTAGTCAATGCTTTGCAGCGGGTTGGCGATTCTCGTTGAGGTCGTTGCTGTGGCATCGAAAAACACGGACAACGGAGCAACGCCCGATACACGACTTGGCGAAACCGTTGCTGTCAGGGTGCTTGATACCACAGGAGAAACCCACGCCCGAGCCGTTCCCCCAGCTGCCCCGTCACCACCACACCCTACAATGGTCACCGCGCTGAAGCTTGCAATCATCAAAAGATGTCTTGTGTGCGCGAGCGTTTGAATAATATGCTTCATGCATACCCCCACAAAAGTACTATTCTTTGCGGAACGCATCGAATCCAGCTCATGCTCTACAAGCGGTTTCTGCGCTGTTGACGTTCTCCATCGGATCAAGGGGAAACGCTATTCGGTAGCAGTCGCCCATAGAAATTGGAAGGGGTAGTTGGTAGCCTCATGCAACATGAGAGCACCGACTACCCCTTCCTCCTTGAAGTGGCTGATTACCCGCCGAGCACGTCTGGACGGCGAATTGGCAAAAATGGCGAAAGCCGAAACCGAGCAGCAATCCATAGCCCAGAAACAAATCGGCGTTCTGGAACGCCAGTTGGCGTCAGCGGAAGATGCGGAAGCATCTCGACACAGCTATTACGTCATGACGCGTAAGGCACTGGAGGCAGACTTGGCAGCAACGGATTTGCTTTTGCGCCAGCACGAAGTCCCTATCGACCCTCACATCATCTCGCCGGTTCGCAGCCAGGACAACCTGAGCATTGCCGACCATGGTTTTTACACCGGTTGCATTTACGAATGCCTGCGCCTTCACAATGGGCACCCTTGCACCGCTACGCAGGTTGCTGCTTACATCGTAACGAAGCTCAAATCAACAGCAAAAGGCGACTCATTCCCGGACCTCAGGTATCGAATGCGCAAGCGGATGAATCATCTCGCATGGGAAGGCAAGTGATCGTTCGCAACAACGGAGTGGGCGAGAGCCCAATAAGTAAATGCCGCAACTTGCGCAAATATGCCAATATGGGCATAATCAATCATGATTCAGCCGCCGCGTAAGCCTCTTAAATGGATGGGGTCATCCAAGAAAGACCTCATCAGCATGCCTGAAGACGTGAAAGACGTTTTTGGATTTGCTATCGATCTTGCCCAGGCTGGATTGAAACACGCTGATGCAAAGCCTCTAAAAGGTTTTGGTTCAGCCGGAGTGCTAGAAGTAGTTGAGAGTGATGAAGGTGGGACTTATCGTGCTGTTTACACAGTTCGTCTAGCGGGCCGCGTATATGTCCTGCATTGCTTTCAGAAGAAGTCTCCAAAGGGAATTGAGACACCAAAAGTTGACATTGACCTGATTAAGTCAAGGTTAAAGGATGCTGAAGCAGAGCATGCAATTTGGTTAAAACAGGCGAAAGGAGCCAGAAAATGACAGTCGAAATTGATGAAGGCGGCACCAACGTGTATGCCGATCTTGGCTATACCGACGCAGAAGAAATGCAACGCAAGTCTTCTTTGGCGGCAGAAATCGCTCGTGCCATCAAAGCCCGGCACCTGACCCAAGAAGCTGCAGCAGATTTGCTTGGCATTGACCAAGCGAAGATATCAAAGATCACTCGCGGGCAATTCCGTGGAGTTAGCGAAGCAAAAATGCTTGAGCTAGTTGCAAAGCTTGGACACAACATCACGATCATCGTGGGGAAAACCAAGCGGCAAGGCGCTGGAAAAATTGAACTTGAATTCGCTTAATCGTTAAACCCTCTAAAGGCCACCACTTCCGTATCGCGGATCTGGTGGCCTTTTTCTTGGCGGCAAACGAAGCCAGAATCTGACGAACAAAGCCCAAGCTTTGTTCGAGACGATACCTGAACTTCAATCTAGCCCTATAGACACAATGGGCGACTGCTACCGAATAGCGAGGGGAAAAGAAAAAGGCCCCCACCAGTTCTGGTGAGGGCCTTCAAAATCTATCTAAATTGTTCGTTACACATTGAAGTGCTTGCGAACAAGACGTCGCCGTACGGGATATGTATGTCCCTGCGTCACTTCCAGTGACGCTTGACAAACCAAGTTTCGCAGAACAGCCGCTCTGAATCGCGGGCTATAGTTCTCCTTATCCCTGATGATGCGTGTTTGGTGAAATACTCCGAGCACATCTGTTGCTCTCATATGGCCCCAAAACCGCCGGCGGCTCTCACTTAGCAATTGGGGATCAGTCAAGCTTGTCAGCATGCGTATCCCCCAATATCACCGCGCATCACCTTCGCACGCCACGCCTGATGCAGCTTGCGGCTGCGGGCAAAGCGGCGCTCCAGTGCCGGCATCCCGCCAAGAGCGAAGATGCGATCCTGCACAGCGCTTGTAAAGCGGATGGCAGAATTTCCCCAGACCCGGAAGTACCGGTTGTATTCCCGCTGCGTAATGCGCCCTTGTGCGAACAGCGCCTGCGCATTGTTCAAGTTGCAGGTAGTGCCCGTCAGAAAGCGCATTGCCACTTCGTGATCGCCACTGATCATCTTGCGGTAGCGAATCGACTCAGGTGTGGTGGCATAGAGCCCAACCATCTTATGCGTCTCATCGACTTCCCCAAAATCAGACTTAGGTGTCGCGGCATGAATTCCAATCATTTGTGCCATATCGACTACCCCAACATCAGCACCAGATCATCTGGCTCGCGGTAGAACGCACGCCGCGCATCCAACTCCGCGATTTCAGTCAATTCAACCTTACAGGTTTCATAGACAATCGACCCGTAGAACCATGGAGTACGAAGCTTTTCAGCGCGTTCCCCTGCAGCTTTGATCTTTGCAGTCAACTCAGTGCGTCCTGGGAAAGACGCACGCCCATCGGCGATGCGCTCCACCAGTCTGACCAAAGCCACTTCTACTGCTGCGACTTTCGACTTGTCATTCAACTCGTCGTATTTTTTCATGTGGTTTCTCCTGTAGTTCAGGCACACACGCCCCCAAGGGGACCTGTGCCCCCAAACGGGTTTTGATGATTACGCCGCTACTGCCCAAAGCCCACGGTCCAACTGTTGGAATACCGAGGCGTTTTGGTTCAGGGTTTGGCGCACTTTCTCTTTCCAGAACTGGTTGGTTTCCAGACGTTCTGGCGCTGCGTTCGAAACCGCCGCGTAAATCTTCTCAAGCGTTGCCTTGCCGCCCAGTCCTTGCAAGACGGCTTTGACAATGTTCTTCCAAGTGCCTTGCACACGGCGCGATTGCTCGCTCACCATGTCTGCCAAAAGCACCAGCACAGGCCTTGCCTTCTTCTTCCAAAGAAGGATGTACTCGTGTTGGATCATTGGATATGTCATTTTGGAATAGGTACGCGAATCAGAAACGCAGTTGTGCTGGGTCTTGATCAGCACCGCAGCCAGTTCGTCGCTTGGCATACGGGACAGCATTTCAGCCATATAGCTGGTGTAGATCCCTTTGCGCCGCCAGTCACCGATCAAAGTACCGTAGTGGCCGCCTGACTTGGTGGCTGCGCGCTGGTTGAGAAGCACCGCCTGCATTTTGCAGTGGAAGTCTTCATCCGATTCGCAATGGGAGAGGTCATCCGGGTGAGCAACGTCGCCCCATTGACCGCCAGGCCCGCTGTACTTGATCATCCCGCCGTATGGAGGGTGACTAAAACAGAGGTCTGCTTGCTTTCCAACTCGTTGCAAGATGCTGTCACGCAAGGCGTTAAAGCCCGAGTGCAAATCCAGCCCATACGCTTCGATTGCCATTTCCCTGGCAACGTCCACTGATGTTCCAGACCCCACCATCGGATCAATAAAGACTTTCGGCTTCAGCTGCTCAAACAGCGCCTTAAAAACGTGCCCTGAGGCATTCCCCCTCCAACTACTTTTGCCCCACGGACCACGGTCCGGAAAGCTCATGATGCTAGTCAATGATGATGATTGATTCATGGATTCTCCAAAATGAAAATGGGAACCCACTACCCCATACGGGGAGCAAGTCCCCACATGGGTTTGTTTGACGGACAGATGTCCGCATATGGCTATGCCAATATTTTTTTAGTTTAGCCAGACGTGCAGAAGATGTCCAACGACACCGACCAAATGCTAGGCAGCCGCATTCTCCAGGGAATCCCCGATCCAACCCAGCAACTCGGTATCCTTGTATGGCTTGCCAAAGAAGTTGTCAGCCCCCAACTCCCGTGCGTGCGTGATGTGCTTTTCAGCATTGCGGGATGAAATGATGGTCAACGGAATATGCCTTAGACGCTCTGATCCCTTGATGATGCGTGTTGCCTCAAACCCATCCATATTCGGCATTTCGATGTCCATCAAGATGACGCCGGGTAACTCCGCACCGCTGGACAGATATTCGATGGCCACAGCCCCGTCTTCGGCAGTCGCTACCCTGAACCCATTCTTGATCAGCAGCTTCTTGGTTACTGTTCGAACAGTCACCGAATCGTCTACGACCATCACCAGTGGAGCCAGATTCACCACCTTGACAACAGAACTTCGACTCTCATGCCCGAGACTGATTTGGCCCTTCAATACCTCATTCAAATTGAGAACAGGCGCCACACGTCCATCCGAAAGGACTGAGTGTGCAATCGTGCCGCGACCGACAGTCACTCCATTTGGCAGAGGCTTAATCGGCACGCCATTGACGAACTCCAGACTGTCAGCGAAAACCCCGTATTGTTCTAGTCCAGCAGGAATGACAACCGGATTGAATGCTCTGATCTCCGGGTTGGATGCAATCCCGCACAGATCTCCGAGCAGTTTCAGGGAGACGACCGAACCATTCTCCAAACGCAAACCCGCTCCAGTGGAAATGGCCGACCGCATTTCGCTGGCCGACACCATCTCCACGCCCCGAACCATCGAAGAAGGCAGAATGTACGGTGAGTTGCCCACCCGCAGTAGCAGGCCAGACACAAATGAGGCAGAAACTGGTATTCGTAGAGTAAAGCTGGTTCCTCGCCCTCTCTCTGTTTGAATGGAAACCGCACCGCCGAGCTTGTTCACCGTTCCACGAACGACATCCAGTCCTACCCCACGCCCTGAAATGTCCGTCACAGTCGCCGCTGTTGAGAAGCCAGGTGCAAAAAGAGCCTCCAGCACTTCTTCTTCACCGCACTTGTCTGAACCCTTCAAAATTCCGAGCCCTATTGCCTTTTGCTGGACACGATCCACATCTACTCCGGCCCCGTCATCGCTCACTGTGACTAGCGCATAAGCGCCATCGCGTTTGGACGAAACTCGAATCATGCCCGTCGCTTGTTTTCCAATGGCCCGGCGTGTGTCTGCTGCTTCGATTCCATGAGCAACCGCGTTTCGCAAGATGTGTTCCATGACCGGCATCAAGCGTTCCAACGTAGATCGCTCGATACGCACATCCCCATCAATCTCGATCTGACATGGCTTACCGGTGACATCTCCGGCCTGCCGTACGACAGATCGCAAGCGAGCATCAAACGATGCAATCCCAGTCCGCCCAAGACTATCCAAGGAGGACAGAGCTCGTTCAGATAACTCATCTTGCATTCGCACGCTATCCCGAATATCCAACAGTGCCGAGGCCGTGGTTGAGAATAGTTGCTCAATGTCGGACGCAGCTTCCTGAAGTCGCCGCGTGTACTCATGGAGCTTAGTAAATCGGTCGAACTCCAATGCATCAAATGCATCGTTCTGCTTTACACCAGATTCCATCCTCGCTTCGGCTTCAGCCGCAATCCGCTGTGCAACATCCAATAAGCGATGAACGGGCAATTCCAATGAGTCTGTTGAATTCAATCCGGCCGCCACCCTGCGACGGATCCTGTCTTGACCAATACGCAACTGTGTAATCAGCTCACTGACCGATTCCAACTTCGATGACTGAACGCGGATGATTGGATCGTCGTGTACTGCTGAATCTGCTTTAGCTGGCTGTTCCTGATTTGGCTCGGACGGATTGGTGACCGCCACCAGTTGATTGCGAATTGAGTCACAGGCACGCTGAATACGCCCAATCAGCTTTATGGAATCCCTTTCAGACAGGGTTCCGGTTGCCATGGTGACGTTCTCCATCTGGTGGATCATGGCACCCAAACGAATCATCCCCACCATTCGCGCCCCCCCTTTGAGGGTGTGCAAGAGTCGATTGATCTCTCGGAAGCTCGCAACTACCGGATCAAATCCTGCTATCTCCACATCCAGTGCCGCCAAAGTCTCTTCCGCTTCCGGCATGTATCCAATCAAAAGCTCCGAGTCGATATCGTCCAACACATCGTCTGGCACGATGAATCCTGCATTTTCATCGCTTGCTTCGATATGTGAAGCCAACTCGATACGGGCAACTGCGATCTCTGGTAGCTTTGGCGGTTGTTGCGCATCTCCGGCATCCACAGCGTCTGTAAGTGGAATATCCGGCATTGCGAGCAACTGGGGATCTTCCGCATCTGGACTGCGAACCGAATCTTGAAAGAACGGCTGGAGGTCTGTCACTTTGCTCTCAGTACCCGCATCCGCATCATGAGTAACCTCGGCCTCAGCTACTCTCTCCTGTTCAGCGTCTACCGACTCAGTGGCATTCTTGCATTCGGATGCCAGCTCAATCTGTTGTTCTCCAGGGCATTCTCTTTCCTGGACGAAGCTTGGATCGGTCGCTGCCCCTTCATTCGCAGACGATGAAAGGAAATCAAAGTTCAGGTCCACATTCGCCAGGGGATCGCTCTCCTCCTGTTCAACCGCACTGTCGGCAAGTTCGTCTACCCCTCCAATTACAGTGATTCCGAAGTCATTTGTTCCCAGAACGTGCGTGGCTTCTGCGCCCTCATCGTCCGAGCCAAACTTTCTTAGCTCTTCTGCCAGCCCAAGGTTTGCGAGATACACAGCGTCTCGGCCGGAGGCTTCAACAATTCTGTCGATTTCACGAAAGACCGCGAACGCAGCATGCACACCATCTGCGGAAGGCGCGCAGCCAGATCCGTAAGAGGCCGTAGCCCAATGCTCAAGTCCACGTGCCAAAACCTCCAACTCATGCATGCTGACGATTCTGGCCATGCCAGCGAGGCTGTGTGCAGCCCGTACCAACTCGGATGTAACACCCGTGGTTGCCAAGTTCGACAGGTGAACACGCGCCATGGCCGTCATTTCGCGACTTTCCTTGGCAAACGCAGCCAGAACCTCGGGGTCATGTGCGCCCACCTGCTCGGGGCGATCCACGCTCTCCATAAGTCCGGCAGCAAGCTCAACGACATCTACGACCGCTGGACGCGAATCACTGTCCACTTCCTCGTGGAAGTCTAGCGCTATGAGATCGACCTCCAAAGGCTCGTCTTTTGGTACATGTCCAAACTCAGCCCCAGCTCCACTCGCCGGCGAGATTCCCCCTACATCACTTGCGAGATAGTCAACATCCATAAGGGTTGACAGCACCGTGGTACTCGATGGACGCTGTTTGGATTGATCGTCATCTTCAAACACCTGCGTACATTGGAATTCCGGGTGCGCTATTTCGTCTTGAGGCGCAATCTTCCCGCTCAGCAGATTTTCAAAGTCAGTCGAGTCAATCTCGGAGCTGCCGTCTCTCTTGATGTTTTCGCAATGCAGCCAAATCCACTCTGCAGCACGCGGCGCGATATGCACGTACTCTGTCGGCATCTGTCGGGTGGCTAAACAATGGTTCATAGCCTGCTCGACCAGCCAGGCACACTCACCCACGTGGCTGAGACCAGCCATTCGAGAGGATCCCTTCAATGTATGGAATCCTCTACGCATCAATTCGGCAGACTCCATGTCAATGTGACCAACCCGCTCACATCTATCAGCGACATCACCGATTCCATTGCAAACTTCCTTGGCTTCCTCAAAGAATATCTCAAAGATTTCAGCATCGCCCATGAAATCTGTATGCGCATTGCCTCGTTGAGGCTGCGTTGTCATTGCATCTTGAATTCGCCGACGAATTTCATTGGTTAAGAATTCTGCCGACTTCTGGTCGCGGGCAAAAACTTCAAGCGCCTGTCGCAATTCTTTGAGGCATACCTCTGCGACATCTCGATTAACCTTTGTGAGCACCCCAGATACTGCCAAACCAGCATCAATAAGAGACTGAACGTTCGGCACCAGGCCAACCAAGATGGACAAAGACATGAGGCTAGACGCAAGCACCTGACCAGCCTTTGCCGCATCTCCTCGTTCCAGAACATCAATGGACGTTGTGATTTCAGCCCCTACCTCAATCATCACCTCCCGGATTGGCAGGGCAGTCTGCATTGCGGAACCATTCGGCAGACGCCGATCAGTTATGCACTGCTGCAGAGTGCGCGTTGATTCCGACGATTCGGCAGCGATGTGAATGGGGTCCCCAGTGGTGTACGCATCGTTTATCAGGGCAAGTCGCTCTGAGACAAATGCGTTCAACGCACTTTGGTTGCCAGAAATGCCGCCTGCCGAAACTACTTCCAGGAACTTCAGCAGGTTCTCCGACATTCGCGCCAAGTCTTTGCTTGGATAGCTTGCCTGAATAAGTCCATTCAAGTGCTTAATAAATGAACTGCCATGAGGCTTTGATGCGTTGGATGTAACGTAGGCTTCCCAGGCGTCTACAGTATCTTGCCAACTCCTACCGAACGTAGCAGCCTGCGGCAACTCTATTGCCTTGGACGCAACATGTAGTTCGCTCAAGCCAAGCCGTTTTGAAATATCTTGTGCTCGTGGAGCTTGGGACGTTGATATTTTGTAGGCCATGCGCGATAGCAAGCCCCCTTCAATCTCCACTGCACCAGACGCACTCATCGCCTTGTAAGCCATTGAGACCTGGAGCAGACATCCCATATCGTCGCTATGTACTCTCCACTGTGAGTCCATAGCACCATCAAGCAACGCAACTGACATGCTTGCCATCAGCCCAGGCGCCCCACGCATAGAGCGGTTTGCAAGTGCAACAAGCACTGAGCGCAAGTTCTTCGCCGTATCCTTAGATGGGCTAGAGGTGTGTGCAATGATTGCTTGACGCAGAGGCCCAGAATACTTGCGTGCAGCGTCAGCGAACTGCCCCTGGTCATCGCCAAAGGATGCGCTCGGCATTGCCGGAAGAAAGAAATCTCCAATTTGCAAAGGCGCCGCTTCGAGTTGCCTCTGCGCCAACACGGACTTAGCTATGTCAAAAAGACGAAGCGTTGGGCGCACATCCGATGCTGCCAACATCGCAATTTCGTCTCGAACTGCCTCGACGGCTAGTTGCACAGCGTGGCCAGTCGATCCATTCTCCACGCACTTCCGTACGATGCTGATAAGCACTACGACGGCCTGTACATCCGCAGCTTTCAATGCAGCTTCCGTTCTCTCCATCGACTTTACTGCACCGGGAAGGTCTGCATTCGCAAGACGCTCCTCTGCATTTCTCCAGCTGGCTATGCTGCCTGCCGCAGCGGCTCGAATCTTTGCGAGCGGGACGTACTTGAGATACATGCGAAATCCTGTTTTTGGCGATCCCCCTTCGGCATTGCGCCGTCAGGGTGAACGAGGCTATGCGCTGGCTTCGGTGACGAATCGCTCAGCGGACTCTGATAGTCGATGCATCACATCCTGAGTTTCAACAGCTGCCTTGGCCTGCACTGTTGCCGTTGCTGCGATCGACTCCACGAGTCCATCCATCTTCGCCGTGAACTGGCCGATGTCACCCAGCGCTTCCTTTGCGTCTGACCACAGTTTTGAAGACGCAACAACATCCGCGGTCATATCCTCCACATTCTTGATAACCGACTGCGTTTCACCCTGCATTGATGTCACCTGGCCAGCAATCTTCTTCAACGAGGCATTGGTTTCATCCGCCATTTTCCCCAACTCATCAGCAAGCACCCGGAAGAATGTTCCCTCCTCACCTGCAGCAGCCGCTTGGAGCGACGTATTCATGGCCATGATCCGAACGCGTTCGGATGCGTGCTCAATCAGGTCCGTCACAGCCGTAATTGACTGCGCTGTCTCTCCTACGTGCTTGATGGCTTTGGAAACTTCCTGCATGTGCTCACGCTGCCGTTGCGCTTTGTTCACTGCGGCTTCCACGGCGTTTACACCTCTTTCCGAAGCTTGCTTCGCTGCACGAGACGTATTGAATGCCACTTCTGTCACGTCCTTCGTAGCGGATGCCTGCTTTGCGATCTCTCCGATTGACTGCTGTGCCGCCAGCGTTCCGACCTTCACCTCACCAATAGTCTCGCCTAGCGATTCCGTCACCGCGTTGAACTTGTCGGCCACGGTCCCAATCACGTCTTCTGTCACAGGGATTCGATGCGTTAAATCGCCACGTTGCGCAGGGCGCATTGCGTTCATCAATTGAATAACCGACTTATCAACATCATCTTTCTCTCGACGCGCCAACTCCGCGGCATCGGCAGACGATTGTGCCGATTCCCACGCCGCAATAGCCGCAGCCCGAGAGCCCGCTATAAATGACAGCAGCAAACTCACTGCGGCAATTCCTGACGCAACTTGAGTAACCAATATTGATATTTGAATGGTCTTTGGCGCCACTACAGTAGCCTGGGCGTGCCTGATGTAATCACTCACCACATCCGAAGAGAAGCCTACGGCCGTACCTGCTTTGTCATTCACTTCAGAGCGAGCAGCTTGCACTGCACCAATCAGCCCAACAAGATCCGCTTCAATGATTTTTTGAGAATCATCCAGCGCCTTTCCCTTCACCCCAAGCGAAGCCAGTGATGCCGAGAGGGCACGCATCTTCGCAGACACTGTTGCCCTGTCCAGCTCGTCAGTTCCTGACACCACATAATCATTCACTACACGCTCTACATCCGATGCCACACCGATGAACCCGTTGTTACCTGTCGAACGTGCCAACTCCCCAAGATCCAAGACGGCATCGCGCATTGCCGTCGACGCCGCCGTATACCCGCCAAACATCGGTTCACGTACCAGCGCGACATCGAGAGCTTCAGTAAGTGCAATACCTCGCTCAGTGACATCTGTGAGATCCACATGGTCTGAAAGATTCCAGTACGAATCAATCCACACAGGTTTGACATCCACGGGTGGGAGCATGATGTCGCGTCCCTTATTCAGCTTCGCGAAAGGACGCATGACTGCGACTGAGTTCATGAACTCGTACATTGTCTGACTGGCGGCAAGAAATGATGGCGAAGATCCCGCAGCAGCAGCCTGCACTTCACCTTGAAGCTTGCGCGCCTGGAGAGTCGATACATTCACAACCTCCTGAAGCGCGTTTGCTCGTTCCTGCATTGCAGCTCTTACAACAATTGACGACCACGCCAAGGCAATCGCTACGGACGCCACCGACAGAATCAATGCATATTGGTGACGTAGCTTCAACCGACCAATTATCGGAATTGGCTTGGGACGCTTGGAAAAGTCCATGAAAACACTTTGCCCGGCATCGGCACCGGAGCCTCCGCGTCGGAATCTAATTGCCGCGAGAAGTTTCGCCTTCATAGATGCGCTCTTCGCATGACCCGCCAATTCTGCATCCAAACTGCCCAATGAGGTGCTCAGTCCTGCTTTAGGGTCAGCATCCCCGCTGTGGTGCCGCGGTTTAACCGTAGCCGCAACTTTTGGCTTGTTCGCCCGTTTTCCAAAAAATCCAAAGAGGTTGCGCTTGTCATTACTTTCCACGGCGATCTTTCATTGTGTTGCAGACAGTTGGCATTCATCATGCCAACTCGAATTCTTGTGTGCGCTCAATCTCAATTGTTCAAAGCAGTGAGTTTTTTAGTCGCAATTCCTTGCGATGCAGCGTTGACCGCTAGAGCCCCACGTGCCACAGCCACAAACGCACGAAGGTCATTTATGTGTTCGTACCCACGCTGCAATGCGACAACGTGCCTTCCATCTGGAGTCAGAACCACCCAGCTTCTCTTCAGCGCTCCACCTGGAACGTCCTCCGGCTCCACAATTTGCACCTGGAGGCCGGCCGAGACTTCTGCAACCTTCTGCATCCCCTGCCCAAAGAACTTTCTCTCGTACCTCATGCCCTCTGAGCTTGCGTCATGCACGTAGGCCAAGACTCCAGAATGCGAGTCCAGTCCGGACTCTGTAACACGTCCCGCCACATCAGCAGATGCGGCACCGGAGAGGATTGCCAGCGCAGTCGCGACAACGGAAACGACGTATGATTTCTTCATGGTTACTCCTTGAGGGTTAGGCTTGGTGACGGTTGAATGCATGGTTGTAGGCTAGTCCGTAGTCCACATCCACATCGAATTTCCAGCGGGTCATACGACGCGCATAACGCCTCTGGCTATCGACTACCTTGGCGAACAGCGCATCCTGATTCGCGAGCTTTCGCAACACCTTGTCCCACGCACGCAACTGCGCTTGCAACACGATTTCAGGTGTTCGGTTGAACTGAGTTCCCTCGGATTCGAGTTCAGCCATGTCCTTTGAATTTTGGTTCACCATGGTGCGATATGCATTGCACGACATGGACTTAGTTGCCATGCGAATGATGGACTGGACATCCTCTGGCAAGGAATCCCACTTCGCCTGCGTGATCAGCACCTCAAGAACCGCAGTTGCCTCATGGAAACTTTGCAACATGCAGACTTTGGCGACTTTTGGCAACCCCATCACACGGTCTGATGTCAGGTTATTCCACTCACCCGCGACGATCTCCTTTTTCTTCATCGCGTCCACAATGGCTCCCCCCGCCAATGGCGTTGGCTGCATGCCCAACTCCTTGAACACCTCCATCGCGAGTCCAACCGTTCGGTACTTGAGTCCGGACAAATCATCCAAGGTACGAATTGGGTTGTGAAACCAGCCCAGTGGCTGAGTAGGTAACGGAATGCAGGGGATAGAAACGACGTTCGCACCGATGGCCTTATAGACCTGAGCCAGCAACTCCTTTCCACCACCAAACTCATGCCATGTCAGAAGCATTCGAGAATCCATTCCAAATGCTGGCCCCGCATCCCAAAGCCCCACTGACTTTGCCTGCCCATACCAATATGCCGGGTACCCCAATCCACCATCAAGCTTGCCCGTCGAAGTGGCCTGCAACAATTCATTGGGTTTCACCACAGCGTTCACCGGCAGCATTTGCATCTGTACACGACCCTTGCCCATTGCATTGACGCGCTCAGCAAAATCGACGGCGAATTTGTGCAACAGGTCCGACTCCGGAAACGTTGACTGAAACTTCAGCATCACCGGCCCAGTACCATCAGACTCCGCAACCGTCTGTGCGTTAACGCAGGTTGATCCAGTTGCTGCACCCAGGGCCACCAAACCGAAAACATTCCTTCTGGAGATATCGGCTTGCGCAATAGTTTGTGTTGTTTTTTTCATTGATATCTCCAATCAAGCGCGTGCCAGGCGCGAGTAGTAGTTGTGAGCGATGCGGTAGTCGACGTCTACGGACATCTTCCATTTAACTGCGCGTCGAGCGAAATCGCGCTGACTTGAAACTACTTTGGCAAACAGCGGATCCGCTGCGGACCGTCGCTGTATTACCTTGTCCCATGCGTTGAGCTGAGCATGCAGAACCGACTGGGGAGATTTGAAGAAACTGGCGCCTTCTCGTACAAGCTTTTCGTAGTCAATGGCATTCTTGTGCGCGAACTCCTCAAACCCAGTTTCACTGACCATGTGGGCTGCGTTTTCCAAAATTGCCTGAACGTCTGCCGGCAACGTTGCCCACCGCTTCTTCGAGATCAGGACCTCAAGCATGGTTGCGGGCTCATGAAACGACTGAAGCATGCAGTGCAGAATGCCTGAACGCAGGTTGATAGCCCGATCCGACGACACGTCGTTCCACTCAGCTCCATCGAGCTTGCCAACTTGCAGCGCCGATGCGATTTCAGTTCCAGGAACATTGACGGGGTCAATACCGAGCTCCTTCATGACCTCGGCCGCCAGCCCCCCAACGCGAAACCGCAGACCAGCGAGGTCCCCTACTTTTGTGACTGGCTTCTTGAACCAGCCGAGAGGCTTTGTTGGCAGCGCCACACAAGGGAAGGACACCACATCGACGCCCATCGCTTGATAAATCTCATTCAGGAGCTCTTTGCCCCCGCCATAGTAGTGCCACGCCGACATCACGTGCCCATTCATTCCGAACGTTGGATTTGCGCCCCAAAGACCAACTGCTGCGTGTTTTGATGACCAGTTGTATGGGGTGTCAAATACGCCATCCAACCTTCCTGAATTTACGACGTCCATGAGGTCCCCGGACTTCGCCATTGAATCAGCAGGCAACATTGCCATGTGCACCCTGCTTCCACCTGCTGCATTGACAAATTCTGCAAATCTAGTTGCCATCAGGTCATTCATGGAATCCCCCACAAATGCCGACTGAAACTTCAGCTCTACTGCAGGCTTGCGTTGTGACGGTTCGGATTTGGATTGTGCGATTGCACCACCAGCAGTCGCGACCGCCGCAGCACCGAGAAATATTCGACGTTTTGTCATAGAGTTGATTGGTTGAGAAAAGACTAATGCACCGCCGTGGCCACTTGAGGCAACAAGGCAAGAAACTCACCAGATGCAAGGGAGTGAAATGGCAAACAGCGCTTCTCCCGCGCTTCATCCTCCCTAGCGAGCTGAACAACAATTCCGATGTCTGCGCCCTTGAGCCCGATGAGCCGCTCCTTGTGCCGTGCTGCTGGGGTTGCGCCTAATGCCAAAGCCATATCCAGCATCAGCAACGTTCGTCCGCGGACATGTCCAAGGCCGCGGACGAAGCTCTGTCCGTTGGGCGTAGGTGTGATCTCAGGCACCCAATCTACGAAAGCAACCATTTCGGGGGATATTTCGTACACGGCGTCACCACACACCACGCGCACAGGTTCTGCCTTGGTGGCACCCTTCATTTGCGCAACGGCAGCATGGAGATGCCGCTGGTACTCCAACGCGGAGAACTTTGTCATGATCAGGCTGTGACCGGAAGCAACTTATTGATCTGCTCCAGAATGGCAGCTTCAGTAGCGGGCTTTACAACATATCCCCGGGCGCCGTTGTCCTCCGCATTCATCCGATCCGGTTCGCGGTCTTTTGTGGTGACCATCACAACAGGAATGCCCTTGGTAACCGGGTCTCTCTGCAGCATGCGAAGTGCTTGGAATCCATTGATTTCAGGCATTACTACATCCATCAAGATCAGGTCAGGCCGCGCTTCATTTGCTTTTGCATGCCCCTGCTTCCCATCGGCGGCCTCGATCACTCGATACCCATTTGCCTCAAGAATTTTGCGCAAATGAATGCGCTCAATTTCAAGATCGTCAACTACCAATATGGTCTTTCCCATGCGAACTCCTGTAGCAAATTGAAAATGAAATCTCAGGCGGCGAGCGCCTCACCCTCCAGGCAGAGCACCCTGCGTACAAGATCCTGCATTTGCTCTTTCTGAAATGGCTTTACTAGGTATCCATCAATCCCTCGGACCCTACCCATCGCCTTGTCGACTTCTCCATCCTTGGAAGTAAGGAGGTACAGGGGTATCGATGAAGTAGCCGGACTTCCCTTAAGGACCGCCGCGAGTTGATACCCTGAAATCCGAGGCATCAAGACATCAGCAAGCACAAGGTCTGGAAGCCGCTCGCCTATCTGTCGCATGGCCTCGAACCCATCTACGGCGAACCGCAACTCGACACCCGAGAACTTCCCCAGACTGACCTTTACAGCGCTGCGTATGGTTGACGAGTCGTCTACGACCAAAATGTTTCGTTGAGACATGGTGCTCTTGGGTTTTGATGGGGGTTCCAGCGAATCGAATACACCCCCGAACATGCGGAAATTCTTTCCGAATCTGCATGGTCACACGCGAGGTCTTACGCGTTGGTTTTGGCCCGTTGGACACTTATTTCCGAACAATTCCCAGGCATCATGAAAGTGCAGGCCAAAAAAAAGACCCCAGCCATGTGGCCAGGGTCTTCATTTCATTTGTCACATGGACAGAAGCGCTTTCGCGCAGTCTGCCATTCCGCCTTTCGTTCTAATACCTCGCCAATCAATTCAAAATCAATTTGGCGTAGGCAGCAGTACCGTCGATGGCTTTGAGTTCCACCATACGGTCTGTCGTTGGGTTTGTCAGGATCGCCCGTGAAGCTGCGCCCCTCCGGCGCTCGCCCAACTGGCTAAACCCTTCTTGAACAAGCTTATCTACAAATTCAGCACCATTGAGGATGCTTCCGCTGTAGTTAAATTTTGTCCTGGCTGCAAATGCTCGCGCATCGTCCAGTTCCGTTTCCTTCTTCTTGGCTTCCTGCAGATCCTTGGCCGCTTTCGCTTTGGCTTGGACGTTTCGCTGGTAAACCACAACCGCTGCAGCGTAGTCTTCTTCGCTGATGTACCCTGCCAAAGCAAAAATACTGCGTTGACGCTGCTCGGTGTTGGCCTTGAGCAAGTTAATGCCAAAGTGCTTCTTGATCGCCCTTTTGGAGGTCTCGTTTCCGGTTCCCCCCAGCATTTGCATCAGCTGGCTCACATCGTGTTCTTCAATTGCCCTGGCCAGTTCATTGCCCCAGCCATAGCTCCTGTTTTCCAGAGCTTGTTTGCCTTGCATTTCCGTACGCGCAACATCCCGCAGAGTGGCATAACCCTTGGCCCGATCCTGCATTGCGCGTTCTTGCCCGTGATCGAATGACGCTTGCGCGATCATTTGAGATACCTCGGACGCAAACGCATTGACCGGACCATCGCCCTGCTCCACTTTGGATTCCGGCAACGGCTCGACCCTCAGAATTCCCTTGGTGTAGAGGAAGTCATCAATCTGCATGTATCCAGCATCTCGTGGCAATTCCGACAGCAGCGTTACGAAGTGACCAATATTTTCATTGGAAATCTCGAACCCACCACTGCCCTTCGCCAAGGACAGCAATATCTTCAGCTTGGCAGTCGGCATGCGCCCACGTAGGTATTCATCCTCCAGTACCCGAGGGAACCAGCTGAGGTCATTCCCGCCATACGTCCGTGGACTTTCGCGGTAGAACACCTGCACGCTTTCTGGTACCGGCAGACCTTCAGCCAGCGCGTAGGCCACATGGATTTCGTGACGGCTGTTGCTTTCATTGCTGCCATAGAGTGGGCCGTTATGACCATACCCAAAACGCCGCAAGAATTCGCCGTTCATGTATTCAGCAACATCGACCGACTCCCCCCGACTAGATGTGCAATGCTGTCGCAACAGGTCCGCACCCAAGCAGGGGATCACGTTGTGCGCGATCTTGCCAATCAGGTTCACTTGCTCCCATTGCGCACGTGACATCTGCCAAGGCTTTTTTGCCTTGCCATTGGAGTCCATAACGAACGGTGTCACCAGTGCGAATAACGCATCAATGATCTCGCCCACTGGCCCATCTTCCGAAGTCAGCATAAAGCCGATCTCGCTGCACCGCTGCACCAGGTCATAGGAGCGCCCGTACGATGTCCACACTTCATACTTTGCAGTGTTGCCATGGTACTCGTTGCAAATTCCATCCCGATGGTTGAGCGCCAGCAGAAGTTCCAGCAGGTTGCTGAACGACTTGCTTTCGTCGCCAGGGCCCTCCAGCTCAAAGCGGCCTGTTACATCGGTCTTTACCAGACGCTCTTGCGTCAATGTTTCTTGTTCCATTTGGATTCCATAATTCAACGGAACAACCCCAACGGGATTGGCCCGTCAGGGTTAAGGGTTGCCAGCTCAATGCCGGCGACCGCGTTTAAGCCGTTTCGAGTTCGCTGTGAACGGACTTGAAGGCGTGTACGAATTTCTCGGTAATCTTCCAGATTTCGAGCTTCACGAATCCGCTGCGGATGCGCTTGCCGGTGTCCACAAAATACCCAAGATTGAGCAAGACCTCGCGTAGGTGCTCGTTCTCGTCGTATGTTTTGACGGCGACTTCGTCCTCTTTGCAGTCATTGGGACGTATGTTCTTTGTGAAAGAAATATACGGCTCCCAAATTGGGTCTTGCGCCTTATCTGCGGTCCAAATATTCAGGCACAACGGTGACCCCAGGTAGGCATAGCGAGAGGCGGTAAATGCCATTTCACGATGTTCCCCGCAGATGTCAGCAGCTTTGAAATGCCCAAAAAGTCCCATGTCTTGCTGTTGGCCATGTCGTTCTTCCGCCATGGTCGCCAGTAGCACTGTCCGAATGTCCATAGGTTCTCCAAAAGTGAAGAGACCCAGGCCCACAGGGACTAGGGCCCCGTGGGTGTGTGAATGCGCTCTGACTTTTCATCGAGCGCGAAATCGCAAGTTGCGAAAACGCGCCCAATGTAGTTCCTGCAGCGATCTTTCGCAAATGATGCCGACCAGCCGCATTTCCCCTGCAGAAAAGCGAAAAGCCACCCCGCTTACGCGGGGTGGCTTTCACAGTGGTTCATTTACTTGACGCTGAACCTGCGTCTGGCTATCCCCAGATGCCGTAAGCACTGGAGGGAAGGTGCATAGCCGTACCAGAGCGACGGATTTTGACCAGGTCCATGAGGACATTGCCCAACCCAGCAAGACCATTGAATTCGTCTTGCGACGGCATCATTGCGATCTTCTTCGGCATGGATACGCCCAAGCCCGTCTGCATCACCATGTCGCGGTTCGGATTGGCATCTTGACTGCCAGTCTTCCCACGTCCCTTTGCCCCTGCGGCACGCACGAAGGAATAGGTTGACACGTTGCCTTTGGTAACAGGACCTTCAACCAACGCATTGTTGAGCTCTGGGAACTGTTGCGCAAAGAAGGCTCGCACCTGATCGGCCGTCATTGTTGCGCTCGGGTCCGCAAGATCGAGTCCGTTGTAAGTGAACTTTCGGGTAATGTTTACAACCTTCATATGCCCCCCTTACAGCTTGAACACGTCAAGAGACAACGAACCGACAGCTTCCGCCGGCGCAGCACCAGGCACTTCGCCTGTTGCAGGTAGACCGCAAGCGTCACCCCCGTCATCTGGCAGGTCGTCATCATCGAGCAGGGTTGTTGCCGATCCCCGGCGTTTGCTTGGGATTACGGTACTTGTGCCTGTGGGCGATGACGCCTTTGGCGCCACCTTGGTGGTTGCCGCTTTCTTTACAGCCTCTTTGGCCGCATCTTCAGCCGCCGCCATCGCCACCCGTGCCTGCTCGATTTGTTCGGTCAGGTTCACAGAAGACGCCAGGTAGGTTTCGAGGAAACCGGGAATGGCAGCATCGAGTTCTTCAGGGGTTGCAATCAGAGCCTTGTGAGGGATCGCAATACCGGTTTTTCCGGCGTCGCACTCTGGATGCAATTCGACTTGCATGTTCTCGCCTGCGGCGCGAACGGTCATGTGGAACACCACGCCGGCCTTGATAGAGGCGGCCAATTGTTGAAACAGTTTCATTGGGATTTCTTTCGTTAAACGCGAATGAACCCACCCTTACGGATGGATTCACCCGTAAAGGTTGATGTTTCTTGCCTCGACTTACCAGCGCATGAGTGCCGGAATCTTGCCGCGGTATTCAAAGTCTGTGATCGACAGGATCGCCTTCACAAAGTCAGCTTTCTTGCCCTTCTTCGCTTTGTCGTATTCCTTGCCCATCGCCTTGTCGATGCCGATTTCGACGCAGACCGCATCGAGTTCGACTGTGGTCAGGATTTCACAGATTTCCTGGTTCAGAGCCCAGTGGTTTTCCAACTTGACCTCAAGGGCCTTGAGGAATGCCACAACAGCCTTAATTTCCAGATCCCGCCCGAAATGGGCCGGTAGATTCTGAAGTGCAACACTCAGTTTCTGAACGTCCAGTGACACTATCTGTGTCGCCAGCTTCAGCGAATCCATCTTGTCGAGCTTGACGCCCACCAGTTCACCAATTGCCGTGCTTGCGCCGTGGCTATCGATGGTGCTGGGCCGGTACAGGCACAACGCGAGCAGCAAAGCTCGATTCTTTTCAACCGGCAGCTTGACTGCTACACGGGACAAGATGAGCCGCCAGATGTTCTCGCGGTACTCTCGAACCGCCGTCCGCTGCTCGGAAGATGCGGCCTTTTGAGGTGCCTTATCCTGTTTTGCTTTTGCACCTGTAGGTGCAGATTTGGCGTCAGTCGGTTCAGCGTTTGTTTGGCCCGACGCTGCGGCCGTCTGCTGCTGTGCCGCTTGCGCTGCACTTTCAGCATCAACCTGCTCCTTGACCTTTTTCGTATTGCAATCCACGTTGAAGCAGATGTCCGTGAACGTCATGCCCAACTTGTCTGGCGTAGCAGATACGCAGGCACCGAAGTCAGCGCATGTACGGCAAGCCAGAGCTTGCGCTTCGCCGACACCCCGTTTCCCTTCCGCGCGAAGCGGGACGAGAGTCAGGTTTTCGCCGGGCCGCACGATACGCACAACCTGGTAGCTTTCAGCCAACTTGGCCTTACGCGCTTCCAGCTCAGATTCCGTCTTGTTGCGGTAGCACTCGCCATTGGAGCAATTGCTACCTTCAAACGAAGTCTCAAACATGGTTTGCTGAATTGCCGTGTTGAAGTGGCATCCGGTGCAAGCCTTTTTATCAAAGATTGCAGCTTCCAGATTCAGCAGAGCCTGTTGGGCCATGCTCTTGAGTTGTTCCACCGTGATCGAAACTGGAGATTCCAGCATTTTTGCCAGAACCTTCGGTTGCACTTCGCGGTGCAATGCCGCCAGCACTTCCACGTGGCCCAACTTCAGCTTTTCTTCGATGTACGCATCGCGCACTGCGTCGGTCGCATTCATCAGGCCCAAACGGGCGTTGAGTTTTGCGGGTGTCCAGCCCAGTCGCTTGGCCGTTTCTTCCTTGTCCCCCTTGAGGAGGCCCAGGAGAGCCATGGCTGCTTCTGCGTCTTCGATGGCACTGGTGTCTTCGCGAACCTTGTTTTCACTAACCATTGCCGCCTTTGCCTCTTCATCCGTGAGGATGCGGCACAGTGCCGGAATGGGTTCTTCGGCGCCAAAGGCCTCGGTAAAGGCCTTGACACGACGATGTCCGGCGACCACTTCGAACCGTTCGTTGTGGGGACGGATCAAGATGGGACTTGTCAGCCCATTCGTCTTGATGCTGTCCACCAACTCCTGCATGGCAGTTTTGTTGAAGTAGCGGCGGTAGTTGTTGTTAACCAGTAGCTGGCCAACTGGGATAGCCATCTGGCTGTCGCCTTGGCTTTTGGATGTTTCCATGGATACCTCTTTTTTGCAAAAAAAAGCGGGAATCCACGGCCCTTGCGGGAAGTGAATTCCCGCAAGGGTTGATGTTCTTGGCGTGCAGTAAGGCACGCGAGCCCTCATAGAGAGGAAGCGATTGAATAGTAGCAGTCGGAGAAAGCTAGTTCAACCGATTGCGACCAGTTGACAGCCTCCCGGCCTGACCTGGCTTCTCGGAACTTTTGATGATGTTCTGAGAATATCTCCCGCGCGGGCATGCCTACCCCCCGACTTCGGTACTAGATACCCCCAATCGGCGCAGGGAAGCAGACCTCCACGACTGAAGAGTCAACCGGACTACCTGGTGGTTTTGGCTGCTTTAACCCATTGGCGTCGTAATAGAAGTTCGGCGTGTCGTAGAACGTGCTGGTCTTGATCATTGCTGTGTCGACCTTCCCGATCACCGCCGATGCAATGGAATTGACTGGAGTAGTTCCTGTGGGCAGCGTTTGCGACAGGTA
>Ga0075163_10000442_pt1 | contig 53032 bp, 52 predicted proteins | sample JI1023141ADNA_FD_71478 | JGI IMG/M metagenome (GOLD analysis project Ga0075163, IMG submission 71478) | Wastewater effluent complex algal communities from Wisconsin, to seasonally profile nutrient transformation and Carbon sequestration -... | ecosystem: Engineered > WWTP > Effluent > Algae...
CACAAAATCCATGCTGTCTGTTCCGTCGCCGAATATGGCGGGTTGTTTCCCATCGCGAATGCAGTCCAACCATTTTATCATTACTTCGGTATATTTCCCGTCGGTATCCATACGCGAGCCATAAACATTAAAATAACGTAGCGCTATGTAATCCAAACCGTACATAAATTTAAAAGAACGGAACAATTGCTCTCCCCACGATTTTGCTCCACCATAAAATGTCTGATTATTATAGGGGTTGTCAGTTTCAGGTGTTGGAAAGTGCTGTGCAAGACCATATACCGAAGCCGTAGAAGAATAAATTACTTTCTTTATTTTGTGTTTTACACAAAGTTGAGCCAAATTAAAAGTCGCTTGTAACATTACGTCAAATCCTTCTTTCGGGTCTGCTGCACAGGCATTAATGCGGAGCGCCGCCATGTGAAAAACATAATCAGCTTGGGAAATACACTTTTCAAGCAGTTCATTGTTTCTGATATCACCCTCCAAAAATTCAACAGCTGAATGGTTTAGAAAACTTTTCATGTTTTCAAAACTTCCGCGTATCAAATTGTCAAGAATGATGATTTTCTTTGGATGATGTATTAGTAACTCCTCAACGAGATAAGAGCCAATGAATCCTGCGCCGCCTGAAATAAAAATTGTTGAGTCCTGTATATTATTCATTCTGTCAAATTTTTGAACGGTTATTACTGTAAAAATAGATATTCAAACTTAAACTACATTGAACGTGCCCAAATTTTTTAATAATAATCGGGACCAATAGCAAGTCAATGCTCTCACATATCGTCAGATAAGTTTTTGGATTGATCATTAACTTAGATCGGTAATCTCATTAATAATAAATACGGGCCGTTTCCTTGCACTATCAAGCGTTCTCCATAAGTATTCTGCGATAATGCCCAACGAGATATTTGTTATTCCAAATCCAATTGTAAGTATTGAAATGAGCGCAGGCCAGCCCTCTTCCAAATCATTATAAACCAGTTTCCGGGTGATGATATATCCCGTCCAAAGTAACCCAATAATAAAAAGAGTTGTACCGATCAGAGTAACAAAGCGAATGGGGGCATAGGAAAAGGCAATAAATGAATCCACTAAAAGTTTTATCTTTTTACTCAGCGTCCATTTTGATTTTCCTTTTTTGCGCGACTCTTTTTTATAAGAAATACTGGATTGTTTAAAGCCAAGAATGAGGATTTGAAGAAAGACAGATGAATTGCTTTCGATGGTTTGATTTAAACACAACTGAACCTTTTTATTAAACATCACAATGTCAAATCCCTTTTCCGGGTAACTTGCAATAGCGTATTTTTTCATCAGGTAAGCATAAGTTTTGGAAAAGGTTTTCTCAAAAAAACTATTTTCACTCGTTTCCCTGCTAGCCCAGCATACGTCTGCACCACCGACACACACTTCGTACAACCGATCGATGAGCGCAAGAGGGTCCTGAAGGTCGGCGTACATAAAGCAGATGTAATCCCCGCTTGCATGCATTATACCAGCTCTTAGAGCGGCATGTGATCCGAAATTTTTCGATAAGGAGATAACTCTGCACCCATAATTTACATGTTTTGAAGATTTCAGTATCGAAAGCGAGCGATCAGTCGATCCATCGTCAACGAAGAGAATTTCAACCAGAAAACCTTTTTCCTCTGAGAAGAAAATGCTCAGGGCTTCCGTCAAAAGGGGAATGTTTTCCTCTTCATTTAAAAATGGAATAATAACAGAAACCTTGTTTGTCATAATTTCCTTGCTGGGTTGCCAACAGCTTTACTGCCAGCTGGCAATTTTTTTATAACGTTAGAACCCATTCCTACCAGCGACTCATCGCCCACTGTGATGCCATTGATGATATTAGATCCGCTCCCGATGTAACAATTTCGGCCAATAATAGTATTTCCTGCAATGCACACACCCGATCCAATGAGGGTGTAATCTCCAATTTTACAATCATGATGAACAACTGTATTTGGGAGTATACAAACATGATCACCAACAACACAATTACTGGTTAAAACCACACCAGGCATGATGAGTGTATTAATGCCTATTCTCGCCAGTGGCGAAACTACAGCGGTGGGATGAATGACTTTTGCGAATCTTGAAATCGGTAAATTAAGACTATCTATTATTTTTTTTCTAATCGTAAAACTGGTAGGACTGCCTGGAACGGCAAGTACCATTGCATCAGAAAAATCAGTCAACGCTTTTCGATCATATACGATATGGCCGGAATCTTGTTTACCGAGTTTTGACGAAGTATCATCTACAAAGCCGATGAAATTATAATCTTCCCCAAGGCACAAAAGGGCTTCAAGACCATTACCGTTATATGGGAAAATTAGAAGATCCGGCATCTTAAAAAGAATTTACAATAGTAATTACTTTTTGTATCTCTTCATTAGTCAATTCAGCGAACATCGGCAATGAAATACAATGCGCAGCAAGGTATTCCGAATTAGGGAAATCACCTTGTTTGTAACCGAGGTGGTTGTAGGCTTTTTGGAGATGACATGGAACAGGGTAGTGAAACCCGGGATGAATATCATTCTCTGTAAGGTGTTTTACCAACGCGTCTTTTGTATCACAGGTAACAACAAACAAGTGATAGATCGAATCGGCCCACTCGGGTTGCGATTGCATTTTTATTTTCGGGTTTTTAATTCCCTCATGGTACATTTTCGCGATTTCTCGTCTTCGGTTATTCCAACCTTCAATATATTTAACCTTAACACTCAACGAAGCACCTTCCAGTCCACCCATCCGCATATTGAAGCCGATCTCGTCATGGTAATACCTTACCACACTGCCGTGATTACGCAGACTTTGAAGGTGTTTGTAATAAGTTTCATTGTTGGTTGTAATGCCACCCGCTTCACCACAAGCCCCCAGATTTTTTCCTGGATAAAAACTAAAACAGGCCATTTCACCAAAGCCCCCTACTGTTTTTCCTTTGTAGCGCGATCCTTGCGCCTGTGCGGCATCCTCTATCAAAAATAAATGATGTTTTTTTGCAATAGCAGAAACGGCATCAATGTCAAAAGGCATTCCATAAAGATGTACACCAATAATGGCTTTTGTTTTTGAAGTAATTGCTTTTTCAATTTTCGAAGGATCAATTTCCCAGTTATTTGCGTCGCAATCAACAAATACGGGGGTAGCCCCTACGTATGAAACGCCCCAGGCAGTCGCAATAAACGTATTGGCAGGAATAATCACTTCGTCACCAGCGCCAATGCCCAAAGCAAGCATGGCAAGGTGCAAGGCGGAAGTGCCGTTATTTACGCCGATGGTATAGGTTGTTCGTGTATAAGCAGAAAATGCTTTTTCAAAGTCCTCGACGAAAGGACCACCCGAAAAAGCAGTATTCTCATATACTTTTTCGAACATGTCAAACACTTCTTTTTTAATTTGCTGATGCTGGCCCTTCAGGTCAAGACATGGTATTTTTTTTGACATACGCTTATAATTGTTTTAATACTTTTCCTGGATTGCCTGCAACAACTGCATTTGCTGGAACGTTTTTGGTAACCACTGCGCCGGCACCAATCATGGCGTTTTCGCCAATAGTTACACCACAAATAATAGTGGCGTTACTGCCAATGGAGGCGCCTTTTTTAACAAATGTTTCAACCAGTTTCCAATCCGCTTCGGTTTGAGCCGATCCATCGGGATTAGTCGCTCTTGGAAAAAGGTCGTTGGTAAACATTACTCCGTGTCCTACAAATACATTGTCTTCAATATGAACACCTTCGCAAATAAAGGTATGACTCGATATTTTACAGTTTTTACCGATGGACGCGCCTTTCTGGATTTCGACAAATGCACCTACTTTAGAATTATCATCCACACTGCAACCGTAGGCATTTACAAAGTTAAAAAAACGAACATCCCTGCCAACCCTAACGTTTACGAGAGATTTACGTGGTTCATCTAAATTCAGGATTTCCATGTTAGTTTAAAATTATTTCTTTGCCATTGTTTTTAATCGACTGCTGGGAGGCTTCCAGTATTTTTATCACACTTAACCCGGATTCAAAATCGGAAACCGGTTTTTTATGTTCTTTGATGGAGCTAATAAAATCTGAAGCCATACCAAAAAGCGCTTCTTTTGAATCCACTTTAGGGATAAAAACATCACCGGCCCGATAATCTACAAGAACCTTACGTTTATCTTCGTCTGTTTTGTGGTCATATCCGGTATCGTAGATCCGTATTTTTTCAGTTGGCTCAAGGTCATTAAATAACAACATCTTTTTGTCTCCACCTATAAGCAGGGTGCGGATCTTTACCGGGGATGTCCAGGAGCAGTTAAAATGGGCGATAAAACCTGATTGATAGTTAACTGTTAAGTAAGCAATATTTTCGATGTTGTTTTTGGTATGCGAAACACCTGTAGCGTTAACACTAAAAGGTTTATCCTTTACCAGGTAGTTCAGGATAGAGATGTCGTGCGGCGCCAAGTCCCATAAAACATTAATGTCTGGTTGAAATAAACCCAAATTGATGCGTGTGGAGTCAAAATAATGAATATTTCCTATGCTCCCTGAATTTATCAGTTCGTTCATTTTTTGAACCGCACCGGTATAAAGGAATGTGTGGTCAACCATTAACAACCTGTTCATTTTTTGTGCCAGCTCCTGCAATTCAATTGCTTCGGCAGAGGTGGAGGTCATCGGCTTTTCTATGAGTACATTTTTTCCTTTTAGCAGCGCTTTTTTTGCCAGTTCAAAATGCGTAAAAACCGGCGTGGCTATTACCACGGCTTCAATCGACGTGTCATTAATCGCTTCTTCAAAGCTGGAGGTGGTAATTACACTGGGATATTGTTTATTGACAACACTTAATCTTTCAGCCCTGAAATCACAAACATATTTTACCCTACAATCGCCAACCGAGTTGAAATTTCTTACCAGATTTGGCCCCCAGTAACCGAAGCCAATTATTGCAATGTCCATTTTATGTTATGTAATTTGATTTTAATTCAGAAACGGGTGGCTTTTAAAAATCTGACCTTCATTGATAGGCAAGTCGCAGTTTGGCGGCCGAAACGCATTCTTTAAATTTTAGTCAAATATAAAATTTATTTCCTTACCAGTTCAACTTTTAATTTTGATTTTTTAAGGATCAAACAAGACGTTTTCGAGTCCTTTTATTCATAGTTTGTATCAGAAAGGTCATTGGCTTTTTGGGGAGTTTTTGCCGCACGATTTTACGGAATGAAAGAAATTAGGAAAAAATAAATTCTTACAGAAAATACTTGCTATTTTTGTAAGAAGACCATTTATCGCACACGATTTTTTAATTAATAGAAATAAAAATTCAGGTCAAAAAGGAATAGAACATACGATGATCCAGAACCAGTTAGATACGAAACAATACAGGCTTAATTCCCTTACCATCTTTTTTATCTACATTTCGGTATTTATCAACTCTTATGTTTTTTTTAAGTCACCGTTTGAGTTTTATGTTGGGTATTTAATATACATTGTGCTGTTACCCGGTTTTATCCGTCGTTATGGTTTTAACGGGAGTCTTTTTTTTATTTTTCTTACATTGTTCGTTACAGGTTTGGTCAATGTGTTCCTTGGCAATAACACAACGGATCTTTTTTTTAAAGTATTTACCGGGCTTACTTTGTCCTATTTTTTCTATTACTACGTTGTATTAGAGTTCAACTTCAACATCGAGCAACTTTTTAAATGGTACCTCACGGGCGCCTACATCGCTTCTGTTTTAGGAGTTTACCAGCTTATTTGTTACAGGTTAGGGTTTGAATGGGGGTACCGGTTTGGATATATTTTTAATAAATGGGGGATTTCTCCAGGAGGAATACTTGGCCTGCGCATCAATTCAATATTCGCCGAGCCCACTCACCTTGCCGCAGTGTTATCGGCCGCTTTTTTTGTGTCGGTTTACAATATGTTCATAAAAGAACCCATGTATATCTCAAGGTTTAGAAGCGTTGTGATTATGGCGGTGTACATCCTTTCATTTTCTGGTTTGGGGCAAAGTGGTATTTTTTTAACCCTGCTGTTACTGGCTGTTAATTTTGGTCTTGTACGGTATCTGGCAGTTGCAGTGCCAGTTGGCATTGTTTTATTTAATGTTATGTACAACAATGTGTCTGAATTCAAGGGGCGGCTGGATGGATTGGTTGATTTATTCTCGGGTCGCGAATTTCAGATCGGAAAAATACACGGTTCCTCATTTATCTTATATAACAATTACGTCGTTGCTATGAAAAATTTCAGTACCAACTTCGCATTTGGCACTGGTATTGGGTCTCATCCCGTTGCGTTTGATAAATTTTCAATGGCTAAGGATATTAAAACGTATGGGTTTAATCAAAATGGGGCCGACGCCAATTCGATGTTGTTAAGACTGATTTCTGAAACAGGCATCTTTGGTGTAACTATAATTTTGGTAATTATCATAAAAGGATATGTGAGGAGGGATCCTGGGAATGAAAGTTATCATTGGTTGATCAGCAACGCCATACTTGTTATGATACTTCTTAATTTATTTAGGCAGGGCCATTATTTTTTAAACGGATTTCCTTTTTTTGTTATTCTCTATTATTTCAACAACATTAACTACAAAAAGTATCTCGAATCAAAGCATCTGGCGGATGTTCCGGATGATTTAATTGACGGGAGTAAAGAAAAGGAGTTGAGAACAGATATAGCTTTACAAAAATAATTTTGCATTTCGCGCTTTTTTAATAGGAATATACTTGTATTTTGTTGAAAATATGTTACTTTTAGTCCTTAATCAGGGTGAGTATCCGGCCGGTTATAGCCCTGGCTATTTACGTATCAAATTATCGGCTGTGTTCTGGTAAAATTATGTGTGGAATTGCAGGAATCATTAGTTTAAATCAGATTCCCATCGATTATAATGAAATTGTAAGCATGACGGATAAAATTCGTCATCGTGGGCCCGATGGAGAAGGTTTCCTTATAACACGTAAACCTGAATTTTTAAATAAGTTAAAAACCACCCGACCGGAAGCAACTCTAGTTTATAAGGAACATCACCAGGAATTTGCGTTTGGTCACCGCCGACTCTCCATTCTTGACTTAAACGCGAATGCCTTTCAGCCGATGACGGAATTTTATAAACGTTATTGGATTGTATACAATGGCGAAATATATAACCACGCCGCGTTACGGAAAGAACTGGAAGTCAGAGGTTATAAATTTGAAACAGACCACGCGGATACTGAAGTTATACTTAACGCATACGATTGTTGGGGTCCTGGTTGCCTTGATAAATTTAATGGTATGTGGGCCTTTTGCATTTGGGATAGTCATGCGAATAGCTTCTTTATAGCCCGTGACAAAGTCGGAAAAAAACCATTTTATTATACGGTTCAGGAGAGTAAGTTTTATTTTGCGAGCGAAGTAAAAGCCTTTATCTCAAACAGTCATATTCCCAAAACGTTAAATGAAAAAGCTATTTACGATTACCTGACTTATGCTATGGTTCCATCCCCCGAAACCATGTTTAAGGGGGTTTATAAACTTCCTGCCGCGCATTACATACTCTTTAAACCGGGAGAAGAAATAAAAACAAGGCAATACTGGAGTCCACTTAACCCAGCTCCATACATGAACGAGCCGGAAGAAGAAATTATAAAGAAAATTCGTGAAAAAATAGACGAATCGTCGCGACTACGTATGATGGCCGATGTGGATGTTGGTGTGCTTTTAAGCGGCGGGCTCGACAGCAGTATAAACCTTGCTTCGCTTAGCAAACAATCATCAAAGCCGGTTAAAACCTTTTCGGTTGGCTTTGAAAACAAAAACGGCTATACAAACGAATTTGAGTATTCCCGTAAAATTGCAGCTTATTTTAAAGCAGATTATCACGAACTACTGCTCAATGAAAGGGATTTTATTGATTTTCTTCCAAGCATGATCTACTTCCAGGATGAGCCAACCTCTGATCCGGCTAATATTCCAATTCATTTTATTTCAAAAATGGCCAGGGAAAAAGGCGTTAAGGTACTATTAGGGGGAGAAGGCAGTGATGAGATATTTATTGGATATAAGCTATGGGATATGGCCAGGAAGTTTAGTAGAGTGATGGAGGGAAAGCCGAATTTGGCTAAACTTACAGGGTTTCTGCATGCCTTATCTCCGTTCAAAAATAAACGGGCATATTACCATGGTTGGTACACAAAAGTGGCAAAAGATCAACCCGTATTCTGGAGTGGTACTGAGTTACGTTCCGAAAAGGAAAAAACAGCGATTTTGAGTCGGGACTTTCTTGAAAAAATTGGAGATTATAACTCTTTTTATCCTTTACAAAAATTGTATTCATCATTTAGTGCCAACGAAGCTTTGGATAATTATAGTTGGATGACTTCTTCTGATCTTCTTTTCAGGTTACCGGAATTGCTGCTGGCCAGGCTTGACAGAATGACGATGGCTGCGTCTGTGGAAGGCCGTACTCCATTTTTGGACACAAATCTTATCGAGTATGTGATGAAAATTCCGCCGCATTTGAAAAATAAGAACAATCAGGAAAAGTATATTCTTAAAAAAACGTTTGAGGGCATTTTGCCGAATGAAACAATATACAGAAAGAAAGATAGCTTTACCGTACCGATGAAAGATCTTTATAAAAATAAAGCATACCAAGAAATGTGCATTGCTTCAATAAATAAGTTTAATAGAGAAACTGGAATTTTTTCTGACAACTACATAAAGCAGATCAAAACAATTACAAGCGAGAATTTTTGGAATTTGACCAATTTGGCTTTATGGCATGAAAAATTTAAATAACACGGTCAGTAATCATTCTTCCCCTTCCATATCCTTTTTTCGTTTCACTTTTTTTTCTTTCATGTTAAAAGCTTCCACCAATAAAGCAAAGGCCAGGGCAATGTAAGCGTAATTCTTATTTAGTTCCAGGTGTTTCTCTTCCGGCACACTAAAATTATAACAATCCAGTAACCCGTCCACCAATAAAATCCCACCAATTACCAGTAGAAACGTAAGCGCTATCATCTTAATACCCTGATTTCTGTTTATAAAATCTGCCACCAAGCCGCTGAACAAAATCATCAGCAACATGCTTATTACCACCGCGCTAATCATAATCAGCACTACTCCGCTTACACCAACCGCGGCAAGAATACTGTCGAAACTAAAGATGAAGTCAATAATGATGATTTGAAGAATTATGGCTTTAAACGTCGTTTTTCCTTTCCTGGCATATTCTATTTCATCTTCGTCCGTATTCACCTTTTCCATGATTTCCTGCCACGTTTTGATGAGAAGGAAAACGCCGCCGCCAATCAGGATAATGCTTTTACCGCTAACGCCATAAACTCCCACATGGAAAAGGGCATCTTTTAGACCAGCAATCCATCCCACAAAAAGTAGCAATACCGATCTTACTAAAAGAGCCAACAGCAAACCAATGGTGCGCGCTTTTTTTTGTTGAGGAATGGGGAGTTTGTTTACAGCTATTGAAATAAAGATGATGTTGTCGATTCCAAGAATTATTTCTAAAACAGATAAGGTAATTAAGCCAATGAGACCATTCAGGGAAAATAGTGCGGTTAAATCCGCAGACCAATCGTGCATTTTTAAATTTTCGGTAAAGATATTTATTTTTTGGTACATAGAATATAAATTTTACTGTTGATAATCAGACTGTTATGATTTTATGTGAAAATTTCAGTACTATGTGTTGCATAGTACTAAATAAATGTTGTATATTTGTATCGCATAATAGCTATTTATACAAAGTACTAAAATTGTCTTACTACTTAAAACTATAAAAATGAAAACAGCAAATCTTAAAAAAACGGTTTTTTTGCTTACACTTACGCTTTCGGCTTGGTTTGCCATTTCGGGTAATGCGCCGGTTAAGTATAATCCAGTAAAAGCTGAAACTGAAAAAACAATTAAAGATTATTTTAAATTTCCACAGGTACTCATTGCGCATACCGAATCAGAAAAAACCATTATTAAAAGAGTGGAAGTGCTTTTCACAACAAATCAAAATGGGTTGGTTAATTTCGCGCTTGCAAAAATTGAGGATGAAAACCTGAAGAAGGAAATAGAAAAACAATTTTCTAAACTTAAACTTCCCAAATTAAAATCCGATGTAGTATACAGTGTGATTTTAAGTTTCAGGACTGTGTAATTTTTAATAAGAACTAACACTACAAAAAATGATGAATTCAGAGAATAATTCGAAACCCCAAAGTGGTTTTGAGATGGCGGGGGCACAAGCGCAGATGCGTAAAGGTGTTCTTGAGCTCTGTATCCTGTCTATTCTGTCGCAAGGAGATGCTTATCCAACGGAGATAATAGACAAACTTAAGGATACAAAGTTAGTGATTGTGGAAGGTACGTTATATCCGTTGTTAACACGGTTAAAAAACACCGGCCTTTTGGGTTACCGTTGGGAGGAAAGCACCAGCGGACCTCCTCGTAAATACTATAAACTGACGGAAATCGGCGAGCAGTATTTAAAAGAACTTCAGCTCTCGTGGCTGGATCTGGTGGGTGCTGTAAATAAAACGATTGAACAGGGTAAAAAATTATAATATTAAAAATAAACAACAATGAACAAAACCGTAACAATAAACATAAGCGGGATAATTTTTCATATCGAAGAAGACGCATATGATAGTTTAAGCAGATACATGCAAACTATAAAAGGTTATTTCAGCAATACCGACGGAGGTAACGAAATCATGAGCGATATCGAAGCCCGCATCGCTGAGTTACTTCAAGGTCGTATCAACACAACCAAGCAGGTTGTACTGATGGCTGACGTTGAACATGTGATGGACATCATGGGCAAGCCCGAAGATTTTGGCGGAGAAAATAAGGGAGAAGATAAGAAGAATGAGGAGACTTATTATTCTGACGAAAAAATCAGACGCCGTCTATTCAGAAACCCTGATGATAAAGCTATTGGGGGCGTTTGCAGTGGTTTGGCAGCTTATTTCGACATTGATACAGTTTGGGTGCGCCTGGCGATGTTTCTATTGATATTTTTTGGCGGTATCAGTTTGTGGGTCTATATCATTCTCTGGATCATCATTCCATTAGCCAAAACCACTGCCGATAAATTTGCCATGCGTGGAGAGTCGGCAAACATTAATACCATTTTTAAATCTTTTAAAGAAGAAGCCGAAGAGGTTAAAACGCGTTTTAATAAATATGGACGTGATTTGAGACGCAATGAATACAACGAAAGTGTACGTGGAAACGTGTCGCGGGTAATTGGCGCTATTTTTAATATTCTTGGTCGCCTGGTTGGGTTATTTCTGCTGTGCATTGGCGCTATATTCCTGTTTGCTTATTTAACTTCCTTATTTGGTATTTCTATAGTAGACTCAAATACCGATGTGGCCAAATGGAAAGCAGTGATTTTTGAAACTTCAGCTAACTACGGTTTAGCAATATTTGCATTCATCATCGTGCTGGGTATTCCAATTTTTATGTTGATTTACGGGGGCATTAAATTATTGTTCCGAATTCATTATAGCAACCGTTGGTTGAACCTTGGGCTCGGCATTTTGTGGACGCTTGGTCTCGTACTCGGATTTTATGTTACAGTAGTTACCGTAAAACAATTTAACGAAACTTCACGACTTAAGGAGACCATTGAACTTCATGGAACGGGAGACACATTGATTGTAAAAATGAACCCGGCATTTATGACCATTAAAAATCTTGCGTATGATAATTCGGACGACCTGGAGAGTTATTTAAGTCATACTCACAGTGGTTTTACTTTTGGGGAAGAGGGTAAAACGCTAAGTGTTATTGGTTTTGCGGGATTAAATGTGGTAGAGAGTAATACCGACAGTGTAGAAATGGTGATCACACAATCTTCCAGAGGTGGCTCTAAAAAAGAGGCCAACGAAAGTGCCAGGGCCATTAAATACGCCTACCGGCAAAATGGCCGCGAACTTATTTTTGACGAAGTATTTACTGTAGCCGCTGGATCTAAATTCAGGGCTCAGGAATTGGATATTAAGTTAAAACTGCCGAAAGGAAAAGTGATTTACTTTGATAAAAGTGTAAAGAACCTCTTGGATGATGTCGACAACACTACCAACACTTGGGATGGCGATATGGTGTCGCGTAGGTGGATAATGACAGATAAAGGACTAAAATGTATCGATTGTGATGACCTGGAAAACATAGGCGGTAATCACGATGATGAAATGAAAGAGAATAACGTAATTATCAATAAAAAAGGCATTCATGTAAAGGACAAGGATGCAGAGATTAAAATTGATGAGGATGGAATTAAAATAAAAACCCCTGAAAAGAACATAGAGTTGAAAAGCGACGAAGAGGAGGATTAAAAGTAAGGTGTTTTTTCATGACCGTAACCCTGCTGCAATTGGGTTACGGTTTTTTTATTTTACTAAAATCAGTTTCCTGTTGGTTTAATGAAATTGAGGTTGCGCTTAAGCCCTTTAAATTTTGTGCGCTTAATGGCCGAGTGTTTAAAAAGTATATTAAAAGATTCTTCGGTTAGTTCGTCCCATTGTTCTCTATTATGTGATAACCAGTCTTCGCTATTAAAGAGGGGTTCATGATGAGTCTCGCTGAAACGATTCCATGGGCAAACATCCTGGCAAACATCGCAGCCAAAGGCCCATCCCTCCATTTTATTTTTAAACTCAGAAGGAATGTTCTCTTTCAATTCAATGGTGAGGTAGCTAATGCATTTACTCCCATCTACTACGTAAGGTTCAACAATGGCATTGGTAGGGCAGGCATCAATGCATCGCGTACAGGTTCCGCAATAATCGGGAACGGCACCATCGTATTCCAATTCTAGATCAATAATTAACTCTGCTATAAAATAGAATGAGCCGTGTTGCTTGTTGATGAGATTACTATTTTTACCAATCCAGCCTAAACCGCTGCCGGCTGCCCAGGCTTTGTCCATAACCGGTGCACTGTCGACAAAAGCTCTCCCGTTTATTTCACCAACATTTTCTTTTAGAGTCCTTAAAAATTCAAGCAGTTTGTTTTTGATCACTTCATGATAATCATGCCCATAGGCATATTTACTTATTTTAGGGGCATTGGGTTCTTGTAGTTTCGGTGGGTAATAATTATACAGGAGCGATACCACAGATTTTGCCCCATCAACAAGCAAGCGCGGATCGAGCCGTTTATCGAAATAGTTTTCCATGTACTTCATTTGGCCGTGCTTGTTTTCTTTAAGCCATTTTTCAAGTCGTGGCGCTTCTGTCTCCAAAAATCCAGCCTTCGATATGCCACAAAAGTCGAACCCCAACCGCCGAGCTTCAGTTTTAATAAAAATAGTGGCCTTATGTGCTAAATGGTTCAAAAACATAAAGGTAGTTCAAAAAAGAAAAAGATTTTAACATGGCATCTAAATCGCTTAAATAGCGCAAAATGGAGGTTTTAACAATTATTTAACTTAGCCAGTATGTCTATTTAGCATAAAAATACCGATATTTGCGTCCAATTACGAAAACCGCATGTAAAAAACTGAATTTCAAGTGGTTACAAGTAATTCGGTGATTAACAGTAATTTAACAAAAAATTAAGACAATGAAAACATCAAACCCCGTAATCGACACTTTGGTTGAAACACAGACGAATTTCGTAAACAATTGGATGGATTCTGCAAAAAAAATGCAGGCGGCCTTTACCAGCGGAAATATTACTCACGAAGGACAGTCCTTGTACAAGGAATATTTTGATAAACAAATGGATGTTTTAAACAACATGCAGAAATCTACGGCCAATATGTTTGGCCAAAAAGAAAACAACCCACAGGATTTTTTCAAGAACTGGTTCAACCAGCAAGCGTCATATGCAAAACAAATGGCGGATTTTAACCAAAGCATCAACAACAGTTACACTAACTTTGGTAAACCGGCTCAGGATTATATGGCTAATTTTGGTCAATCGAACACGGCATTCACAAACATGTATAACTCGTGGTTAAACACCCTGAACACTTCGTATGATGTGATGACCAAAAATATGAATGGCGCTTTTAACAAAGACGTATTTTCTAATTTTATTCAGGGATCGCAGGTTTACGCTAAAATGCAGGAGTTTTTTCAGCCAATGGTAAACATGATGCAAAAAGGGCAGTTTAATATGGACGCCTTTAAAAATCAGTTTACGGCTGAGTCGTACGCTAATCTTAGCAAACAAATGTTTGGTAGCTTTTATAACGAGTCTGCTATGAAGGAAGCGTATGATAATGGCATTAAGCAACTCCAGGATTTTTTCGCTAACCAGAATAATTTAGGGAAAGAGTACTACGAGCAAATGCAGAATATTTCAAAAAACTTTCCTCAATTGTTTAATGGCAGCACTGCCGAAACCATGAAAAGTTTTTACACTCAATTACACAACGTGTTTGGAAAAACGTTTGAGCCATTGCTTAAAACAGTTAATCCAGGTAAAGAGAAGGAGAATGCCGAAGCAGTAATCGCCTTAATGGATAAAATGGCGGATTACAGCATTAAACAAGCAGAGTTACAGGCTTACCTGCAAACAACAGCCAAAGCGGGTGTTGAAAAAATTGCGAAATACTATTCAGAGAAATACAGTGATCCACAAGCGTTAACTCAATTACCAAGTGCCGAAGAAATGTACAACGAGTGGGTAAAAGTAAACGAACAAATGTTCACTGAATTATTCGCCAGCGAAGAGTTTAGTAAAGTAAAAGGCGAAGCTTTAAACCTGAGCATGGATGTGAAAAAACATTTCGAAAAACAATTTGAAGGTGCTTTCCAAAATTTCCCGGTTGTGTTTAAAAGCGAAGTGGAAGATATGCAAAAAACCATTTATGAACTAAAAAAGCAGGTGAAAGAACTGCAAACCAAATTGGCTATGCAAAATGCGGCTACCGTTGAATTATTTGAAGACGATAAAAACGGAAAAGCCCGCAAAAAATAATTAATTTTTAAAATACCTTTAGGCCGTCTGCGTTTTGTTTTGTAGACGGCCTTTTTTTATTAGTTTTATAAAGAAATTGTGACCTATGGAATCAAATGTGATAAAAGAAATGGTCGATATGGGCCAGAAGATTGTAAAAGGGTATGACACCCTGAAACAAATTGAAGAAGTGGATATTGCCACTACCCCTAAAACGGCTGTATACCATGAGGATAAATTAGTGCTCTATCGGTATGACCGTGAAACCGAAGCAACTTATAAAACGCCTGTATTGATTGTTTACGCTCTGGTAAATACCTATAAAATGCTTGATCTACAACCCGATCGCAGTTATGTTAAAAATCTTTTGAAGGCTGGTTTGGATGTTTACCTCATTGATTGGGGATTTCCGGGAAAAGGTGACCAGTTCATCAGTATGGATGATTATGTAAACGGCTACATTAATAATTGCGTAGATTTTATTCGTAAGAAACACCGCCTTGAGAAGATAAACATCCTCAGCATTTGCCAGGGGGGAACATTGAGTGTGATTTATGCGTCCCTGTTTCCAAATAAAATTAAAAATTTGGTTACACATGTCACCCCGATTGATTTTAGTACCAACGATGGTCTGTTATTTCGCTGGAGCAGGGATATGGATTTTGATAAACTGGTAGATGGAAATCATGGCCTTGTACCCGGTGAGTTTTTAAATCAGGGGTTTGATATGTTAAAGCCAATGATGAAGGTTCAGAAGCAACAGGCCCTCACCAACAGCCTGGATGATAAGGATAAATTGCTGAATTTTTTGCGGATGGAGAAATGGATTAGCGAAAGTCCGGATCAGGCAGGGGAATGTTTCAGGCAGTTCATGAAAGACCTGTATCAGCAAAACAAATTGATTAAAGGAGAACTAGAAGTTGGTGGAAAGAAAGTAAACTTGAAGAACCTTAACGCCCCGTTATTAAACATTTACGCTGAGCAGGATCATTTGGTGCCACCTGCGGCTACTATACCATTAAACGATTACGTGGGTAGTACGGATAAAGAACTGTATAAATTTAAAGGCGGGCATATTGGCGTTTTTGTGGGCGGAAAATCACAAAAAGAACTGGCGCCAGCTGTTACCGATTGGTTGAAAAAGAGGGACAAGTAGTTAAAGTAAACCACTTAATTACGGTTTTGGAATTCAAAAAACGCAGCAGCTATTCATGAAACCGGCAAGTCTCCATGAAGTAAAGAAGGAACTACAAGTTTTAAGCGCTTCGGAGCTTGCGGACTTGTGCTTAGCCCTTGCTAAGTATAAAAAAGATAATAAAGAATTTCTTGCTTACCTGTTGTTTCAATCGCAGGATAAATCTGTTTTTGCTGGTGAAGTGAAAGTAGAAGTGGATTTGACCTTTGCCGAACTTCGCTCTCAAGCCAATTTGTATTTCGTGAAAAAAAGTCTTCGCAAAATTGTTCGCATGATTAATAAATACAATAAGTATCTTGGTGATAAAGCGCTTGGGGCCGAACTCCATATTTATTTCTGCAAAAAACTGAAAGAGTCCACAATCCCTTTCAGGAAAAGTCAGCAACTCGTAAACATGTATGAGCAGCAGCTTAAAAAAATAAATACTTTGGTTGGCGCACTGCACGAGGACCTTCAAAGTGATTACGCGACCGATATGGAAGGTATAGATTTATGATATGGAGCATGGATTGAACCCGCAGTTACTGATAGATCTGATTCAGCAAACAATGCCGTTTGGGAAATATAAAGGCTGCCAATATTATAAACTCCCGGTAAGTTATTTGGAGTGGTTTAACAGAAATGGTGGCTTCCCTCCCGGAAAAACCGGGATGTTATTGAGTACACTTTACGAAATAAAACTAAACGGACTGGAGTTTTTGTTAACCGAAATTCAAAAACGGGGAATAGACAGATAGACCATTCGGATGACCGATACATACTAGTTAGCAATTTCCATTTTTACTTTTTTGTTTTTTATTTTTTCTTCACGAATTTGCTGAAGTGTCCGCGTGATTTTTTCACTTTTGATTGCAACGTATGCTGAGTGGTCCAATACTTCGATTTTCCCGAGCTCCTCTTTTTTTAAAGCTCCTTTTTGCAGGAGCATGCCCACAATGTCCATCTTATTGACTTTGTCCTTTTTTCCGGCTGAGATATAAAGTGTTTTCCATTCGCTTGGTTGAGGCAGATTAAGTTGTGAAGGAAGCTGCATTTCTTCGGGTGTTTCTTTCAAGAAAGGTGGAAGATAATCCTCTTTTTCCAGTAAAAAATAAGCAGTTCCCGCCGCATTCATTCTGGCGGTTCTTCCATTCCGGTGAATCATCGTGTCTTCAGTAGTCGGTATTTGATAATGGATCACCGCCTCAATTTCGGGGATATCGAGTCCACGCGCTGCCAGATCAGTGCTGATAAGCAGGTTGATGGTGCCGTTGCGTAATTTGATGAGCGTTTTTTCGCGATTTATCTGTTCCAGCCCTCCATGGTAATAACCATGTTCTACTTTCAGTCGTTTGAGCTGGTCAGAGATCCTGTCTACCGCATCTCGGTGGTTACAAAAAACAATGGTTGATTTCGCTCCTGTATTGCCCAGCAATAACAGCAGAGCTTCCAGTTTATCGTCGCCGGTTACTCGAACAGATTTTAACTTCAATTTGGCTGTACTGGTTTTTTCTCCGAGGGTGAAGTTAAGTTCAGAAAATTTTTGAATTCCAACGAAAGACGGAATTTCTTTCAGCGGCGTGGCAGAGGTCAGAATCCTTTTCTGTAAATGGGGGATATTTTTAATAATAAACGACATCTCATCCTGAAACCCAGATTCAAGTGATTTGTCAAATTCGTCCAATATAAGCATGTTGGTTGTGCTGAGGTCAAGCGTCTTCTTGCGAAGGTGATGTGCAATCCGGCCCGGTGTACCAACTAATACTGCTGGCGGCTCCGACAGATTATTCCGTTCAATTTGAACGGAATGGCCCCCGTAGGCGCTATTTATCTTATAGTTCAGGTCCATTTGTTTAAATACCTGTTCTATTTGTTGTGCCAGTTCTCTGGTAGGTACAATAATTAATACCTGCACATCTTTTTTATGTTCATTTAAAAAATGCGATACCGGCAAAAGATACGCAAGCGTTTTACCGGAACCGGTGGGGGAAATAAGCAAAACATCGTCAGATGTTTCAACAGCGGCCAACGTTGCAGTCTGCATAGCGTTGAGTTCTTTGATCTTAAAATTTGAAAGTATTTTGGAATAATCCATACGAAGAATTTGAGGGGTTAGTTCATCATACATTCCTTTTTTGGAAGTATGTAAGGTTTGATTTTGATTACCAATAGGTGTTTATACCCTCATTTTGTCGGGTAACCAGTTTTTAATGCAACGTTTGATCTCGTCGGGGCTTAATTGTTCGTGTACCGAACGTTCAGCTAAATCAGGAAATTCCTCATCCGCTGCAAAACGTAAAGCGAATAGCTGGTTGAGCGAGAGTTTTTGCTCCAATTCTTCAAAACGACGCTGTGTGAGCACGTAGTAGCGGAACCGGAGTTCCAGTCTGACGATACGGTTCTGGTTCATTAATGCATAATGTTGCCTGAGCATAAACGACAATAAAATGCTGACGAGTAGCGCGATGGATATAAAAGCCCATATGAGTGACTGGTTAGGAAAGTGGAAAATAAAAAACACACTGGTGATAAACAACCCCACAGTTATCGGATAAAATACAAAGTGATGTGGCGTATAGTAACGGATATGATTTTTATAATTTTGTTCCGGCATAATAAATTATTAGGGTAAATGTAACCATTCCAATCCGTTTTATATGTATGCAACGGAGTGACAGAGGTATATTTTTTCTACCCGGCGTAACAATGCCTTGACGGGGAAAGTTAAGGCGTTCGGGTGTCGATGCCACGCCCTAATTGATCTCAATTGTCCTGTAAACAGTATCTGTTTTAGCAGTGAGGGTTATTTTTTTGATAGTGGTATCGGACTGGAAATTTTTATCAGGGATAAAATACGACCATTCGTAGTACGACTGACCAAAACCCGCAATAGGGATGCTAAATAGTTTTTGTTGGGAGGCTTCTATTAAACTGCCTGGCAGATCGTTAATACTCATTAAGATGTCCTGAGACAGGTTATTTTTGACAGTAAGTTTAATTCTACTGACAAAAGCCACGGCGATATCTGATTTTGATTTTTTGCGTTGAATAGGAGAATGGTATCCCTCGGATTGCCCGCTGCGTGCTACATTTATGTAGGTCACGTACCCAGGCCAGGACCTAAAATCGTAAGTCAGTTCAAAATGGCCATTTTCGTCGGTAGTTGTAGAAGCAATTTTTTGTTCGGCGTTATGGTGGTGACTTCTGCTAACATATACGTTTGCATTTTTTAACGGATCTCCGTAATAAAGTAAGGTAACGGTGCCTTCAATTTTTCCATCATCTTTTCTACACGATAACATCAGGCAAACAAATAAAGTAATATATACGTGAGCGTGTCTAATCATCCTAAAATAAATGTAAAAAAAATATACGAATAAAAAAAGTTGCCTGGTAGGAAAAGTGTATATTTTATTCCCCAGCAATTGGTTTTTCGACTTACCAGGTAAAAATAACCTTTAATTAAAGCACGTTTTGACGGTGGTATAACGTTTGCAACACATTTATAAATAATTTAAATAATAATGTTATGAAAACAACAAAATGGGTCATGGCTGCGTGCTTTGTAGTATCGACAGCTACCGTTTTTGCTCAGGATCAGTCGAAGGACAGTGAAGAAGAAAAGTCGAGAGACGCAAAAAATGAATTGATATTTGGTTTAAAAGCGGGAGTTAATCGCTCGAATGTTTATGATGAGCAAGGTGATGATTTTGTGGCAGACCCAAAAACAGGTTTCGCGGGTGGTGTTTATTTGTCTATCCCAATAGGTCGTTTTTTGGGGATTCAGCCGGAGGCACTATTATCACAAAAAGGATTTAAATCAACGGGAAGAATTACCGGTGACAGTTATTCACTGGAAAGAACAACCACATTTATAGACGTTCCATTACAATTGCAGTTTAAGCCATTTCGGTTTTTAACCCTCTTGGGTGGAGTTCAATACTCCTATTTACTGAACCAGAAAGATGCAGTTAAATTTGGAACGACCACTATTGAACACACCGACGATTTTGAAAATGACGACATCAGGAAAAACATTTTTGGCGCTGTACTCGGGGTGGATATCAACATTTATCACCTTGTTATTTCAGGAAAAGCGTGTTGGGATCTACAAACTAATAGAGGTGATGGATCATCTTTTACCCCTCGATACAAAAATGTATGGTTACAAGCTACAATAGGATATAGGTTTTATAAATAAAATAAATTATGGGAAATTTACTTTACATCGTCGCAGTTATTTTAGTCATCATCTGGGCAATAGGTTTTTTGGGGTATCATACCGGTGGGTTAATTCACGTATTATTGGTGATCGCTCTTATTTCAGTTATTTTACGACTAATACAGGGAAAAAGACCGCTATAAAGCTCCAAGGAATTTAAAACTATCAAAACGAAACGCTAAGTCGTGTCTTTTGGTGGTTTTTGTTTTTTCTGAAGGCGTTTTACTACTCGATAAATCTCAAGAAAATTGTAATTGGTTCAAAATAAACTTACTTTTAAAGTGATAAACTAATTTCAAAATATAAATGGAAGAGTCGAATAGTACAGGAAAATTGATTGGTGCCGTATTGTTGGGCGCCTCTATTGGTGCGGCATTAGGGATTTTGTTTGCTCCCGACAAGGGAAGCGAGACCAGGAAAAAGCTGGTTAAGGGGCTTCATGATCTGGCCGATGAGTTGGGTAGTGCTATGAAGCATGACCAGGAAACGCCGCCGGAAGCCGCTGAAGACAAAACTTAACTACAGCATTTCGTTTTATGGATAAAGAATATAAATTTCCCGGGTATGTACGACTTGCTTGCGTGCTTTTGAGTCTTACCATCATTATTGCCTTTTTGTATATTGCGAGTGGCATCATTGTTCCCATTTTGATGGCCATGTTGTTTGCGATACTGTTGAGACCCGTTGTATGTTTTTTGAATAAAAAATTCAGGTTTCCACACGTCATTGCGGTGATGACCTCGGTGGTTTTGTTTGTACTATTAATTGTGGGAATACTGTTTTTTGTGTCCTGGAAAGTAGGCGATATGGCCGCGGACTGGGATAACATAAAAGCTAATCTTAACACGCATTATCATAACATACAACACTGGATAAAGGAAGAGTTCAATATCAGTTATCGGGAACAAGAGCGGTACATCCAACAGGCTGGAAAAGATAATTTACCCGGTAAAGAAATGATTGGTAATACCATGAGCTCATTTACAGATGTTTTATTAAATATGGTGTTGGTACCTATTTATATGTTCTTGTTTTTATTATACCGAAACCTGTTCCTTAACTTTTTGTCCAAGTTGTTTAAATCGGAACATCAAGGGAAGGTGAGGGATGTATTGATGCAGGTGAAATTGTCCATTCATAGTTACCTGGTTGGCATTATGATTGAAGTGTTAATTGTTTCAACACTTACAAGTGTTGGTCTTTCCATTATAGGCATAAAGTATGCTGTGTTATTGGGGGTAATTACCGGGGTACTAAATTTAATTCCATATATCGGGATTCTTATCGCAGGTACATTAAGTATCGTAGCAACGCTGACCTCCTCTGCTGATATATCTATTATTTTTGGGGTGATTGGTGTAAATATTGTTGTTCAATTGATTGATAATAATGTGTTGATCCCAATGGTTGTTAGCTCGAAAGTAAAGATCAATGCCTTTGTTTCCATTGTAGCAATAATTATTGGTGGAGCCTTGGGCGGTGTAGCGGGCATGTTTTTAGCCATTCCGTTAACGGCAATTCTTAAAGTGATTTTTGACCGGGTGGAGTCGCTGGAACCCTGGGGGTATTTAATGGGCGATGATTTCCCAAAAACATACGAATGGGGGAAGATGAAACTGCCGCATTATAATTTTGGCGATGCCGATGAGCCTGTTGCAGAAGGGCAGGAGAATAAAGAGGTTCAGCAACAAGAACCCTCTTCCGGAAAAGCCGAATGACCTTTTAGTGACTAGATTGGCAGCGCCTTAGTGTTTTTGACGTTAACATCAAATAGTGGCCGCTGTAAAAAATTGATCTTTTGTAATGTTGGTAAAGCCGGTGCAAAACTATTTTATGGCAGCGGCGCGTTCGTTCAAAATCAACTATCTTCGTAGTCTAGAATAGAATAAAAATGACGGAAAGTAATAGTATTCAGGAAATTTTTTTCAAGTTCCTGGCTCAGTACACATTTCGTGAAGAGGACTTGGATTATTCACTGGTATCCAAACATATCACAACACTAAAAATTTTTTCTGAAATTGGTAATTCAGGCGTCAGTGTGTTTGACGTCAATAAAAGGGAAATGCTCTTTTTTTCGGCGAACTATGGCAAGTTGCTTGGATACGTTCCATCGGACTATGCCGAAACCAGTTTCCATTTTTTTGATGGAAAAATCCACCCAAATGATAAACTGAGGCTTTCACTCAATGGAGTTTCCGCCTTAAAAATGTTTAACGCTTTTTCGGCAGAAGAAAAACTCAGCCATAAATTTTTGATTGAGTACCGCATGCTGAATGCCCGGAATAAATATGTAAGACTCATTGAGCAGTACCAGATTTTGGAATTGGACAAGAAAGGCCAGATTTGGTTGATGTTGGGTATTGTGGATGTTTCTCCGGATCAGGAGGAAAACGATCAGGTAAAAAGCCAAATACTGAATATCAAAACGGGGAGCTTTATCCCTTATGAAATTGAACAAAAAGTTGATCTGGAACTCACAAAAAGGGAGCTGGAGATTTTAAAATTGGTAAAAGAGGGGTATCTGAGCAAAGAGATCTCGAATAAACTTTCGATCAGCGTTCATACGGTAAATACCCACCGCCAAAAATTTTTAGAGAAGTTAGGCGCCAATAATTCGCTGGAAGCGTTGATTTTTGCATCTAAACTTGGACTTCTCAGTTAAAGATACTGATTTATCAGTATTGCCCGGGGTTGGGCTTAGAATGACCTTTGCAGGGTATAATCTAAACCAGCTTTATCATGTTACGGACTTTTTTTCTTGTTTTCACCCTTGTGTGTGCGAAATTAATAGCTCAACCTACGCAGACCATACGGGGTATTATTGTTGAGGGGGCATCGGATGTGCCCGTCCCTTTTGCTACCATTGTTATCCAGCAAACACAGCCTTTAATAGGCGGTACAAGTGATTCGTCGGGTAATTTTTCTTTAACACATGTGCCGGTAGGCAGGTATGATTTAAAAGTGAATTGCTTTGGTTACGAACCGGCGATCATCCGTGAAGTGATGATAAGTTCCGCCAAACAGAGCTTCATCAAAGTAACCTTAACGCAAAATAGTTCGTTACTCAGCGAAGTGGAGGTAAGGCCGCGGGTAAACAAAGAACAACCGCTAAATGCCATGGCCACGGTGAGTGCACGGATGCTTAGCGTGGAAGAAGCGAAACGTTATGCCGGCGGTTTTGATGACCCGGCCCGTTTAGCATCTTCTTTTGCGGGGGTTGCCGGAAATACCGGAGTGAATGGGATCATTGTGCGTGGCAACGCGCCGAAGTTCTTACAGTGGAAAATGGAAGGAATTGAAATTCCCAACCCCAATCACTTTGGCGATTTGCAATCTTTTGGCGGCGGCTTGCTTACCGCGCTGAGCAGCCAGATGCTCGCTAATTCCGATTTTTTTACAGGCGCGTTTCCAGCTGAATACAACAACGCGTTATCCGGTGTTTTCGATATTGCCATGAGAAAGGGTAACAATGAAAAACGGGAACACACGTTTCAGGCGGGTATTATTGGTATTGATGCCTCGTCCGAAGGACCTTTTAAAAAAGGAGGCAGATCGTCTTATTTATTTAATTACAGGTACTCCACCCTGGCTTTACTGGAGCCGTTTTTACCGGAAAATGCCAGTACCATAAAATACCAGGATCTTTCGTTCAAATTAAATTTGCCAACCAAAAAAAGCGGAGTGTTCTCGGTATGGGGTATTGGTTTGATGGATGGAGCGGGTGCTAAAGCAAAAATGGATAGTATGGAATGGCGGTATTTCGACGACAAAGAGAAAAACACCATTAAACAATATATGGGAGTCCTGGGAGTTGCTCATACCTACTTTTTTAAGGACCATGCCTATTTAAAAACAACGTTGGCGGCGACTACCAATGGTACCGACTGGAGGGCGCAAAAACTTAATTCCGGGTTAAAGCTGATGCCGCAAAGTCACATTTCAATTGCCAATTCAAACCTGGTATTATCCTCTTTTATGAATAAAACATTTAGCCCACGGCATACCAATAAAACGGGTATTGTGCTCACGGGAATGGGGTATAATTTATTATTGAACAAATCATTAGCGGCCAACGCGCCACCCACCGAAATTGTAAATTCAAAAGGTTTCAGCTCCCTGCTAACCGCATACAGTAGTTCTGCCTTTCGTTTCTTCGATAAGTTGTTAATGAATGTAGGCATCAATAGTCAGTTTTTTACTTTGAACAATCGTTACACGGTTGAACCGAGAATTGGGTTTCGTTATCAATTAAGGCAAAATCACTCTCTGGGATTAGCCTATGGGTTACACAGCAGGTTGGAACGTTTAAACTATTATTTCAACAATTCTCTGTTAACCGGTGAGACCGCTGTGAATAAAAATCTGGATTTTACCAAATCACACCACGCTGTGTTCAGTTATGACTGGAATATTACCGAGTTGATTCATTTTAAAGTGGAGCCTTATTATCAATATTTGTTTTCAGTTCCGGTCATTGATCAAAGTTCATTTTCGTTCCTCAATCTTCAGGGGGACTGGTTTTTCGCCGAAAAGCTACGTAACACCGGGGAAGGCAGAAATTACGGGATAGACCTCACGGTTGAAAAATACATATCCAACGGCTATTATTATCTCTTAAGCGGATCTTTGTTCGAATCAAAGTACAGGGGGGGCGATGGTGTATGGCACAATACACGGTTTAACCGGAACTATTTATTGAACGTGTTATTGGGGAAAGAGTGGCAAACGGGCAAACACGATCAGAATATTTTAAGTGCCAATGTCAGGGTCACCTATCAGGGGGGGAGTCGTTACTCGCCAGTTAATGAGGATGCTTCCTTATTGTCTAAGGAGGTTGTATTTGATGAAAGTCAGGCGTTTTCAAGGCAATTCGATCCTTCGGTAAACGTGCATTTTACGGTTAGTTATAAAATGAACAAACGAAAGAGCTCTCAGGAGATCGCGCTTAAAATTTTAAATCTTACAAGTCAACCCGACGTTAATGGTTTTCGGTATAATTTTATTGACAACAAAGTGGATAAGGATGTAGAGATTATTATGATCCCCAATCTGAGTTATAAAATTGAATTTTAAAAGGAAAGTGCGTTAAGATAGTCTATCGGCTGCGCATCTCACTTAAATCTGAGTTTGGTTAACAGATGAGGGGCTTTTTAATAAAAATGCGATTCATCGGACCGCGTAGCCGGTTTTTCAGGGAGTTCAATAATCTTTATGTCGTATTTTCCCTTCATCCAGCCGCGGATCAAATCATTGGCGTCCGGGTAATAATGGGCCGGTTTTATAGAGTCGGTTAGTTCATCTGGCGAACATTGGCTGTTTTTGTCCAGATAACCATAGCCCTTGTACTTGCGCTGTTCTATAAAAATGAGTGAGCGCTCGTCGGCGTGACGGCCCCGGTCAAAAATGATGAAGGAGGATTTTGGAAACGTGTGCGTGTTAATGATTTTGATAACACGGTTATTGTAGTTTTCAGGTGTTTCGTCGCCGCTGCAAATGCCGCGACATTGCCTAATCTGATGATTAAAACACACGCTGTTTTTTGGTGTTAACCCGCAATGGCTTAAACAGAGTTCCGAATCGGCAATCCAACCCTCCAGTCTTTCGCGCGCGGTGGAGTAGCCGTTAAACTGGAGCAATGCATTTTCGGACTCTTCAACCGGAACAATTTTAAAATTAATAACGCCTCGCTCGTCATAAAAAAAATCGATGCAATGTGTAAATGTTTCATTTTTCCTTCGGATGTTGTAGGCAGGTTTGTGTGTTTTTATTTCCTCCGATTCAAGCAACAAAGCCACCAATTCGCTGCCCGTTTCCACAAAATCTACCTGGTAAAGATCATTCAACATTTTTTTTGATTTTTTGGTGTCGGTCCTAAAGTGGCTCAATGCCCGGTTATACATGTTGGTGCTTTTGCCAATGTAAATTATTTGTTTTTCTTTATTTAAAAAATAGTAAACTCCGCAACTTTCAGGAATTTTATTTAAGATATATTGTTTGATCTTATCAATGCGCCGGGTCATCAATGCTTCTACCCCCTGGTTGCGGTAGCGGGGATCCTGATTTTTTACCTGGATAAGCAGGTCAAATAGTTTGGCGGTTGCAACTGCATCTCCTTCCGCGCGATGCCTCGCTTCATTTTCTATGCCAAGTGAGGCGCAGAGATTACCCAGGCTATAGGAAATGCGGTTAGGAAGTAATTTTCGGCTTAGCCGCACTGTGCAGAGGGTTTCACGTTTGTATTTGTACCCCAGCGCGTTAAACTCATCCCTTATAAAATTATAATCAAAACCCGCGTTGTGAGCCACAAAAATGCGCCCCTCGGTATATTCAATAATTTGTTTGGCCACTTCATGAAATTTCGGAGCGTCACGTACCATGTCGTTAGTGATTCCCGATATGTTTGTAAAGTAAGGACTGATATAACATTCCGGGTTAATGAGTGTAGAAAATTTATCTACCACGGTTAAGCCATCGTGTACCACAATACAAATGTCAATAATACGACCTTTACGAAATTCAAACCTTCCGCCACAAGTTTCTATATCCACAATCGCAAACATGATCAACTACAAAAGTAAGACAAATAACTCTTTTCGGCTGCTATAAAATAGAGAGATCCGTTTAGAAAACTGAACGAGTCGAATTCTTTTTTCACTATATTTACTTGTAAATTTTAAGAATCATGTTAAAAAATCAATTTTGGATTTCTTCCCTTTTTCTTCTAACGACTGTTACGGCTTATTCTCAGGCGCCGGTTATCGGGCCCATATCGGGACCAAATACTATTTGTTGGAGCAATTCCTCGCAACCCGTTTTTAGTACCAGCGCTTCAAATAATCCCAGTAATTATGTTTGGAACATTTATCCGGGCTTTGGGGTTCAATTATATGGTCAAGGTGCTGGTACAGCATCTGTCTCATTTCCTAACTTGGATGGAAACTATGTTATTACCTGTCAGGCGGTAAATGGATCTGGAGCCAGCACTGTCAGTTATTTCAATGTAAGTGTTTTTGAAAAACCCAATGTAACATTTTCGGGTAACACTTTTTTTTGCCAGGGTTCAGGCACCAATTTATCAGCCAGTCCCACCACTTCCTCATCATTTGATTCCCTTACGTTTTTTTGGTCACCACCTGCTGGCTTAAATACTACCACCGGTCCAAATGTCTACGCGAACCCTTCTTCAACAACCAATTATACTGTTTTGGTTGGGAATGGTCCTTGCCAAAGTACTACAGCCATCACGGTAAATCCAATACTGGCGGTTAGCTTTAGTTTTATTGGCACAACACTCATTTGTGAGGGGTATGGAACGCCTATTTCCGCGACCTCCAATCTTTCAGGCTCGTCTACATTATCTTACAATTGGTTCCCTTCCTCGGGGTTGAGCAGTACAACCGGCCAAACGGTAACAGCGAACCCCGGCGCGACAACCATGTATACCGTTATTGCTACCGATGGAGTCTGTACTGCCAGCAATGTCATAAATATTACGGTTGATGCTTGTGTTGGCATTGATGGTCATGATATGTCCGGGCAAAATCCGGTTCAACTGTATCCGAATCCAAATAACGGCAGTTTCTTTCTTAAATCTTTAGAATCGGGCGAGGGGCGTATTTTTAATGAGCTCGGCCGGGTGGTAAGGCAATTAAAATTTATTAAAGATGAAGAAGTTGAAATAGAGGGGTTAAATGGCGGCATATATTTTATGGTAGCTCCTCGCACCCGGATAAAAATTGTTGTTTTAAATTAAACCCTTTCGGATCAAAACAGGCGATTCTGCTTTTAAAAAATTCTGAATGAAAAACAGCCAGGCCATTGTAAAACTTCTTACCGTTGGCGTGTTTATTTCTTCAATTGTTTTGTCGCCGTTTGTCTTGGATTTTACACTCCTCACACGCTTTATCAGTATTACGTTATTTATTGTAGCCGCGTTCTATTTTTTCTATAAATCAGGTTTTAGTTTTACGCTAAAAGTAGACTTGATTTTGCTTTTCTATTTATTATATGCCATGTTTTGTTGTTTCACCATTTTTTGGGCTAAAAATAAAGCCGAAGCCTTTTTTGCAGCTTCTAAAATCGTATTGGCTTTTTTTGTTTTTTTACTCAGCTATTTTTCTTTAAAAACACACTACGATCTTTTTTTGGACCGGTTGCGGAAATTTTCGGTACTCCTGTTTTATCTACTATTTATATGCGCCTGTGTGGAATACAGTTTAGTTAAAGTTGGGAGCAAGGACTGGCTTTATCTTATCACAGGCTTAAATGGGCATAAAAATCTCTACGCAAGTTTTTTATTTCTTAATCTGTTTTTTTTAATCAGCGCTTCGCTTAGAGCCTTTGGAAACTGGCGTTTATTTGCACGACTGGGAGTCGTCATCACTGTCTGCCTCATTGTTTTTCTTAAAACAAAAGCGGTGTGGGTAGGAGTGTTTGCCGGTTTTTGCGTTTATGGAATTTTCCAGTTCTACAAACCAGGAGGCATATTTGTCAGGACAAAATGGTATGTATCAGTTATAACCTGTTTGATAATTGTCAATGTGTTTTTTGTGTTTATTTTGCGTCCATTGGTACGTAGCGGAATAGGCAGTGCAAATACTCAACGCATAAGTACTTTTGTTGATCAAGAAAGGCTTGTTTTATGGGATAAAACCTACTATACGGTTCAAAACAATAAGTTGTTTGGGGTCGGTGTCGGAAATTGGCAGGTTTATTTTCCTGACGCCACCTTACGAGGTTTATGGAGGGCAGAGGATCTGAACTACACATTTCAACGGCCGCATAATGATTTTTTATGGGTTTTATCCGAAACCGGAATTGTTGGGTTTAACCTGTTCATGGTCTTTTTAATTTTATTGTTATCGCGTTTTGCCGGGACTTTAAAATTTATTTCTTTACCAGATATTACTGAAGCGTCTTTGTGCCTGGCATGTCTTATTGGGTATTATGTTATTTCCTTTTTCGATTTTCCGATGGAGCGGTTGGAGCATTTGATCTGGATCAATATACTGTTAGCTCTTGCATACTATGATATCCGTCGTTACAATCCTATGCCGAACGTTTTGAATATTTCGGTTTCGCGGCCAGTTTTTGCACTTTCCGGCCTGGGCCTGGCGTTTATTTTTAGTTTAGGGCTAATGCGGTATTTTGCCGAATCACATGTAAGGAAGATGTATGACGCTAAAAAAGCCGGGAACGCGGCGGGAGTTATTGCGGCCGGACAATCCGCTTCTAATCTTTTTTATACACTTGATCCAACTTCTGTACCCATAAATTGGTACATAGGGAACGCGAATGTGGCGCTGGGCAATTACCAAACGGCACATCATCATTTTTTAAAAGCGCATTCGTTCAATCCTTATAACCGAAATGTGCTAAATGATTTGGCTTCTTCTTATTCACTTCAGAACAAACAGGATTCTGCTAAATTTTTTTATAAGGAAGCGAGTAGGATCAGTCCCAGATTTGACGAGCCTAAGTTAAACTTAGCGGCTGTTTATATGGGCGAGGGTAATTACAGAAAAGCATCGGAAGTCCTTGACTCATTGTTCCACAATTCTGAACGAAGAACTAAATATAGCCGGGTGTTGGACCTTATGAAAAATAAATAAATTAGCGCTTGGTGCGTGCTTTTTTCAAAAGCAGTTAACGGGCGGTTATAATGTTTTTTGAGCGACAAGTAATAGGTCGGTTACCTCTTTTTGGTTATAAGAGTATGATTGACGCTGCTGGTGCAATACCTTAAATCCTTTATCAGTGAGTGCTTTAAGCAGGTATTCCGCTTCGTGATAATTCATGAACATTTCGTCGCCCGAGCTGGATTTTTCTATTCCCGATTTACGGTTATCGTCTTCCATGGTACTTATGTATAGGAGGCCCCTTGAATTCAGAAGCTGCGCTGAATCTTTAATAAAACAAATGGCTTCGTTTTTGGACAAATAAGGCAAACAAAAACTGCAAATAATGCCGTCGAAGGTTTTTTGAAGATCCTTTAGTTTTCTTGAATCCAGAATTTGAAATTCAGCAGTTGGGTTATTGGTTTTGGCCAAGGCAAGCATGGCAGATGAAAGGTCGGTGCCAAGAATGTGAAGGCCCGGCTGTTTGGTCAACACGTATTTAGCCACGTTACCAGGACCACAAGCCGTATCCAGTATTTGAGCGTTCGGTGCACGCAAATTTTCACAAAACACATTTAAGGCAACCTGATAGAGGCTTACATCCATAAATTTTTCCTGATACCGGTCAGCCCATTTATCAAAAATGGCTACGGCTTGTTTTGTTTTGTCCATTTTATTTGCATTTAATTTCTAAAGGTAATGAAATTCAATTTTAATATATTTGCTGACCGTTAAAAACTCTATAACTAACCAATAAACTTCTGCCATGAACAACGAAATAAGAAACCTGGAACCCAAACAACTCTGGAATAAATTTGCCGATCTCAATGCGGTGCCAAGGGCTTCAAAAAAGGAAGAGCTGGTAATTGAATTTATAAAACAATTTGGTGCAAGCCTAGGATTAGAAACGATAGAGGATGAGGTAAGGAATGTCATCATAAGGAAGCCAGCGAGTTCCGGTTTTGAGAATCGTAAAACGGTAGTTCTTCAATCGCACCTGGATATGGTACACCAGAAAAACAACGATACAGTATTTGATTTCGATACGCAGGGGATTGATATGTATGTGGATCAGGATTGGGTGCGTGCCAGGGGTACAACTCTTGGAGCAGATAACGGTTTGGGTGTTGCCAGTATTATGGCCATTCTTGAAAGTAAAGAGATTCAGCACCCTGCCATAGAAGCACTTTTTACCATTGATGAAGAAACGGGAATGACCGGTGCCTTGGGATTAAAAGGAGGGATTTTGAAAGGAGAAATTTTATTGAACCTGGATACCGAAGAGGACACGGAGGTTGATATTGGTTGCGCCGGGGGTGTGGATGTAACCGCCAGCCGGACTTATACCAGCGAAATTTGTCCCGTTGGTATGGTGGGTTATACAATCAACGTAAGGGGATTAAATGGTGGTCATTCCGGAATGGATATTCACCGGGGACTTGGTAACGCCAATAAACTCATGAACCGTCTGCTTTTTGAGGGTGAATCGTTTGGCTTGCGTGTAGCAAGTATTGATGGGGGTAGCCTGCGGAATGCGATCCCGCGTGAAAGCAACTCAGTGATAGTTGTTCTGGAAGCTAAGGAAAGAGAATGGTTGAGCAGCATGGAAAAAGTGGCGGGTGAAATAAAAGAGGAATTTAAAACCACTGAGCCCAATCTGGTCATTGAATTTCAAAAGGCAGAGAGTCCTGCCAGAATCATGGAGATGGGAGCACAGCAACAAATCGTCAAAGCTATTTATACGGCTCACAACGGTGTTTACCGCATGAGCTCCACGATGGTCAACCTGGTGGAGACTTCTAATAATGTGGCGCGCGTGTTAGTGAAAGACGGTGAAATACTCATTGGTTGTTTGACACGTTCATCCGTCGAAACTTCTAAATTTGATTTGGCAAATGCCTTGAGGTCCGCTTTTGAGTTGGCTGGCTGTAAGGTAACGTTCACGGGATCTTATCCCGGTTGGGCGCCTAATGTTCATTCGTCAATATTGAATGTGTTAGTAAATGTATACGAAAAACAAAACGGGGCAAAACCCGATGTCGTAGCATGCCATGCAGGACTAGAATGTGGTATTCTTGGATCCAATTATCCCGGCATGGATATGATTTCCTTTGGGCCAACAATTAAAGGAGCGCATTCTCCTGATGAACGGGCATCCATTAGCTCTACTCAAAAGTACTGGAAGTTTTTACTGGAGATCCTTAAGAATATTCCACAAAAATAATTCCGGTAAATAAATGATGGGTTCTGGAATGGAACAACATCAAACGTAAAGGACATTATAACCTGTAAGCCAGTGCGAACGACCCCAACTGGTTATTAAAACCCACGTTAAAATTGGAGTTATTTGAATTATTTTGTATGCTGTAATAAATCCCGGGATTAATTTCAGCGGTGAAATAGAAGTGGTTTTTTATATTGAACAGAAGCCCGAGGGTATAAGGAATTCCTGCGGTATATCTTGAAAAGCCATTAGAACTATATGGACTACTTGTTTTTGTCTCATTCCCCTGATAACTAAAGTTCATATTGGGACCATGGTAAAATGCAAACTGGTTATAAAGATTGGTTCTGAATTCCAACCCTATCTCCAGGCCGGCAGAAAATTGGCGGCTTTTGATATTTGCCGCACCCGAATTTGAAACAGCGTTTTCGTAATAATAAAGATTAATTAGTCCAACTTTAAAAAAACTTTTAGCGCCAATCTGGGTTTTGTACTTTATTTGCGTGCTGATGTTTGAAAAGCCGGACAGGGCCATGTGAAACTCCCGGATCTTTTTACTGGAGGTGCTGTCCTGTGCTTTTACGTTGATCAACAAGCCAATTGAGAAAAAGAAAATGTAAAAGTATTTCATGATGTTGTTTTTGAGTGATAATTTATATTGGTTTCGAAATTTTGAACCAGTCTGTCGCTTCTCCATTAAAATCAAACGTTTCTACAAACGTGAAGCCACTTTTTTGTAGCACTTTTTTTGAGGCCAGATTCTGTACATCGGTCATGGCAAACAATTCTTTTGCGTTTAGCGTATTGAAGCCGTAGTCGATGGACGCCTTAGCTGCTTCGGTAGCAAAACCTTTGCCCCAATGTTTTTTCATGAAGCGGTAGCCGAGTTCATAGAAATCTGTATGGTTATTGACCGGATCTTTAAAAAGTTTAAGACCCGCCCAGCCAATTAAATCAGTTGTTTTCTTTTCCACCACGGCCCAGCGGCCGATGCCGTTATCGAGGTATTGCTGACGGATGAATCCGATCACCAATTGAATTTGTTCAATGCTCTGTACCGGTTTATTTCCTACGTAACGGTGTACTTCAGGATCTGAATCCAGCTCAAACAAAGCCTCTTCATCTTCGTAATCAATTTCCCGCAGGAGTAACCGTTCCGTTTCAGCAAAAACTTTCATCGTGTACGCTAGTGTTTTTAAAGTTAATCGTTTTTTTTATATAAACTTATTGCCTCTTTTAAGATACTGGTTATGGTGTTAAGAGGCAGGTCTTTGTTGGCATCTATCGGTAAAATTTTCATCCGGCTTCTTTTTTCCTGGATGAGAAGTGGATGCATTATTTTATTGCCTTCTACAATGCCAATGTAAGGCTGCAGCGTCTTTTTGTTCACCCACAAGTAACACAACATCTTTCCATGATAACAAAAGAAAGGCATCCGGTATTTCCACGCACTACTTATGTTTTTGTCCTGCGAAAGAATTATGTCCTTGAGCGCAAGTAAACAACTTTTGGCTGGTTCGGGCTGCTGCAGGTAAAAATTATCCTCATCCTTCAACGTCATATGGTCGAAATTTTTGCCAGCTCCCATTTCCACAGGGCACCGTTTTCCGGATCTTGAAATTCATCAGTTTTCACAAAACCACACTTACTCAGTACTTTCGTAGAGGGGTTTGTTTCTGCCAGCGTATGCGCCAGTAATTTTTTAACGTGTTGGTGATGAAAGGCTTGACGAATGAGCGCCTCAGCGAGTTCGGTGGCTAACCCACGGTTCCGGTAGTCTGATTTTATTTCGTAGCCGATCTCCACAGTGCCGTTTTCATCAGGGGGCCCTTTGTACCCACCACTTCCAATCAGTTTGTTATCGCCTTTATGTATGGGCAAATAGGTCCACCAGCCCGTCTGCCCATGGCCCGAGTTAATTTGCGCCAATGCATAATTTAATGCGCTATTGCCAAACTCCGACCAGTTGTCCGGAACATTTATTTTTAAATAGTCGGCGAGGTGTTGATTACTTTTAAGGGCTTCCGCCAGTATTTTTCTGTTACAGGCAATTAGTCGCAAGTGTGGTGTTTCTAATTCCATATGTCTTAATCCATGGGTGTACAAATTTCCACAAGAAATCCATTCGGGTCGCGAACGTATGCAACTGTTTGACCGTGAGGTTTCACTGTGGCAGGAGTTTCTTCCGTTGCGCCCGCCATAATCGCTTTTTTGTAAGTGCCTTCTACATCCGTGGTGGCGAAAGCAATTTCCATAGCGAAGGGTTTTCTTTCAGTATCACTTTCAGTAAATCCATTTTTAAGGTTAGAGGCGGCCAGTTTCAGCTCAGCGAAGGACAGGGTGGTTGCTCCCGTAATTAACTCACCGTAACTTCTGTCCGGGGTGATAAATTTCCGTTGCAGGTCGAAGGCTTTCTCATAGAAGGCGATGGTTTTGGTTACATCTCTTACGTAAAGGATGGTATATGCAAATTTTATCATGATATCAATTTAATGTTCTAACGGTTTACAAGTGGAGCTACTTTAGTGCCCAGTAACTCAATGGCTTTTAATAACTGTTCATGTGAAAGCAGTGCGCTATCCATTTGGAAGGTGATGCGCGAAATGCCGCCTAGCGATTCGCTGTGCCGTAGTATTTTTTTCGCTATCTCTTCAGGGTCACCAACCAGTAAAGCGCCGCGGGGTCCGTTTTGCGCTTCGAAATGTGCGCGTGTTGTCGGTGGCCAGCCGCGTTCTTTACCAATTTTTGTAAATGTTTCGGCGTAACCCGGGTAAAAATCATCTACCGCCTTTTCATTTGTTTCGGCTATGTATCCCAGGGAATGTAATCCTACTTTTAATTTCTCGGGGGCATGCCCGGCTTTTTTTCCCGCTTCACGGTAAAGGTCAATCAGTGGCCTGAACCGGTGGGTTTCACCACCAATAATGGCTACCATCAGTGGAAGGCCCAAGTTCCCGGCGCGTACAAACGATTCAGGAGTGCCGCCTACACCCAACCAAACAGGTAATGGATCTTGCAGTGGGCGTGGGTAGATGGCCTGGTTTTTGAGCGCTGGACGAAATTTACCTGTCCAGTTCACTGTTTCGTTTTTCTGAATGGTAAGTAATAAATCCAGTTTTTCTGAAAACAGTTCGTCATAGTCATGCAGGTTTAACCCAAAGAGGGGGAAGGCTTCAGTGAATGAGCCACGGCCTACAACCATTTCGGCCCGACCCTTCGAAACCAGATCGAGTGTGGCGAAGTTTTGAAATACACGCACGGGATCAGCGGCACTCAACACGGTAACCGCGCTGGTAAGTTTGATACGTTTGGTGCGCGAGGCAGCGGCCGCCAAAATAATGGTCGGCGCCGAGTCCAGGTATTCTTTACGGTGATGTTCACCAATGCCAAATACGTCCAGGCCCATTTTGTCCGCATGTTCAATCCGCTCCAGGAGTTGATTCACCGATTCCATATTATCGCTGGCGTTCCGGTAACCCTCCGTGGATTTTGCCGCCGCAAAACTGTCAATTCCAATTTCCATAAAACGAGGTCAAGATTTAAATAATCGAAAAACAAAGGACGTTATAAAATGATAGGAATGCAAAAATGCAGGACAAATTTTGAGAACCTTTGGGTTTGTTTCGGGAAAGACATAACGCTTTGTCCTTTAACCTCGAAAATAATAAAACAGACATAGTCACCTTTACGTAAAATGTACTATATTTATTTATCTGCAGACCAAAAAAATGCCTCAGTCCATTCCGGTTCATAATCTTGTTTCGACTGGCGCCAGCCTTTGTACGGCCCGCCAGTTTACTTCCTTTGCCGGTGCTGCGGATAACGAGGAGGCGCACAGGCACAATTATTACGAAATTCTTTTTTTTACGGGTGGAAATGGTAAACACATGATCGATTTTGAGACTCACCCCTTACAATCCACCACCCTTCATTTCGTTTCACCGGGCCAGGTGCACGCTTTAAACCGCGAGAGGGGGGTAGATGGCTACGTGGTAAATTTCACTAAAGAATTTATGGTACTGCACGGTGGTGATGTTTCGGTACTGAATGATTTCCCGGCGTTTAATAAAATTGTTTTTCCCATTCTTAAAACCGCCCCCAACGATTTTGAGGACTTGGTAAATCTGGTGAAACAAATGAGTGTTGAATTAGCTAAAACCTCACCTCTCAAAGAGGCGGTGCTTGTGGCTTACATTAATCTGTTGCTTACCAAATGTAAAGCCTTATTGGTTGAAACGGTGGATTATAAAAAGAACAATGAACCAACGCAACAATTGATGCAGCGTTTCAATACTTTGTTGGAAGAAAATTATACGGAGCTAAGAAAAATTACGGATTACGCCGAACGGCTAAACTTATCGCCTAACCATTTGAGTGCTGCCATCAAAAAAATCACTGGTAAAACGGCGGGTCAATTGATTCATCATCGATTGATCCTTGAGGCGAAACGCTTATTATTACATTCTGATAGCACGGCCAAGGAAATTGCTTATCTGCTGAATTTTAGCGACCCGCCTTATTTTACCCGCTTTTTCAAAAGCCACACAGGCTATTCTCCCGAACTTTTCAGACAGGAAATAAGGAAAAAGTATAAATGATTAGATAAATTCTACCTCAGGTATCCCAGGTCGTACCCCGCTTTAACAAGACCTGCCAAGTTGCTCACATTTAATTTGTCGAATAAATGCCGTCGATGGGTTTCAACGGTATTCACCGAAATCTGGAGTGTATCGGCGATCTCGGGTGTTTTTTTTTCGGAGGCGATCAGCATCAAAATTTCAACTTCTCTTTTGCTCAATTCTTCCGGTCCATCCGCCTGTTTTAATTTTTTACGAATAAAATGATAATCTTCCGGTAAGGAAACGCGGTCGTAATAGACATCCAAAACAGCTTCATGTAAATCTTTGAGGGCTTGGCCTTTGCCAACATATCCCTTTACGCCACTTTTTATCAATTGCTCGATGATCATAGGACTGTTCAGCGCCGTATAAGCAATAATTTTAAGGTTGGGGTAAGCTGTCACAACTTCCTTAAACGTTTCAATGCCTACTGATCCCGGCATAACAACATCCATGATTAGTACCTCTGGCAAGTTGGCTTTAAGGGTTTGAAGAATCTCCTTTTTTTCGGAAACGATAAAAAGGACTTCAACATCCCCTTTCATGGTTAATTCGGTAGATATGCCCAAGGCAACTGCTTGGTGATCGTCAACTATTCCAATTTTAATTTCGCGCATGTGTGGGAAATACAAATTTAAAAATAGTTCCAGTAGGATTATTTTTTTCTACCCAAATGCTGCCATTAAATTTGTTTATTAACTCGTGTGTGATGTACAGGCCAAGACCAAAACCTGTTTCATTAAAAGTTCCCAGTTTACTTTGCACCGTTCCGTTAAATAAATGGTTAATTGTTTTTTCGTTCATACCCGCGCCAACATCTTTTACAAAAAGTGTCACTTTATCGTTGAGCCCCACCACCACCTCATTATCGCTGAAACTAAATTTTATGGCGTTGGACAACAGGTTGCGCAAAATAATTTTAAGAATATCCGGGGGCACTTTAAACAGAATGCTCTCAGGTACCTGATTGACGATCCTGATATTTTTCCGGGCAGCCATGTAGTTCAGTTCTTTGCTAATTTCATTTACTATCAGAGATGGATTTGAATAAAGGTTTGTGTTATAGGAAAGGTTCAGTTCAGTCTTAGCCCAGTTCAGAAGGTTATCAAGAATTTGTCCAGACTGGATAATCTGGTTTCTTACATCGGAGGAATAGGTTTTCAAATCATCTCCGCTAACATTTTCTTTATCCATTAAATCAATTAGTGTGTTAAGCGTAATCATTGGACTTTTGAAATCGTGCGCGATGACGGCGAATATTTTTTGGTTCAAACTATTCAATCTTTCAGCTCGCGCTTTTTGCTGCTCCACTTCTTTTTTTTGACGTTTAACTTTTAAATAGATGTAAATGGTGAAGAACAGAACCATCACCAAAAAGGTGGAACCTGCAATTAGAAGCAAGATCCTTTTATTACTTTTTTCCTGTTCAGCGGCGTTCTTTTCCATATCCAGTTTTTGCAGGGCAATGGTTCTTTCTTTTTCACTTACTTTTAATTTTGCTTCAACGGTAGTAATGTTTTTTATTTTCTCAATGTTAAAGAGGGAGTCTGAGATCACTTTTAACCGGTTCTGACAATCGAAGGCGTTTTTGTAATCGCCAGTTGATTCATAACAGTTCATTAAACCAGTTAACGCTTCGGTTTCTTCCAGAGGCAAATGATTTGCTCTGGCCATTTTTATTGCTTCTTTAAAATAACCCACCGCTTCATAGGGTTGCTTCATAGTGGCGTATAGTTCAGCCAAATCGGTGATGGCAGTTACTTCCGCGTCGACCATTTTGTGGCGATGCGAAATGGCGAGACATGAATCAAATTGAATTTTAGCCAGGGCGTAATTTTTTTTGTTTTTTTGAATAATACCCGCGTTGATGTAATAGTAAAACCATTGATTATCACCTGCTACGGCGTATTGTTTCGACTCGTTGAGCGCGTCCAGGGCTTTATCAAACTCATGGAGTTTTGAATAGGAATTGGCAAGGTTTACAAGTGTTGAGCGGAGACCTGTTTTGTTTTTAATCCGTTTCTGTATGCCGCAGGCTTTTAAGAGCAGGCGCACCGCCTCCCGGTGGTTATCCAGTTTGGTTAATGCCGTAGACATGAGCACATATCCCTTGGCCTCAAACTGTGGCTGTTTGTGTCGTTCAAAAACAGCCACCGCGTCTTTCAGATGTTTTAATGCCAGTTCAATATCCCCTCTTAATACTTCCGTTCTTGCCATTGAATGCCATGCTTTGGCCATGTGTACTTCCAGATTGTTTTTCTGTGCATAATCAAGAGCCAGGCTAGTGTAGTATTGGCTTGAATCGGGATTGGAATAAAAAATGGCGTAGGCTCTTGACAAAATACTATCTGCGCGCCTGCTTTTAAGTGTATCCGCCGGATCTCCGCTGGCATGACTAATTTGCGAACAAATAAGGATAACTAAAAGTAATAAGCGGGTCATTTCCTCAAAAATTTAGTGGGAACAGACATATTTTGTAAATCTAATAAGGATATAACTGCAACCCAAATAAATACCCCCCTTTTTTGGGGGGTGTTTAAAAGTTAACTCACGGTTTACCGTGATTGAAAGCCAGAAATAATATCGTTAGGTTTGCTAGGGGCCTGTTGAACTAAAACTTGAGCTCCAGACCTACCATGAGATTGATTAAACGAAATATTAACGAGACGGATTTTAGCAGGCAAAACCTTGAAGTAATTACCAAACCATCCGTCTCAGGCGTTTCTGATCTTAAACTACTGATCAAAAAATTTGCTCCGGTCATTTGTTTTCACCCGGATGAAGAATTTATGCCGGTAAGCGTGGAATGGTATCTTAAAAAAGTGTCACTCGTTAACCCAGTGGCAAAAACAAAAAGACCTGTTACAGCGGAGGCTATAACCGACACTTTTGGGAAGGAGGGGAAGTATTTTCTGGAGCCGGAAGATGGGGTTTCCATGTTTGGAAGTAATACTCCCACAAAAGTCTATGTACATGCAAAAAAAGTTAACGATATTTATATTGATCTTCAGTATTGGTTTTTGTTTGCGGAAACCGCCAGTACTACCGCTCATTTAAAATGGTTAATTGATGGCGCGATAAAAGGGTATGAAGGCTCTGTAGACCTTGATCCATTAGGGAGAGTAAACGGGATTTGGGAAAGAGTTACTGTTCGCGTAAATAATTTTACGGGTTCTGCCGAGCAGGTTTTTTTTCCGCAATCATACAAAGGCGCCTGGATTCCTATTGAGGATGTACAAAGACGCGGAGACAGGATCCTTGTTTACCTCTCAAAAGACAATTGTAGTTTTTACCCAACGGTCGGCGATCATTGTTCCGACAAAATAAGTTTTGACCTTTATTCCAGCCAGCTCGATTTTTGTATCGCGCATGAAAGCGCAAAGGGGAATGAAGTTGATTTTTCGGATGCCTGCGAGCTGATTTCGGCTGAGTATCTGGAAGAGCATAAACCGTTAGACCCCTTTTGGTTAAATTTTAAACATCATTGGGGAAACCCGTTACCTGATTACCTGTCGGTTTCATCTATGAAGCGGTTGGTGCCCACCTTGTTTGATAAAAGCATCGAGTTTTTGCGAAGCAAAGAGCTAGTAGATAGCCTGGCGCATCATTTGATGACTCATTTTACCAGTGAAGGACGTTATAAATCTCTTTCGCCAAAATTCAGGAAATGCTGGTTTGGCCCGGAGGAAGGGGGCTGGTTGGATTTAATGTCATAAATTAACCAGGACAATAAATACGTCTTTTTTCCTGATCAGGTAATTAGTCGGCCTTTTCTTCTTTGGCTAGTTTCCTAACGATTTCAAACACTTCGGTTTCCATACCGGGTGAATAAGCGTGTTTTTCCCACACCACTTCCCCCTTTCCATTTACCACAAAGGTATAGGGAATCCCTATGACGCCCATGGCTGATTTAAACTCCTGGTAGGTGTCAATGTAACTTTCGAAATCCCATTTCCGGGCCATCACCATTGGAAGCACTTCCGGTGAGGTTCTGGGAGGGTCCAGTGAAAAAATAACCACTTTGACGCCAGTTTGTGTTTGCAGGTCGGTCAGTTCTTCATTTAACGCCTGGAAGTATTGAAAACACGAGCGATTGTCGGTGCGCCACATCACCACAATCATGGGTTTGCCATTATTGTTGAGACGGGAAGTATTAAAACTTTCACCCTGCATTGTTTTTACATTCGCTGAGGCTATTTTTTTAATGCTTGTTTGCGCAGGAAACGCATAAAATTGGAGCAAAATGCCAATCAATAAACTAAACCTGTTCATCTTTACTATTTCAGTGAATTATTAGTAACATAAAAGTAAGGGTTAATTTTGATCGCTGGAAAGTTTAAACTATCCATTTTTTTAATGCCAATAATTTAACAACTTAAAACAATGAAACATTCAATTTATGAAACGGTGATTAACCACGATTTTTTTGAATATAAAAAGATAGCAATTACCTCTTCACCTCACGGGTGCGTAATTTGTATCTGCTTTTTGGTTTTTTGTAAATTGCGTGGAAATTTACCTCAGTGCCAACGGTAAGTATTCCGTCTCCACCAATATCGGCAAATGGGGCTATCATCCCCAGTTGGAGCTGACAGAGTAATCCTAAATTCATGTACCATACATCACGTCCGGACCTGAATGGGAGAATCTTGGCAAATTCCGGGCCGGGTAACAAAAAGAACTTTATGCCGCCATAGAGTTCAAGACTAAATTTCCGGTAATTCAGAAGCCGTGATTGCGCGTTAAATCCTATGCATAAAACTTCCAACGGAGGCGTATAGATCAATTCCATCATCAAACGGGTATTCTTAAATTCTTCGGGATGTTCTTCTTCTTCTGCAGTCCATTCATCGGCAGACCACCTAAATCGCGGTGAAATGTATCGCAGGTTAATGCTGGGTGTTCTTTTAAACAACTTGTTTGTACTCGCGCCGCACTCAAAGGTCCAGGGCTTTCCAATGTTTACCTGGCACAGCAGGTTGCCGGACAGATAGAAGAACACTAATAGGAGCGTTGGTTTTAGCAATGGTCAGGTGAACGGATAGAGGAATTATTTGTATAAGTGAAACTTTAGGCATAACGCCAATGCTTATCTTTTATTGCAATTTACCATCTATCCGATAGCTTAATTTTTTGAACGCAGATAACAGGGAAATCTAATCAATCCTTTAAAGTTGCGTTTGAACGTTCAGAAAACCGGGTAGTGCGATTAGAGTGGTATCATCTGCCGAAGCAAGCAACCTCTTATTTCTTTGCAAACAACCCTTTGCTATTTGCATTTAATTTGTATCCCAGCAAAAAACCAGTATCTTTAAATACCTTTTTTTCGAAATTTCTCGGGGTAGCACATGAGTGTGGGGGGAGGGTTTCTGGAAGGCCATAATTGAAAATATATACGTGTTAGTAGGGGTTTGTTGAACTTAACTTAACCAGGTAATGAACGAAGACATAAAAAAATATAACGCCAAACAGGATCCCGGTGATCAGATAGTCTGCGATTGGCTTGCACAAAAAATTGATAAAGAATTGGCTGAAGCGGAAAATAAAATATGGCATGGGCACCCGGTTTGGTTTTTAGAAGGTAATCCTATTGTGGGTTACAGTAAACAAAAAGCCGGGATCAGGCTCATGTTTTGGAGCGGAGCCGATTTTGACGAGGAACTGTTAAACGTAAAGGGACAAAAATTTAAAGACGCTTCCGTGTTTATTAACGACGTTTCTGAACTTAAAGCGGCCGATGTAAAACGGTGTCTTAAGAAGTCAAGAGACATTCAGTGGGATTATAAAAACATTGTAAAAAGAAAAGGACGTTTGGAACGGTTGAAATAATCGGGAACACCAGCAGGACATTAAAAGTTATGAATACGACAAATAACCATGATGAGCGAATGGCCAACATGACCTTCGCGTCGGTATATCCTCACTACCTGGCAAAGGTTGAAAAAAAGGGCCGGACAAAGGAGGAGCTACATCAGGTTATCACATGGCTAAGCGGTTATGATGAAAAGGACCTAACAGAACTGATGCAGAAAAAAGTAACATTTGAACAGTTCTTCCAAAAAGCCACCCTGCATCCGAATGTTTACCTGATTAAAGGAGTCATCTGCGGGTACCGCGTGGAAGACATTACCAATCCGTTAACGCAAAAGGTGAGGTATTTGGACAAACTGATAGATGAATTACCCAAAGGTAAAAAAATGGAAAAAATTTTACGCGTTAAATAAAAAGCGACAGATCTACCTAACAAAAAACACTTTTTCTACGGATGCACAACAGTTATTCATAAACAACGCGTGCAAACACCGTGTTACTCCTTAATTGTTTTTATGCTCACAAAACCATCAGGAGATGAAACTCTTAAAAGATAAACACCACCAGGCATGTCGGACAGATCAACAGCACGAAGATTCGATCCGCTAACGGTTTTCCAGCTTTCTGATTGAACTAAGTCACCGATCATGTTATAAATTTCAAAATTAAGATCGTGATTTTTATCACTGTCATACCGCATGGTGAATAATCCGTTATTCGGATTTGGAAATAACTCACAAGCCAGTTTTTCGCCCGCGTAGCTGTAAATTCCTGTTGCATTTTCAACAATATTTTTTATCGCTCCGTAAGCATTTATTTTTCCATGTCCCCAGTTATTATTCCCTGAAGCAGGAAGATTGCCGGTATAATTATCTTTAATAGCGGTTAAGGTAATTATATCATTTACTTCTTTTGGACCCAAAGTGGGTTTAGCTTGCAACATTAAAGCTACAATGCCCGAAGCGGCAGGCGCGGATGCCGATGTTCCACTGAATTCTGAGTAATAAAAATTTTTGTTTAATACCGGGTCTGAATACGATTTTATGGTTAATGATTTATTTGATCCGGTAGCAGTGTAAGAAGTATCGTAAGAACTTACCGATGTGGCGATGGTAAGTCCAGGCGCTGTAATGTCCGGTTTTATTCGCCCATCGGTCATTGGTCCCCGGCTCGAAAAAGGAACCAGGTTCCCGGCTGGTACATATCCCGAATAGGTCCAGTTGCTGCCATTGATGTCCTGAAAACTAACCTTTGACGCGTAAGCGCCCACTAATAAAACCGAGTCGCCTGCGCCCATGTCGCTAACCGTAGAACTCACATTTCCCGCGGTGGCCCAGGGTTTTGTCATATCGCTAAAAGCGCTTTGGTACTGATAAGTGTAACCATAGTAGTAGTATTCGTTCCAGGCATGAATGGTTCCGCTATTCCCTTTCAGACAAACATTTACGCTGTCGGGTACTTTACTGTATATATCGATGGTCATGCGTGGTTTTCCGTTCGATTCGGCGGAAGACGTAATGAACTGAACAAAACACGTGTCTAGTCCGTTAGAACTTATCAGAACGGTGTCGTGGATGGCATCGTCAATACATTTAAAATTGCTGGTATTGCCTGCGCTTCCATTGAACAAGGTTACTTTTCCGCAAAACGTTTCCCCAGGGTTTCCCCATACATCCACCCAAGTTCTTTTGTACGTATTGGAACTGAAGGTGAGAAAGGTATTTAACAGGGTGTCTGGTGGGGTAAAGGTCTTTGACAAGTGAATTTTTTCCTGGCCTTCATTTCCGGCGCTCATCACCAGAATTTTTCCGGGCCCTGTAAGATTGTTACAGGCTAAGTTAAATAAGGTGCTGCCGTCATGCGGCCCGGATTGCGAGCCCCAGCTGACATTTACGACGCAGGGTTTTCCCACGGAAGTGGCATAGGTAAAAATATAGTTGATCCCATCAATAAAATCGGTAAAACTTCCTTCCAGCCATTCTTGTTCAATAGAATCACGCCGTACACCCACCAAAACCAAATCAGCTTCATAAGCCATTCCTCTGAAACGCGTGTTGGCGGGACTACTGCCGTATCCCGAGCCCGCTGCCATTCCTGCCACCCAGGTGCCATGTGTTTGTTTTGCATTATCTGTTCCCTGCGCTTTTATTAAAAGTGTATCTGTTAACTCACTGCCGTAAGTATATCCCGAAGGAGGAGTGCCGCTGCCATTCAGTTCCCATACACGTTTTATCCGGTAATTTCCATGGAGGGTGTCGTAAAATGTGGGATGATTATAATCAAAACCAAAATCAATTACGCCTACCACCACATTTTTGCCGCTGTAGATCATTGGCAGGTCAATTCCTGCATGAACGGAATCAACGCGGGTTGTTTTACGGGCCATGTCAAGTTGGGATCGCACGGGTTCATCCATTTGTATGTAAGAAATACCGGAGGTTTGACAAAAATCGGCCATCTTTTTATAAGGCACTTGCACGGTCCAGATATTTCCCGCTTTTGTTCCCACTTTAGCGCCCATAGCCGTTAGTTTCTGTTGAACACCGGCCGGATCAACCACTTTAATCAGTGCGCTTATGTACACTTTGCCATCACTGTGTTTTTTGTACAGATAGCCCGCAGGAACTTTATCCCCCTTTTTTGAAACTGAAACATCGCGAAGGTATTTTTTTGTAAGAGGGGATAACCTGGGCTTTACTTCCGCTTTGTTTTGGGAGAATAAGGTAAAAGCAAAGGAAGAGAACAGAAGAACTAGGAGAGATTTTTTCATGCTTTACTTGTTTAAAAATTAAATACCATAAGAATTTCACCTTTTAACGTCATGCGTTAAAAGGCCGCTTACACCAAATATAAGAAATATGTTCATAAAATGCATGTGAATTACCGCGATAAAAAATGGTCAAGTGGTACTCCGGCGGAGGTATAATTTGGTCAAATTTCATCGGACGGATCCGGAGGGATGAGCTGGCGCTGGTCCCTCCTAGCCAAAAGTCTGAAAACAAAAAAGACCCGCCTTTCGGGCGAGTCCTTTTGCATTCATTGTGGATCCGGAGAGATTCGAACTCTCCGGATCCACTCTGAGTATCAGTGTTTCCGGGGCCTTCAGCCTTGCAAAAGTTTGCATTTTAAAGCATTTTCGAACAAAACCTTACTCCAATTCCTTACTCCATGTGTCCACTTTTTTTATAAAAATAAGAGATTTCAGATGCTTCGTTTTTCCATTTCTTTATAGATTAATTCATTTAATAATTCATAGTTGCCATCTGATAATAATTGTTGTGCATATTCACCCATTTCTTCAATTATTTGATGTTTAAGCCTCTCCTCTTCCTCTTCAAGTTTCATTACATCATTCGCTTCTTCGATTCCACTATCATGACTTCTTTTTATCGCAGCCGCTAACTCATCCCACTCTTGGGATATTAGCTTTTCCTCAGCAACAAATTGAAATTTTTCCCCAAGTAAATTACTAATCGTAATAGTAATTGATGATCTCTGTAATTTCCCATATTTTAAATTCTGAAATCCGTCAAAAACTGGTTGTGATCTTGAAATTTCAACTATGCAATAGTCTTGAGCCTCTTTATCTGAAATCATCTCTTTGCCTCTACTTGGAAAAAGAGAATAAATTTCCATGTCACAAAGTATTGCTCTAAAAGAGTCTTGACCTGTCATGATTACAGAGTGATCGTAATAATAAAAAAAACCGCCCGCACATTTAACCAACTTACTTAGCACTTCCATAAGCGGTTCATCATTTAACAGACCCCTTTTAATTCCAATTGCTTCCTCATAGTATAAATTACTATTGTTTAATAATATTGCGTCCTGAAATTGGCGCAGATTTTCCTTTGAAACACTTACTAAAATATTCCTCATTTGGATAATTTTTAAACAGATTTATAAATTCATTTTTTAAATAATAAATCAAACTTCGGCCTTTGTGATGAACAATAATTAACGCACCCTGAATTAATCCTCTCATACTTGGTTTTGCTAACATTTTCAAAGTAAAAAAAACTGTCAGACGTTGACTTTGGCGGCGTCTCAGTAACAAATAAATACTTAATGCGTTCTGGTTTATACTTTTGGCGAACTGCTTTAAATCTATTCATCTCAGTCTACTCACTTTGTTTTAAATTCTTCACTTATAGATTAATGCCCCATTACTCAAACTTAATCTGATCTTCTGGTAAATTAATTCTGTAAGCCTCATTTTTTGAACCTTTTATAATATACTTCTCAGCTAAAACTTCACCTAGCTCAGTGATCAAGTACTTTTTGATCTTCGAAATTTTTTCATGCAATGAATTATCTTTTTTTGTACTTGTCAGGTTATTTAAACTCTTAATAATTTTATCTTTTACTCCATCAGGTCGTATTCGCTTATACAGATCTTCAATCTCCGCTTTGTAAGTGTCTATTTGATTAAATTCAATACCCTCTGGGTGTTTTAAAAAAAGTAAGTAAACAACTTTATGTAAGGGTTCCAGCTCGATTTCAGTTTCGTAAGAAGTTAGCCAAATTTGATTATTCGCTTTAACCAATATTGGACTATATACAAGTTCTTTAGGCAATCTGTTAAACCAACCCCTTCTATTTTCAATTGGCTCACCCAAATTTGCTTTCAATTCAATTAAAAGTCGCTTTAAAATCTTTGAAGGTGTGCCATATGCCATTTTATATTTAGCGTTAGTTAATTCAAGTATATCAGCTTCTCCCGCTAAGATAGAATGTTCATTTGGGTATTCGTGCCTCTTATTCAATTCAAACCAAGTAAATGACGGCTCATCTAATAGGTTTCCAAGTCCTTTAAATGTATGCTCTTTAAACGTCAACCAATTTTTGAAAATAAAATACAGCTGACCGTTGATTTCGTATTGAATATAAATACGCCCCCACGTTTTATCCTGCAAAGTTGTTATGTGGACAGATTTTATCAATATAAATTAGGATGGAATTAGATTTTCGAGAAGTACTTTTTCAATTCCTGCATTGGAAATACTCGAACAATTTTGAAACTTCCAACTTCTGGAATTGCCTTGTAATTTTGAACTTTGCTATTTAACATATTAAGAGAGTCTTGTCCATTGTTTTCAAGGGGAATACCATTGCTCTTCTTAAAACCGTAAATTGAGATAAATTCAACATTATTTATGCGGTAGTGGCCATACTTACCAAGGTAGCTGGGGTCATGCTCATCATATACTTTGTCTTCAAATTTTTCAATGCTTTCTTTAGACTGTTCAATGTTTGTTGAAGGATTAAAATATTCAAAGGTATCTTGAAGATCATCAGGCTTGAAAAATTTGATAAACTCAAACGTCCTTTTGTTAAAATAAGAATAATCCTCCGCTCCTAGAATTGGGGGATTTGGGTGTGCTAATTCATTCCTCACTTTGTTGAAATGTATCAGTAAAGAATTAGTAGAACTTGGCAACTCACAGTTGTCATTGAGAGTCTTAATATTATTGGCAGCGGAATTATTACTCTTAGTCCCCTGAACCTCAGTTGAAAACCAGTTTAATGCATCTTCAATTATGTCCTGAAATAACCTAAGCGTTTTTTCATTTAATGAACCAGTAAAAGATTGATTTTTAGTCCATTTATCTTTGTACTCTATATATTTTGCTTCAGTGAAAAATATTTTCTTTCTCATATACCCAAATTTACACTTTACAAGATTATAATCAAATTTATTCAATTGTCGAAGCCAATACCCTAAAGAAATCAAGGAAAACAAGCTTGTGAAATCATAAAGCTATGGCTAGTCGCATTAATTTTGTAGTAAAACAGGATTTATGAAAGCCACAACATACACAGCCGACGCAACTCATAACACATGGTCAAAACAAGGTTATTTGTTTGAAAACGGCCTATTTATTTCAATTTATTCATGGTTCAATAAGGCCACCTATTTTTGCAAATTCATTGGAACTAATGAGTTCCCGGAACGAATTGGTTGGGGAAAAGGTGTCATGGGAGCCTATACTGACTATCAATTTTTTACAAAGGGTGACACAAAAGAAATGGACTTCGAAGAAATCAAGTCAAAGTGTAATAGTCTTCCGTGGATTAATAGTAATCTGAATGGTCTTAAACTTAAACATGAGAATCGTTATGACATCTATCAATACACAAGAATTCAGGAAATTCTCTCACAAACTAGATCGCTAGGAATAACTGACGTTCAAAACACCCAAAATTGTAAAGAAAGCGATATCAAGTACCTTATCGTTGGTGACAATCCCGGAATTAATGAGGTAAATCTAAAAATGTACTTTATTGGCTCATCGGGTCAGGCATTAAAAAAACAATTCGAGTCTGAAGGGCTAGTTGATGATTTCTACAAAGAATGCCTGATATTCAACAAAACCATGTTGCACTCAAGACAAACTTCAGAATTAGAAGAAGTTAGGAGTCAAATTGGTGAAGCCCTGTTTAATGAAATTCTAGAACTATCTGCAAAGCATATAGCCAACGTTCAAAGAGAATTAAACGTGCCAATTTTAGTTTTTGGTTTAAGTGAATTAAAGGAAGGTAAATTACTGTTCCCTTTTTGGAATACACTTGTGGGTGAATCAGATGTTTTTCAAAACGTGCTTCTTTTTAGACACCCGTCGCATGATCATTTTAGAATTCAATGGGCTGAAGAAACAATCAAACATCCTGAATTGAAGAGTGCTGAGCTTCTTCGGTATATCGGAGAATTGAATAAATCAAAGCACTCTAATTAACTTGTAAAAAGAAAGATTATGAAAATACAATTTTTCCTTATTCTAATTGCCGTTTCACTTAATGTAAAAAGTCAAACCTATCAAGTGAAAATGGCTCAACAACCACAATGGAATCCCAGTCCTCTGTTAAAGAAATATGATAACAGTTCCTATCAAGGCAACTCCCAAAATAACGAATACAAAGCACCCGAAGCCGCTCCAGCAGAGCAGGAATATAGAATATTTGGCTACTACAGCGAAAATGAAAACGGAACATTGGTGGTTAAAACAATGAATCTACTTTTGACGGCTCATAATGAATTAAATGGTGCAGAAAAAATCACTATTCAATCCTTTAAAGAGTTGAATGATTCACAGTGGCAAACTCCCTATGTGAAATTAACTGCTTATTTCATTAGTGGTGATATTTCCGCAGACTATAATTATTCGGTCAATATTTCAGGAAAGGAAGTATTTTTTAAATTTTAGTTGGGATGCGAATAATTAAGTCAAATCAATTGATGGGTAGTCAAAACTAATAAGATGGGTGAATATGGTAATTCAGTTGTTGTAGTTTTGGTATATGCCTTTCTTAAGTATGCTTTTGAAGAATGGAAGTTAAATAGAAAAGCTGAGGAAAGCACAGAGCAAGGACTTTGTAAAATTGTATTAAATTCAGAAGAACAATACTTACTTGGAAAATATCACTTAAGCGAAAAAGCGTATGATAGAGCTTTAGAATTCTTTAATTGTGCAATAACTATTGAACCGTCCTTCACTTTATATTTACTCAGAGGAGATACATATTTAAATCTGAAGAGATTTACTGCTGCAATCGAGGATTATACCGTGGCTTTGAAGAAATCTAATATTGAGGCCAAAATATACTTAAATAGAGGAATTGCCTACTATGAAATCGAAGCGTTTGAATATGCTAAAAAGGATTGGTTGAAAGCTAGTAAGCTTGGCTGTGAAAGTTCAGGATTCTATTTGACAATGTTCAACGACAGAACAATAAAAGACCATTTCTATAGTAGTAACCAATTACCTTTTGAAAGCGATGCAAAGAGATGGAATTAGTACGTCGAAAATTGTTTTACCCATTAAAATGGGGTAGTTGAGTCTAGAAATTAAGGTCGGATTAATTCAACATTTCAAAGAACGACCAAAGGCGGAGTCTCCCCCGCCTTTGCTTTGTCTAAAATTTAGGACTTACTTCTTTATTTTATGAATCTGAGCCGCCTTATTAAAGCCAACCCAATCCCCCACAGTATTTAGCCCTCTGTTGGCTAATTCTCGCCTCACAAGGGCTTTTAAATCAAAGTCGTCCCGTAAGGCCTCAACAAGCAAAGCTGTTGCCACAGTGCTAAAAATAAATCGTGGGTTAATTTCATCCGCACGGTTTTCATAGTCCTTCGACATGAGGCGTTCCTTTCCTGCGGAGGTGAGTTCACCACCGATCTCTTTCCAAATATTTGGTGGAATTTCTTCCCGAACAATGGTTTCTAATCGGGAGGCATAACTCATCGCTTCCATGAATTTACCAGCATCGTAATATTCCTTTACTCGTTTTAAATCACGTTTGTCAGATGAGTTCAAATGCTGCGGCTCAGTCCAGTCTTTGGTTTCAGAGGTTTTCTTTTTCATGGTAGCTACGTTCGATACATTTTTTGGAACTTCCAAGTCCTTTTTAGGCTTTCTGATCCCATTTAACTCTTCGGTTTCTCCCACCGGAACATCTTCAAAAATTGCGATCTCCCCTCCCTGATTGAACCTTCCAAACTGAGTGGCTCTCCCTCTCTCAGGTACTTCAATCACTACATCCACATCGTGCTGATAGGCATTCGCTCCTTTGAACTTGCCATCTTTCGTAGTTTGAAAAATGAAGATGAAGGATTTGCCGGGGTTCTTCTTTTTGAGGTTTTCCAAGTCTTTCGGACTTAAACCTAATTTGTTCACGCTATCTAAAATGATAAACTGATACTTACTCAGGTCTTCCGGCAAATAATCGCTTACAAATAAATTCTCATGTTTCACCTCTTTGTCGTTGAGTTTCATTTGGAGGGTAGCATCTAACTTCTCTTCATTTGCAACATATAGAACGGTTCCATGATTACGAGCTAAGTATCCTGCAAGATCAACACAGAGATAGGACTTCCCCATCTTCGGTCTTCCAAAGACCATCGCTGTAAATCCTGGACTTGGGTCACCGATCAAATCAAACCACTTTCCGGTGAAGCCAATGGAATTAAAATGCAGCTTCGCAAAATCAATGCTGTTCATTAAATTCTGACTGGGTTTGCTTTCTTGTTTCACTTCTGGCTCAACCCCCTCTAGCGACTTTTTTACTTTGGGTTTGGCATTTGCCTTGTTCAGGGCTAATTGGAGTCTTTTTTTGGTTTCAGTTGAAAGTTGAATCTTAATGCTCTTGCCCATTGATTTAACTAAGGGTATTAGCTTGCTTTTCACAAACAGTATTTCCTTTGCCAAAACAGAATTCTCAAAATCTTTATTCTTTGTGCTGGCAAGCACCTCTTTTAGAAATCCCTCAATTTCTTTTTTCTGATGTGTTTTGCCGGTCAATAATAAAAATCGTTTGATAAGTTTCTGTGCCAAGGAAACCTCTTGTTTGTTCGCAGCCTCTTTGCCTTCCTTCTCCGCTATGGCTTTCTCTAAAGCTGGTTTGCGAATCGCAATCTCTTCGGTTAAACCCTCTTCCAATTCAGCATCTAATTCCAAACGGTAAATCATTTTTAATTTATCGAGTGGTAGATTTTTATACCCTGCCGCATCTTGTTTTGCTCTTTCAATTATTGGATTGCCATCCACGCCCGCCAGATCTTCCTTGCGATCAATATACTCCTCCAACTTTTCAAAGCCCAAATCGAATGCTTTTTTTACATCCGCATCTTTCTCATATATCCCCCAGTCTTTGCCATGTTGCGTTCTGTCATCAATGATGGCGTGAGATCGCTGTAGGACTTCCGGTAGGTTTTCAAAGCCCACTTCATTAATGGCTTTGAAATAATTCTTTGTGGTGATTCTCATTTTGCTTTGAATTTTAATTGGCGAAGTTGTTTGGTCAGAGTCTGGAGTTCTCTCTTGTCTTTGGTGTTAAGGCTATGTTGAAAGGATTTTATTTTTGCAGGATCATAATTCATCACAATCATTTCCGTCTTCACTTTGTCGGTGTGCTTTGTTACAGCCACACTCTTAGTGACTTTCTGAACTCGCCATTTGTACTTCTTAATATAAGTCTGTAAGATTTTTGAAGGGTAAGAACTCAATAAAAAGTTTCCCTTCACCTTGGCCAGTGCATCGAGTAGTTCTCTGTAATCGTTTTCCGAATAGCCCTTGTAATGCCCCTGATCCGAACCAATGTACGGCGGATCGGCATAGATAAATGTTTCCTTGTCATCGCAGCGTTGTATTACTTTAATTGCGTTATTATTTTCGACCTGCACTTTTACGAGCCGGTCTTCGTAGTCTTTTGTAAAGTTTTCTCGTTTAACGGCCAAGGACGCTTCTTTTGAATCATCCTTTCCAAATCCCCACGATCCAATCATCCCTGCAAAGCCTTGATTGGTGAGTACCCAAAGAGCCCATGCTCTTTTTACATCCGAAAACAAATCCGGGTGTGCATACACCACCATTGCTTTTTTATAGAGTTCCCTACTATGAAGGGTGGCTCTGATTTCCTTTTGCAATTCCGGGAAGTTTGATTT
>Ga0075163_10000443_pt1 | contig 52999 bp, 36 predicted proteins | sample JI1023141ADNA_FD_71478 | JGI IMG/M metagenome (GOLD analysis project Ga0075163, IMG submission 71478) | Wastewater effluent complex algal communities from Wisconsin, to seasonally profile nutrient transformation and Carbon sequestration -... | ecosystem: Engineered > WWTP > Effluent > Algae...
CCCTCTCCCCCTCGGGGAGAGGTTGGGCGAGGGGCAGCGGCGCGCTCTTCTGCCCTCACCCTGCCTCTCCCGCAGGGAGAGGGGACCGAGGGCCAACAGATGGCCAACAGATCAGAACCCGCTGTGCAGCTTGCGGCGCGCTCGGAAACCGGGTGCGCCGTTCGCTTTTTACGGCTGCTTTTTACAGCAGGGGCGATGGCGGCGAGGTGATCGAGAGCTCGGCGACCATGCGGGCGACAAGCTCGTCGTAGATCCCCTTGAGCTCGGCTTCGTTGCGGACGCTGCCGTGCAGACGCCCACCGGCGCTCATGCCGTGGCCGCCAGCGGCGCCCTTGCTGCCGACGACGCGGCGGATGAGCTCACCGGCGTGCGACGCCTCATCCTCGCTGCGGATCGACAGGAACACCTGACCCTCGTGCTCGCCGACGCAGACGCAGTAGCGCGCCTTGTCGTAGGCCAGCATCAGCTCGGCAATCTCGGCGACCAGATCCGGGTAGCGCACGCTGCCCAGGTTGATGGCCAGCAGGTCGCCCCAGCAGATGGCCATGCGGCACGCGCGATCCAGCGCGACAAAGTGCTCGCGGTTGAGCTTGGGGTTGGTGATGGCGTAGAGCTTGGCGTGGTCGGCCAGCGCGTTCAGCTCCAGGTACGCCTGGCGCTCGTTGGGACCGCACTCGCGGCCCAGGTCGCGGGTCTCGGTCTTGACGCCGTACAGAAACGCCGTGGCCAGCTCCGGCGTCCACTCGATGTTCGCCTCTTTGAGGTAGCTCCACACGATGGTGCAGGAGGCGCCGAAGTCGGGGCGGATGTCGCACCAGGACACCTGCTCCGACAGTGGGCGCACCGGGTGGTGGTCGATGACGATATCGGGCAGGCGGCTCGCCGGCAGCGAGTTGTTGCCGGTGCCAGGCTGGGTGTCGAGCAGCACCACCAGCGCAAAGGTGTTGAGGTCCAGGCTCTCAAGCGGCTTCAGGTCGTAGCGGAGCTCGCGCACCATGGCCCGGTTCTCGGCGCGGCCGATGATGCCGGCCATGCCAATCGTGCACTCGATGCCTTCACGGCCGAGGAGCTTCGACATTCCGAGCGCCGCCGCCAGCGAGTCGGGGTCCGGATTGTCGTGAGGCAGGAGCAGCGCTCGACCTCCATGGCTGCGCGCGCGCTCGCGGGCCATTGCCAGGGCTGCACCTAGATTGAAGCTCATTTGGGATGACGGTATCGCGCCTTGCTCCGCAAAGCAAGCGAGGGCAAGCTACCCCCTCGTCGCCCCTGCAACCACACCTCACCACATCTTCGCTAGCGCCGCATCAGCAGGTAGTACGACAGACCCGAAGCGGCAAAGCCCACAAACCACGCATAGTCGAACAGCGGCCGCATCGCCGGGATGATGAGCCCGCCCCAGGCCAGCCCGCAGCCAATCAGCGTCGCGACCACCGCGCGCAGGTTCCAGCCTCGGCGATACTTGTAGACTCCATCGGGCAGGTACAGGTCGAGCAGCCGCAGCTGCCGCTTCCGGATCAGCCAGTAGTCGACGATCATGACCGCCGCAATGGGACCCAGTCCTCCCGAATAGCCCACCAGCCAGCCCTGGAGGTAGGCGTGCGTGTCCTCGGTCAGCTTCCACGGCATAAACAGGATGCCGAGCACGCCGGTGATGAAGGCGCCGCGGCGGAAGCTGATCCGGCGCGGCCAGGCATTGGCAAAGTCATTGGCCGGCGAGACCACGTTGGCGGCGATGTTTACCGCCAGCGTTGCGATGCACAGCGTCAGCGCCGCCAGCCCCACCCACAGCGGCTGCTTGAGCTCGCCGATGAGCAGCTCTGGCTTCCAGATCACGCGCCCGAACAGCACCGTGGTTGCGCTCGTGATGATCACCGCCATCGCCGAAAAGCCCAGCATCGTCGTCGGCAAGGCCACCGCCTGACCGAACATCTGCTCGCGCTGGCTGCGGCCAAAGCGCGTAAAGTCCGGCATGTTCAGCGACAGCGTGGCCCAAAAGCCGATCATGCCCGTGAGCATCAGCGGAAACGCCGCCCAGAACTTCTCGCCGCTGAGCCCCGCCGACTGATCCATGATCGGCCCGAAGCCGTGCGCCTTGCTCACGGCCCAGACCAGCAGCACCAGCGCCATCACCAGCACGAACGGCGCCGCAAAGTTTTCCACCCGCCGCACCAGCTCCATGCCGCGGTAGATGACGTAGATGTTCAGGCTCCAGAACAAAAAGAAGCTCAGCCACTGCGCCGGCAGGTAGCCCAGGATCGGACTTGCCCCGAGCACCGTCGGCCAGCCCCAGCGCGCAAAGCACGCCGTGAAAAAGGTATTCAGCACCGAGCCGCCGATCCAGGCGTTGATCCCGAACCAGCCGCACGCCACCAGCGCCCGCATCAGCGCCGGCAGGTTCGCTCCGTACGTGCCAAAGCTCGCGCGCAGCAGCACCGGAAACGGAATCCCATACGCCGTGCCCGGATGGCTGTTCAGCAGGATCGGCAGCAGCACGATCACGTTGCCCAAAAGAATCGTCACCAGCGCCTGCCACCACGACATGCCGGCGCCGATGAGTCCGGACGCGAGCATGTAGGTCGGAATGCAGTGCGCCATCGAGATCCACAGCGCGGCGAAGTTGTAGGTCGTCCAGCGCCGCTCAGCGACGGCCACCGGAGCCAGATCAGCGTTGTAGAGCGGACTCTGCGACTCTTCGAGCGTGCGCAGGTCGCCTGCGTCCAGCTCGACCCGTCCGTCTGCGTGATGAATCTCTGCCATGGCCTTGGCTACCATGGTCGCGAGGCAGCTTGCGAGGGGAAACCGATGTCATCGGGCTGATGGCGCCGGCCGGGCCGGCCCCGCCCGAACCGGCTACATGTGAAACAGAATCGAGGCGACCACGCACCACACGCCGAGTCCCAGCGCGGCGATGCCAAACGTGCCCTGATAGGGCGCCAGCTTCACGACCGTCTGATCCATCCGCTTCTGGGCTTCCGCGTTCTTGATGAAGGTCTTGAGCGTACCGATGCCGAGCAGGATGCCCAGCGCAAAGACCAGCACGTTGTTCGCGGTCAAGGTCAGCCACCAGATCGGCGCGCTGGTCAGCCAGCCCATGTGCAGCACCGAGTTGATGATCCCCCACAGGCCCCAGATCGCCGAGATTGCGCCGATCCAGCCCTGGTAGGGGGTGAGCTTGTCGAGCGTCGGCTTGAGCTCCGGCTTCTTGCCCAGAATCAGATTCGGCACCGCGAGCGCGCCCAGAATAATCAGCCACAGACCGTAAAGCATGAAGGACTCCTTTTTCCTGATATCGCCAGTCCTTGACCCGAGGAGCGCCAGTGCTCCCGTCGGCAAGGACGGGCCGCGCACATCTTATCAGCTCTTACCTGTCTGCTGGCAAACTCTCAGCGTCCTCCACGGAGGATAGGGACCTACATCCGTCGGCCGCTGGCCGCTGGCCGCCGGCCGCCGCCGGTAGGTAGATGCCGCGCTGCCCGGCCTAGGCGGCCGTGGCCGCGCGCGGACCGGACGAGATCTCGCGGTAGGCGATGCTCTGGTTTCGGCCCTGCCGCTTGGCGTGGTAGAGCGCCTGATCCGCGCACTCGACCAGCAGGCGCCCTTCGCTGGCATCGTCGGGGAAGGTGGCGACGCCCAAGGACAGCGTGCAGGTAAACGGCCCCTTGTCGCTCTGGAGCACCAGCTTCTGCACCTCTTGCCGCACGCGCTCCGCGAACAGCTTGCCGCCCGCCAGGTCCGTGCCATCCAGCAGCACCGCGAACTCTTCGCCGCCGTAGCGCGCCGCGATGTCGATGGTGCGCGCCGAGGCATGCACCACCTGCGCCACCCGCCGCAGCACCTGATCGCCGATCAGGTGCCCGTACGTGTCGTTGATCTTCTTGAAAAAGTCGATATCGCTGAGGATCAGCGTCACCTTGCCCGGCACCCGCTCGGCGCGGCGCAGCATCTCGCCCAGCCGCTCCTGGAACACGCGCCGGTTCTTGAGCCCGGTCAGCCCATCGGTGGTGGCCATCGCCTCCATGGCGCGATACATGCGCGCGTTCTCCAGCGACACCGCGATCTGGTTCGCGAGAACGCCCAGCATGTCGATCTTGCTCGGCGAAAAAAGCTTGGCCCGCTTCGCCGCCACCACCAGCGTGCCGCTGGTTGCGCCGCCATACGACAGCGGCACGATCAGCAGCGACGAATAGCCGCGCAGTCGCACATCCGAGTCAAACACCGGCGTGTAGTGCTCGCGCAGCTCGCCGCCCGCAGGCAGCGGCGTGCGGTTCTTCACCGCCATCGCCACCAGCCCGGCATTGTCCGGGAAGTGCGCATCCTCGACGCTGGCCACCAGCAGCGGATCGCCGTCGGCCGCCACCACGCGGTGCAGCTGCTGGCTCGCATCGAACGTCGTCAGCGCCGCAAAGTCGAACGCGCAGACCTCGGCCAGGGCGGCAAAGCTCGTGCGATGCACCTCTTCGGGCGTCAGCGCCCGCGACAGCCGCGTCGAGGCGCGGTACAGCCGCTCGTGCTCGTACTTGCTCTTTTCCACCGCGATGAACAGCCGCTCGCACTGGAGGCTGCGCAGGATGAGCAGCGCCGCATCGAGCAGCAGCGACTCGTCCGCCGCCGTGAAGCTGCCGCCGCCGCTCTGCCGGTCCGCGCACAGCACCGCGCACAGCCGGCCATTTTCCAGCATCGGCACGCCCAGAAACGCCGCCATCTCACCGGGATCTGCGCCGCCGTAATAGGGCAGCTGGCCCGCCTTGGGCTGCGTCAGGTTGACGATGCTGCGCCCCTTGACCACGGTGCCGACGACGCCCGCATCCAGGCTGAGCGGCGCCTGGCTGAAGCGCGGGCTGTCGGATGCGAACGCAACGATCTTGAGCTGCTCGCCGGCCGGGCCCGGGCTCGGACTCGGGTTGAGCAGGCTCGAAGGACTGGTCGAGCCCGACGGTGCAGCCGCGCTGGAGGGCAGAAAGAACAGCGCGCAGGTGTGAAGGTGCAGCGCGTTTTTCAGGAGCTCCACCATCGCGTGCAGGTTCTGCTGAAGCTCCACCACCGCGCCGCGCGCCAGGAGCTCCTCTTCCTCTTCGCGGTCGCGCATCAGCGGTCCGCCCGATAGCAGCGGCGGCGGGCTGCCCGACATGCTCGACACGGCCGACATAGGCATGAACGGCGAGCCGCCGCTCTCGCGCCGGACGCTGTCATCGGCCAGGAGCAGCCGAAAGTCGCGCGCCTGCTGCTGCATGGATGCGATCGCATCGGCCACGCGCCTCTGATGATCGCCGCGCTGCCGCCACAGCTCGCCGCGAAACAGCACGAAGTGCAGCGCCGCAAACGAGCACATGAGAACCCCGTGCACCGCGTACGGCTGCCAGCTCGTGACATTTTCCGAAAAGAGCAGCAGCCCTTCGCACAAGAGCGCCAGCGCCGCCAGACACACCGCCACCTGCCCGCGGTGGAAGCTCACCAGGAACACGCAGACCGCGTAGACCAGCGGATGCATGGCGCAGCGGCTGCCGCCGATGGACTGGAGCAGCGCATAGGTAATGAGCAGCAGCGCCCCGCCGCCCTCCATCTCGACCAGAAAGCGCCGCCACGCCTCGCTCGGAGCGGTGCGCCGCGTCAGCCGCTCGCCCAGCTTGATCGCCAGCAGCAGCAAGGCCACCCCCGCCACCACCACATCCACCCGGCTGCCCGGGTGCGCCCCATCGCCGAACAGCAGCTGCGGCGTAAAGCCACCGCTGCCCAGCAGAAACAGGCTCAGCGCCAGGCCCAGCAGGCCCCAGCCGCGCCGCCAGGCTCGCAAGAGCCCGCGCCCGATCCGGCGCACGGCGGGTCCGCCTTCGCTCCGAGCAATCTGTAGCCCTTCGCTCGCCATGCTCACTCGACCTTGTAGACGACCTCGCCGGCCCGAATCAGCCCAAGCTCGTCGCGCGCCACCCGCTCGACGGTGTCGCTGTCCTGCTGCATGCGCTCAAGCTGCATGCGCAGCTCCAGGATGCCGGCGCGCAGCCGCTGATTGCGGGCCTCCAGCTGCGACAGCTCACCGCGCAGGCTGACGAAGTGGGCCAGCCCGGTGCGCAGGTAAAGATGGTAGGGCAGGTAGCCGACGCCCAGTGCCAGCACCCCGGCCAGAAGCAGCCGCCCCGCCCACATGAATGCCCGCATCCGCTCAGCTCGGCGTGCACCGGCTGCCGGAAGGCGATCGCGTCTGCGGGCTCCACGCGGCGGGTTCATGGCCTTCCATGGTGCGCATACCCCTGACAAACCTCAAATTTTTGGTTAAAGCTGGGGCATGGATGAAGCACAGTCCGGCTCAGCCGCGCCTGATAGCCACGGCCATGGCAAGGTCGCCCTCATCGCGGGGGTCACCGGCCAGGACGGCGCCTACCTGGCCGAGCTGCTGCTCGCCAAGGGCTACGTGGTCCACGGCATCAAGCGCCGCGCCAGCTCGTTTAACACCCAGCGCATCGACCACATCTACCAGGATCCGCACCACGCCGGCGTCCGCTTCCGCCTCCACTACGGCGATCTCACCGACAGCACCAACCTCCTGCGCATCGTCCAGGAGGTGCAGCCCGACGAGATCTACAACCTCGCGGCGCAGAGCCACGTGCGCGTGAGCTTCGAGACCCCCGAGTACACCGCCAACGCCGACGCCCTCGGCACCCTGCGCTTCCTAGAAGCCATCCGCATCCTCGGGCTGAGCGATAAGACCCGCTTCTACCAGGCCTCGACCAGCGAGCTCTATGGCGCTACCACCGAGGCCCCCCAGAGCGAGCGCACGCCCTTTGCCCCGTGCAGCCCCTACGCCGCCGCCAAGCTCTACGCCTACTGGATCACCGTCAACTACCGCAGCGCGTACGGCCTGCACGCCTCAAACGGCATCCTCTTTAACCACGAGAGCCCGCTGCGCGGCGAGACCTTCGTCACCCGCAAGATCACCCGCGCCGCCGCCCGCCTCCAGCTCGGCCTTGAAGAGTGCCTGTACCTCGGCAACCTCGACGCGCGCCGCGACTTTGGCCACGCCCGCGAGTATGTGGCCGGCATGTGGGCCATGCTCCAGCGGCCCACCGGCGGCGACTTTGTGCTGGCCACCGGCCGCGCCACCAGCGTCCGCGAGTTTCTGCTCATGGCCTTCCGCTTCGCCGGCTTTGACCTCGCCTTCCGCGGCCAGGGGCGCGACGAGGTCGGCCTGTGCCAGCAGACCGGCCGCGTGCTCGTGCGCATCGACCCCCAGTACTTCCGCCCCACCGAAGTGCCGCTGCTCCTGGGCGACGCCACCAAGGCCCGGCAGGAGCTCGCCTGGGAGCCGCGCGTCTCCCTCGAAGAGCTCTGCCGCGAGATGGTCGAGGCCGACCTCTACCGGGCCGCCCAGGAGCGCCGCCAGCGCGAGTCTGGCCAGCTCACGGCCGAGCAGCTCATCCACACCCCCGGCGGCTTCCTCAGCTGGCTCGCCACCCAGCCCACCTGATGTCCCACCTGAACGGGCGAATCGTAAAGACCATCCCGGTTGCATGCATCGCATAGGTCCGCGATGGTCCAGACCATCCCCATTGCATGCGCTGCATAGGTTCGGAATGGTCCAGACCATCCCGGGGGTCTGCGCTGCATGGGTCCAGGATGGTCCGGACCCTCCCAGCTGCATGCGCTGCATGGGAGCGCGATGGTAAACACCATCCAAAGGGTCTGCACTGCATGGGTAACGGACGGTAAAGACCCTCCCCATTGCCTGCGCTGCACAGGTTGGGGAGGGTCCAGACCATCCAGTTGCATGTGCTGCACAGGTTCGGGAGGGTCCAGACCATCCCCGGGCGCTCAGCCGCTGAACTTGCGGACGGCGATGAGGTGGCCGAGGGCGCCCAGCGGCGTCTCGGGGAGGTTCGCGAAGTAGCGCATGGCGCCGGGGAGGGTGCCGAAGGTCTGCTCGATGGCGGCAAAGCGCGGATCGGCGGTGACGTTTTCGCGCAGGAGCGGCGGCGTGCTCGGGTCCTGCCGGTAGCGGCGCAGGTAGTCGAGGAGCTGCCGGTGGTACGCGGGCTCCTCGACAATGGCGCCGATGGAGGCGGCGCGCGGGTGGGTGCCGGCGAGCATGGCGTTGAGCTGCTCTTCCAGCGCATCCAGCCCCCCGGCAAAGGACTCCAGCAGCTGGAAGTCGTAGCAGGGGTTGGCGTGCACCACCTGCATGAGGTGGCCGATGATCACATCGCGCTCGCTGAGAAAGCCGGTCGGGTCGACCAGGGAGGCGGGGTCGTCGAGGAAGCGCAGCAGCTGATGGAACGTGAAGTTTATGCCCTTGCGCTGGTAGTAGTCCTCGGCCGCCGGCACGATCCAGAAGCGCAGCATGTCGACCGCACCCACGATCAGCTGAAGCCGCGTCGGCACGGTCTCCAGGTAGCCGAGCGCGGCCAGCCGCTCCAGCCGCTCAGTCAGGGCGACGCCGTCCCCATATGCGCCGATGGCACTGGCGAGCCGCCGCAGCTTTTCCATCGCTGCCTTGGGACCGCCCACCGCCTGCTGGAGCAGCTGCCACGGGGACTGCTCAAGCCTTGCTGAGGTCTGCTGGTGCATGGCCATGCCGCCGAATCTACACCCGCTAACGGGTGGAAGGGCCGCTGTCGCGATGCACCACCGTGTCCTGAAGGTAGATGTCGGCTTTTTGCGGGTGGTCGGCGTTGTAGTGAAGGCCGCGGCTCTCTTTGCGGCGCTGGGCGCACTCGATGATGAGGTGCGCCGACAGGGCGAGGTTGCGCAGCTCCAGCAGGTCGGCGGTGACCTTGAAGCCCCAGTAGTACTCGCGGATCTCCTCGCGGATGAGCTCGATGCGGCGGCGGGCGCGCTCCAGGCGCTTGTCGGTGCGGACGATGCCGACGTAGTTCCACATCAGGCGCCGCACCTCGTCCCAGTTCTGGGTGACCACAACGGCCTCGTCGGGATCTTGCGCCTGGTCGGAGATCCAGGGCGTGACCTGGTGCGGGAAGATCGGCTCGGCTGCTGCTGCTGCTGCTGCTGCGCGGTGGGCCATGACCACCCCTTCGAGCAGCGAGTTGCTGGCCAGGCGGCAGGCGCCGTGGAGGCCGGTCATGGCAGTCTCGCCGATGGCAAACAGGTTGCGCAGGCTGGTGCGGCCGTTGGCGTCGCTGACCACGCCGCCACAGGAGTAGTGCGCGGCCGGAACCACGGGGATTGGCTGCTTGCGCATGTCGATGCCGTACTGCATGCAGCGGGCGTGGATGGCGGGGAAGCGCTCGACGATGAACGCGGGATCCAGGTGCGTCATGTCCAGGACCACGTAGTCGGCGCCCGAGCGCTTGAGCTCGAAGTCGATCGCCCTGGCCACCACGTCGCGCGGCGCCAGCGACTTCATGGGGTGGTAGCGCTCCATGAAGGTCTCGCCACTCTGCAGGCGCAGGATGCCGCCCTCGCCGCGCAGCGCCTCGGAGATCAGGAACGACTTGGCCTCGGGGTGATAGAGGCAGGTCGGATGGAACTGGATGAACTCCATGTTGGCGATGTGGGCGCCGGCGCGGTAGGCCATGGCCACGCCGTCGGCAGTGGCCACGTCCGGGTTCGAGGTATACAGGTAGACCTTGCCGGCGCCGCCGGTGGCCAGCACCGTGGCGCGGGCCACGTAGGGCCGCACCTCGCCGCTGCGCTTGTCGAGGATGTAGGCGCCAAAGCAGGCGTCGGGGCCGCCGTACTTGGCCATGGTCAAGAGGTCCACGGCCATGTGGTCGGCCCGGATCTCGATGTTCGGGTGGCTGCGCACCGTGTCGAGCAGGGCCCGCTCGATCTCAAAGCCGGTGGTGTCCTTGGCGTGCGCGACCCGCCGGGCCGAGTGGCCGCCTTCGCGCGCCAGCGCCCAGTCGCCCTCCGCGGTCTGATCGAAGCGGACGCCGCAGCGATCGCGCAGCTCGCGCACTGCGGCCGGGGCCTCGCGCACGCACAGCTCGACGATGTCGCGGTGGCACAGGCCGTCGCCCACGACCAGCGTGTCGTGAAGGTGGGCCTCGACGCTGTCTTGCGGGTCCAAGACGGCGGCGATGCCGCCCTGCGCCCAGCCGGTGCTGCCCTCGTCGGGCTGGCGCTTGGTGATGATGAGGACCCGCCCGTGCTCGGCGGCGCGCAAGGCGAAGCTGAGCCCGGCAATACCCGAGCCCAGCACCAGAAAATCCGTCTGAACAGCCTGCTCCAGGGGCAGCGACATGGCCGGCATGATAGCAGCCTGAATCGACGCGTTGGGACCTGTTGCGGCATACCTTCTCGCACACGCTACCTTCTCTTTGCTAGACTGGGCTCATACCCTTCGGAGGCTCCTTAAACATGCGCAGTCATTCCCTGGCTCCGGCCGGCGCCGCTCTTGTGCTTCTTCTTGCCTCTGGGCTGGGCTGCGTGCCCAAGCCCAAGCAGGACTACAGCGCCGATCAGGTCAAGCAGATCGAGTCTCTGGAGGAGCTCATGCGGGTGCAGGCGCAGACGGCCGATCCGCAGTTCAACCGCATCGGGCAGGCGAGCTACACGGATCAGGAGTACGCCAGCATGACCGAAGCTGCGCACCGTCTCCAGTCCACGGCTGAGACGATCCGCACCCGCTTCAGCGCCAACCGCCCGCCGAGCTTCAGCACCTACGCCTCGCGCCTGGGCGAGCAGGCCGGCGAGCTCCTGGCCGCGATCCAGGCCAAGGATGTCGCCAAGGCCTCTGCCTCGCTGACCGGCATCCGCGACACCTGCCGCACCTGCCACAAAGAGCACCGCTAGCCGCCTCTCGCCCATGCGCGGCGCAGGCTTCAGCAACCAGACGGCGCTAGCCCTGCTGCTCATCGGCAGCGTGGGCGGCGCCCTGGGCAGCGGTGCCGTCGGGATGTGGCTCGGTCGCCGCGCCCGCCCGGTGACACCGCCCAGCGCCCCTGTCGCGGCTGTGCCCAGCGCCGTCCCGACCAGGCCACCGGCCGCAGTGCCGGATGCCGGCGCGCAGCGGGTGGATGGCGGGGTCGGGGATGCCTCGGTGACGGTCTGCGTGGAGGTCCGCGACAGCGGCGATCGCCCTGTGGCCGCTGCGCTGGTCAGCGCCCGGCCGATGCCGACGGTTGCAAGCAGCATTGCCGCCAAGCCCGGTGCCGATCCCGGGGTGGGTGAGCTGGGCGTCTACCCCGGCCCGCTGCCTTTTCCCGAAGATATCGTTGCCGGGACCTACGCGCCGCTCGGTCGGGTGGGCGCGGGGGCTGCGGCCGCCGCTGCTGCCGCGGGTCCGGGCACGCCCAAGACCGACGACAAGGGGCGCGTCTGCCTGCGTCTGGGGCCGCCGAGCCACATGCAGATCACGGCGGTGCGCGAAGATCGCAGCGCTTCGGTCGAGCTGTGGCTGCCCACTGCCGGCCGAGCCGCCCGGGCAGAGGCCGAGGGCGCTGCCACTGCGCTCACCGTGGTCCTGCGTCTGACCGAGCCGCTCGATGCGCTGTGCCGGCTGACCACCCCGGCGCCGCTGCCCGCAGCGGATGAGTCGGTCGAGGCCGTGAGCGACACCGTTGGCCCCGAGGTCACGGGCCGGGTCGTGGATGGGCGCGGCTTCGGGCTGGCCACGGTGCGGGTCGAAGGTCAGGTCGGTCGCAGCCGCATCGTCGGGGTCAGCGATTCGAGCGGCAGCTTCAAGCTGAGCGGTCTGCCGCGCGGCGTGTTGAGCCTGCGGGCGCAGCTGGGCGGCTATGCAGTGGCCAGCCTGTCCCGGCGGGCCGACGAGCCGCGCAGCGAGCTCCAGCTGACGCTGCGACCCGGTGGCGGCATCGCTGGCACGCTGCGCGATGGTCGCCGGGGCGGACTGCCGTCCGGGGCGCAGCTGACGCTGGTCAGCGCGGGCGATCAGGCGGCGCTGACCATTCCGCTGGGGTCGGACGGGAGCTTCTCGATCACCGGCCTGCCGGTGGGACCGGCAACGCTGCGCGCCCGCGCGCCGGGGTATGGGCCGCTTAGCCGCGCAATCAATATTCCGGCGTCCGACTCGCCCTCGCAGGTGTCGCTGCGCGATCTGCGGCTGGAGCTGGAGGCCGGCGCCAGCCTGGTCGGCCAGGTGCGCGGACCCACTGGAGCCGCCGCCGGGGTGACCATCCTGGTGCTGGATGACAGCGGCGCTCTGGTCGGCAAGACCCTGACCGATGAGCACGGCGACTTCCGCCTGGCCGACCTGCCCGCCGGCCACGTGCGCATCACCGCCGCCGCCGCTTCGGGGCAGGGCCGCGCCGAGACCACCGCCGACCTGCGCTCCACCGGCGAAGAGCGCACCTACCTAGAGCTGCGCTAGCCGGCTAGCTGTCCGTTGGCAGAGTCGGCCGAGTCTCCTCTCCCGCGAGCGGGAGAGGGCCAGGGTGAGGGGCTTCTCGACGGCGCGTAGCCCTCACCCCACCTCTCCCGCGAGCGGGAGAGGGGTCGGGGTGCACTGCATGACAGGTTATTAGGGCTTGGTGGCGGCGAGGAGCACGTTGCCGGGGTGGGTGGTGCCGGCGACTTCGAGCTGCTCGGTGTTCAGGCCGAGCTCGCGCAGGTCGCGGTCGAGCTCGGGAATGGGCCGGTAATGGACGCGCGGCCCGCGGTTCCAGCCGAGCCGGACCATCGCCCGCTCGAAAAAGCGCGTCAGGCGGGCGCCCCCGGCACGCTCGGGGTCGGTCTCGCGCACCAGCAGCTGGCCGCCGGGACGCAGCGCCGCCGCCGCCCGCGCCAGCACCGCCGCCTGGGTGGGCGCGTCGTAGTAGTGCAGCACGTCGATCAGCGTGACGACGTCGCAGGGCGGCAGCTCGGCGGTGCGCAGGTCGCCCTGGGTCAGCGTCAGCGTCCCCGCCGGCAGGTCCGCGGCGGCCTGCTTGCCGGCGGCGATCTTTTCCGCATCCCAGTCCACGCCCCAGGTGCGGCGGCCCCCCAGCTCTGCCAGGGCAACGCCGAGCATGCCCAGGCCGCAGCCCAGATCATCGACCTCTTTGCCCTCGGGAATGCGGGCGCACAGGGCCTGGTAGCAGGGATCCATGCGGTACTTGGCGCGGGCGTAGTAGCGAAAGCGCGGGTGCGCCCGGTCGTAGTGCTTGGCGGCGCGCGCCACAGCGCCCTGAATGAGCGCGTCAGCCACAGTGAGCGACTCTGCGCTCGCGGTGGCCCGGCGACGGCGGTAGAGCACCACCCACACCACCGCAGCCATGAGCACCCCCACCGCCGCTCCAAAGATGGTTCCGCCGACCATCCAGGCCACGAAGAAGCGCTTTACCAGTGGCGCGATAGGCGTGTGCAAAAAGTAGTCGCGGGAGAGCGCCAGAAAGCGGCCGTGCAGGATGCGCTCGCCGATCTGCACCGAGGCCCAGCCGATAAACGGCACGATGGGCGGAATCGAGATGTTGGCGGCGCCATACATGATCGGAAGGTTCAGGCGCAGCACCTTGGCCAGCCCGATGCACAGCAGCAGCTGCAGGCCGGTGAGCGGCAGGCAGCCGATGATGGCGCCGAGCACAATGGCAATCGAGATCTGCCAAGGACTTCGGTTGGATGCGAGCAGCAGCTTGCCGTATTCGACAATGCGCGAGCGCAGGATCAGAAAACGCTTCCGCAGAAAGCCGGCGGGCTTGGGATGCACGTCGGGCGGGGCGTCTGTTTGCGCCGGGGCGTCTGCTGGCGCCGCGGCGGCTGCTTTTGTGTCCGGTGCTGGCTCGGGCTGCGGCATCGCTCCCGCTCCTACCCATCAATGGATTCATCACTGAGCGGTTGCACGTAGTGTGCCCGGAGCGTTCGCCGCAGGCCGTTTTCAAAGCGCACGGTCACGGTGCTGTGCCAGGCCGTGATGGACTCGATGCGACCGCGGCCGAGCGTGGGGTGCTGGACGGGCTGACCGACGCGCAGACCGCCGCCGCCCTCCTCGTGCTCATACTCGATGCGGTGCTCGTTCGATGCCACCTTGGCGGGTGCGGCCTCGCCGTCATACTCGACGCGGACGCCGCCGTCGTCGAGCTGGCGGCGCGAGCCGAGCCCCGTACCCATGCCCATCCCCATGCCAGGGCGGCGCGGGGTCGAGCGGCTCGGCGCCTCATACTCGACGGTGCGGTCCAGGCAGTCGGGCGGGATCTCGCGCAGGAAGCGGCTGGGCGGCGAGATGCGCGGCTGCATGCCGTACAGCCGGCGCGCCGAGGCGTAGGTCAGAAACAGCCGCTCGCGCGCCCGGGTCATCGCGACGTAGCACAGGCGGCGCTCCTCGGAGACGCGGCGCTCGCGCTCGGACTCGCTGTCGTGATCGTTGCGCAGCGATGGAAAGAGGCCGTCTTCGAGACCGGTGACCAGCACCACCTGGAACTCAAGACCCTTGGCAGCGTGCGCGGTCATGAGCTGCACGCCCTTGATGCCCTCGCCATGGTCATCCCCGCTGGCCAGGGCGACGCGGGTCAGGTAGGCCGAGAGGGTCAGCGGGCCGCTGAGCTCCTCTTCATCGCTGAATAGCGCCATGGAGTCCAGATCCGAGCCGGCCGCTGCGCCCTCGCCTTCGGCCGCAGCGGCGCTGCCCAAGGACGCGGATGCGCTCTGCTGGACCATCTCGCGCTCCAGCTGCTCGATGGAGCCGATGAGCTCCATGACGTTCTCTTTGCGCGACTGATCTTCGGGATCATCGGCGCGAAACAGCGCCATGTAGCCGGTGCGCTGGAGCACTTCGCGGGCCAGCTGGGTGACGGTGCGCTCGCTCGCAAACTGGCGCAGGCCGGTGATGAGCTCGACGAACGCGCGCAGCCGCTTGCGAGTCGCCGCCGCCGGCAGCAGCTGATCGTCATCGATGGCGCCCTGCAACGTCTGCCACAGCGTGACGCCGGCCAGCCGCGACTGCGCTTCCAGACGGGCGACGGTCTTGTCGCCGATGCCGCGCGCCGGCACATTGATGACCCGGCGCAGCGCCAGCTCGTCGGCCGGATTCTGGCAGAGCCGCAGGTAGGCCAGGATGTCCTTGACCTCGGCGCGGTCGTAGAAGCGGGCGCCCCCGACGACGGTATAGGGAATGTCGCAGGCGCGCAGCGCCTCTTCGAGGACGCGCGACTGGGCGTTGGTGCGATAGATGACCGCGAACTCGCCGGGCAGATACCCCTGCTCGTGCTGCATGAGCAGGATGGTGTTGGCGACGTACAGCGCCTCGCGCCGCTCGTCGAGAGCCTCGTAGCAGACGATGCGCTCGCCGCCCTCGCGCTTGGTGTACAGGCGCTTGTCGTGGCGCAGGGGATTGCGCGCAACCACCGCGTGCGCGGCGTCGAGGATCACCTGCGACGAGCGATAGTTCTCCTCCAGCTTGACGACGCTCACGCCGGGCCAGTCGCGCTCGAACTCCAGGATCAGGCTGACGTCGGCGCCGCGCCAGCCGTAGATGGCCTGGTCATCGTCGCCGACCACCACCAGGTTGCGGCTGTGGCTGGCCAGGTGGCGGAGCAGCCGATACTGGACCTGATTGACGTCCTGAAACTCGTCGACCAGCACGTGCAGGAAGCGCCGCCCGAGCAGGTCGCGCAGCTCGGGATCGCGGTCGCACAGCACCACCGGCCACATCAAAAGATCGCCGAAGTCCGCGGCGCCAATCTTGAGCAGCCGCGCCTGATACTTGGGGTAGAGCCGGGCGACCAGATCCGTGAAGTAGTCGTGGCCGCGGTAGTCCTCGGGGAGCGTGCCCTGGTTTTTGGCGCGGTCGATCATGCTGCGCAGGGCGCGCGGCGGCATGGCCGTCTCGTCGACGTTTTCCTCCTGGAGGATCTCCTTGCAGATGCGCAGCGTGTCATCGTCGTCGACGATGACGAAGTCCACGGGCAGCCCGGCGCGGTCGGCCAGGCGGCGCAGCAGGCGAGCGCCGATCGAGTGAAAGGTCCCGAGCCAGCGCGGAAGTCCGCGCGTGCCGCCGTACGGCGTGGGCTCGAACAGTCCGAAGCGGGTTCCCAGCTCCTCGACGCGGTGGCGCAGCTCGCCGGCGGCCTTGTTGGTGAAGGTGACCGACAGGATGCGCTCGGGATCGACCCCCCGCCGCAAGAGCTCGGTCATGCGGTAGGCGATGACGCGCGTCTTGCCCGAGCCGGCCCCGGCCAGGATGAGCAGCGGTCCGCCTGGATGTTCGACGGCGGCTCGCTGCGAGTCGTTGAGTTCTGTGTAGCCGAAGCTGGGCATGGTGCAGACAGGGTGGGTGCGAACCCCTGAACGTTATGCCAGATACCCCCCGATGGAACAACAGCCGCGATGTGATAAGCATGCGGTATGCGACAAGTCGTCATCACCAAAGTCGGAGCGCCCGAGGTCCTTGCTGTCCAGGAGCTGCCGGATCCCGAGGCTGGCGCCGGTCAGCTGCGCATTCGCGTGCGCGCCGCCGGCATCAACTTCGCCGACCTCATGGCCCGTCAGGGGCTCTACCCCGATGCGCCCAAGCCTCCGTGCGTGGTCGGCTACGAGGTCGCGGGCGTGGTGGATCAGGTCGGCGCTTCGGTGAAGGGATTTTCCGTCGGCGACCGCGTGCTGGCGATGCCCCGCTTCGGCGGTCAGACCGACACGCTGGTGGTCCCGGCCGAGCAGGCGTTCGTCATGCCCGACTCGATGAGCTTCGAAGAGGGGGCGGCGCTGCCGGTGGTGTACCTGACGGCGCACCACATGATGCTCTTTACCGGCAACCTGCGGCGCGGGTCGCGGGTGCTCATCCACTCGGCGGCCGGTGGCGTCGGGCTGGCGGCGATCCAGCTTGGGCGCATCCATGACTGCGAGATGTATGGAACTGCATCCAAGTCCAAGCACGACTTCCTGCGCGGCCAGGGCCTGCAGCACCCCATCGATTCGAGCGGCGACTATGTGGCCGAGGTGCGGCAGCTGCTGGGCGACCGCGGGCTCGATCTGGTGCTCGATCCGGTGGGCGGTCGCTCGTGGACTGATGGCTACAAGCTGCTTGGGCCCACGGGGCGTCTGGTGGCCTTCGGCTTTTCGGCCAATGCGACGGGCAAAAAGCGCAGCATCCTGAACGTGATCGGGCAGATAGCGCGCACGCGCTTCTGGCACCCCATCACGCTGATGAACGACAACAAGTCGATCACCGGCGTGAACATGGGCCATCTGTTCGATCAGCTCGACATTTTGCGCCCCCAGATCGAGTCGCTGATGCGCATGTACGAGGCCGGTCAGATCAAGCCCTACGTCGACCGCACCTTCCCCTTCAGCGAGGCGGCGGCGGCCCACCACTACCTCCACGATCGCAAGGCGCGCGGCAAGATCCTCTTTGTCCCGTAGCTGCTCGTGGGTTTCTTCCCGGCTGGCCCACCGGGTGCTACAACCAAATACGTGACTGAATGCACGCACTGTCGTAAGCGCTACGAAAACGGCGTCAAGTTCTGTCCGGTTGATGGATATGCCGTCGTGCCCCTGGCCGAGCCCATGGTTGGCCGGCTGCTGATGGGGCAGTTCCAGATCCAGTCGGTCTGTGGACACGGGGCTACAGGCACTGTGTACCGCGCGACACAGGTCGGCATCGACCGCGAGGTTGCGGTCAAGCTGCTGCGCGCCGACCTGCTCAAGGATCCCGACGTCATCAAGCGCTTTGTGCGAGAGGCGCGCGCGGGGGCGCGGCTCAATCACCCCAACATCGCGACCGTGCACATGGTCGGTCAGACCGACGAGGGCGTGCCGTTTCTGGCCATGGAGTTCGTCGAGGGCGTGCCGCTGTCGGCGGTGCTCGGCGTCGGCAAGCCCATGCCGCTGCGGCGGCTCTGCCACATCGGTGCCCAGATTGCCTCTGCGCTCGCCGAGGCGCACGGCCAGGGCATCGTGCACCGCGACCTCAAGCCCGAAAACATCCTGCTCACCGAGCGCCGCGGCGAGTCCGACGTCGTCAAGGTCGTGGACTTCGGCATCGCCAAGATGATCGCCCACGCCGCTCCCGGCGAGGATCCGATCTCGCGCATGGGCACGGTGTTTGGCACCCCGCACTACATCGCGCCCGAGCAGGCCGCTGGTCAGCCCGTGGACGGTCGCGCCGACATCTATTCGCTCGGCTGCATCCTGTTTCAGATGGCCACCGGCCGGGTGCCGTTCGACGGTCAGCAGGGCCTGCAGGTGCTGCTGCGGCAGGTGCGCGACCCGGTGCCGGATCCGCGCACGCTCAACCCGCGCATCTCCGACGCGCTGGCCGAGCTGATCCTGAAGATGCTGGCCAAGGATCCGTCGGCTCGCCCGCAGTCTGCGGCGCTGACCGTCGATGCCATCCGCGCGCTCGACAGCGAAGGCGAGGGTGCGCCGGCGCCGGCAGTGCCGCGCTCGGGAGCGCCCAGGCGCAAGGAGACCTCGCGCAGCGGCGCTCCGGTCCCGGCCCCGGCAAAGCCAGAGCCGACCAGGCCCGAGCAGAGCTGGTACCAGCAGGAAGAAGAAGCCAGCCAGACCTCAGCCGCTGACCGCGACGAGGAGCCCGCTGACGAAGACGAGGACGAAGAAGAAGAGGAGGTGGCCGCTGTGGCCGCCCGTCCGGCTGGCCGCCGCCGCCGCTCCGCTGAGCTGGAGCGACCCCGGTCGGGACGGCCGGATCGCGAGCCGCGCTCCGGAGCTCGTCGCCCGCCTCGGCGTCCGTCTCAGGACTCGCTCGATGAGAGCGAGGATCGGCAGGGCGGCCTCTCGTTCTGGCAGCGCAGCTGGATGCCCATCGTCGGCATCAGCAGCGCGATCGTCCTTGGCGCCCTCGCTGGACTGCTCTACGCCCACTACCACGCCGCCCAGCCGGTGCCGCCGCCGCTGACGCCGCCGCCCGTTGCGCTGGCTCCGGCTCCGGCGGCGACCGCCCTGGTGAAGTCGAGCAGCTCGGGGCGCACATCGACGCCCGCCCGCCCGCCTGCAGCCGCTGCCCCAGCCGCTGCCCCAGCTCGCCAGCCCGAGCCCAGCGTCCCCGTGACGGTCTTCCCGGCGGCCCCCCCGCTGACCGGTCCACGGCCCCTGGGCCCTGGCCCCGCCGCGCCCGCGCCCGCGCCTGCCGCCGTTCCCGCCCCTGCGCCCGCAGCCCCTGCGCCGCCGCTTGCGGTATTTGCGCCGGCGCCGGCGCCGGCCGCTGCGCCGACCGTGACAGCCCCGCCGCCGGCCGCGCCCGCGCCTGCCCCCACGGCGACACCTGCACCTGCGCCGGCCCCTGCAGCCGCGCCTGCCCCGGCCCCGGCGCCGGCCGTCGCCGCACCAGCCGCGACCCCCGCACCAGAGGCGCCCAAGCCCGCGCCGGCCGCGAAACCGGAGGAGCCGGCCGCCCCGGCAAAGCCCGCCGAGGGCAAGAGCGAAGAGTCGGACGACAGCAGCAGCGACCCGTATCATCGGCTCAAATAGCCCGCAACTTCGCGTCAGCCAGACCGATAAGCTGGCGTGCTTCCTCAGGTTTTTCGCAAGATTGGCGCCTCGCTCGCCGACCTGCTCTGGCCGCGCCGCTGCGCTGGCTGTGACGCTGGCCTGCTTTTGCCCGGCGCCGCCGATCCGCTCTTTTGCTCCGACTGCCGGCTGACGGTGAGCCCGATCGATCCCGGCTCCTCGTGCCCCCGCTGCGCCGCGCCGGTGGTCATCTTCGAGCCTTCGTCGCTCCGCCTCCCGGCCTGCCTCGACTGCCGACGGCTGCCAGCGCTGCTCGGGCGGCTCTCTGCTCCCTATGAGTACGGCGGAGCACTGGCCGACGCGCTGCTGCGCCTGAAGTGGCGGGGGCGGGACGATCTGGCAGCGCCGCTCGGGGCGCTCCTGGCGCCGGCTCTACTTGGGCGAGCGGGCTGCTGCGACGTGGTGGTGCCGGTGCCGCTGCACCGGCGGCGGCTGCGCCAGCGAGGCTACAACCAGGCGTCGCTGCTTGCCCGGGCTGCCTTGCGCACAGCCGGGCTCCGTGGCGTGCTGCCGCTGCGCCCCGGGCTGCTGCTGCGGACGCGCGCCGACCCTCCTGCCCGCGGCCTGGGACCCGAGGGGCGCTTTCTGCGCACCGTGGGCGCGTTCGCGGTGCCGCCACGTGCCCGGCCGGCCGTTTTGGGGCAGCGGGTGCTACTTTTGGACGATGTTGTGACCACCGGCGCCACGGCGCTCGGCTGCGCCACGGCGCTGCGCTCCGCCGGGGCACGCAGCGTCGAGGTGTTGGCGCTCTTGCGGGCGGCGCCGTGACCTGGTCAAAAGCGGGCGCTCGAAAACAGCGCCTCCAGCAGCACGTCGATCTCGCCGAGCAGCCGGGTCGGGGTCTCACCGGGATAGCTGGCGAGGGCGGCGCGCAGTCCGCCCAGGGTGCGCAGCTGCGAAAAGAGCTGGATGTCGGAGAGCTCGGCGGCGTGGCTGAGCACATCGCGGACGCGGCCGAGCTCGGACAGAAGGTCGTCGAGGTTGGCAGCGGCGCGGCGGGGATCGGTCGCCGCCAGCGGATGCTCGCGACGGTGGCGCTCCAGGATCGGCTGCACGATGGCGTCGAGCAGCTCCGACTGCTCGGGGCTGTTCCAGACGTAGCGCAGCACGGTCAGATCGCCGGTGTCGGCCTGCTCGCGGCCATCGAGCATCGCCGAGGCGGCGCACAGCTTGAGCAGCCTCACCGCCCGTCGGTCGCTGAGCGAGATGCCTTCGCCGCGGATCTGGAAAATCAGGCTCTTGTAAACGCTCAGAAACTCTTCGGAAAAGTGCAGGCGTCCGCGCAGCTCGCGCTGGAGCGCCCGCAGCTCGTCGCCGGTGAGCAGCGGCTTGAGCTCGCCAGAACCAGAGCCAGAGCCAGGTCCTGAGCGCGCGTCGCGGCTCTCGTGGCGCAGGCCCACTTCGAGCAGGCGGTGGAAGCTGTAGCTCTCCAGGTTCTTCGACACGATGCGCACCAGGAAGCGATCCAGCAGCGCCTCCAGGCTGTCGTCGCTGGGCATCTCGTTGCTGGCCGCGAACAGGGCGAGCAGCGGGACCTCCAGTCGCTCGCTGCCGATGTGCAGGCGCCGCTCGTTGAGGAGCGTCAGCAGGCTGTTCAGGATTGCGGAGTTGGCCTTGAAGATCTCGTCGAGGAAGGCGACCTCTGCGACCGGCAGCATCTGCTCGCTGCGGCGACGGTAGACGCCCTCGCGAAAGGCGTGCAGATCGATGGGGCCGAGGAGCTCGTTGGGCTCGGAAAAGCGGGTGAGCAGGTACTCGAAATAGCGCGCCGAGAGCAGCCGCGCCAGCGACGAGACGAGCGCGCTCTTGGCGGTGCCGGGCGGGCCGATGATGAGCATGTGCTCGCCGGCCAGCGTCGACAGCAGCATGAGCCGGATGATGTCCTGCTTGTCGAGAAACTCCTGCTCCAGGACGCGGCCGAGCTGCTGGAGGCGCAGCAGCGGCGGCAGGCTGCGGGGCGGCGGGGCGTTGGGGTCGGTGGCAGTGGCGGCCATGGGTTCGCTGGATCCTTTGTTCGATGCCTAGGCTGGCGCCGAGCCGAGCGCGCGCACGCAGAGCTCGCCGAGGGCGCGGGTTCTCGTCGGCCCGACGCGCTCGCGACAGAGCTGGACGTGCAGCTCGACCTGCGGGCGCAGCTGCGGGTCGGAGACCACATCCGGCGGCATCGCGAGGTCGGGACGCTGCTCGAAGAGGGCGGCATAGAGTCCGTACAGGTCGAGCACCGCCGGCTGGGCGCTGGGCTGCGGCAGCGGGCACCGGGTGAGCACGTGCGCCGCCAGGTGGAGGTGGCTGACGAGGCTCAGCCAGGTGCAGAGCGCCCGCTGCCGGCTCGGCGGCGAGCCGGGCGTGGTCTGTTCCAGGGTGCTGAGCAGCGACGGACAGAGCGCGCCGGCAACCGCGGGCAGCTCCAGCTCAAGGTAGCGGCGCACGAGCAGCCGGGCCGTCGCTGGCAGCCGCAGCCAGCGGGCGTGCTCCAGCCAGCCGAAGGGCAGGGCGCTCGCGAGGCCGAGTCCGGCGCGCAGCGGGTCCCAGAGATCCGTGAGCGGACTCGCCTGGAGCAGGGCCTGCACGACCGAGCGGCCAAGCCCGTCGCAGAGGCCGAGCAGCTCGGGCACAATCCGGGTCTCGATGTGCTCATCCGGGGGCTCGCTTCCGAGGGACAGCCAGCGCCGGGGTGGCGCAACCCCGCGAAAGAGCTGTGGTCCGCTGGCGCTGTTGCGCTGGATGTCGAGTCGGCGGAGCGACCACAGACCGCCGAGCAGGCTGTGGCGGCTGAGCAGGAGCGCATCGGCCTCGGGGCTGGGGTCTGTGAGGCGCAGGCGGGCGGCCTTGGCGAGGCTCTGGGTGGCTCGGGCGAGTGCGGTCAGGCGGGATGGCTTGAGGCGGGCAGCGTCGGGGTGGGCCAAAAAGAGCAGGTCGTGCAGCGCGCCGAGCAAGGGTGCGCTGCCCTGGTCCTCGGCCAGGCGGCGCGGCGCGGCGGGGCGGCCGAGCGCGGCGAGACGCAGCTGACGGGCGGCGTGGATCCGCTCGCCCAGGGGCGTACCGTCGAGGCCCAGGGCGATGGCGGCCGCAAGCTGCTTGACGCCGGCCGGGCCCAGCGGGGGACCGACGTGCAGCTCGCCGCCTTCCACCAGGGGCAGCACGAAGCGCCCGAGGAACGCCTCGGCAGCGGCGGCGTCGCTCATGGCTCGCGCTCCTGCTCATCGTCGCTGGCGTCCTCGGGAGCGGCGGCGACGGCGTCCGCCAGACCCGCGCTGCCCCAGAGCGGCCAGAGCAGGCCGAGCGAGTCGTTGCGGATCCGCGTCACCGCGGGCTGGGCCTCGGGCGGCGCGCCGTGGGCCTCGGGCGGCTGCAGACGGCTGAACAGCGGCGCCGAGATCGGCCCGAACAGCTCGTGCTTGAGGAGCAGCTGCGCGCCACTGGGAAAAAAGACCACGTAGCCGCTGTCGGAGCCGTCGATTTTGGCCTGGAGCAGGTCGCCGCGCAGGCGCGGCACCAGGGAGTGGCCGAGCGGGACCAGAACAGACGGTGCGGCCGAATAGAAGAGGCGACCGAGGCAGAGGCTGGCCACGGCCGCGCCATCGCCCACGATCAGGATGCCCTCGTCGATGCAGGCGGCGCTGACCTGGCGAAACAGCGGCGGCGGCAGCACGCCGAGCAGCCGGCCGAGCAGGCGCGACTGCGTCCACGGCACCAGCGCTGCGGTCGGCGAATCGGTCGGGGTGGGCTCGCTGACCAGGCGCAGGGGCAGCCGCACCGGCGGGGCGCTGGTGGTAAACAGGGGATGGCGGGGGAGCGGGCGCACGGCGGCGTCGACCGGCAGGGGGGCGCCGCTCAGGGCCTCGGCGGTCAGGCGCAGCTCGATGAGGCGCTCGGCCGGGATGAAGGGCGTGGCCGGCAGCACGACGGCCGACTGCTCACCGGCGAGAAACAGGTGTCGCTGGGCGCGATCAAAGAGGCGCTCGAAGGAGAGCAGGCGCAGCGGATAGGTGTAGCCGAGCTCGACGGCCAGCTGGTCGCTGAGCGGCTGGAGCGCCTGCACGCCGGGGAGCTGAAGCAGCAGGTCGACGTGGGATGCGGCGCTGGCCGACCAGGCGAGCTGGAGCAGGCTGAGAGCGGGGGGCGCATCATTGCGGGCTGGCCGGTCGCCTGGGGCTGGCGGGGCCGGCAGGGCGTCTGGGAGCGCCGCTGCGGCCGTGTTGCCGCGCTGCCAGAGGTAGCGCAGCACCCGCCCGACCAGGCCCACTGGCAGGAGCAGCCAGAGGCTATCCTGCTCGCCCCGCCGCAGCGCTGCCCGGCGGCCGCCCGGGGAGGCCAGGGGCCGCAGGCGGCTGAGCAGGCGCAGGAGCGGCAGCTCGGCGACGCGCGTGTAGGCCTGGGTCGCAGAGTGTGTGTAGAGCAGGTAGTCGCCGCTCTCGCCCGCGAGCTCGGAGACGTCGTAGCCGAGCGGGGCGCGGCGGTCACGGTAGAGGACGAAGTGGCGATCGGCACCGACGCACAGGCTGCCGAGGCAGAGGGCGGCGGCGCGGGCGCAGCGGTCGAGAGTGCGCGAGTCGCTGCTGCGGAAGCGCAGCAGGTAGCCGCGGGCGCCGAGGGGATTTTTCACCTCTTCGATGCGCAGCGTCGGCAGGAGATCACCGAGGGCCGGCTCCTCCGAGAGGAGGCGCAGGCTGGCGACGAGCCGTTCGAGGCCAGGCACGAAGATGAGCGCCTCGCCGCCGACGACCACGCCGCGGCCGTCCTGAGCGAGGCCGGGGATGCGAAAGCCGGCGTGTTGCAGGGCAACTGGCTCTAGTACGGGCGCGGGCATCGGCGACTCAACCAATGTAGCAGAGCCCAAATTTTGAGCGGCAGGGATGGGTGATCTCTGGTAAACCCCGGACGCCCAACGGGCAATGGAGGTTTCCGATGAAGCGGAGAGCTGCGCTCAAGTATCTTGGAGCTATCGCTGGCTCGTCGATGTTGCCGACGGTGTCGTCCGGTCTGCTGGGGGGCTGCCAGCCCGCCGATGATGCGATGCAGGCCGACAACCCGCGACGGGCGCTGGGGCTGACCAACATCGTCGTCCTGTGCATGGAAAACCGCTCGTATGACCACTTTTTCGGGTCGCGGGCGCTGCTTGAAAAGCGGGGCGGCGATGGGCTTGCGGCAGGCATGGCCAACGTCGACAAGGACGGAAATCGGCTGGAGATTTTTCACGCCAAGATGCCGTGCGTCGCCGATCCGCCGCACGGCTGGACGCAGTCGCGGGCGCAGTTCAACGGCGGCAAGAACGACGGCTTTGTGACGGCGTACCAGGCCTCGCACGGGGTCACGGTGGGGCCCGAGGTGATGGGGTACGAGACGCGGGCGGAGCTGCCAGTGAGCTATGCGCTGGCCGACGCGAGCACGGTGTGCGACCGCTGGTTCTGCTCGCTGATGGGGCCGACGTGGCCAAACCGGATGTACCTGCACGCGGCGCAGTCGGGGGGACTGACGGAGAACAAGCTGCCGGTGGGCGGGCTGCCGTTTCCGTCGATCTACCATCGGCTCGACGAGGCGGGCGTGAAGTGGGGGTACTACTACGGCAACGTGCCGTTCCTGGCGCTGTGGTCGGAGCTGGGCGGTCGGCCCGAGGTCAAGCCGCTGGAGAACGACTTTTACAACGACGCTGAGGCGGGGACGCTGCCGCCGGTGGTGTTCCTGGATCCGGCGTTCAACGCCAACGACGACCATCCGCCGCTGCCGACGCTGTGGGGGCAGCAGCTGGTCGCGTCGGTGTACGGGGCGCTGGCAAAGTCACCGCAGTGGCCGAACACGCTGCTGGTCATCACCTACGACGAGCACGGCGGGTTCTATGACCATGTGCCGCCGCCGAAGGTGCCCGACGAGCGGGCCATGAGCGGCTTCGATCAGCTGGGGTTCCGGGTGCCGACGCTCATCGCCGGACCGTATGCCAAGCCGGGGTTTGTGAGCTCGGTTCAGTACGATCACACGTCGGTGCTGGCGCATATCGAGAAGATGTTCAAGCTGCGGCCGCTCAGCATGCGCGACACGGCCGCCGCGTCGCTCGACGATGCGATTGATCAGGATCGGCTGGCCCGGCGCGAGCCGGCGCCGCCGATCAGCTTGCCGCCGATCCTCATCGACGCGGCCGAGGTCGAAAAGGCGTGCGAGCAGGCGCCGCACCTGGGTCCGCCGAGCGACATCCTCGCGCTGGCTGACACCGGCTACTTTGGCAAGCTCGACCTGCGCCATCGGCAGCGCGAGCTACTGTACGCCATCGGCGATCGCCTGGAGAAGTACGGAATGGGAGGAATTCGGCGAGGGTAGGCGGGGCAGGCTAAGCCGCGCTCGGGGCGCGGCTTCGGGCTAATACTGATAGCCGACTTCGACGATGCCGCCGAAGTAGTTGTCGCTGGCCGCCTGGGCGATGTGGCGGGCGCCGAAGTCGACCTTGCGGTCGCCTGGAGGCAGGCTGACGTTGTTGTTCGAGCCGCTGCCGAACTGGAAGCCGTACTTGAACAGCTCGTAGTAGGCCTGGAGGCGGATCGTCAGGCCCTTGTAGACCTGCGCCTCGATCGGCGTGAAGCCGGCGCGGAAGCCGAAGCCGCCGCTCGTCGGGCCGTAGCCGCTGACGCTGTACAGATCGCCGGCAGAGGTGTTCTTGTCGAACGCGGTCGCGATCTCGCCGAGGCTGAGCAGGGCGTGGAAGTTGAAGTTGAGCAGCAGGCCGAAGTACATCTTCTCGTTGGCGTAGTAGGGGACGCGGCCACCAAGGCCGACGGTCACGTACTGGTAGAAGATGTCCGAGAGGCCGTGATCATCGAGGCCCATGACCGTCTGGTTCATGAAGTTGTCGTCCATGAACGTGTAGGACTTGGCCTGTTTGGCGACGGCGAAGTAGTGACCGCCGTACTGGACGCTGGCGAGGATCGACGGACGGCCGCGCTTGTTGAGGAAGTTGTAGTGGTAGCGCAGGCCAACCTCGAAGCGGAACTCGCGGGTGTCGAGGTTCACCGAGTTCGCGCCGCCGGTGGCGCTGGGCGGCCAGAAGATGTAGTCGAACATGACGCCGATGCCGAGCCCGCGGACGGCGTTGGCCTGGATGAACGCGAGCGGGTAGCCGGTGATGTCGACGTGCACGCCGCCAGCGACGGAGGTATCGTAGCGCGGGCACTTGGCCAGCTTGCCGCCGTAGGTGAAGACCGAGGCCGGGGTGGCGCTGGGATCGTTGGGATCGGCGCGCTTGCGATCGAAGTCGTAGCAGCCGACGTTCGAGGGGTTCGCTTCCTCGGAGAAGCTGAAGTTGCGGCCGCTCAGGATGAAGCCGACGGCGGCGTCGAAGTAGGGGTACCAGACCGGGCGCGGCTGGTAGCCGGCCAGGCGGCGCTGCTCCTCTTCGAGCTTCTTCATCTTGGCGATGGGATCTTCGTCCTTGCCCAGGCTCGAGTTATCGGTCGCGCCGGGAGCGGGAGCGGGCTCGCCGCTGTTCTGGTTCGCCGCAACCACCGGCGGCGGCTCATCGCCCTTGATGGCCTTCTCGACGTTGCTGGGCACGTCCTTTTCGACCTGGCTGACCGTGTCCGCGTCCACCTTCTGGGACTTGAGATCGTAGGTCATCTTGCCCAGGGGCTTGCCGGTCTGGCCGTTGCGGGCGGCGATGTTCAGCTTCCAGCCGCCGCCGCCGTCCTTGTCCTGCTTCACCTTGCCGGTGATGACGGCGTCGACCTTGACGTCCGCAGCGACGAGAGCCACGTCCTCGGGCTGCTGACCGCTGACGTTCAGCTTCTTGGCCGACGCATTCCACTTGGCCACGGGAACGACAATGTACTTGTCCTTCAGGGCGTTCAGGATGGCCTGCTGAAGCTGCTTGGTGCCGCCCTGGATCTCCAGCACCACGACGGTCTTTTTGTCTTCGGCACGCGCAGTGCCCGAGAGTGCGGCCAGCAACATACAAGCCAGCAGTACGCACAGCGCGCTCACTGCGCGACGCCCAACGCTACCAGGGTTCGTCAGGGCTTTGCTCTGTCGTGGCACCATTGTGAGGATTCTCCGACTTAGATCGTTGGTGGCGGGGCCTTGCTGGGGCCTGCCAGATGGTGGCCTGCCTGGCCACTCGCGAACTTGGCCGATGATATCACAATTGGACTAGGTGGTTTGGGCTGTTTTGCCGTGTAGCTGGAGCCAGATCGGAGGAAAGAGCGGGAGGAAATGTAGGCGAGCGGGCGCGCTAGCTGAAGGTCTGCTCTTTGCCGCCACCCGCGCCTTCGTTTTCCCCAGGCTTGGCGGCCTTGGCGCCTTCGCCGCCGTCATCCACGTCTTCGCCTGCGCCGGGACGCTTCTTGAACCGCAGCTGGCTGGGGCTCGGCTTGGGGATGGCGTAGGGGCGGGCGAGCTTCGGCGGCGCCGCGGTGGACTTGGCCGGCGCGTCTGAAAAGTGCGACATCACGTCGGCCGCAGCGGCGGCGGACTCTTTGTTGGGAGCCGGCCCCTTGGCCTGCCCGGTGGTCATGGCGGCGAGGCCGGCATCAGCCTCGGCAGGACCCGCCGCGTCGCTCTGGTCCCCGCGCCGCTTCTTGAGCGACTTTTCCACGTCCTTGCCGAGCGTGGCAAAGGGCGAGGACTCTTTATCCTGCTTAGTGTCGAGCTTGAGAGACATTCAAGACTCCTCTTATTTCATAGTATCGCGATATTTTGGAATCGGCCAAGCCCATACATGCTTATCGGCGGCAATCGCGCAGATGTCGCGCGTCTGCTGCTATGTTTGCTAGATTGATGTGCAATACAGTTAAAGGCTGGGCGGGATCGGCCGTGCGAGGGCTCTGGTCCAGGGGCCGGACCAGGGCTGAAACGGTAGCGCACCGGGCTAGATTACCAGCAGATTACCTCTAAATACCCGGAGCCGCGGAGCGGCGCGAGGGGGGCTATTCGTGGGGGGCGGCGGCTTCGGCCGCTTCGTCGTCGGCCTGGTCGCGGGAACCGTCGCTGTCGAGCGTGGGCTCGGCCCAGTAGCGCTCCAGTTCAAGCAGGCGAACCTTGGGATCCTTGGCGATCAGCACGAGGTTGCTGACGAGCTCCGGGCTGGGGTTGCCAGCTCCAGAGCGCAGGCGGGAGAGGTAACCCTGGGACAGGCCGAGCAGCATTTCGAGCCGCCGCTGCGAGATGTGCTGTGACAGCGTATCGATGGCGCGGCGAACCCGGATCCGCAGCGCCGACCGGTACTCTTCATGGAGCACGGTCGCGAGCGCGGCACGGGTCTCAGCGTCGAGCTGCTCGGTGCGGCAGCGGCTGCACGTGGGGATCGGAAAGTCGTCGGGGATGGCCAGCGCCGCCATGTTGCGGTAGCGGGTGGTGCGGCCAGGCCGGGCCCGCGGACGCATGGCCCGCGCGCCACATTGTTTACAAAGGAGAGCAGAATCCTGGTTCATTGTTGGACTCAATCTTGTGTTCTTGACTGTCAGGGTATTTTGGGGGGGCCTAGGTTTCCGGAGCATCTTTGTCGCAGCCCAATGCACCTGTCAATGACCTAGGCATTGGTAAAAAAAGACGGGCCAATTGCCACTGATATGTCGATTTACCATTCTAATATATAACATTACTCGATAAAAGGTGTTTGCCCCACAAGGCGACTGTGTCGTATGCTCCGCCCGTTAGCGAGCAAGTCGAGCAATTACCAGACGCTAACTGGGCCAAATGGGCGTTCGCATTCGAAATCACGTCAATCCGTTCCGCACCGCGCTTCTGGGCTTGACCCCGGCCCGGCTGGAGCTTGCCGACCGGCCGCTGGAGGTCGAGCTGGGCTGCGCTGATGCGCAGTTCCTGTTTCAGCTGGCTGCGGCTGACCCCGAAACCAACTATGTGGGTGTCGAGCTGCGCAAGCGCCTCGTCGTGGACGTCAATCGCCGGGCGAAGCTGGACGGCCTTGACCGCCTGCGGGCCGTGCACGCGCATATCAACGTTGATCTGCCGGCGCTCTTTAACCGGGAATCGGTTCGCCGCTTCTACGTCAACTTTCCCGACCCCTGGTTCAAGCGCACCCAGCACAAGCGGCGGGCGCTCACCCCCGAGGTTGGCGAGCAGCTCATCGCGCTGCTGGAGCCGGGCGGCGAGCTGTTCTTCCAGAGCGACGTCTTCGACCTGGCGCTCGACGCCATGGCCGTGCTGGAGTCGCTGCCTGCCCTGCGCAATGTGGCCGGCGAGTGGAGCTTTCTGCGCCGCAACCCCTACCCGGCGCAGTCGCTGCGCGAGGACCGCGTGAGCGCCCACGGCCTGCCCATCTGGCGAATCCTCTACCGTCGCGATGGCCTGCCGCTGGAGCGGCCTTTGCCTGTTCACCCCGGAGCCGCCCATGTCTGTATCGGTTGATGAAGCGGAGGTACTGTCGAGAAATAGGGCATTTTATGCCGCTTTCCGGCAGCGCGACCTGCCGCGAATGGATGATCTGTGGGCGCGGGAGGCGCGCGTGGCCTGCATCCACCCCGGCTGGCAGCCCATCCGCGGTCGCGCCCAGGTGATGGCCAGCTGGCGGGCGATCCTGGGGCAGACGAACTCGCCGCAGATCGACTGTCACGGCGCCACCGTCAGCGTCTTTGGCGAGACGGCGCTGGTGCTGTGCGAGGAGATGCTCGACGACGGCCGGCTGGTGGCCACCAACGTCTGGGTGCGCGAAGAGGGCGAGTGGCGCATCTGCCACCACCAGGCCGGACCGCTGGCCCCCGCTCCCAGCGAGCGCGCCGCTGATCGGGATGATGAGCATGACGAGGACAGCGATGAGCTGGAGCTGGACGATGACTCCATCCCGACGCTGCCCCATCGCCAGTCGCGGCGGCTGCTCAATTAGCTGCTCAATTAATCGCTAAGCTGGAAAAAGATGGCAATGCGCTACTCGCGATGGATCTTGCCGATGCCGCTGGCTCTGCCCGTGCTGGGGGCCCTGCTGTGGCTGCCGGCCGGCTGCCGCGAAAAGAGCCGGCCGCCGCTCAGCGTGCCGCAGTCGGGGGCGCTGGCGCCGGTGCCGGGCAACACGCCGCTCGACGGGGAGCTCGCGGCGCTCCAGGCTACGCTGCGCAAGGAGACGCCGCCGGCCGACGCAGTCGAGACCTGGACCAAGCTGGCGCGCGCTTTTGTGCGCAAGGCGCGCGAGGCCAGCGACCCGCGCTACTACCAGCAGGCCGACGACGCCGTCGAGCATGCCCTGAAGATCGATCCCGAGCACAACGGCGCCCTCCAGGTCCGGCAGGCGGTGCTCCTCAATGCCCATCGCTTCGTCGAGGCCCAGCGCCTGGCGTCGCAGCAGATCAAGCGCCAGCCGCGCGATCCGGTGGCCTGGGGCGCTCTGGGCGACAGCGCCTTGGAGCTGGGCGACTACGAGACGGCGATGCACGCCTATCAGGTGATGGTCGACGTCAAGCCCGACCTACGCTCGTACAATCGCGGCGCCTGGATGCGCTGGCTCACCGGCGACAGCGACGGTGCGGTCGAGCTCATGCAGATGTCGGTGAGCGCCAGCGGCGCCCGCGAGTCGGAGTCGCGCGCCTACTGTCGCGTACAGCTGGGCGACATCTATTTCTACCGCGGCCAGTATGCCCAGGCGCGGGCTCAGTACGATCTGGCGCTGCGCGACATGCCCGGCTATGCGCCCGGCCATCAGTCGCGCGGTCGGCTGCTGCTGTTTGCCGACGGCGCGGTCTCGGATGCGCTGGCCGACCTGGCGGCGGCGATGAAGCTGCTGCCGCTGACCGCGACCCGGGCGCTCTACATCTCGGCGCTTGAGGCAAGCGGCCAGCGGGATGACGCCGCCAAAGAGACCGCCGTGCTGATTCAAGAGGGCCAGCGCGAGGATCCGCGCTCGGTGGCGCTGTTTCTGGCCGGTCACAAGCAGCGCCTGGATCTGGCGCTCACCCTGGCCCAGGATGAAGTGCAGCGGCGCCCGGACATCTGGTCCCAGGATGCGCTGGCCTGGGCGGCCTATCGCAGCGGACAGCTGGAGCTGGCCTGGGAGGCTGTGCAGAAGGCGACGCGGCTGGGCACCCCCGACCCGCGGCTGCGCTTCCATCTGGGCGCCATTGCCCTGGCCCGCGGCAACCGGGCGCTCGGTGTGCAGGAGCTGCGGCTGGCCCTCGGGCAGAGCCCGCGCTGGGATCTCCAGGAGCCGACCGAGGCCCGCGAGCTCCTGAAGCAGGCCGGCGAAGCTCCGCCTTAGCTGCCTAGGACTGCGATGCTGGCGGCGCTGATTCCACCGGGCGCGACCTGCCCGGGGCCGCGCCCGGGTGGCGGGCCAGGACCCACAGGATCGAAGCCAGCCACACGGTGCAAAGCAGGGTCGATGCCACGGCGAGCGCCAGCGCGGCGGTGTGCAGGCCCAGCTGCCGACGCTCCTTCAGCGCCCGGGTGCGCCCGACCAGCGCCAGGGCCAGCGCGCAGCCTGCGGGCAGGACGCCGGCCGCCGCGACGATCAGCGCCAGCGCCTGACCGCGGGGCCACAGCGGCCCGAGCCCCAGCACGAGCCCGACGCTGGCCAGGATCAGCGCAGCGATGCCCATCGGGCCGTTAGCCCTTGCTGGGAGAGCCGGCGGTGCGGTTTGAGCTGGTATTTTGCGACTTTGCGGGCGGTCCGAGCGGTGTGGCAGTGGCCGGCACATAGCCGTTTGTGCGCCTGCCGGTGTCGAGAAGCGGCGTCATGGGCATGGCCGTCTCGCTGGCGCGGGTGACCGCCTCGGCCGGAGCCGAGCTGCCGAACGCCGCCATCGCGCCGGGCAGTGGCGTCGGGGCGAATGCCTCGGGCGTGACCAGGTAGCTCTTGGTCAGGTTGGGGCATACGGCCTGCTGCTCCTCGGCGGTGAGCGCCAGGTCGGCAATGGGCTTGAACTTGTGCAGGTTCTCGACGATGAGCGGGTAGTTGGCGCCGCGGTTGGCGTTCGCCTTCCAGTACGCCTCGGCCTGCTCGGCGGTCAGACCGCAGAACTGGCGCAGCGCCAGCGCCGAGACCATGCCGGCATAGTGCAGCCCGTTCCAGCAGTGCACCAGCACCGGCCCGCGATCGGGGTTACGCACACTATCGACGATGTCGCGGAAGATCGTCGGCAGGTTGCGCATGCGGCTCGACGGTGCGGCCCGCCACTCGATGGCTCGTTGGCCCTCGGTGGAGGCGCAGGTCCGGCGGTCGCGGCCGTGGCGCAGCATGTTCTGGTTGCGAGGTCCGGTCTGCGTCGTGTACTCGCCGTAAAGTGAGTAGACGCGCTTCCATCCCGACTCACACAAGAAGTTCAGTGCCTCTTCGCTGGGTGTTCCCGAACGGTAAAGAGCTCCCTTCAATACGGGGCGTAGCCGCGGCAGATGATCCTCCGAGAGGATCGGCCGCGCGGCTTCGGTCTGATATGGCTCGGCACGCGTCCATCCGGCCGAAAAGAGGACGCATCCACTCAACAGAACGCCAGGTATGTGGGTCCGCATGGGTGAAAACAGGGGGACGATTGCAGGATTATAGCGGGTCTTTCATGTGCTTGAGCACCCCAAAAATTCTATAAAAATGCAGCGCAGCCGGGCCAGAGGCCGGCGCCTGCGGCCGCAGCGGGGTACTCTCCGACGGAGATTTGCGAAAATCGGGAAATTTGGGAGGGGTGCGGGGGCAGCCGGGGCGGACCCTGTCGTCGCAACAATGTTGCGTAACTACCCGAGACAAAAGGGAGTTTGGGGAGGACTCGCGGCTACATGAAATTACCAAAAATTACATTTTGATGACAATTCTGGGCCTCGGATCACGCATCTATAAGAGCTAGTCAGAGGGCCTTGGCCCCGACGGAAAACACACCATGGCTATCTTGCAAACGTTCTTCACGACCTGGCTCTCGGCATATGACAAGCCTCTCATTGCCGCGTATCTTTTGGTCTTCGTCGCCCTCGCGGTCTACGGATTCCATCGCTCGTCGCTGGTCTTCCTGTATTACCGCTATCGCGCCCACCGGCCCGAGCCGCTGGGGCGACTGCCCGAGCTGCCCCACGTAACGGTGCAGCTTCCTCTATTTAATGAAATGTATGTAGCCACACGACTCCTTGAGTCGGTGGCTCGCATCCACTACCCCAAAGACCGCTTCGAGATCCAGGTCCTCGACGACAGCACCGATGAGACCCAGGAGCTCTGCCGTCGCAAGGTCGAAGAGCTTCGCCAGACCGGTGTCAACATTGTCTACATCCACCGCACCGACCGCACCGGCTTCAAGGCCGGCGCCCTGGCCAACGGCCTGCTGACCGCCAAGGGCGAGTTCGTGCTGGTCTTCGATGCCGACTTCCTGCCCGAGCCGGATGTCATCGAGCGCACGATCCACTTCTTCTCCGACCCCAAGGTCGCGATGGTGCAGGTTCGCTGGGACCACCTGAACCGCGACTACTCGACGCTGACCGAGGTCCAGGCGCTGATGCTCGACGGCCACTTCGTCATCGAGCACACCGCCCGCCACCGCTCGGGCCGCTTCTTCAACTTCAACGGCACTGCCGGCATCTGGCGCCGCAGCGCCATCATCGACGCCGGCGGCTGGCAGCACGACACCCTGACCGAGGACATGGACCTGTCGTACCGGGCGCAGCTGCGCGGCTGGCAGTTCATCTACCTGCCCGACGTGGTCTCGCCCGCCGAGCTGCCGGTGGAGATGAACAGCTTCAAGAGCCAGCAGTTCCGCTGGGCCAAGGGCTCGATCCAGGTCGCCAAGAAGCTGCTGCCCGCCATCATGCGCTCGGATGTCCCGTGGTCGGTCAAGGCCGAGGCGTTCTTCCACCTGACCAACAACTTCGCCTACCCGCTGCTGTTCCTCTTGTCACTGCTGCTGCTGCCGAACCTGCTGGTGCGCACGCACCACGGCTGGCGCGAAGTGCTGCTCATCGACCTGCCGCTGTTTTTCGGCACGACGCTCAGCATCGCCGCCTTCTACATCACCAGCCAGCGCGAGATCCACCCGAGCGGCTGGATGAAGGTCATCAAGCGGCTGCCGCTGATGATGTCGCTGGGCATCGGCCTGTGCATCAACCAGACGCGCGCCGTCATCGAAGCGCTGTTCGGCCGCGACTCGGGCGAGTTCGTGCGCACGCCGAAGCACGGCGTCCGCGAGCGCATCGAGCTCTGGACCGGCAAGAAGTATCGCGCCGCCAAGACCATCGTGCCGGCCATCGAAGTGCTGTGCGCCATCTACTTCGGCGTCGCCATGGTGGCCGCCACCGTCAATGGTCACTACCTCTCGCTGCCCTTCATCCTCCTGTTCTTCTTGGGCTACGCCTACGTGGGCGTGCTCAGCCTGTACCAGGCCCGCTAGCCTTCCCATCCATAAACCTACTGCGGGCCTCGCTCAGCGCGTCGTCCGTCCTCACGTCCTGAAGGACGCTCCGGGCGGGCGCCACGCCGATCGAGTCTCCTCGCTACGGTTTCTGGACGGGAACTGAACAAGCGGGCTGAATTCCGCGCCATAATCGCGGCATGAGCGGCGCCTTCCGGTCTCGACTCGCGTCCCTTTGGGGGCGCCGTTGGCCCAGGCGCCTGCTCGTCTTTGCCCTGATGCTGCTGTCGCTGCCCGTGCTGCTTGGGCTTGTGGCGGTGGTGCTGCGGGCGCTGCCGAAAAAGCGGCTGGCGGCGGCCTATTCGTCGTCGACCGCGGTGTACGACAAGGATCGCCGCCTGCTGCGGCTGACGCTGTCGGACGACGACAAGTACCGCCTGTGGACCCCCCTCAAGGACATCTCGCCGACGCTGGTCGAGGCGACGCTTCTCCATGAAGACCGCCACTTCTACCACCACTTCGCCGTAAATCCGCTGGCGCTGCTGCGCGGCCTCTACGTCACGTATCTGTCGGGGGCGCGGCGCGTGGGCGGCTCCACGATCACCATGCAGGTGGCGCGCCTACACTATCGCATCCCGTCGCGCACCCTGCGCGGCAAGCTCGTCCAGATCCTGCGCGCCATCGAGCTGGAGCTGCGCTACCCCAAGAGCGAGCTGCTGGAGGCCTACTTCAACCTGGTGCCCTTCGGGAAGAACATCGAAGGCGTGGGCGCCGCCAGCCTCATCTACTTCGGCAAGCCGGTGCGCAAGCTCCAGCTCTACGAGGCGCTGACCTTGGCCGTGATTCCGCAGAGCCCGCTGCGCCGCGCCGAGTCCGATGGTGAGCTGGCTGGTCAGGCGCTCGTGCGAGCGCGCAGCGCCCTCTTTGCCAAGTGGGTGGCGCGCCACCCCGCGGCGAGTCGCGACGAGGCGCTGATGCGCCTTCCCGTCACGCTGCGCGCCACCGGCCAGCTGCCCTTCCGCGCTCCGCATGTCGTCGACAGCCTGCTTCACGCCGAGGCCCGCCTGGCGCCCGCCGTCCCCGGCAAGGGCGCCCGCGAGCTCGTCACCACCCTCGACCTGACGCTGCAGCAGCTCGTCGAGCGCCACCTCAAGGGCTACGTCGCCCGCAACCGCCGCGTGGGCATCGAAAACGCCGTCGCCATGCTCGTCGACACGCGCGATGTATCGGTGCGCGCAGTCGTGGGCTCGGCCGATTTTTTCAGCGATGCCATCGACGGTCAGGTAAACGGCGCACTCGCCCGCCGCTCGCCCGGCTCGACGCTCAAGCCCTTCATCTACGCGCTCGGCATCGACCAGGGCGTCATCCATCCCCTGACCATGCTCAAGGACGCGCAGACCGCCTTCGGCTCGTACAGCCCCGAGAACTTCGACGGCCGCTTCGCCGGACCGCTGTCGGCCAAAGAGGCGCTGGTGCGCAGCCGCAACGTCCCGGCGCTCAGCATCGCCGCCAAGCTCACAAACCCCAGCTTTTATTCGTTCCTCAAGACCGCTGGCATCTCGCGGCTGCGCTCCGAAGAGCACTACGGCCTGTCGCTGGTCCTCGGCGGCGGCGAGGTCACGCCCGAGGAGCTGGCCATGCTCTACGCCGCCCTCGCCAACCGCGGCACGCTGCGCCCCCTGCGCTACCGCCAGAGCGAGCCCGAGGTCCCCGGCGTGCGCATCCTCTCGGAAGAGGCCAGCTTCATGACCGTCGAGATGCTCAAGGACAACCCGCGTCCCGAGAGCGCCGGCCCCTCGGGCGGCGGCGCCGGCAACCGCTGGCTCGTCGAGCCCTACCGCGCCGCCTGGAAGACCGGCACCTCCTATGGCTTCCGCGACGCCTGGACCGCCGGGATCATCGGCCCCTATGCACTGGTGGTCTGGATCGGCAACTTCAGCGGCGAGGGCAACCCCGCCTTCGTCGGCGTCAGCGCTGCGGCGCCGCTGTTCTTTTCGATCAGCGACGCGCTCTACGCCCACCTGCGCGATCTCAGCGAGCCGCCGCGGCCGCTGCCCAAGAACCTGGCGCGCGTGCAGGTCTGCGCGGTCTCGGGCCAGATGCCGTCCAAGTACTGCCCGCACAAAAAGACGACCTGGTTTGTGCCCGGGCGCTCGCCGATCGAGAGCTGCCAGATTCACCGTCCGGTGCTCATCGACGACCTCACCGGCCGCCAGGTGTGCCAGCCCGCCGGCCGCCGCACCCACGTGGAGGTCTTCGAGTTCTGGCCCTCGGACCTGCAGCGCCTGTTTCAGCAGGCCGGTCTGCCCCGCCGCGCGCCGCCGGCTGCCGTGGAGGGCTCGGCCGCGGGCTGCGATATCACCGCGCTCGCCAGCCAGGGGCTGCCGCCGCGCATCACCTCGCCGCTGCGCGGGGTCGTCTACACGCTGCGTCCGGGCATCGGCGAAAACGACACCATCTCGCTTCAGGCCATCAGCGACGCCGACGTGCAGGAGCTCTACTGGTTTGTCGGGGGCACGCTGCTTGGTAAGGCCAAGAGCGGCAGCTCGCTCACGTGGAAGCCCGGCCCCGGCAAGTACATCGTGCGCGCCGTCGACGACCGCGGCCGCTCCGACACCCGCGAGGTGGTCGTGGCGCTGGCGCATTAGCGCTGCTAGCGCTGGATCAGGCCCTTTACCACGGCCAGCAGCGCGCGCAGGCCGTGGAGGTCCAGCGCCTTGCTGGCGGCCTTGAGAAAGAGCTCGTCCTTGCTCGCCTCATGGGCGCGCAGCGCCGCCTCGGTGAGCTTGCTCGGATGCGCATCTTTCTCCGTCGCCAGCTTCTCCAGATAGGTGTGGTCGATGGGCGCGGTGGGCTGGTCGAGCACCTTTTGCCGCAGCGCTTCGAACTGCTGCGCAGCCTCGCTGTGGGTCTTGGCGAAGCTCGCCTTCGCGAGCTGATGCGTCTTCGGATCCAGGTAGTCAGCGACGAGCAGATAGGCCATGGGGCCGGTCACCAGGTGCAGCTTGGGCACGTTCGGCGCATCGATGAACGCAACCGCGCCAAAGCGGGCGTAGCCCAGGATGTCGACGGTGGACTCGAAAAGTCCGAGCGCTCCGGGCTGGACTTCGGGCAGCGCTTCGGGCGGCGGCGTGCGCACTCCAATCGCCCACAGGGCCAGGCCGCGCGCCAGCTCGCCCCGTCGCGCCAGCGTATCTTTTTGTTCGAGCGCGCGCGTGGCGTGCGCGGTGCGGATGAGGCCGTGAAACAGAAACGCGCCCACCTCGTGCGCAAAGCGCGGCACCCACTCGGCCAGCACCTGCCCGAACGGACGCGCGCCGAGCTCGGTCTCGAAGTGCTGAATCCAGTCGCCGTGACACTCGCGCTGACCCAGCGCCTGCCGCCACTGCGACGAGATCGCCAGGCCCTGGCGCGGCGCTCGATACGGTCGCACCGGATGGTGCGAGACCCACTCCATCACTTTGTCGCCCAGCCCCAGCTGGACCAGCGCTTCGGCTCCCATCGTCGAGTGATCGATGAAGTGGGTGACCGGCAAGAAGGGGTCGCTCTCGGCGTATTTCAGATACACCGCATCGAGCACGTCTTCACTGGGGCGAGCCTTGACGCTGAGCATAATGCCAGCCTATTTCCACCGGCCGGCAAAACAAGGGGGTGAAATCCCTAGAAGCGCGCAGCGCAGAGCGCTAGCGGCGCTTGCGGACGGGCTGCTTGCCGGCCGGTGCCGAGGCTGCGCCCGCGGGAGGCAGCGGCGCGAGCAGCCGCTCGGCCTGCTGGCGCAAGGCGGTCTCTTCGCCGACGCTCGTCGGTGGCACCGTCTGGAGCGACGCGATGAGCGCCTCCAGCACCGGGCGCGCGGCCTGCGGCTTGTCCTCGGCCACGAGCAGCTCGGCCTCGGCCAGCCGCACGTCGGGGTCGGTGCGCCAGGCCGGCTGGGTGCGATCGAGCAGCGAGCGCGCCTGCGTCAGCCACAGCGTCTTCTGCGGCCCCGCCGCCGCGCACAGCTGCGAGCGAATGAGCAGCGCCGTCAGCGTCGGCCGCTTGAGCCACTGAAGGTCGCTGCCGGGCGTCTGCAAGAGCACCTCGGCCTCGCCGCAGCGGTCGAGCGCCAGCAGCGCCCGCGCCCGCTCGGCCAGCAGCGGCTCGTCGTGCTTGGTCAGCACCTCGCCGCGGCTGCGCTTGATCCCGCCCAGCGTCGTCAGCCCCTGCTCGGGAGCTCCATCCAGGCGCTCGGCCCGCGCTGCGGCCAGCAGCAGATCCGCGTCCTGCTCCTCTTTGACCAGCTCGCGGTAGAGCGCGTGCGCCTTGGCAAAATCGCCCCGCTGCATCAGGAGCGCCGCCAGCTCCCGCCGGGCCGGCGTGTAGTGATCGTCGGTGCGCAGGGCCGCGCTCAGCTGCTGCTCGGCCTGGCCCCACTCGTGAAGCTCGCGCAGCAGGCGTCCGAGCATCAGCCGCGCCTCGACCCGCTCGGGAGCGCGGCCCACCACGGCCTCAAGCAGCGCCCGGGCCTCGCTCTGCTCGGGCGGCTTGGCCACCAGCAGCGCCTGCGCCCACAGCAGCTGCGCGTCCAGCTGCTGCTCACTGCTGGTCACACTGTCAGGTGTTGTGGCAGGCGTTGTGGGTGATGTGGGTGCGCTGTCGCTGCTGGTCTGGCGCATGACCGGCTCCAGCGCCCGACGGGCGGCGGCCGGCTCTTGCAGGCGCAGATAGATGCGGGCCAGGAGCAGCTGCGCCCGGTTGCGCACGCTGGTCGGCAGGCCACTGCTGCCGAGCACGCGACGGGTCAGCCGCTGCGCCTCCAGGGTGTCGTTCAGCTGCAGCAGCGCCTGCGCCCGCCAGACCTGCGCCTCGAAGTCGCCGCCTGGATTTACCTGCTTGCCGCCGCTGTCGCCCGGCGCGGTCAGCGGTTCGAGCACCGTGACCGCTTCGTTGCCCTGGTTCTGCGCCAGCAGCGCCTGCGCCAAGAGCAGCCGGGTGTGGCGGCGCGTCGGAACCCGCTCCAGGGCGGTGCGGCTGAGTTGCTCGGCCTTGTGGGCGTCGCCGGTGCGCAGCCAGACCAGGGCAATGGCGTCGGCCAGCACCACGTCGTCGGGCAGCGCCAGGGCCTGCGCCTTTTCGAGCAGCGCCCGCGTCTCGGCGCGCGCCGTCGGCTCGGTGGCCAGCGTCAGCTCGGCGCTGAGCTGCGCTGCCCGCGCCCGCTCGCCGCGCCCGCAGGGGTCGCCGCCCAGCCGCGGCGCATCGGCAAAGCCGCGCAGCGTGGCCAGCGCCGGGCGCACTGCGCTGCCAGTGGCGCTGCGGGCGCGCAGGTAGGCCAGGTCGATGCGAACGCCGCACTGCTCGGGATGGCGCTTTTCGACATCGGTCAGGAGCGGCAGCGCTTCAGCGTCGCGCCCCTCGCGGCTCAGCTGGAAGCCGAGCCGGCGCTGCCACAGCGGCAGCGGATTTTTCGCAACGGCGGTGCGCAGGAGCTCGATCGACTCGCTGCTCTTGCCCTGGATGAGCGCCGCCTGGCTGGCCAGATAGTCGCGGATTCCGCCGGGCAGCGGCGTCAGCTCCTCTTGGCCCTGGCCCTGGCCTTGGCCTTGGCCTTGGCCCGTCGGAGTCGGGGGCATGCCGGCGAGCCGTCCGAGCTGGCTCTCGGCCAGCTTGGGGTCGGCGTGGGCCAGTGCGACAAAGACCAGCGCCGCGATCGCGGTCGGCCGGTTCTCGCCCTCCGACTGGCGGGCGGCGCTCTGCGCCTCGTCGGCCCACGTCTGCTTGGTCAGGAGGCCGCCATCGACGCGCTCGGCCTCGGCCTGCGTCAGGTTGAGGTCGGGGCCGCCGCCGAACTCGTACAGCGCCTCGCCGAGCATCAGCGCCCGGGCGGCAATGGCGGCGCCGTCGCTTGGCTGCTCGCCCAGGAGGGCGCGCAGCTGCGTCTCGGCGGTGGTGAAGTCGGCCAGATTGCCGCGCTTGTGGGCCAGCATGACCGACCCCTGCGCGTTTTCCAGGAGCCCGCCCAGGTGGTGGGTCTGGGTGTACCAGGTCCCCACACCCAGGGCGATCAGGCCCACCAGCACCGTCGACAGAATGGCGATCCACAGCCGCGGCGAGCTGAGCATCGACAGCGGCGTGCCGCCCCGCTTGATGAGCGCCTCGTCGCTGCGCCGCCGCCGCGAGGGCTCGGGGGCAAAGCGCGAAAAGACCTGGCGCACAGCGGTCTCGTCGCCGGCTCCGGGGTTGGTCACCTTGGCGCCCAGGGACGGCTCGTTCGGGTTGGCGCGCAGGGTCGGGGTCTGGATGAGCGCCGTGGCGTCGTTGCGGTCGGCCGACATGACGGCCGTCGCATCATCGATGGGCTTGGTGCGGATGGTCGGCGGCAGCGGCGCGCGGCCCGACTGCTTGCCGCTGCTGCGGCTGCGGTCGGGAATCGTCGGCTCGTCGGGTGCCCGCAGCAGCGACTGACTCGGGGCCGGCAGGATGGCGCTCGGATTCAGCTCCTCGATCAGCGAGGAGGCCTCGGGCATGACCACCAGCGCGGTGGCGCTGCCTTCGGCCTGCGAGGCCTCGGGCATGGTGACCAGCGCGGTGTCGCTCCGGTCGGGAGCAGACGCATCGGGGACGATGACCATCGCGGTGGCGCTGTTGTCGCTGCCCGTGCTCGCCGAAGCCAGCGAGGGCACGCTCACCAGCGACGTCGGATCCTCGCCCAGGCTCTTGCCCGAGGGCAGGACCGGGAGCACCTGGGTCGGCACTTCGGGACCACGGGCGCCGGGTGGCGGCGGTGGGCGCCGGGGCTGAGCCCGTAAGTCCTTGGGATCCTTGGGATCGCCTGGTGGGGGTGCGGTCACTGGGTTCTGGCTCGCTGCGACTCAAGGGCGACGGCGGGTCGCCCATAACTAAGGCCAGAATATCAGATGGCGGAGCCGGTGGGTGCACGCCGCAAGATATGGGTGTGAGCGGGCACGTCCTCCTGGTCGCGCTCGGGGTGGCGGCTGCGGAAGTGCTGGCGCAGCTCCTGGTCGCGCTCAACGGGGCGGCGGTGAAGCAGATAGCGCGCTTCGGCCTGGGCGGCTTCGGCGGTGCGGCCGAGCTCGCGCAGCGCCAGCATTCGCTGGTGGTGGCCATCTTCGGACTCGGGCTCGATCGCGAGCAGGCGGTCGGCGGCGGCCAGCGCAGCGGTGGGATCGCCGTCGAGGCCGCGGGTGCGCGCCAGCATGGCGAGCAGGTTGGGATCCTGCGGCACGAGCAGCGCGGCGCGCTCGAAAAATGGGCGGGCCTCGTGGAAGCGATAGGTGCGATACAGCGCCTGACCGCGCAGCCAGAGATGGGCGGGGTGGTCCTTGCGCAGCGACTCGGCGCGGGCGCCTGCGGCAAGCACATCGTCGGTGCGGCCCAGCGCCAGGGCCAGGCGCGCCAGTCCCAGCTGCGGCTCGGGGCGCTGCGGCGCGAGCGCGGCGGCCCGCAAGAGGCTGGGCCGGGCGGCGCTCGCCTCGTCGACGAGGCCGTCCGAGAGGCCGAGGCCGTGATCGAGATAGCGCTGCCAGTCGGCGGCCACCGGCGGAGCCGCCGCTGCGCGGTCGCCGAGAACCAGCGTGCGACGGGCGACGGCCATATCCACGGTCGGCGGATTGAGGCAGCGGGCGCGGGTGGCGGCGTCCACGGTGGGCGGCAGGCTGGCGCAGGCGAAGGCGGCATAGTCGAGGGTGAACTTGCGGTAGCGCAGCGTCGCCACCAGCTCCAGCGTGCTCGCGCTCGCGGTGGCCGGCAGCTCGCCCAGCTCAGCGACGTAGCGCACCACCTGCGGATCCGCGGGCCCGAGCGAGGTGTTGTAGACGACGGCGCGCATGTTCTGCGGGTCGCGGCGCAGCAGCGGCTCACCGCTCTCGTCCACGGCCTGGGCGCGCAGCAGGTGGGTGCGGTCGCCGATGGACTCGGTCTGCCCGTTGGGCTTGTGGGCGGTCAGCTGCACCTCGACCCAGACCTCGTTGCTGTCGTTGGTGCCGCCGGGGAAGCGGTGGCCGACGCGGCGGTTGCGCAGCACGACATCGAAGCGCAGCTGCCGCTGCGAGCGCGGCAGCGGGATGCGCTCGGCGGCGATGGGCGGCGGGCTGTCGTCGCTGCTCGCGTTGCCGTCGGGCGGCAGTACCAGCACATCGACCGTGACCGCGTCGCGCAGGAACTCGGCCGTGCGCGCCTGCGCCTCGGGATCCTCGCGCAGCGACGGCAGCGCCGTGTTGGCGGCCAGGAAGCGGTGCGAGCGGACCAGCTGCCCGCTCTTCAGCTTTTCAAGCGGCATGTGGCAGTCCTGGCAGCGCTTCACCGGGACTTTTCCGTCGCCGTGCTCAGACTCGGGCCGATAGGTGGCGGCGACGCCGTTGCCGGCCGCGACGCTCGCCAGCCAGGGGCCGTAGTCGTCCTGACCGCGCAGCCACTGGTCGTGCGTGATGTCGGCGGTGAGCGCAACGCGGTGGCAGCTGGCGCACAGATCCGGGCGGCCGAGCAGGGCAGGGCGCAGCCGCTGGCCGTGGGGCGATTTTTCCGTCGCTGCGGCCTGAAGGTCGCCGCTTGCTTCGCTGGCGCTGCGCGGCGGCGGCACCGGCCTCAGGTCGAGCGCGTAGCCGCCGTTGCCCAGGTTGCCCTGGTGGCTGCCGGGGCGCTCCTCGTGAATCGAGTGGCAGATGAGGCAGGGCAGCCCGGCCTGGGCCGCGAGCGCGTCGCGATGCAGCTGCGGCTGCGAGATGGCGTCGTCGACGAGCAGCAGCGGATCGTGGCAGCCGGCGCAGAAGCGGGTGGCCGGGAGCGGGCGCTGCGTGCGGAACATGTCGACGGAGGCGGCGTAGTAGGGGTTGTTGAACGACGAGAAGCGATGGGCCGACTGGCTCCACTGGGCGGCGATCTCGCGGTGGCAGCCGGTGCACTCGGTGGCGCTGAGCGGCTCGTCGGCGTAGAAGCCGCGGCGGGCCACCTCGCTGGCGATGGCGGCGGGGCTGGCGATGTCGCTGCCGAGCAGCGCTGCCCGGCCGCGACTGCCGTCGGGCGAAAAGCGCGAGAGCGAGAAGCGCGGCGAGTCGGCGGCGACACTTGAGACGAGCACAAGACCCACGAAGACGAGAGCCAGGCGCGGCTGAGTGCGGTCGGTCAGCATGAGGGGTGCTCCATTTTACCTTCCCCGGCCCGGCCCGATGGCAAAAAGGCGTCTACTTCCAGAAGCGGGCGATGGCCCAGGCGGCAAGCAGCGGCAGACCGGCGAGCAGCAGCGGTCCGGCGAGCGGCTGAATCAAGAGATGCACGAGGCTGGCCAGGATGCACAGGGCGAGCCCCAGGAGGCGGAGCTGGCAGTAGCGCTGGGTGGCGGGGCGCGAAAAGAAGGGCAGCGCCAGATCCGTGGGCCAGAGGATCAGCAGGGTCTCGTTATAGCGCAGCTCAGCGGCGGGCGAGGCGACGGCCACGACGAGCAGGGCGAGGGCAATGACCCCGAGCGGCAGCGCGGCCGCGGTTCGTCCGAGCCGCGGTCGGCCGATGCGCGCGCCCAGCAGGATGAGGCCGGCGAGCGCGAGGCCGACAAAGGCGAGCAGCAGGGTACCAGCGCGGGGATGGCCGCCTGGTACCGCGGTACCACGGTCACTGCGCTCGTAGAATGTCTCGACGGGGGCGCCGAACTTTTGCGCGATCTCGGAGCGCAGCACCGCAGGCAGGAACATGCCCTGCCAGCGGCTGCTCGGGCGGTCGATGAGGCGGCCGAGGGCCAGCTCGCTGACCGCGAGCGCCGAGTACTCGCCGAGGAGGCCCGCATAGACATAGCTGCGCAGCGGCGGATCCAGCGGGGCCTTGGTGCCTTCGCCCAGCTTGCCGGCGGTGGCGGTGTCGATGAGGTCGCGGATGCGGGTGGTGCAGTTGTCGTTGAAGTGATGGTAGTGGTAGAGGGTCGCGCTGCGCACGTCGGCGGCGTGCAGCGTTGTGGCCAGCTTGCGCGCGGTGGCTTCATCAAGAGGCAGGCGCTGGCGATAGAGCGTGCGGTTTTCAAAGGTGTAGATGGCGAGCATGCGGGCGAGCGGCACCACCGAGACCCAGAAGTCGGCGTTGCCGCGCACGATGCCCCAGGTCAGCGGGCCGGGCGTGCTGAAGTCGGCGGTGCCGTAGTTGTAGCAGCGGCCGCTGGGGCTGTCGGCGTCGGTGACGCAGATCGCGGCGTGGCCGAAGCGGCTGAACAGATAGTCGCCCGGCCCCATCGTGAAGACATCGATGACGGGAGCCGGGCCGCTCGGAGCCAGCTCGGCGCGCGCAGCTTGCGCAGAGCAGAGCAGCGCGAGCGCGAGAAAGATGGCTCCGAAAATGAGCGTTTTTTTCATTCGATTTTCAGCTGATGGCCGGCGGAAAAGGCGCTGAACTCGGGAGCGTACATCGACTGCACGGTGGCGGGACCCACGCGGAAGCTGCCGCCGAGGTTGCAGCGCACGCGATACTTGAACAGGTACTCGCCGGCCGGCAGCTGCTCGAAGAAGAAGTTCATGCCGCTGTCGCGCACCTCTTCGTAGTAGACCAGGCCCAGATCCCACTTGTAGCTCGAAACGGTGCTTGAGGGCTCCATGCCGGCGGCGCGCGGATCGCGCAGGTGCACGTACTCGGCGGCGTGCTTGCTGCGCAGGGAAAGCTGCACTTCCACTTCGTCGCCAGGTCGCAGCTTTTCGCCTTCGGCGAGCGGACGCAAGACGAAGTCTTTGCCGCTAGTTTCGCGCTTGAAGTAGGTGCGCTCGACGCGGAAAAAGTCGCCGGCGCCCTGGCTGGGCAGGCGGTCGGTCGAGTAGTGCCAGGTGGCGGACGCGAACATGTAGCCCTTGGTCGATTTTTCAACCGTGATGTTCGACGCGCTGGCCGGATCCGCAGCGACCTTGGCGCCGGGGATGACGAGCTGCGTCTTGCCGACATATTTGTCGGGCGCAAAGACGAAGTGGTCGCGCCCCAGCTCGCCATTCGGACCCACGGTGACCGTCGCCTCTTCCTGCACGCCCAGCGCCCCTTCGCGCTTGAGATAGTGGACCAGCGAGTAGATGACCTCGGCGGTGGCGCGCGTCGACTTCCACTGGTTCATCTTCTTGTTGATGAGCAGCCAGAGAACGAGGCCATCCTTTTTGGCGTTGGCGGGGTCGATCTCCATCAGCGTGCGCAGGGCAAAGGCGTGCGACTCGATGGTGTCGTTGTACCAGAGCCAGCTGCGATCTTCGGCGGCCCAGAACACGCCCTGATCCGGGGCGCTCTTGGCCGAGTCCATGACGCTCTGCCAGACGAGCAGCGCATCTTTTTGCCGGCTCATGCGCTTGAGCGTCAGCGCCAGCAGCGCCTTGAGGTAGGGCGAGTGCTGCTTCCAGTGGCTGAAGCTGTACGCCAGCATGTCCTGGCGCTCTTTTAGCGTCAGCGCATCCCCAGTCCACGAGCTGTCGGGATAGGAGGTTGCGACGTAGCCGAGCAGCGTCAAAAACTCCCAGTCGCACGTGTCCTTTTTCATGCAGTTGACGTAGTGGTCGCGATAGTGGCTGGCCAGATATTGCCAGCCGCGCTGCACGACCTCTTTGGGCACCGCGACCTGGAACTCGCTGGCCTTGGCAAAGCCGTTCATCAGGTACAGCGTCATGAATGGCGACGGCGGACCGCCGGGGAACCAGGGAAATCCGCCCAGGCCGGTCTGAGCTTTTTGCAGCTTGGCCAGCGCACTGTCGCGCTGTGCGCGCGCAACTCGCGGATCCAGCACGTTGATGAGCGCCTTGTTTTTCTGTCCGCTCTGGTTGCCCTGCGACTCCTCCAGCCACGGCGACTCTTCCAGCGCCATCTTGCGGTTGGGATCCGGCGCGTCGAACTTTTCCAGCTCGGTCGGCCGCTCGGAGAACTCCTTGGCCATCTTGGCGACGGCCGGATACTGCGAGTACAGCGACGAGACAATGCCGGTAGAAAGGAAGCGGTTGAGCGTCTGCTCCACACACTCGTACGGGTAGCTGGTCAGGTACGGCAGCGCCTTGAGCACCGTATAAAAAAGCTGCGTGTCGAGGGTGACGACCAGCTTTTCCTGAATGCGCGTGGGGTCGTCGTTCTTCTTTAAATCCGCGAAGTTGAGCGCCCGGCGATCCTTGTCGTGCAAGGTGACAAAGCGCGACTCGGCCAGGTGCATGCGGCTCGGCAGCACCGGCAGCGGTCGCAGCTCGCCATCGCTCTGATCGCCGGCAGCCGCGGTGACCTTGAAGGCGTAGATGCCCACGCGGCGCGGCGCCGAGAGCGGGAAGCTGAGGGTCGCGCTCTTGCCCGGCTCGACGGAAAACGGCTGGCTGGCTTTCTGAAGCTGGAACAGCTTGAGCAGATCCTCATGCGTGTCGGGATCCGCGATCTCGATGCGCAGCTGGCCGCTGAGTGCGCGATCGCCCGCGTTGTTGACCATGACCTTGAGGTCGGCGCTGTCGGCCTCGCGGAAGAAGCGCGGCAGGTAGGGCCGCACCATCAGATCCTTGACGCTGCGCGTCTCTTTGTGAAGCGAACCAGAGCGCAGATCCTTGGTCAGCGCATGCACCCAGACGTTCCACGACGTCACGGAATCGGGCACCTGAAACTCCAGGATCGCGGTGCCGGCTTCGTCGGTCAAAAGCGACGGCAGGAAGAAGGCGGTCTCGGCGAAGTTGCTGCGCAGGGCCGGGCCCGAGCTCTCGGCCTGGCCGCTGGCGTCGCTTTCGCTGCGCGACTTTTCTGCACTCTCCGACTTCTTGCCGGCCTTGGCCTCCCGGGCCGCTGGCTGCGCGGGCGCCGCCGTGGCCTCACCGGGAGGCGCCGGTGGCGGCGGCGGCGGCGGTCCGCCCTCGGCATCGGGCATGGCCCGCGTGCGCATCAGCATCGCGCGTCCAAAGCCCATGCCGCCGCGCACGCCCATGCCGCCGATGGCGTAGTTGTCATAGAACACCAGCGACGAGCCGACCAGGGCATTGGGCGGGGTAGGCGAGGGCAGCCGGTTCGTCACCCAGTACACCGGCGCCGCGCCCACGCTCGAACGCGAAGGGTTGACGCCGCCGCGGAACGGAAACAGCGACAGGATGTTCGGCGGCGAGTGCGGCGCGAACACATCCAGGCTGCGGTCGTACATGTAGGCGAGCAGCTCGGCCATGCCCTTGGCCAGCGCTTCGCCGCTCTGGCTCTTGACGGAGACGCGCCAGGTCTCGCGCGTGCCGGGGCGCAGCTTGTCGCGGAAGGTCGCGAACGCGAGCTTCAGCTCCTTGTTGTCCCAGGGCACGCTCAGCGTCAGGTTTTCCGACAGGAACTGGTGGTCGCGCACGGTCCAGGCGATGACGCCGAGGCCGCCGCGATCCTCTTCGCCGACCGGCAGCTCGATGATCTCGCTGCCCTGGTGCTGGCTGCGCCGCAGCAGCTTGCCCGAGCGGAAGAGCTCGACGAACACCACCTGGCCGGGCAGCCCCGACGAGACGAGTAGGCGCGCCTTTTCGCCCACGGCCACGTGATCTTTTTCGCTGCGCAGAAGCAGCGGCACCGAGACGGTCGCGGCGCCGCTGCCCTTGCCGGTCGCGCCTGCGACGCCCGCGACAATGAAGTCGCGCCACGCCTCGGCCTTGCTGCCAAAATCGTCGGTGGTCTCGTAGCGCAGGCGGTAGGGGCCGGGGGGAAGGGCGGCCAGCTTGACCGTGGCAACGCCCTGGGCATCGTGCTTGAGCTTGCCGCTCTGCCGCTCGGCGCCGTCGCTGAAGCGGCTGAGCATGGCCTCGGGGGAGTAGTCGGACTGCCAGCGCGGCCGCAGCTTGTCGCCGGGGGTCTTGTACGGCGGCTTCTCGGCGCTGGGCGGCTCGGGGTGGGCCTCGTCGGCGGGCATCAGCGTGTGAGCGGGCTGCTTGAGCGCGAGCACGCGGAAGCTGCCCTCGCCGGCGCGCGGCACGCCGTCCAGGCTGGCTCTCCGCACGGTCAGGTGGTCGCCGCCCTCGGCGTGCACAAAGCCCTGCTCGACCTGGATGTTCGCTTCGACGGACACAAAGCCCAGCCGGAAGCTGCGCTCGGCCGAGCGGGTCTCGCCGCCTTCATCGGTCAGGTCGGCCTTCACGAGGTAGCGGTAGGTGATGTCGCGGCTGCCGCCCGACTTGCCGTTTGCCGGGCCCAGGCGCTCATCGGCGGCGGGCGTGAACTCGACCTTGAAGGTGCCGTCGGCGCCCAGCTGCGCGGTGCCGGTGGCGACGGTCTGGCCGCCGCTGCTGCTGCGGTTGCCCCAGCCCCACATGAACCACCACCAGGGGTAGACCGGCTCGCGGCTGACCCGCCAGCGGATCTCGCCGGCGGTCACCGGCAGCCCGAAGAAGTACTTGGCCTCGCCGGTGAGCGCCGCGGCCTTGTTCAGGCGCAGCGGCTGCTCGGGATCCTTGAAGCTGACCTCGAACGTCGGGCGCTTGTACTCTTCGACGCGGATGCTGCTGGAGCCGGTGTTGCCGCCGCGCACCTCGATGCGCCAGCTGCCGAGCAGCCGGCCGCCGGGAATCGTGAACTCGCCGGCCGCGGTGCCAAAGTCATTGGTGGTGACCTGCTGCGTGGCCACATCCTGGTTGTTGGCGTCGACCAGCGCCGCGGTCAGTTTGGCGCGCGGCGACAGCTGCAGGCGCCCCTCGCTCTGCTTGCCGCGGTAGGCGACGATCTTGAAATAGGCCTTCTGCTGCGGCCGATAGATGCTGCGATCCGTGAACACCAGCGCCGGCTTGCCGTCGGGGCCCTCGTAGTCGCGGTACAGGTAGAAGGTGTTGCGATCGACCGTGGCATCGCGGCCGTTCTGGGCCACGACATAGCACGACTGGCCATCGCTCTGGCGCAGGTGCACGAGGCCGCTGGCATCGGTGCGCTCGCTGGCGATGCGCTGGTGGTGGCGGTTGTAGTTCTGAAGGTAGACGTAGACGCTTGCGCCCGCGACCGGCTGGCCGGTGGCCGCGCTCATGACCGTGACATCGAGCTGCGTGTTCTGCTGGCGCGAGACCAGCACGAGGTCGGTCAGGATAAGGTTTGCGCCCAGGATGCGGTTGTCGTTCTCGCGAAAGTCGGCGTGCAGCGAGGCCACCACGGCATAGAGGCCGTTCTGCTTGAGCGGCGGCGTGACGTAGGTGCTGTGCGACTTGAAGTCCGGCGTGGGCGGCAGCTCGACCTGCCACTCGGCGCTGGGCTTGTTCTTGCGCACCAGGTTGCCAAGCTCCTGCTGGCTCAAGAGGAGGTTATAGTCCTGCGCCGACTCGATGCGGCCGATGAGATCCATCGGGTAGGCGCGAAAGTGCAGCCGCTCCACGTTCTTGTGCGTCACCAGCAGCGAGCGCTTGCCCGGTGCATCGGCGGCCATGGCCTGAAGCTGGAAGTCGGGCGCCTCGAACGTCTGTACAAGATACTGGCACTGGCGGCCGCCCGGCGAGTCGGGGTAGACGCGGCGCCCCTCGCTGGCCAGGGCATGGGCGTGCACCAGATCGTGCTCGCCATCGCGCACAAGCTCGGCCAGCACCGCCATGCCCATGGCCCACCAGGGCTTGCCGCGCACCGTGGCCAGGTGCTGCTCCAGGCTGGCGCGGATCTGAGCGCGCTCGGCGGCATCGGTAAACGACTGGTGCAGGCGGCGCATGCGCACCAGACGCGCTTCGAGCGCCGCTTCGGTCTGGCCCTGCTGGCTGTGAAACGCCTCCAGATCGTCCAGCACCGCCATCGCGCGCACCAGCGGATGGACCTTGCTGTCGTCGAGCTTCACCTTTTCGCTGGCCGCGGCATTGCCCGCGAGCAGCGCCTTCAGATCCAGCCGATAGAGCTCGCTCGACTGCTCGGGCCGCCAGTGCAGGGTGTTGGCCAGGAGCTCCACGGCGAAGTAGCTCAGCTCATCGCGCAGCGTGCCGCGGATGTGCGCCGGATACGTACCTGTGTGCAGCATGTCGCCGAGCAGCGTCGGCTCGGCCTGCGACAGCTCCACCCGCCGCTCCCACAGCCGCGCGTACGCGGCCTGCGCCTCGCCGTAGATCTGCTCCTTGGTCCACGCCTTGAGATCCACCTGCCCGCGCGTCTCGATGCGCTCGCGCTGGCCGATCTCCCACGAGTACGCCTGGAGATACGCGACCAGGCTGTGCGCGTAATAGAGCTCCAGCGTCACCTGCGAGATGAGATCCTTGGGCCACGGCTCGCTGCGCAGGAAGCGCACGGCGGTCTCGTAGCCGTGAAGGCCGATCTGAAGCTGCACTTCCTTGATCAGCGCCTCGGTCCACTCCTGCTCGTTGCCGGCGCTCTGGGCGGCGGCGCGGATGGTCTGGCAGAGGGCGCGCGCCTCTTCAAACTTCTGCTCCTCGACCAGCTTCTCAACGCGCTTCCAGTCAGGCGATCGCGGCATCTTTTTCCTCGTTGGGGGCGGTGGCAGGGGCTTGGGGATCGGCTGCGCCGCCTGGGCCGTCTTGGCGTCTGGGCCCGTCGCAGCGACAGGCCGGGCCTCTTCCTCGCACGCGAGGGTGGCCAGGCAGCCGATGAACAGTGCAACCAGAAGTCGAGCCGGAGCGGTTTTCATGGGCTCTAGTTTACGAGGGGTGAGAAAATGTAGTGGGCTGCTGATATGAGGTTTCTGCGAAATCGCGCACTTTCCGCTGCGATCCTGCTGCTTTGCAGCCTGCGGGCGGCCAACTCTGCGGAGCTCCAGGCGGGATTTTATGCGACGCATCGCAGCGAGCCGTTCCTGCTGAACCGCCGGATCGAGCCCGCGCTGCTCGCTGGCCTGCGCATCTGGGATGCGCACCTGGCGACCTGGCGGCTTGCGCAGCCTGCGGAAGTGGTGGGGGCGCGGCCGCAGGTCATCGTCCTTCACCTGTGGGCCGACTGGTGCGCACCGTGCCGGGCCGAGTTTCCAGTCGTGCGCGAGCTCATGGGCGCGATCGCGCGCGCGCATGGCGATCGCGTGCAGTTCGTGCTGCTGTCAGAGACCAGCTCGCCCGATGCGATGCGCAGCTTCCTGGACAAGCAGCGGGGCAGCGTGCCGGCCGGGCCGCACTATCTGGACTATGGCGAGGGAGTTGCGGCGCTCTTGCGCAAGGATCTGCCGGCGCCGCTCTCGTATCCGATGACGCTGGTGCTGGATGGGGAGCGCGTGGTGCGCCACGCCGTCGTCGGCCCGGTCACGGATCGGCGAGCGGCGCTGCTGGCCACCATATCGCTGCTGCTGGCTGAGAGCCCTAAACCAGCGCCGCCGGCCCGCGGGCGATGATCTCGGCGGCCAGCTCGTCGGCCAGCTCGCCGGGGGGGCGGCCGGTGGAGCGGGAGCGCTCGGCGATCTCGCGGATGGTGTCGTACACGCGGCTGGCCTTGGCCCGCGCCTTTTCGGCGTCGTAGCCCGCGTACTCCTGGGCGACGTTGATAAGGCCGCCGGCGTTGATGGCGTAGTCGGGCGCGTAGAAGATGCCGCGGCGCTGAAGCTCGTAGTCGAGCGACGTGTGCTCCAGCTGGTTGTTGGCGGCGCCGGCCACCGCGCGGCACTTGAGGCGCTCGATGGTCTGCGCCGAGATGGCGCCGCCGAGCGCGCAGGGGGCGAAGATGTCGCACTCGACATCGAAGATGGTCTCGATGGGCACGACCTTGGCGCCGGTCTCCGCGGCGATGGCAGCGGTGCGCCCCTCGTTGACGTCGGCGATGGTCAGGCGGGCGCCCTTCTTGTGCAGCTCGCGCGCCAGGTAGCCGCCGACCGAGCCCACGCCCTGGATGGCCACGTGCAGGCCGCTGAGATCGCCGTCCTTGCGATCCAGGAACACCTCGGCCACTGCCTCGATGCCGCGGCGGCAGCCGAGCGCGGTAAACGGCGATGGATCGCCCGAGCCGCCCGAGGTGCCGAGCACGTGCTTGGTGACGGTGCGCACCACGTCCATGTCCTTGGTCGAGGTGCCCGAGTCCTCGCACGTCAGGTACGCGCCGTTCAGCGAGTCGACGAAGCGGCCGAACGCGGTAAAGAGCGCGGTGCGATCGAAGCTGGGGCTCGCGAACTCGGGGCCAGCCCAGATGACCGCCTTGCCGCCGCCGTGGGGCAGGCGGGCCAGGGCGGCCTTGAAGCCCATGGCGCGCGCCAGGCGGGCGGCGTCGCGGGCAGCGGCTTGCTCATCGGGATAAGCGAAGACTCGGGTGCCACCGATGGCCGGTCCGAGCCGGGTCGAGTGGAGCGCGACCAGGGCACGGAGCCCCGTCGCGCGATCTAAAGCTAGGTGGAGGTACCCGTAGTCCAGCTCATGGAGGAGTTTGAAAATCATACTCAGCTTATGCCAGCAGCCCCGGGGGGCAGGCAACAGAAAAGCAGTGACGCGCTGCGTCGGAGAACATGGGGTCTGATCATCAAGTGAGCAGCAGGTCAATAGCTGGCCAAGGCAGGCCGATGGCATGCCGATGGCAGGCCCGATGGCAGGCCCGATGGCAGG
>Ga0075163_10000445_pt1 | contig 52909 bp, 78 predicted proteins | sample JI1023141ADNA_FD_71478 | JGI IMG/M metagenome (GOLD analysis project Ga0075163, IMG submission 71478) | Wastewater effluent complex algal communities from Wisconsin, to seasonally profile nutrient transformation and Carbon sequestration -... | ecosystem: Engineered > WWTP > Effluent > Algae...
ACCCGGCCGGACACGACCCAATTCCGCGGCGCTTGGCTCCGCGGGGAGATTCCGCTCGGCGCGAAGGTTCTCGATTGGGCCGGGGGCTGGCCGGAATGTTTCGACGGCGGTACAAACGGAGCCCGATAAACTCCGGACAAAGGGAAGCCGCGGCCTGACCCGGCGGGCCTGATGAGGCATCGCGCAGCTATAGCCGGCGGCCGGGCTTCCCTAATTCATTCGAGGAAAAAACCGCTTTTGCGATTTCCTTCCTAAGTAAATACGAGCGGCCGTGACAAATTCGGCCCTCTATCAACAAGTACGTCGAGACCTTAACCGCCTTTCACGATTTTTTTGGAGATTGCCATGGCTTCCGTCGTTGTCCGGGTGGAATTGACCGACCAAGAAATGCGGGACGCGATCCTCGAAAAGGCAAAGACGCTCGCCGGACCGAACCCGGGCGGCGGGGCGACGGTCCGCTTCGAATCCATCCCGGACAGCAATGAATTTAAGACGATCGTGGAATTTCAACGGACTGGGCGCAGCTAGGCCCCCATTCACTACCTCGCTTGACTTGACCTATCGCGGCAAAGATTCCGGCAAGAATTCTGGAAATTTTTACAGCCCTTATTTAACTAGGCCGCCTTTTCCAAACTGCGCCCGGGAATTATTCAAATGCGGTGGGGCATCATCGGCTGGGGAACGCGAACCGGAATCGGCACGATCAATTGGAGCTTTTGGAGAACAGGCCGCTTCGCCACTTGGCTGATGCCGGCTCATCCGGAACGCATCCCCCTGGCCGCGGCTCCGGACGATCCCGGGATTGTCCAAACAGATCTGCGCGACGAGCGGGCGCTTGCGCAATGGCTCTCCCAGATCGACGCCCTGTTCTTTACCGAGCGGCCGTTCTTCGACGATGCAATTCCGATCTTCCTGAAGGCCAAGCGCCGCGGGCTCTTGATCGCTTGCGAACCGGTCGCGGAATGGATCCCGCCTTCCCATACGGCGTGGCTGCATTTGCCGGACGTTATGTGGGCCCCGACCCGGCATACCTTCCCGGTGTTGCGCACGGCCGCGCAGCAGGTTCCCCGCTCTCACTACCCTTTCCCATGGACGAACCATATCGTCGGCGGCCGGTGGGGCATTGAGCTTGCGCGGTGGCCCTTTAAGCTCCGGACGGTTTGCCGCCGGTTCCTCTTTTGCAACGGGGGCGGAGGTTGCCTGGGGCGCAAAGGCTTGGCGGTTGTGTTGGAAGCCGCGCGGCGCGCTCCGGAATGTTCGGTGCTCATCCGCTCCCAGGTGCCGATCCAGCGGACCGCGCCGGCGAACGTAGAACTTCGGGTGGGCAACGATCCGGATCAGGCCGGGCTTTATTCCGAAGGGGACGTGCTCTTGGCCCCTTCCCTCTTCGAGGGCTACGGCTATTCGCTGTATGAGGCCCAGGCTTGCGGTATGCCGGTGATTGCCACGAACTTCCCGCCGATGGACGAAGCGGGAGCCGCTTGGCCCCTAGCATGCTCAGGCGGGCTCTCGCATAGCCTTTGCGGCCGGCCGTTCGAATATGCCCAGCCGTCCGCGGTCGCCTTGGCCGCGATCATGCGGGCCGTGAACGGTCGATCGATCGAAGCGGAGAGCCGGGCGGCCTTCGAACGCTCCCGGGCCTGGGAGATCGGAGACGTTGTCGCCGATCTGCAACGCTACACCGAGGCCTTGCTTCCGCCGGCTCTCTAAAGTCGGCCTGGGTCTAGCCACCAACACGCCGGGTTGACTTGTTCAAAATAAAAGCCGAACTGGTAAACGGCATTTGGGTCTCCGAACTCACCAAAATGAGTTTTGCACCCCGTTGAATATCCGGCCTCGTATTCAAACGAATCAAACCACGAAATCCTTTCAAGTTCGAATAAAACTATCGGGCGAAGCACGAAACGATGGATTTTGCTATCGCCCCAACTTCGGGCGTCGAGGCGATCGCGGATTGCTTCGGGGTAGCCCAACGCGGCCACGATATTTTTCGCCGTAGCGTAGGGCACCACGATTTCAAATTGCAATTGGCGGTCGATATAAATGATGCCTTGCATGGTATGACCGCGGCAACGCCGGTGAACTATTTCACGATTAGCCGTCGTTGCGCCTAGGATCGAAAAGCTGCAGGGCCCTTTTATAGTTGCGAGGGTAAGTTCTTTCATATCACGTCGTCCTCGAGCCGCTCGTATTCCACCGATACAACTTCGAACTCCGCCCCGCATTCCGGGCACGTAACGTCCGCGATTTCGAAGTAATTTATTTCGGGCGAATCTTCCACGACTTCGCTTGTGAATTCGTGCCCGTTGACGCATTTGCAAACGGCGGCCATTGGTAAAACCTTCCCGGGATTGGGCCTACTCTAATGCTTGCCTTCGTTCTCAAGGCACCATTGGAACACGCGGAGCATGGTCACCGGTTCCGGCATCGAAGTGCCCGCCAGGAACCTCGTTACCGTTGATTCGCTGCACTTCCATTCTTTCGCCAAAGCCTTTTGTTCTTTGGTTGTCGTCGCCAAATACAAACGAAGGGCGAGGGCTAATCTTGTCATTTTTCACGGCCTTTAGAAAAGCTTTCCGGGAGGGGCTTCGAACTCTTTGGCCAGCAAGTCTTCGAGGGCTTCGATGCCGTAGTCTTCAATCTTTGTAATCTCAAATGGGCAAACCCAAACCTCGGCGTCGGTTTGCCGCCACCGATCGAAGGCCGCGAACGAGCAACCCTCTTGCGCCCAGACCTCTTTCGCCGCCCGCGCCGGGATGAGGTTCGGGTGTTCGTGAAAGTAGGCGAAGCCCTCCGCCTCGTAATCCTCATCGGGCGCGAGGGACAACCGCTGCCGGAACGGGTCGGCCGTAACGCGGGCCTCGCCGATCTTACGGCCGCCGCGGAAGGGCGCGGTGTCGAAGGCTTGGAACGTCAGGCCCTTGTAATACTGCGCCGCCGTTTTGCCGCTCCAAGTCCGGCGCGTAACGCTCTTGCGTCGCGCAACGAACGCCGGCCAAACCATACCCTCGGATTGAATCAACACGCTTACATTCCCGATTCGGTTTCGAATGGGCGGTGGTGCTCCGCCTTGGCCCAATACTTCCTCTCGTCCCCGCGCATCATCAGCAAGTGGGCGAGAACATCATCTGTCGGCGCGAGAGTTCCGCACCATGTTCCCTGGTAATAGCCCAACGGATGCAAGCAAAGGACCGCGAGGCACTTGAAGCCGTCGCCTTGTTCGCGAAGCGCGACCGTTGGCCGGAGCTTGCGGAAAACGTATTTCACGCCCGATCGCTTCGAGGTTTCGATCAACGTTCCCGACAAGATATACGACCGCCATTGCGTTTCGTTGACATGCTCCCGCAGCGTTTGCTGCGCCGTGAGTTCGGCGTCGACGTTCATCGTTTGCTCGGCAACGATCGCGGAGCGAATCCAAAAGTTTAGCTTTTGAATCTCGGCCCGCGGTTCCTTTATCGCGGAGTAAATCCCGAACTCGCGCACGACCCAAACATTGCAGCCGAGCTTGTAGGAATACCACGAATTGATCGCTTCGAACTCCCAAGGCGGCGCGGCTCTTTGGTCCGGATCATCTTCGCAATCGTCGGGCCCGTCGAACTTGATCCCCTGCAGATTCTTGTGAGGCGTCCCCGGCTCAAGCACAAGCTTCGCAAGGCTGGCCGGGAACGGGTAGCCGGAATAATGCCCGTCGCGAAGCGCTAGGGCGTTGATCCGTTGCCGGAGAATATCCCAGGTGAGATCGGCGGGAACTTCGAACGTTGGATCCATTAGCCACCGCCTGTTCGAGCGACGGCCGTGGTTTTCGCGCCGGCGGCCTTGATCCGCTTTGGCGGGCGACCGGGCCTCCCCTTTTCCTTCGGCTCCGGCGACTTCACAAGGTATTCGTTCGTTTTCTCATCGAACCCCGTGGCCCGCACGGTCCCTTCCGGCGTCTCGATGAAAATCAAATAGCCCTTGCGCAGCAGATCGGTGATCATGGCCCGGGCGTTGGCGACTTCCTCCGGCTTCGCTTGGTCGAAGCTCACCTTAAGGTCGCCCATTAGGCAATTGAGAACGCTTAGCTTAGTGATGGTCTCTTCCGGAATCATTCGGAAAGCTCCCTTTGTCGAGTACGAATCCAAGAGCTTCGGGCCTTGGGATCAAAGCCCAAAGCGCCGCGAAGCGTGGCGAACGCCTTCTCTTCGATCTGCCGAACCCGTTCGTGCGTAACGCCGACGTCGGGGGCAATCTCCCGGAGCGTGCGCCCCTTGGCCCGCTCCCTCACGATCAAGGCCTCGCGATCGGTCAATAAGCCGATCGCGCCTTCAAGTTCGTCGAACGACGGCAAGGCCGCGCCTTCGTCCGCCTCAGGGGCCGGGAGATCGACGCCGTTCCAATCATCGCCCAGCGGCCGGCTCAAAGAGATCGGCCGGCGCAGAGCGGCTTCCGCCTTGGCTCTTGTCCCGGACTCCGGGTCGCGGCACTTCGCGATGGAACAAGGCGGAACCCGCACGACCCCGTCTTGCTGCGCAAAGGCCGTAAGATTTTGCCAAATGGTCGGGCCCGCGTAGGTCAGGAACATGGTCCCGCGATTTACGTCGAATCCGTGAATTGCCTTAAAGAACGCCAGGGTGGCTTCGCCGATAAGTTCCTCGGCGTGGTATCGCGGGTTCATGTTGCAAAAGGCGATCGTGCGGGACCATACGAAAAGCATATGCCGCTCGAGCAATTGATTGCACGGCACTTGGATCGCTTCGCGATGCGCTGCCAACACCGCCTGATACTCTTCCTCCGATTCTTCGTCGTTCCGCGGCCGCGGTTGGCGTTGGGCTTCGAGGCATAGGGCAACATCGATGCCGCGGCGCGTCGCGCGATCGGGAGACAATTCGAGAACCGCTTCCATGCAAACCTCCGAGAGCTAAAGGCCGCGGCGAACTTCGAAGGCTTCGTGCCCCGAACCTTCGCCGGTAATTTCCGTATTGATCCTAATTCGTTTTCGTATAGATTGAAAGTCGAGCTTCGCAGAATTTTTCAAACTCGGAGGAGAAGAACATGAGCACAGGCCGCGGAAACGATAGCGCAGCGGATATTTTGCTACCGCCGCAAAAAGTTCCGGCAAGCGTTCCGGATTCGGAGCCAAGCAAGACGGACATTGCCTCGCGTGCGATTCGGGCCAATTGGGGAGTTATGGCCAACCCCCGCGCACGGGCCGCGATCGCCGCCCTTACTTGCCACTACCAATACCTCGACCCGTTGGCCGGGGATATTCAAATCCTTGGCGACAATATTTACTTTTCCATATCGGCGTGGATGAAAGAGCTTCACAACCAAGTGCCGCTGAATTGCCGCCGTTGGCTCAAGCGGCATGCAACCCCGGAAGAATACAACGATCTTTCGATTCCCCGGTGGGAGCGGAACGACCGGCAAAACCGCAACGGCTACGTCGGGCACGGCTCCCGGCTTTGGTTTGTCCAACTCCAAGTCCGGCCGTGGAAATACGGGAGCGTGCAAGCGATCGGCACCACCGGGATTTCCTTGGCGGAGCCGTTGGGCTTCGAAGAGCACTGGTGGTTTACGGTTTCGGAGGCGATCGGCGAGGCCTCGGATATCAATTGCGACCTGACGATCGCGGCCGGCGGGGCGAAGTTGAAGGCCGACGCCCGGGTGCTCGATGCAATGGCGATTAAGCGCGGCCAACACGAAGTGCTGCAAGAGAGCTTTTCCCTCACAATCCGCGGCTCCCGATCGGCCAACGAAGTAAAGGAAACTCTGGGCCAGCTTACGTTCCAACGGGGCGACGCGGAGTTGCAAAACCTTACGCCCGGGGATGCCGGAGGATTGCCCACGGAACCGCGGGGCTTCGCCGATCACGTCGACGGGGAGACGAAGCGCCGGGACTTGGAAGCCGCGATGCGGAAGCTTGCGGAGGAAAGCGGGATCCCGCCGCGGATGATCGACGAAGTCGTGGCGCAAGCCATGGGAACGGACGAGCCGCAATTGGTTGTGGAGCGGGAAGCGGAGCGGATCAAAGCCCAGGCCGGTGCGCAACCCGAGGGCGACGTTCCGTTCGCTCCGGGCGAGAGCCGGGCGGAGAGCCCCCCGGCGTCCGCGCCTAAGCCGGAACGCAAGCCGCGGCGTTCGAGCCAAAAGCAGAACCCGCCGGATATGCCGGCCCCGGCCCCGGAATCCGATCCGTTGGCCACGCCGGAAGAGCAAGCCATGGGCGAAGGGGGAGAGCCCGAACCGCCGAAGTATTAAAAGGCGGCTTGCCTCACCGTGCGCCCCGGATCGCCGGGGCGCACTCTTGGCCAGCCCTCTTTTCTTCAAGGCGAACAATGGCACGCGGCTATCGTAGCACCGACCCGAATATCCGGATTCACCGGCGTTCTAACATTTCGAACCACTTCCGTTGCCCGGCCCGGCATGGCGCAGAAATGCAACTCGGGGAGGGCGCGATCAATAACCGCGAAGCCTTGGACCGGGGCACGTGGTTCCATGCCGGCGTCGAAGCAATGCTTATGCCGCTCCGCGGGAACAAGCTCGGCACGCCGGATTCGAAAGACGCCTTGCCGGTGCTTGGAAGATGCCCGGAGAGCTTGCGCGGAGAGGTTTCGGAGTTGCTGGGGAAATGGCTCCGGCGTTGGCCCACGACGCATGTAATCGACGTCGAGATTTTGCTCTCCTCCGAAGTCTTGAGCAAAGCCGAAAGCCCGGACGGGAAGGCGCATCATATCGGCGGCCGGCTCGATCTTGTCACCCACCCGCAAATGATCTGGGACTGGAAGAGCGGCTGGGGGGTTATCTCCAACGAGGCCTCGCTCAAAGATCTGCAGATTGCTTCCTACGGCCTTATGGCTTCGGACCATTACGGCTGGCGCGAGGTTGATATCGCGGTCGATTACCCGCGGTGGGGAATTACGCGGGTCGTGACGATGGGAATCGCGGAGATCAAAAACGCGGCCGCCTTGCTCAAGGAATACGTTCTCGACTTCCTGGCTTGGGAAAAGGAAGTCGCGGCGGCCAAGCCTAGCGAAGCCCGGCCCGGCCCGCATTGCCACGGGTGCCCGTTACTCACGCGGTGCGCGGTTGCGCACCCGGAGGCGATCAAAAACGAAAACGACGCCAAGCAGACCGCCCTGGCGATCATCCAAGAGGAAACCAAAGCCCCGCGCCGCCGGGAGCTTTTGCGCGATTATCTCGCGAACCAAACCGGCCAACAGCTCGAGGCCGGCGGGGCGATCTTCGAGCTTGTGCTCGAAGGGCACGTAGGCGTTGACGATCCGCAAGCCTTGGCCCTTTTGCTCCGCGAACACGGCCACGATGTTTGGCCCTTGCTCAAAGTAGATACCGACGCGCTTAAGAAATTCGTGAAGAAAAACCCGGGACTTCGCGAACAAATTTCTACGCTCGTCGTCGACAACCGTACCACCCGGCTCAAGATTCGAAAGGAATAACGGCCATGCGCAGGGAGGTCGCACACAACTTTACGCCGAAACAAATCCGCCTGATCCGCTACGCCCGGGCGCGGTGGCATTGGGAGTTCGCTAAGATCGCGGAGCATTACGGCAACGCATTCGCTCCGGAGACAACCGCGGAAGAACGGACCGGGCTTGTCGAGCTTGTCATTCGCGGTGTGATCGGGGCCGCCGACGACCAAATGATCGAGGCCCCCTTTCCCCCTTCGAAGAACTCCCCGAAGAAAACTGAACTGGCTCCGCGCAAGTGCGCGGAAGGGCATCGTTATCACGGCGAGGTTTGCTTCACTTGCTACCTTGCCGCGCTCCCGAAGCCGGACGCCGAAGCCTTGGAAATCAAGTAAAGGGCAACCGATATGCTGCGATCCGTTCGCTTTCAATTCGAACCCAGGGACATTTGGGTCGGGCTCTTTTGGAAGCTTGACATTTACCAGCAAAACCCCCGGAGCGAGTTCTCCGTTCCGAATATGCAAAGCCTCGAAGCGGCTCAGGCGATGCTTGGCCATATCGTTTCGGATTGCGACCCATGCCGCCGGCTTGTTCTTTACCTCACGCTCGTTCCAATGTTTCCGCTGCGGATCGAGATCACCTTTCCTCTTTGATTGGATGCGGACTGATGCCCAGCGAATTCTTGCGCAAGATGAAGGCCCTTTTAGAGTATGCCGAGAAACTTGAAGTCGATACGGAGGCGGAGCGCGGAAGCGGTTTAACCTTTGAGAAAATGCTCGCGGCCGGGACGATCCCCCAAGAGATCATCGAAGCCCGGGCGGCGCTTGCCGAAGCATGCGCACCGAACGGGCCGGGCGTGCTCGAGGTGGGCGTTGATCTGAAGGGGGACGTTCTGATCAATCTCCCGCGCGATATGGCCGGCCACCTCGCGTTCTCACCGAATCAAGCGAGCGAATTGGCGGAGACGTTGCTGAAGCAAGCCGCGAAGGCCCGGCATCAACGGGTCGGCACGCTGCAATTTATTCCGCCTCCGAAGGAATGCTGCCAACTCTGCGCGCACAAGCACGAAGCGGACAAACCGCACAACCTTCAAAGCTTGTTCTATGCCATGCGGTTTCAAAGCGCGCACGGCCGCGAACCCACCTGGGCGGATGCGATCGCCCATTGCTCGCCGGCCGTTCAAACCTTTTGGCGCGAATCGCTCACGAAGATGAACCATTGGTCCGAACCGGCGGAGAACGTCCCGCCGATCGCGGAACCTTGCGTCTAGTTCCCCCTTTCCCTCTCCCCAACTCGGAGCCACGAACGATGCTGCTGAAGATCAAGAACTTTTTGTGCTACCGCGAAGCCGCGGTGGATTTACCGGCCGGGCGCGTCGCGCTCTTTACCGGGCCGAACGCCTCCGGGAAGTCGACGGTGCTTGACGCCTTCGAATGGGCCCTGTTCGGCGTGGCCCGCGGCTACGCGAAGCAAAACGAATCGGCCGCGCTCAAAGGCGATCCGGCCAACCCGATGAGCGTGGCGGTCGAAACGAAATCGGAGTGGGAAGGCTGGCCCCGCGCGATCGGCCGGGCCTCAAAGCAAACGATTATCCCGGCCGAAGCCGCGGACGGTTTCAAAGCGAACAGCGATCGGTTCCGTTCGATCCTTGGAACATGGTCCCTGATCACCGCCGGCGACAATGCCCGGGCTTCGCTCTTGAACGTGATCTGCCGGGCCGGAGCCACCGACGAAGATATCCTGGCGGAGATCAAAAAGGCCGGCGCACCGGTCCCGCCCCTGGGCGAATACAACGGGGTGCAATGGCGCGAATTCGGAGACGTTCCGACCACGCTCAAGCGGGCCGAAGAAATCCGCCGCGGCTACCATGCCGCCAAGTCCGGAGCCGTCCCGCCGGAGATTCAGGAACGGTTGGACAACGCCAAAAAGGAACTGGCCGAACTTCCGGCCGTGGAAAAGCCGGCGGAGATCGCCCCGGGGATTACCCAGCAAGAGGCGGACAACCTCAGCGGCCGCATTCTTCGGGAGCAGGGCCAGATCAAGTTCCTGGCCGATCATTTGGTCGAACTCTTGCAACGGCTCTCGGCCTATGCTCCGGCGCAAGAGATCGTGGAAAAGTATCGGCTCGAAACGTGCGCGGCCCGGAAGGAATCGCTCGACAAGGAAATCGAAGTTTTGGGCATGCGTTGGGATGAGGCCAAGGGAATCATTGACGCGCACGACGTAGCGTCCAAAGCCTTCGACAAAAACTTCAAGGAACGGGCCAAGCTCACGAAACTTGTTGCGCAGACCGAGCAAGATATCGCTTCGATTCAAACGAACGCCGGGAACGCGAAGTCGCGGTGGGATTCTTGGAACAAAGTCGTCGGGGTGCTTTCCCCCGATGGTCCGGTCGCGGCGGCCGTTTTGGAGCGGGCCGCCACGGGCATTGATCGCGATCGGCTCAAATGGGCGTCGGCTACGTTGGGCGTCGAGATCATTCTCGGCAACGACGGCAGCGTCAAAATCGGCTCCCGGGCGACGAACGTCTCAAGCAAGGCCCAGAACCTCTTGGCGGGCCTTGCGCTACAGGATGCGCTTTGCCTTGCCGGGGGCGTCCCGTTCCTCTTGGTCGACGAGCTTGACGTTCTCCACGGCGATAACTTGGCCCGCGGGCTCAAGTTCTTAGGGGAGATCGCCCCGGATTACGAGGGCGTGCTGGCGGCCTATACCGGCGGCAAGATCACCGGCCTGCCCGCAACCTTCGCGCAATACGCGTGCGAAGCGGGGCGGCTTCGGCTGTTCTAAATGGCGGCGGGGCCGGCTGAAGGCGGTCAACCGGCCCCGCTTTGCGATAGGATCGAACGCCCGGGAGGATAGCCGCCCGAAACAAAAGCCGCAAGCCCGGAGCGGGAAGGCTTGGCACAAGGTTAGGGTTTCGTTATCGTCTGACACGCGCCGCATAGGGCGCAAGAAATGGCCCCGGCAAGTGCGGCGAAACACTTCCGGGGCTCGAAGGCCGTTGACGCATTAAGACTTACGGCCGGCACGCGACATTCTAGCGCGACCGGTCGCCCACGCAAAGGGTACGCGATGAGGATTGTCGCCGCTTTGCCATACATGGCCGGGCTATCGGCCGCGGACTTCCGGGTCGCCATGATCGTCGTCGAGGCCTCCGCCTCCGGCGTCTTCTCCCCATCGAACGAACTCTGGGAAGCCACGGGCGTCAACCGAAGCGCCGCTGCCCGCTCGCTTGCCGCCCTGGTCACCTATGGGTTCATCACCAAAACGGGGCGGGCATCCTATGCCCTCGGGGAAGAGCTTTGTTGCGCCGCGCAACTTTGGAGAGGCGAAAGTCGCGCGGCGCAACATTCGCCCGCGGACGATTACGCCCCTAAGTCCCTTATATGGCCGGAGGTTAAGTGCCAAAGTTGCGCGGCGCAACATTCGGGCGCAGAAGTTTGGTGTGATATATCTCTTATAGAACTATTAAGAGATACAACTATCAGAACAAGCCCGGAACAAAAACAAACAAGCGCGCGCAACTTAAAAGATCAGGCCGCAACAAAGCCAAGCCGCCGCGCCAGAACGCCGGTGAGCGATTCTAAGGCCCTCCCCCTTCAAGCCGCCTCTTCGGACGTTCCGGCGGTCGATGAGCCCGCCCCGGGGCCGACAACCGGCCAGCTTGATCTATTTGACGCCGGGCGCGCCGTGCCCGAACCGGAGCCGCCGGCCCCCGCTCCGGAGCCGAAGCCCAAAAAGGAAACCGCCGCGGAGCGGAAAGCCCGGGTCGCCAAAGAGCCGCCGGCCGCCGAACTCATCGAATGGGCCAAGTGGTGGAATGACCTAGCGCAACGCCGGGTCGTGAAGGGCGAGGTTCTCATCCCGCCCCGGTTGGAGATTCGGGTCGCCTGGGATATCGCGCAGCATTGCCCGGACCTTCGGGCGATCTTGATCCCGGAGAACCGGGCCGTGCTGGAGCAACGCTTGGTGGAATCGGGCGCTTACCAAAGCGGCTGGTGGACGTTCGCGAAGTTCCTCGGAGCCCGAACCGGGGACCGCCTTACATGGAAGCTCACGCAACTTTTCGACGGAGGTTATCACTTTGGCGGATCGCAACGACGAACAATCGCGCAGATCCCAATCGTCGCCAACCGGGGAACCGTCTCGCGCCGCCTTGCCGCGGCCGGGATTCAGTAAGCTCCGGCGATGGGAGAAGACGGAAGACGAGCAACCGATTCGGGCATATTTGCCCCGGCCGTTGGCTTGGCTCCCGACCGAATTCAGAACAATCTTTACCGCGCTTTGCCGCGGCGAAGCGCCGTGGCCGCTGTTGCTCTTCGGCGCGCCGGGGACCGGTAAAACCACGTGCGGCCTTGCCGCCTGCGACTTCGTCTTCCCGGCCTATTGGCCGATGAACGAATTGATTGCGCAGCAACGCATGGCCGACGCCAAGCTCCGCCGCGGGGAATACTACCTCGACGATCCTTGGGAATCGATCGCGGCCGCGGATTTCATCGTGCTCGATGAGATCGGCGTGCGCGGGACCGAGCAAGCCTTTGAGTATTCGGTGCTGATGCGGTTCCTTGAAGAGCGGAACAAGCGGAACCGGGTCGCGATCTATATCACGAACATTCACCCGAACGAACTCGCGGAGGCCTTCGACGAACGGATCGCGGATCGGCTCACGTGCGGGACGCTCTTGGAACTTAAGGGCGAAAGCAAACGCTGGGGAGGCGCGCAAGGATGAGCTTTTTTCATAAACGCGAAGAGGATAAACGGCCTTCGCTCAATCTGACCAATCCGCCCCCTTCCTCGATGGAAGCGGAAAAGGCTTTCATCGGTTCGATTCTCTTGGACCCGACGATCGCGCCGGCCGCCTGCCGGGAGATCGAATCGAAACACTTCTACTCGCCGGCGCATCGGACGATCTTCGAAGCGATCAAAAGCGTTGTCGCGGATAACATGACGGTCGACCCCTTGGTGATCATCGCCCGGATTGAGACCACGGGAGGCAAGAGCGCGATCAACGACGAAGGGGTCTATTTCTTCACGGCCCTTGTAGAGACGATCCCCACGGCCGCGAATTGGAAGTGGTACGCGAGCCAAATCGTCGATACCTATAAGCTACGGCAGGCGATCTACCATACGACCGAAGTGCTCCGGGATTTATATTGCCCGCTCGATCGGACGCCGAAGGAAATGGTTGCGCGTTCCGTCGATACGATGCTGCGCGTCGCGGCGCAGATTCGGGACAAAACCCAACTCGACAACGTCCGGCAGTTTGCCGATACGTTCGAAGACTTGGAGAAGCGAATCAAGTTCCCGGAGCAACACCGGCCCGTGAGTACGGGGTGGCAGGACTTGAACAAGACGCTCGGCGGCTGGTTCGATTCCGATCTGATCGTGATCGCGGCCCGGCCGAGCATGGGGAAGACGGCCCTGGCGGCGCAAACCGCCATGGCATCCGCGGAGACCGGAACGCCGACGCTGTTCGTCTCGTTGGAAATGCCCCGGAACGATATCGAAGGCCGCATTATCTGCAGCCGGTCCGGCGTTTCGCATCACCTTGCCCGGCAAGGCAAGGCTTCGAACGGAGACCTAGAAGCGATGCGGACCGCGGCCCGCGAGCTTGAGCTTGCCAGAATCTATTTCGACGATCGATCGAACCAAACCGTGCAAGCGATTGCATCGGGGGCCAAGATCGTCGAGCAACGCTACGGCAAGTGCGGGCTGATCATCGTGGACTATTTGCAAATCGTGGAGCCGGAGGACCGGCGGATGATGCGCGAACAACAGGTCACCGCGATCGCGAAGGGGCTCAAAGACTTAGCCAAGGAACTCCGGATCCCGGTGATTGCTCTCGCGCAATTGAAACGATCCGACGAAAAGGATAAGGATCGCAAGCCCCGGCTTTCCGATCTGCGCGAATCTGGCGGCATCGAGGCCGCGGCCGACGTCGTCATTCTTTTGCATCGCGACGAATACTATCACCCGGGCGATAACGCGGTGCGCGGCAAGGCCGATTTTATCGTGGCCAAACAACGCATGGGCCCCACGGGTTCGGTCAAGATGCGGTGGGACGGCCGGGCCGGCTTGTTCTACGATCTAAGCCACCGCTGGGGCCCCGGCGACGACGAGTACGAGGATCAAGTTCCGCTGTTCGAATTGACCTAACCCGAGAACCAAATGGACGACTTGAAGATACCGACGCCGGATTGGATGAGCCCGTGCCGGCGCGTCGCGCTTTACAACGGCAACGCCTTGGAACTTCTCCCGAAGATGCCGCGGGGATATTTTGGGGCGGTAATCACCGACCCTCCGTATAGCAGCGGCGGAACGTTCCGCGGCGATCGTTGCGGCCGGTCCACGACGGAAAAGTATCAATTGACCGGGACCGAAAAGGAATACGACGATTTTGCGGGCGATACCCGGGACCAGCGATCGTATGGCTTTTGGTGTTCGCTCTGGATCGAGAAGTGCATGGAGGTGGTTATCCCCGGCGGCATTTGCGGGCTGTTCACCGATTGGCGGCAACTCCCGACCACCACGGACGCGCTCCAATCCGGCGGCTTCGTTTGGCGCGGCATCGTCCCTTGGGATAAGACCGAGAGCGCGCGGCCGATGAGCGGCCGTTATCGGTCCCAATGCGAATACTTGGTCTGGGGATCGCGTGGCGGCATGCTTGACGACGGGCCTTGCCTCCCCGGCTATATCCGGCAATCGGTCAACGGGGACGAAAAGAAACACCTGACCGGCAAGCCGATCACGGTGATGGAAACGCTTATCGATATTGCGTGGCGTCCCGAGGCGAAGATTCTCGACCCATTCATGGGCTCCGCTTCGACCGGGGTTGCGGCGATCCGCCGCGGGAAACGGTTCGTCGGTTTTGAGATTAGCGACCCGATCTTTCGCGGCGCGGTGGAACGGGTCGAGGAAGAGCTTGCGCGGGCTCCGCTCTTCAAGGTCGAGGCCGGCGAATCCCAGCGGGCCCTGTTCGAGGATGCCGCGCCATGACGCCCGCGGATTACCTCCCGCCCGTTCCGTTCTTCGACGGCACGCATACGTTCGAAGATCGCAACGGCCTCGCGTTCGCCGACGTGCGCTTGCGGCTCCCGGCCAGGGTCTCATCTTGGCCGGGGCGGGCGGGCGTGAAGGATCCGCAATTGCTCCGGTATCTTCACGCCGAAATGTGGCGGTGCTCAAATCCTTGGTGTTCGAATCCGTTCTGGCTCGATATCGGTTGCCATTGGCGGTTGCTCGAGTTGCATCATATCGTCGGCGGCCGCGGCGAACGGAGCGACGAACGGACAAACACCCTGCCGCTTTGCAAATGGTGCCACCAAGGGCCGCAAGCGATCACCGATAATTTTGGTTTCGTTCTCTTACTCAAATGGATGCAAGCGGGCGAAGAGTTGGACTGGCTCCGGCTCTCCGTTTTGCACGGCCGATTCTTGCCCGATCTACAAACAAACAATGGGGAAATTCTGTGCGAAAGCTTAGAGCCTGCGCAAACCTCGCCGGGGTCTAACGTATGAGCACCGATGCAACGGTCTGCGCATTCCCGGGATGTGGTCGGCCAAGGCGAGGAAAAAAGACCTATTGCGCATCGCATGCTAAGCAATTATCTCTGCATGGGACCGTAAGTAAATTTATTTCAAGGCGTTGGACCGACGAAGAGACTCAAAACCTTCAGGCGTGGTACAAGGATCGTCGTCGTCAAAAAATAGACCTAGCCGAACTGGAGAGAGTGACCGGAAGAAACCGCCACGTGATCTGTCGGAAGGCCAAAGAGTTAGGCTTGACGGACGGCAAAAGAAAACGCGGCGGAACTAAGCTTAGGAGCAAAAAATACAAGACAGATCGGGAGCGCCGCGAAGCATTGAGTCGATTTCGCAAAGATCATATTGCGACCCACGGGCATCCACGCGGTGCCTTGGGTATGAAGCATTCCGACGAGACCAGGAAAAAAATTTCACTTGCGGGCTTAGCGGCGGCCAAACGAGTTACTAAATCGCAACGGCGGGAGCGGGCAATGAAGGCACTTAAAACGAAAGTAGCAAACGGAAATTCTTTGGCCCCTCAAACCGCTAGCGCCTCTTGGAAGGCCGGCTGGCGTGAGATCGGCGGGCAAAAGGTTTACTTTCGCTCCGCCTGGGAGGCAAACTACGCCCGATTTCTTGAGCTAGAGCGCGCACGCGGCGAGGTCGTTAAGTGGGAGCATGAGCCCGAAACGTTCTGGTTTGACAAGATTCGCCGCGGTGTTACTTCCTACCTTCCCGACTTTCGCGTAACCTTCCGAAGCGGTCGGGTCGAATACCATGAGGTCAAAGGCTGGATGGACCCCAAGAGTAAGACCAAAATTCAGCGGATGAAAAAATACTATCCGGAGATCAAGCTCATCGTTATCAACGCAAAGATTTATCACAAACTCTCCCAGCTATTTAGCCGGGCCGTTCCAGGATGGGAATAATGGATAACGAATCAGAATCAACACTTCCAGTGATCGACTTCGAAGCCGAAGGTTGCGAAAAGTTCGCCACGCCGTTCAGGGTTTTGCGGTTCGCTCCGGTTGGCGCGGAGGCGATCGGCTACCGTTGGATCGCGAATCAGCCCGAAGTGATCGTGCGGCTGGCCGATGGATCGCTCGAAGCTTGGACTATCGATAGCCTCGTCGGGGATTCCTATAAATGCGACGGTTGCGCCCGTTGCTTCGTGTTCACGGAGCATAAAACGGCCTGCCCGAATTGCGGCGCGGCGGATATTTGCAACGTTTCCGAAGCGCCGAAGATGGGCGAGCATGCCGGGCAAGTTTGGAACGCGATCGACGAATGCTGGCAAGAGGGAGCCCCCGACGTCCCGTTCGGCGACGTATTGGGCTCGCTCCAAAAGTTGCTCGCCAATCCCGGCCGGCGCGACAAGGCCCTGCTCGAAATCATCGGCGAAGTTCAAACGATGAACCGCGGAACCGAAGAGGAAGCGGCCGCGCGGCAGATTTCGCCGGCCCAGGTTCTAGCGTTGCTCCGGGCTCTCCCGGTAAGCTTGGCCATTATCAGCGGCCTCGGGTCCGCGAAGTAACATCAAGCCATTGTTCGTCGTGGGGGCGGCGCTAAAAATCGCCGCCCCCATGCGTTTAAGCTCTCCGAACTCTTGACGAGCCGGGTGCGATCCCTACTCTTGCGGATCGTTTTAGCACCCCCTCTCTTACTCGGAGACCATGCCATGACCGAAAATTCTGCTCAGGCGTCCGGCGTTTTTGACAACCTCCGGCTCGCCCGTTGGCTTTTGAGCCAAGGCCCGACCGCAGCCGCAATCGTCGGCTATTACGACGCGTGGAAGGAAGCCACCTCGCCCCGCGAAAAATGGTACAAGGCCGCCCGGCCCGCCGGCGATCTGATCGTCGACGCCATTGATACGATTCCGGACTTGGCCGGAGCCCAGGCCTTGTCGGCTGAAGCGACGGCGCTTTCCGTCGAAGAGGGCAAGGCCGAAGCCGCCGCGCTCTCGATCGATTGGGAGAAGTTGCTCGAAGTTTCGCAAAAGTTCCTGCCGATCTTGATCCAGATCGCCCTCAAGCTCCGCGGGTAATCGCATGTACGGCATGCTCCTAATTTTTAAGCTTGCCGTTCCGGTATTTTTTTGGTGCCTATGCACCGGGAAATTTGAATAACCATGCAACCTGAATTCCGCTTACCGCCTTACGATGCCGAACCGATCGCCGCCTCCGCGCTTAGCGAGGTGACCGATTGGTCTATCAATTTCCTTGGCATTCCGGAGCTATGGAAGCAATCGCAAGGCGAAGGCGTGGTGGTTGCTGTTCTCGATACCGGGTGCGATACGTCGCACCCGGACTTGGCCGGCGCGATTCTCGAGGCCGCCGATTTTTCTCGCTCGCTCTTCGGTCCCAAGGATCGCCAAGGCCACGGCACTTGGTGTCTCGGCATGATCGGGGCGCGGGCAAACGATATCGGCGTCCGCGGGATCGCCCCGCAATGCATGATGCTTTCCGGAAAGGTTCTCGGCGATAACGGGAGCGGTTCCGAGGCGGACATTCTCCGCGGCATTCAATGGGCGGACTCTAAGGGCGCGCATATAATCTCGATGAGCCTGGGCGGGCCGTCGATGAGCGAAGCCCTGCACGACGCAATCAAGGCCTTTGTGGCCAAGCCCCACCGGTTCGTGATCTGCGCGGCCGGAAATGACGGCGGCGCGGATTCGGTGAACTTCCCCGCGAAATGGGAAGAGACCGTCGCGGTCGCGGCCGTCGATGAGAACGGGGTGCTTACTTCGTTTTCGTCCCGCGGGCGGGAGGTCGATATCGCGGCCCCCGGCGCGAACATGCTCTCCACGGTTCCGATGGGAGCCGGCGGCTATGCCAAGATGAGCGGCACTTCCATGGCGACGCCCGTGGTTGCCGGGATCGCGGCCGTTTGCCTCTCCAAGCATTTGAAGGCCGGAGCCGGCGCGACCGGCCTGGAATCGTTCACCGATCTGCTGCAGCACTTGCGGAAGACGGCCAAAGACGCCGGACCGATCGGCCCCGATACGGGCTACGGCTACGGCATCATCGACCCGGCGAAGTTGCTCGACGCCATTACCGTAACGCCGCCCGTTCTCCCGACCCTGGAAGGCCCGGAAGGGGTCGTGATCTTCGCGAAGGATGGAACCGGGCAGCTTTGGAAGTCCGGCAAAATTTCCTGGGAACGGGCCGCTTAAAACAAACGCGGCCTGCTGCGCATGAACGCGCTACTGATCGTCGCCGCCATGCTCGCGGCCGCTCCAATTCAAAACGGCCCCCAAGGCATCGCGCCAACGGGGGCCGAAGTTGAATTAGGCCGAGAGCTTTTTTCCGACCCGTTGCTCTCTCAAGACGGCACGGTCTCTTGTTCCTCTTGCCACCGCCCCGACCGCGGCTGGTCCGATGGGCGTCCGGTGGCGATCGGCATCCGCGGCCAAGCCGGAACGCGCAACAGCCCGACCATCATCAACTCGTCCTATTCGCCTCTCATGTTCTGGGACGGGCGCACGGTTGGCGCGGATACCCAGGCCCTGCTGCCGCTCTCCAATCCGATCGAAATGGGGAACCAATCCGAGGCGGACGTTCTCACGAAGCTCCGGCTTACGCCGCGATACGTCGAAGCGTTCGCCAAAGTCTACGGCTCGATCGACCCCGGGAGCTTGAGCCCGATCACCGGCCCGCGGCTCGCTCGCGCAATCGCGGCCTTCGAGACCACGATCGTGAGCTTTGACGCCCCGATCGATCGACGCTTGGCCGGAGACGTAAACGCCTTGACCCCCGACGCCGAGATCGGATTCCAAATCTTCGCGCGCGCGAATTGTATGTCCTGCCATACGCCCCCCCTGTTCACGGATAACCTTTTCCATAACAACGGCATGGAACACGCCGGGAAATTCGTGGCCAACGATCAAGGCCGGTCGGACGTTCTTCGGCAGCGGCGGCTTCCGTTTACGAACGGAGACGTGCGGGCATTCAAGACGCCCACGCTGCGAGAGATCGCCCGCACCGCGCCCTACAATCACGCCGGGAACTTTCCGGACTTGAAGCGGGTCGTTACGCACTACGCGGCCGGCGGCGCGAAGTTCGACGGAACCGTGGACCGGTTCATCGATCCGCGGGTGTTCGCGGTTCGGGGCTTGGAGTTATCCGAAACCCAGCAAGCCTACCTGCAGCATTTTTTAGAAACATCGTTCAAGGGATCGCCCGCGCCATGATGAAACTTCTATCCAAGGCCGTCGCGTTGATCGGCGTGCTGGTTTGCTTGGCCGGCCTGAGCCTGGGCGGCTTGTATTTGTACCGCTCCGGCTGGTTGGAACGCCTCGCGCCGCGGGTTGCTCCGCCGGTCGGGATCGAACTCGTCGGGCCGCCGGAATGTATCGCGGGCCGGGAGTTCTTTTTTCACGTTGAGCTTAGCGGCGAACCGGGCGAAGTAATCTGGGCGATCGAGCCGCAAGTTCCCTTGCGGGTATTCCCGGGCAAGCTCAAAGCCGGCTTTTTAAGTGCGGAGCCCGGGCAATATATCATCACCGTAAGCGTAGCCGGGGACGCGCGCACCGTTGCCTCCGATTCGTGCATCTTCGAAAACTTGGAGCTTACCGAAACACCGGAAGAGCCGGTCGGCGCGGAGCCCCAGCCCTTGAACTTGGAAGCGCTCCGGGCCGCGATCGCCGCGCAGCAAGCGCCGCCGGTGCCGACGATCGCGGAGCGAATCCAGCACGCGGTGGGCATGGTGGAAAGCGAAAGCCGGGTCGATGAGGCCCACCGGATCGCCGGGATATTTCGCGCGACGATCAATCGAATTGCCACCGGAATGGTTGCTCCGGATGCCGACGTTACCTTAGAACTTGAGACGCAACTCGAACTCGCCCTGGGCGAACAATCCCGCGCCTGGGGCCTCTTCGTTGCGGAGGTTCGCGCCATGGTCGGCGATCTTCGCCGGCAGGGAGCGATTACCACGGCCGCCTCGATGATCCCGACCTTAACGGAGATCGCGGCCGCGCTTGATTCGATTCAATAGTTTTCGTGTTTCGTGGTTTCATTTGGAGGACGGTCTCATGTTTTCGCTTCGAGTAGGTTTGGTGGCTTTGGCGGTCGTGGCGTTGTTCGCCATGGTCCCCGGCCTCGGTTCGGAATGCTTCGCGCAGCAATGCAATGTGCAATCGTCCGCGGCTTCGGCCTCGGCAAGTAGCGCGGCCGCCTTGCAACAGCAGGCGGTCTTGCTCCAAGCATTACAGGCGGCTCAGGTAAACCGGAGTTCTGCGGCAAGCGCCGTGGCGGTTGCTCCCCGCGCGTTTTCGGTGCCGATCGTACAGGCCCCGATCGTACAAATTCCCGCGGCGGCTTCCGCCTCGGCCTTTGCGATCCCGCAACCTACGATCGACGTGAACTCTTTGGCGATCCTAGCGGCATCGCTCCAAAGCGCTGCGCCTTCGGCTTCGGCTAGCGCCGCAAGTTCGGGCGGCGGAGGCGGGGGCGGCGGCATCCGTTCGCGATCCATTTCCCGAAGCGGCGGCGGGCTCCGCTTGCTAGGGAATCGATCGGTGGCAATCTCGCGCGTTCGCTAATCCGGGCGCGGAAAAGGTTCGAAAAACCTTCGGCCGGGGCGTTCCCAACGGATCGCCCCGGCTTTTTTTCTGCCCGTATTTCCCGGCAATTAGCGTATATTCGAAAATTCTTTCACGACCGGGCTTGCTGCGTCCGAATAAGTGTATAGATTGATATTCGTTCCGCCCGATTAAACCGCGGAACGGCATCCCGGCGGCCTTCGCCGGTTAAGCAACAAAGGGATACGTTTATGGAAATCATCGCCCCGCAATTCGACGCCGCCTCGATCCAAGCCACGGTCGCCCGCTTGACGCTCCAACAAAAGCTGAAGCGAGATTTTATCTACCCGGCCAAGGCCCTGAGCTTTACGGACGACGGCAAAATCCATTTGACCGCAACGCAAAGCTTCCGCGCCGGCGACCGTTCCTTCCTCGATTTCGCCGAGGCCGAAGCGTATGCCGACGCCGCGGACGTAAAGGTCGAAGTGGAGAAGGGGTTGCCCCCGATCGAATTGAGCACGACCGCCACCGGTCAATTGCTCAATACGTTGGGCCTGCCGCTCAAGTTCCGCGATCGGTTGACCACCGCCGGCCACCACGATCTGTACGGCCACAACGTTCGCGAATTGCTTGCCCGGGATGAACGCCGGGTGTTGCTCCGGACGTTGCCGAACAACGACGGCTCGCGTTTGGTTTGCCGCGCCGTTCTCTCCGATCGCTACCGCATGATCGACAACGCCGACCTGTTCTTCGCCGCCGCGGAGACGTTCATGGAAGAGATCGAGAGCGGCAAGCCCCGGGCGCAAGTTTGGTCGGCCCGCCTTTGGGACGACGGGTTCGAAGTTTTCGCGTTCGCTCCGCATATCTCCGGAGCGGTTACGACGGACCGGACGTTCGACCCGGGCGACGGCTGGCGTTCGCGATGGTACGGCAACGCGGGCGACGTTCACAACGCCGCGATGCGGATCAGCAACAGCGAAACCGGCCGGGGCGGTTGCAACGTTGCCGCCGCGATCATGCGACGGGTGTGCGCGAACTATTGCGTTTGGGGCGATAAGGTCACCCAGGTTCATCTTGGGAAGCGCGAGGCCGAAGACGGCCTGATCCTTTCGACCGAAACCCGCCGCAAGGAAGCCGAGCTTGTATGGCTCAAGATCAAGGATGCGATTCGGACGGTTTTCGACGCCGATCGCTTCCAGAAATTGATCGACAAGCTGAACGGCATCACGCAGCAAGAGATCAAGCCGGAGGCCGCGGTCGACGCCATTGTCGGGGCCTTCGAAATTTCGGAGAAGCGTAAGGCCCTGATCCTTGGAAACTTGCTGATGAGCGGGGACGCCTCCCGCTTCGGGCTTGTCCAAGCGGTTACGGATACGAGCCACGCTCTCGATCGTTCGGGCGAAGCCGAAGAGGCGAGCCGCCTGGAAGAGATCGGGGGCGAGTTGGTGACCATGGACGACGGCAAGTTCGCCGCCATGGTTGGAGCGTAGGAGGGAAGGAGCCAGACACGGACGCGGCCCGGCCGGAGTAAAAACCGGCCGGGCCTTTTCTTGCCCCCCCACTTCACGCCTCTTGGGTTTTCCGTATAGATTGCACCCGGAGGTACAAAAACCATGACGACGAAATCGCAACCCAAAAAGCCGCGCAAGAAAAAAGCGGTGACCGTTCCCGGCCCCGGACGGCCTCAAGACCCCGAAAGCGTTACGCGCGCAGGGCGGCCGCTCTTTGTGAAACTTATGCCCGAGCTTGACGATAAGCTCGAGCGGATCATCAAGAGCAGCAAAGCCAAGGCGAACAAACCCGACGCCCCTCGCGCCTTCAAAGATCGATCGGACTTCGTTCGCCGCATGATCGAGGAATTTCCCGAATGAATCTCGGATCCGACTTGAGCGCCCCGCAAGAGACCACCTCGGTGCTCTGGCAGGGCCAATTGCTTGCGCATACGTTCCGGCTTATCTCCGTGGCCAAGAGCCAACCGGAACCCGGAGAACCGCCGGTGCGGTTCATCGTGGAAGAACTCACCACGGTTGGCGGAGACAAGCCCGAAGAGGTTCCGCTGCCGATGGGCCAGCTTCCCTTAATCGAAGGGATGCCGGGCGCGGAGGCGTTGGGCTGGATGGCGGGCGGCATCTTCCAAGCGGCCCTGGTACGCGGCCGCCGCGGCGTTCTGGACTTGCTCTTCGCCTTGGCGGAGCAATGCCCGGGCGTTGTCAGCGAAGAGGTTAAGCAAGCCACCGGCATGAACGGAGTGCCGATCGTTCCGGTGGTGCGCTACCTTGAAAGCAAACTGGATCCGGCTTTCCGAAATGCCGTCAAATTATCTTTTGCCGGCGGAAAGTTTCATATCGCGCTGGAAGCTCCCGGGTTCGAACCGATCGCAATCACCGGTGCCGGGCTTGATAGCGAAGCGCAAGCGGAGGTAAAGGCGGCGCAATTAGCCCGGCTTTTATCGGCCATTTGCGGGCGCGAAACTGTTGCCGAGGCCGGGGCAACTTCCTAGATTTTCGGCGGCCTCACGGCCTCCGAGTGGGGGCCGGGGCGCATTCGGTGCGCCCCGGCCTCTTTTCTTTTCGAGTACTCTCCGCTCCACGATCGGCTCCGCCCGACTTGGCAGGCCGTATCGATTCGGCCTAGAATCCCCGGCCAACACCAGGGGAAGCCATGGCCGCCAAACGTATCCCGCCCGCGAAGCTCGCCCATATCATCCCGGAGCTTCGGCAGCTTGCCGTTCCGATCGCCGATCTTGTCCCCGATCCGGTCAACGCCAAAGGGCACCCGCCGGAGCAAGTGAAGGCGATCGCGGCATCGTTCCGGGAGTTTAAGCAAGATCAACCGATCGTGGTTCAACGCGAGGGCATGATCGTTAGAAAAGGCAACGGCCGCCTGCTCGGGGCGATCGAGGCCGGCTACGAATACCTCGCGGCGATCGTCGTCGATGAATCCGAAACCCGGGCCGTAGCCCGCGCCCTGGCCGATAACCGGCTTTCCGAAATGGGGACGTGGGATCATCGCCGCCTGGGCGAACTCTTGGGGAAGGTGCGCGACGCGCACGACGTCGACGTTGCGGTTACGGGATACGATGAGGGACTTATTCGGAAGTTCCTGGCCCGGGCCGCTACGATCCAGACCGGCGTCGACCCGGATGAGATTCCCGCGGCTTCGGCCGTCCCGGTTTCGAAGCGAGGCGACCTTTGGTTGCTGGGAGAGCACCGCCTGCTTTGCGGCGATGCAACGAACAAAGACGACGTCGAGCGGGTTTGCTTCGGCCGCAATCCGGTCCTGATGGTGACCGATCCGCCCTACGGGGTCGATTACAATCCGCAATGGCGGCAAGATGCCGCGGACAATGGCGAGATCGCGTTCGGAGCCAAACGCCTGGGGAAGGTTCAGAACGACGATCGGGCCGATTGGACCGCCGCTTGGGAACTCTTTAAGGGCGACGTTGCCTACGTTTGGCACGCCTCTCTAAGGGCCCTCATCGTCGGCGGTGATCTTGAGCGGGCCGGCTACGATATCCGCTGCGTGATCATTTGGCGAAAGCCTTCCTTCGCAATCTCGCGCGGCCACTACCATTGGCAGCACGAACCATGTCAACCCGCGGGAACGTTGGTGATGGTTCCGGAGGGACCGAGAGGAAGAACCGGCTGGCGGCCGATCGAAGAGCTACGCGACGGCGATCGCGTCGTGAGTTGGGGAAATAGCATTATTCACCGTCGCGGTCAAAAGATTAAGGCAACGAGCCGCCATTACGACGGGCAAATCCATACCGTAACGGCCGGCGGAAAATCGACGCGGACAACTCATTCGCATCATTGGACCGTCCGCTGTTCTGCCAAGCCCACGTGGCTCGTTTATCTCATGCGCAGCGGAGACCGGTGGCGAATCGGATTCGTGTCGTCGTTTAATGCCCGCGGCTTCGGTCCCACGATTCGCCTGAAGGATGAACGCGGCGACGCGGTTTGGGTTCTCTCCGCGCATTCCAGCGCTATCGAGGCACGTATATACGAGCAGGCCCTTAGCGTTAAGTATGGAATCCCGACGACCCATTGGAACGTCGATCGTTGGAACAATTTCCCGGATCGAAACCGCGACGCCGAGGGCATTGCCAGAATTTACGAAATCGTCGGACCGCTTGGGGATAAGGCCGAACGAATCCTGGCCGCCTATGGTCGGCATATCGATCTGCCGCTCGCAACAAATGAAGGGGTGAGGGGTGGAAAGGTATTCTTCAGCCGAAGCAAAACCACGATCGTAAGATCATGTAACTTGATCCCGGGCCTGATGGAAGTTCCGATTCCCACCGATGGTCCGCGGCCAAGCGATCCCGGGAACGCGGGCCGCGAGGGGAGCGAATGGGCCCCGATCAGCAGCGTTGAACGCTCCCCATATTCCGGCCTCGTCTATTCGCTTGCGGTTGCGCGTGATAAGCATTACGTCGCGGACGGGTTGGTGACTCATAATTGCTATTACGCGGTGCGGAAAGGGGGCACGGCCGCTTGGGTTGGCGATCGCTCCCAGGCTTCCGTTTGGGATATGGCCACCGTGAATATGAGCGGAGCCAATCCGGACGATGCGCAGACAGACCACGGGACGCAAAAGCCCGTCGAAGCCATGGCCCGCCCGATGCGAAACCACGGCAAAGAGAACGACGACGTGTATGATCCGTTCTGCGGCTCCGGCTCTTCGATCATCGCGGCCGAAGGATTGAACCGCCGCTGCTGCGCCTTAGAGATCGAGCCGACCTACGTCGACGTGATCGTCAACCGTTGGCAAAACTTCGCGGGCAAAGAGGCGACGCACGAAGCGACCGGCAAGACGTTCGCGGAGATCATGGCCGAACGATTGAAACCGAAGGGCAAGAAACGTGGCGGACGAAAAGCCAAGTAAGCCCGGCCCGACCTTGGCCGCATGGATGTGCGGGGCCCGCCTCAAAAAAAAGGCCGACCGCCCCGGCGTTCATTATTGCCGCCGCGCCAAGGCGAAGGGCCGCAACAATTGCCCGCTGCACGGCGGTCGTAATCCGATCGGCGCAGACGTTCCGTGGTTTAAGAACGGGGCCCGCTCGCGCTATATGCCGGACGGCTGGATCGAGAATTTTGATAAGTACCTGGAGACCAAAGACGTAACGCTCGAGCGGGAAGTTGCTCTCGCTAGCATCTTGCTCGACGAAGCCTTGCTGGCGGTCAAGGAAGAGAGCCCGATCACGGTCACCCGGGAACTCCGCAAGAAAATTGTGGAATTGAAAACCGCCCTGACCATGAAGGACACCGACCCGAAGGACGTTATTCGGTTGGTCGAGGAACTTGATAAGCTTTCGTCGAGCGGGGTAGCGGCGGCGCAGACCCGTAAGGAATTAAGAGAGGCGATCGACTTCCGCTCGAAGATTGCGAAGCGCGAAGCGGACCGCCAGATCGCCATGGGGGCCGTGCTCACGCCGATCCAAGCCGCTATTATTTTCCGCGCCTTCGAGGAAGCCGTTAAGCGCTATGTTCCAGATAGAATCGCAATCGCCAAAATCGCACAACACCTTGCTCCAGCGATTAACCGCGGAGCTTTGCGACAATCTCCAATCGATTGCGCAGGACTCGATGCCGGGAGCGGACCGGGAGGCGGAGACGACGCCGGAGTTCCCGCGCCCGAGCCTGCGTGAGTTCGTTGTCGAAGCGTTCCCGTTGCTTACAACCGCGCCGCGGTATGTCGATAATTGGCATATCCACGCGATCTGCGATCACCTCACCGCTTGTAGCGCGGGGCAAATTAAAAAGCTGATCATTAACTTGCCGCCGGGGTTTATGAAATCGGTGCTCTGCGACGTAGCATGGCCGGCCTGGGAATGGATCGAACGCCCCTCGCGGCAATTTCTTTTTGGGACTTATCACGATTGGTTGTCGACGCGCGATTCGGTGGCGACCCGGAACCTCATCGAGAGCAATTGGTATCAGGCCCGCTGGGGTAAACGGTTCAAGCTTGCCTCGGGTTCCAACGAAAAGCGGCTCTTCTACAATTCGCGGAGCGGCTTCCGGTTGGCGACAACCGTGGCCACCGGCTTCGCGATCGGTGCGCACGTCGACGTCTCGCTCATCGACGACCCGATCGATCCCCGCCGCGCCCGCTCTAAGGTTGCGCAAAAGAATTGCCTCGAATGGTACGACGCGGGCATTAGCGGCCGCGGCAACGTTCCCGAGGAATATGTTCGGATCGTCGTGCATCAACGCCTGGGGAAAAAAGACTTGAGCGGGCACCTCCTGGCCATGGGCGGCTGGGAGCACTTGGTGATCCCGATGCACTACAACCCGAAGCGGTCGAAGGTCACCAGCCTGGGATGGAAGGATCCCCGAACGAAGGAAGGCGAACTCGCGTGGCCGGAACTCTTCCCGGAATCCGTCGTCAAGGAATTGCGGAACGCGCTCCAAACGCCGGGCGCGATCGCTTGCCAACATGAGCAAGACCCGATGGATTCCGACGTGGGTATGTTCACCGAGGATATGTTTTGCTGGTTCGAATGGATTCAAGACGAAGAGTTGGAAAAGCAACTCCTCCGCGACCGCAAAATCGTGCGGCGCATCCGCGGAATTTTCCGGCTGCATCACGTCGACCCGGATACGAACGAAGAGACTACGGTCGAAGATATCCTCGCCGACGATTGCATGTTTTTCGAAGTCTACGACACCGCCATGAAGGACGGGCAAGAGAACGACTTCACGGTGGGAACGGTTGCCTTCCGAACGCCAACCAATCGCGACCTGGGGTTCCTAAACGTCAAGCGCGAGAAGTTGAAGATTCCCGATCAGGCCGACTTTATTATTCGGCAACGGGCCCAATTCCCTTACTTGTCCTGGGACGGGGTAGAATCCAAAAATTCCGGCATCGGCCTGATTCAACTTTTCGACCGCTCCGGCCGCCCGCTCCGGGACTTCAAAGCGGACGTCGACAAGGTTCGCCGAGCCCAGCCGCTATCAACCCTCTGCAAGCGCCGGAAGGTTTTTCTTTTGTCCGGGGCCCCTTGGGTTCCGGAGTTCGTCAAAGAGATCTGCGTCTTTCCTTCGGCCGATGAGCACGACGACCAAGTCGATACCGCGGCCTATGCGGCGCAAGAATACGACAACGCGGACAATATGGGCCCGCGAGCCAGGAAGCTTTAAGCGGGCTACGTCTCTTGACGGTCCGCACGGCCGCTCTGTAGTTTGTTGCCGCCGGACTTCTCGCGCCGCGGTTCGGCACGTTTCGCATCGATCGCGAAACCTTCGCGTTGCCGGGGGCGTCGAAACCGGCAACGCGCTTGTTCGGCAGGGCCGCCATGATCGAAGTGATAACCCCGATAAGGCGAGCCGATCCGTTGGTCTTGCTCTTGCTTAAGAGCTATCTGGGCCCGTCCCTCGAAATGCAGCACGAACCGTATCGATGGACGATCGGCCTGCCCAAAGACTCTAAGAAACGTTTTGCCAAGGCGGTGCGATCTTACGCGGAGCAAACCGGAGCGGCCGTCGTCGAAGGAACTCCGCAAGCGGAAGCCGCGGCGGTGATTCTCATCCGGCCGAATTGGGCCGTGGGTCTCGGAGCCCTTTCGAAGTTGGCGGAGATCGCCACCGCTTCTCCCGGCCGCTCCGCGGCGTTCGCTTTCGATCACGGGGTCGACTACCATTTCGCCACCGGTCTCGTGAAGCAAATCAAAGATTGTTCCGGAGTATGTCCCGCAGGCCTCGGAAGGGCCGCCCATGGATTAGACGCGATCGCGACCGACGAGCTTAGCTTCGTCAAAAGCAGCGAACCGATGTGGCTGCGATGCGTCAACGGCCCGGAGCCGCCGTGGGAGGAAGCAACGGAAGTGCAAAAGTATTTCGGGTGCCAATTATGTGGACCGCTCGGTGGTTCGCGTTAGTCAACGCGTCGAAGCTCTTGGAAGAACTCCCCGACGCGATACTCAACCGGGCCCTAAGCGCCGAGCGGTTGTTCCCTTTCGCGCAGAATTCCGACGCCGCGGTTGCGGTTGTCCTGATCGTTCATCGCGAAGGCAAGTATTGCGAAACGATCGTGACCCCGTTGCCGGTCAAGGAATCGATCGTCAACCTTGCCAAGCATGCCGCGGCCTACGATAGCGACGGCCGGCAACCCGAAGCGTTGGAACTTGCAAGCGATCGGGTGCTCTTCCAAGAGATCGGCCGGGCCACCGGCGTCCCGATCGATGATATTTGCGGAACGGTTTTCTTCGGCCGCGGCCCGGCCGGATATGCGGCCCGGCATAAAATCCCGCTTGCCCAGGCCTTCGCGGCCCGCTATCGCCCGGCCCGATAGGCCCATATTCTGCGGCAATTAGCGTATATTCGAAAATTCTTTAAGCCCGGGCTTGCTGGCGGCCGAATAAGCGTATAGATTGATATTCGTTCGATTGATAGACGCAACAAAGGAACGCAGATCAATGTTCGCCAAACTTGCCGCCACGATCACGAAGAACGCCCCGAAGTATGCAACGAAGTGGGCCTGCGATATGGCCGCCCGCCGGATCAAGGCGGCTTGGCTTCGGGCCGGAGGATACGGCAACGTGCAACATATTTGCCGCGATGCGATCTGGGCCTGCCAACTCCGCTGGGCCGAACTTGACGGCATCGAACGCGACGCCAAGTATGCCGCGGCTGCCTAGCCCGCGGCCGTCCGTAAGAACAACGAACCAAACGCAACAAAGGAACCCCGATCATGGCCGCCACGAAGAACCCGCCCGCCAACAATCAGCCCGAAGCTCTCAAGACGTTCACCAATACGGTGAGCTATATCGACAACCTCTTGGCCCAGATCGCCGCGCACCGCGCGAATCATTTCGGAGTTGATCCCGAAGCGATCACCTGGGGCCAAGTTGGCGAAGTCCAACATTTCCGGAGCTTGCTCGAAGAGGCCGCCCTCTTCATTTGCCCGGCAACCGCAAACGCTTAGGCGTCCGATCCTTTGTTGCGCCTGGGTGGGGTCGTTCATCGGCCCCGCCCGGGCCTTTTATGGTTGAAGCCATGGCCGACGCGACCCAGCGGCAAGTTGACATTTACGAATATATTCTCGAAGAGATCGGGAAAAACTATTGCCCGCCCACGGTTCGGATGATTCAGGAACGGTTCGGGATCAAGAGCCCGAACGGAGCTTGCTGCCACCTTCGCGCTTTGGTTCGGAAAGGCTACCTTCGGCGATCACGGCCCGGCGGGCCCTACGTTCCGACAACGCTTCAAGATTTCTGCCCGCTATGCGGCGCGGAGCATGCCGCCAAATCAACTCGGACACCGACCAATGTTCAAGATCGCTAAAGACTTCGAACTCCCGCTCGATTACGTCACGTGGAAGGCCGCCAATATTGGCCGGACCGGAAGCGGCAAAACGAATACGGCCGTGGTGATCGCGGAGCAAATGATACGGCAGGGGCATCCGATCGCGATCCTTGATCCGCAGGGCGATTGGTGGGGGCTCCGAACGAAGTTCAAGATTGCCATTCTCGGCGGAGAGCACGGGGACATTCCGCTCGATCCCGGAGCCGGAGAGCAAGCCGCCGACTTCGTGATCAACGAACGGGTTCCGGTGCTCTTGGACTTGTTCACCATGGGCGAGGCGGAAATGGTACGCTTCGGCACGGACTTCGCGCGCCGCCTATGGCATAAGAACCGGGCGGCCTTGCATGTATTTCTCGACGAGGCCGATCTGTTCGCGCCGCAATCGAACGTAAAGGGACCGAAAGCCGCCTGCCTCGGGGCTTGGCAGAACATCGTTCGCCGCGGCCGCTCGCGCGGGATCGGTTGCACCATGCTCACGCAACGCTCGGCCGTGATCAATAAGGATTTACTTACCCAGGCGGATCCGCTCTTCGTTCATCGCTTGACCGCTCCGCAAGACTTGGCATCGGTGCGCGACTACTTGGACGCCCACGGGATCGCGAAGGAAACGGCCCGGGAGATCATCGCCGATATCACGAAGCTTCCGCTCGGCGCTTGCTGGCTTATCTCCCCGGGATCGCTTGGGATCGAACCGCGCCGGCTGCAGATTGCTTACCGAACGAGCTACGATTCCTCAGCGGCTCCCGCTCCGGGGCAGGCCGCGGCCAAGGCTAAAGAATTCGCCTCGATCGACCTGGGCGTGCTCACGAAGCAATTCGCGGCAACGGTTGAACGGGCCAAGGCGGACGATCCGAAAGAGCTTCGAAAGCGGATCGCCGAACTTGAGCAAGCCGTGCGCAAAGCCCAGGCCGCCGCGGCCTCTCCGCTTGCCGGGGATGATCCGGTCGTCCTTCAAGCGGTTGCCGCTGCCGAGCAACGTTGGAAGCAATCATGGGCGAATTGCAATCACCAAATGCGGGACTATTACAACGCCGCGGCCGGCTTAGTAGAAAAGGCGATTGATTCCCTGAACGCAATTCGCGACTTGCCGTTCCCCGACCAAATTATGCTTTTCCGGGACATTCCGCCGAAGCCATTAGAGCAACGCGCGGCCCCGCGAGCGGAGCCGGTCAAGGTGGCCCGCGCTCCGGCCCCGCCGCGGGAGCCGCAAGCCGCCGGCGATGGAACGCTGAGCAAAATGCAGCGGGCCTTCCTTACGGTTCTCGCCCAACACCGCGAAGGGCTCACGAAGCAAGTTCTACTGATCCACGCCGGCTACGCGGGAGGCGGCAAGCCTTCGGCATGCTTCGCGCAAATGAGCGCGGACGGCTGGGTCGAAGCTCCGGTGCCGGGAAGTCTCAAGATCACGGCCGCGGGCTTGAAGGTTCTCGGACCATACAAGCCGCTGCCGATCGGGGACGCGCTCCGGGCCGAACTCTTGGACGAGCACCGCTCCCGGTTGGCACCGATCGAGCGGAAGCTCTTGTCCGCGATCTGCGACGCCTATCCGGAGGCGTTGGCGAAGAACGCCATTCTGGAAGCCGCCGGTTATGCCGGAGGGGGCAAGCCTTCGGCCGCCTTCGCGAAGCTCCGGCGCATCGGCTACGTTACGGCCCCGACGCCGGGAAGTCTCCAAGCGGCGGACATTCTCTTCTCTTGAAAGGATCGGCCGTGCGGATCGGTAAGACGTTGAAGCGCGACGGGATCGAGGCCAAGTTCGTCGGCTATTGCACGCATTTCGGTCGGCCCGCGATGAGAGTTCGCGAAAAGGTTTCGGGCCGGCTACGCGTGTGGGTGTTTCGCAACGTACTAAAGCAACGCAAGGCCCGTAAGAAATTGCTTCGGCGGTGCGCGTCAATGCAGGAAATTTACGGGATCGATCGGGAGACCGCCCTCAAGTATTCGGAGACGAACAAGCCATGGGATCGAAAATAGAATGGACCGATGAAACGTGGAACCCGTTGGCCGGTTGCGACCCGGTCTCTCCGGGGTGCGCCAATTGCTACGCGGCCCCGCTCTCGTTTCGCCTTCAGGCCATGGGCCAGGAGAAATACTTCGGCGTTACGTCCAACCATACCGGGGTCGTGAAATGGACCGGCAAAATCAACCTCGGCGGCGCGGATGATATCGACCAACCGTTGAAGTGGAAGCGTTCGCGGATGATCTTCGTGAATTCGATGAGCGATCTTTTCCACGAAGCGGTGCCCGACCTTTTCATCGATCATGTTTTTGCCACGATGTGGAACGCGCAGTGGCATACGTTCCAAGTGCTCACCAAGCGGATCGAACGAGCCCACGCCTACCTAAGCGATCCGACCCGGCCGGGACGCATGGCCGCTGCGGCCTACTTGTCAATGAACCGTCGATCGCCGGAACGGGCCCAGATTATGAGGGCTGCGGACTTCCTCCCGGAGACGAAGCGCCCGATTCGCAACCTACTCATCGGCCCTTCGATCGAGAACCAAAAGATTGCGGCGGAGCGGATGCCCCACGCCGCGGCCATCGCGGCCGCGGGTTGGCGCGTGATGATATCGGCCGAGCCGCTGCTCGAGCCGAACGTTTGTCTTGGCTTGCTCCGCCTTCCCGCGAATCAACGGCCCTCTTGGGTCGTTGTCGGCGGAGAGAGCGGACCGCATGCCCGTGAATCCTACCTAAGCGGAATCCGCGGGATCGTGCGCGAATGCCGCGCCGCCACCGTCCCGGTATTCGTGAAGCAACTCGGCAGGCATATCGTGGTGCCCAATGATCGGCTGAGCGAATGGCCCCGCGAAGGGGACGCGCTCTTGATCCCGGAGCCAAGCCGGGAAGCTCCGGTCCACCAAGGCGATCTGATCACGGTGCGAACGATCGACAAAAAGGGCGGCAAGCCGGAGGAATGGCCGGAAGATTGCCGCATAAGAGAAGCGCCGCGGGAGGCAGTCTGATGCCGGCCCCGGACTATACCGAAGCGGCCCGGCTCATGGATGAGGCCGACAAGGGGCGCAAGGCCGCCGGCCTGAAGAAACTCACCAAGGAAGAACGGGCCTGGGCGATCACTTACTTTTGCGAGGGGGCGCGTTGGCAACGCTCCCGGAAAACGAAACCCGGCGAAGCCACGCCCGAAGCGGAGAGCGATTGTGATTAAGTTTCTCGGCGAAAAGGACGGAAAGCGGTTGTATGGTTTCGGCCTCTCGCGCGGCAATACGGAACGGCTACTCGAAGGGAAGCCGATTCTGATCGACCTAGACTTGCTGGCGATCCGGGCCCCGGACGTTACCGGGTTGGCCGGCGCGGTGCTCATCTTCGCCGGAGAGACGGAGGAAGATTGCGTCGAGCAACTCAAGCGCGCCGGGATTGATCTGGGCAAAGTCCCGGTGATCCCGTTCAAAGAGGACCAACACCAAGCCCGCTGATCCGCCCGGCTTGGCAATATCGATGCTCCGCACTTATAACCTTCCGGGTGAAACCGGAACAAACACTCGCCGCCGCGGTTGTTCAATACTTCGCGCCGGCGGAAGTGTTCCAAGAGGTCAAGAGCCGAACCGGAGCCACGGCCGATATCGTCGTGAAGGTTGGGCCACGCGGTTGGATCGTGGAATGCAAGACGGCCCTCGGCCTTGCCGTCATTTGGCAAGCCATGCGGTGGAAGGATTACGGGGCCGGGATCGTCTCGGTGGCTGTTCCAACGCCGCGCAAGCCTTACCGCTCGGAGATCGCCGCGGCCCAACGCGTGCTGCAGCGATGGGGAATCGGGCTCTTCTACGTCGACGATCGGGGGCGCGTTCGGGAGGTATTCCCGCCGAAGCTATGGCGGCGCAAGATCGGCCGGCACCCGAAAGATTGGGACATACTCCAAGAGTGCCGGGAGCAACACAAGACGTTTTGCCCGGCCGGAAGCCAGGGCGGGCAATGGTCCGAATTCAAAGGAACGCTGCAGCGGGTGCGGGACTTGCTCGAAGAACGCGGGCCGCTCACGATGAAACAAATCGTGACGGACGTCGAGACGCATTACGCCTCGACCGCGATCGCCCGCCGTTGTTTGCATCAATGGCTGCAATGCGCGAAGGTATGCCCCTGGGCGGTGATCATCCGCGACGGCCCGCGGTTGCTGTTCGCCGCCAAGCCCAAAGAACCGGAGCCCGTCCCCGATGAACCCAAGCGAAAGCGCCGCAAGCCGCCCCCGCCTCTTTCAATCCACGACCCCGCTTGAGATGCGGTGCTGTTGCAACCCGAACGTCGTTCTCGGCATGATCCAAGCGGACCCGGGGATGATCTACCAGGGGAACGCGATCACCTTCACGGTAGAGATTCCGGCCCGTTATTTCCGTGCCCGCTTGTCGCGCGTTCTTCAGATCTTTTCGGACGAGTTCGCCTTCCGCCGCGGGGATGATTTCGAGCGGCATGTAAGGAAGGCGATCGCGATCAAAAGCGACGACGTTCCGGCTTACGTCTTGCCCTATATCGTCGGTTTCGAAATCTTCGCCGGCCGGCCTCCGGAGCTTGAACGCCCGGCCGAAATCTCTCCGTGGGATTGGGAGAGCCATTGCGACCGGATTTATCAGCATTCCCGCGACGCGCTCTTGGCGCGGAGCGTTGCGAAGCGCGGACCGCCGGAGGCGCAGCGGGAACAAGAGGAACGCGCGATCGCTTGGCTTTCCTCTCACGGGCAATTTCACTAGGGGCATCATGGCGGTCGATCAATCCGAATACGTCCGCGGCATCATCGAACAAGCCGCGAAGGCCCAGGAGCTTCTAACGAAGCTACGCACGTTCGGCGCGTTCTATGTCGGGCTTTCGGAACGGGACAAGCCCGCGCCCCGGCTCTTCGCCGGGATTACGGATCAACCCGTCGAAGCCCCGCCGTTCCTTGAAGATGAGGCAACCCGGGAGGCGGCCCTTTGGTATCTCTTCGGGCAAATAGACGATATCCGTGGGGAATTGGCCGAAATGGAATGGCCGAAACCGGGCTAAAACCGACGCCGTAAGTGCCGACACGGGGCGGATTTCCGTATATTCGGAAATTCGGTCAAGGATTGAGCTTGCTGCAGCCGAATAAACGTCTATATTGATATTCGTGCGGATGAGTTAAGGCCGCAAACAAAGCAACAAAGGAACCCCGAACCATGGCAATCCCGAAAACTCTTGAAGAATGTATCGGAAAGCTTGTCCGCTTTACGATGCCGACCGTAAATGGCCCGAAGGTCCGGGCCGGAACCGGCACCCGGATTCGCCAGCACGGCGAGTTGGAAGTTCGCCTGCAAATGGGCGGCTATATCGACCTGAAGCTCTCTGAGATCATCGAAATCAAGTAGGCCCCGCCGCTCCGCTCCCAAATCAAACGCAACAAAGGAACCCTGAAGATGAACGAGAACCAAATCGCCGAAGCCATTCTTGCCGGCATTCTGGCAACCTTCGAACCCGGTGCCCAAATCCGCAAGGCGGAAGATATGGCCGAAGAGTTCGGCGACATGGCGGATTGCTTGGACGCCGCCAACTTGAACGCCGACCCGAAGGAACAACAGCAGGCCCGCTTCCTCCGCGGGTTGGCCGCTCAAATCATGGCCCAGGCCGCCGTCTAGATCGCCCCGCCGCAACAAAGGAACCCGCCCGATGAACGCCCCGACCTACCTTGCCGCCCGCAACGACGCCGGTTTGCTCCGCGAGTACGTTGTGATCCGCTTCGGCGCGACGCTTACGCACGGCGGATCGGGCGCAACCTACCGCCGGGGCACCGGGCTTGTCCGCCGGTTGGCCCGCATGGCCCGGCTGAGCTTCGCCGAAACGCTTGAGCAAGTCCGCGAAGACTACGAGATCGCCTTCGCCTAATCGCGAAGCCAAAAACGCAACAAAGGAACCACGAACTTGAACGCCTTCACGATCGCGCAACTTGCGGTAATGGCATCGATGCTAATACCGCTTGCGAAATGGGCCGCCGCGGTGCGCCGCATTCGCCGGCCGAAGTATCCCCTCGCCTTCAACCACCGGCCCTTACGCCGGGCCGCATAATGAGCACCGATAGCGGGCCCCCGGGCCGCCGACGTCCGAAGGGCGAAGAGCCGCCCCCGCCGATCGCCGCGGCCGCGGAACCAATCCCGGATCCATTTCCGCCCGTAGCTCCGGTGGAAGCTCCGGTACCGCCTCCGGCCCCGACCGGCCGATCATTGCGGGACCGGGTGACGAAGGGCCGGGCCCCGGACTTCATTACGCTCGATAGCGAAACCGCGGCCTGCGTTGTTCGCATGCTCCAAATTCTTGAACTCGGGACGCTAGGCGAGGCGATGGATTGGAAAGAGTTCGAGCGGCTCAAGCGGCACCATTGGGTGCAGCATTTTTTCACGAACGTTGATCTTGCCAACCTACCGAAACCGAGGTGAACGATGGACGGGGACAAACTTATCAAGGCCGTTTATGAAAGCGCGTATAGCCACCGCGACAACCAGCTTCGCTCCGAAATGCGGGAGGCCATGCGGGCCATTCTCCGCGATCACGGCGACCATATTGCGGAGAATACCGCGGAACTTCGAACGCTTGCCCTCGAACAAACAGACCTCGTTGAACCGGAATAGACGGCCGTGCATACGATCACCAAAGTATTCGCGAACGATCTTTATTGCTCATCCTCCGCGGTGTTTTCGCTCGGCTACCGGCACCGGTATTTGCTCCGGCGGACTTGGGAGGCCGAGCGGGGCTTCCTGCATTGGCTGATGCTCAATCCATCGGACGCGAACGAAGAGAAGAACGACCCGACGCTGGAGCGTTGCCAACAGCGAAGCTTCGACCTGGGCTTCGGCGGGTTCATCGTCACGAACCTCTTCGGATTCCGGAGCCCTTACCCGGACCAATTGCACCGGGTGCCCGATCCGATCGGCGAAGAAAACGACGCCTATATCCTGAAGGCCGCGGAAGAGTGCGCGCAAACCGTTTGCGGCTGGGGAACGAACGGCGGATACATGGACCGCGACAAGGCCGTGCTCGATATGCTCAAGCGTTCCGGCGCTTGGCTTTACGCCCTGGCGGTCAATCAAGACGGAAGCCCCGGGCACCCGCTCTATCTCCCCTACGATCTTGAGCCGCGAAGGTGGGCCGCCTGATGCCGAAACGAATTCAACGCCGTCGAACGAAGGGCTGGCGGCTCCCGGCCGGCGCGGTATGCGTTACCCGTCCCGGCAAGTTCGGGAACCCGTTCAGCGTTGTGCCGGCGGTTAAGCCCGGCTCGATCGTCGGCGGAGGCATGGGCTACCGGGCGGTGCCGACCAAGGAGGATGCTATCGAATGCCACCGGCTTTACGTTCTCGAAAAGCTCCAAACCGACCCGCATTGGCTTGACGAACTCCGCGGCAAAGATCTGGCGTGCTTTTGCCCCGCGGGCGAAGCTTGCCACGCCGATACGTTGATAGAACTCGCGAACCAATAGGTGCCCTATGGCTTGTGAAATTTGCGGCCGCTCCGATCTGTTCACCGCCGTAACCGGCGAGACCGTCTGCGCAACTTGCACGGTTCGGTTCGGCATCGCTTGCCCGAGCTTCGGCGAATACCGATCAAAGCAGATCGCGGACGCCCGGGCGTTCCTTGCTATCTCCGGAGAACGCCCTGCCCCTCCCTTGCCGGAAACGCCCCCCACCGCTTAGCCTTACGCCCCATAGAACCCGACCCCCAAGGAACCCAGCCGTGACAATGAGCCCCCTCGAAAGCGAACGCCAAACCCTTTTGACCCGCTTGAACCAAATCGACGGTGAACTTGCCGGATACACGAAGCAAGCCGTCGCCATGGCCGCACGAAAGGCGGGTATGGGCTTGGATCGTGACGGCGCGAAACGCCGCGGGCAGCAAGTCCGGCAAGAGCTTGCCGACAAGCGGCTCGCCCTGGTTCAAGAAAAGAACCGCCTCACCAGCCGCTACGTTGTCGTGAAGGCCCAACTTCGGGACAACGCGGCCTGCGGCGGCGGCCAAGGACCGATGCTCGATCTGCTCACCGAAATCCGCGACTTACTCCGGACCGTTGTCGAGGCCTCCGGAGCGGAGCCGCCCGAACCCAAGCCGTCGACGCCGCCGCGCGTCCGGAATACCGAATAGGCCTCGCCGGGCCTTTGTTTGAACGTTTTGAGAGAGAGACCCACAACCACGAAGGATCGAACCATGACGAAAGCAGCGACCGCCGCGCAGAAGGTGCTCGAACTCCCCTGCGAATTCAAAGGCCTGACCGGAGGCAAAACAACTTGCGGGATCGGCGTCGAAGTCTCGCGCGCCAACCTCAGCCTGGAGACGGCCGACGAACTCTTCGTCGGCAAACAATTGAATCTAAAGCTCATCCTTAAGGAGCGGATCGAGCAACCGGACCAAACGGTCATTATGAAAACGGCCGCCGAACTCGACGGAACCTTCGATACCTCAACCTGCAAAAACGGGAAGGATTCCTTTTCGACCAAGCTCTCCGGGAACTTGGATCGGATCGATATCGCGATGCTGGCGAAGTTCTCCAACCGCGAAGGCTTCCTGCACGTTCTGGGGCATGATCCGGAGCCGGCCGCCAAGGCATAGGCCCCCGGCGTCATAACTGAAACGGCCGGTTTAATAACCAAACCCGCCGTTTTGATAACCCAAAGGCCCGATTTTATAAGGCGACGAACAATGGTGAGCCTGGGAACGAAGCGCATCCGGGTCGAAAATCTCCCCGTTCTAGAAGCGGGAGATTTCAGCAGCGATGCGCTAGCCACGGCGGTTCGGGAAGAGACCCGCGCCGCCATTGCCGCCGCGATCCCGGACGGCTACCGCCTGCTCTCAATCGAAGAGCACGTGGAAACCCTTGTGACGGGCTTCGCGCATCATACGACGCTGGAGCTTGCCGGAGCCCATAAGATCACCCACAAGGTCAAGCATTGGGCGATCGTCACTTGCGTAAAGGGGGGCCAACTCAGTGGCTAAGGAATGGGAAACCGTAGGCGATCCAACGCCGCGGGAGCATGCCGAGCCCGGCCGAAGCTTCTACGATTCCGTCGCGAATCACTTCCTGCCGAAAAGCCAAGAGGGCCGGGAGCAAGTCCGGACGCTTTGCGAGTTGCTCGAGGCGAAGCTTGCCGACGCATCCTTTCGTGCGATCGGGCCCGATGAGCTTAAGCGAATGGGCGCATTCGACCCGCTTGAACCGGATAAGGCCTACTTGATAAACACCGAAGCCTACCGCTTCCCACCGGTTTCCTTCCTCACGGAGCCGATGCCGACCGAAGATTTCTCGAAATTTGACCGCCTAATCCGCACGAACGTTATGCAAGCGTTCGGCATTCCAGCCCGTATATTCGCCGGCTCCCCGGTATTCCCCGGCCTTGCCAGCGTCGGGGAGTATTCCGCCCCGCCTGCGCATCCCAATTGCCGCTGCGTAATGGCTCCGGCGAAGCCATGGTGGGAGATATGGCCGCGGCATCAGCGGCGGCTTCGCTTCAATTCCATTCACCGCCGGAAGGAAACGCGAGCCCATGCCGCGCGACTTTAAGACGAGCGATTTCCGCGACTTGCTCATCCGCGACCTACGGGCGCGGGTGGCCGAACTAGAACAGGCCCTGGCCGAAAGATGCCCGGGCGAACGCTTGGTGCCTTGTATTCAACTCGAACGGGAGAGAGCCCGCGAAGGCGGCGGCCCGTTCCAAACTCGGAGGAACGCGAACAATGGCGAAGAAACAAACCGGCCGCCGATCCAAAGGCGGGGACAATAGAAAGTCGCGCGGCGCAATAATGGCGAAGGGAAAGTCGCGCGGCGCAACAAACCGCTCCGCGGCGGTCATTCATGGCGACCCGGCCTATCGCGTCGATCCCGAAGAATTGGCGGCCGAGATCATTGCCCGGATTCAAGGGCCGCTCTTAGCGGACGTTACCCGCATGGCTTTGCGGCTTTGCGATGCCGGGGACCAATTGAAGGTGGTGACGGCCGACGCCGGGTTCATTATCCAGCGTTACCTAATCGATAGCATAAAGGCCGGGGAAGCCGTCCCAGGCACGCTCCAAGAGACCGTGGAGCTTATAGCGGGCCCGGAGGCCGAACAATTACAAACGGCCCAGGCGCAAGTTCGGACGCTTCTAGAATTGCTCCGCCCCTTCGCCGACGTCTATGCGGTCGCCGCTCCCAAGCGTTCGGACCAATGCAGGCGCGTCCGGATTGTTGACTATTACAACGGTAAGCAATTGACCGGCCTCGACTTCGGTTGTTTCGAGATCGCCGCGGCCGCCCTCTCCAAAGGGATCCCGACCCACGTTCAGCCTTCGGGGACGATCCAAAGCGTTGCCGATCGGATCGCGAACCGCATTCACGACGTCGGTTGCTGGTCTCCGGACTTCCTCGCGCAGCTTGTCGAATCGGAGCTATCGAAGGAACTCCAAGAGGGGCTGGGCAAGGTTCAAGAGATCACGGCCCGCGCTTCGGAGCTTGGAGCGGAAACCGAACGGCAGCAGCAAGATGCGGCTTCGGCGATCGCCACGCTTGAGGAAGAGAACGCCCGGCTTAAGGCGAAGCTCGAAGAATCGGAACCGCTCCGCCGGCACTTACGGCATCAACTTCACGCCATGCGATCGGTCGTGATCAACGAGACCGTGGGGCGATCGGTTGCCATGGCGCGCAGCAAGCTAACAATACTGGCCAAGCCGGACGCCGCCGAACTCTCCGAGATCGCCACGGCCGTAATCCCGGAAGCCTATCAAGCAGCCGGGCTTGATCACCGGGAATATTGCGACGCCGAGCCGGGAGACAAAGAGGCATCGAAGAAATACGTTGCAACCGAAAAGCGGGTAAAGGCTTACGAGCGTGCCTTGCAACCGTTCGGCAAGGCATGGGAAGAGCATACAAGCGGGCGCAACCATCACGCCAACACCGCTGGGGACTATTTCCGGATCGCGGCCCAAACGCTTGAGACCTACGGCGACGGGTTGGATCAAGACACGGCCGTGCGATCCGATGCCCCGGCTGAAAACGATACCAGCGGCCTGCTCATCGCCTACCGCAACGCCGCGGAAGAGGCGAAGGCCCTGGGCTATACCGACCCGCGGGATAGCTTGTTCGGCTGGTTCATCAATCAGGCCAAAAAGGCGAACGTTCTAAACTCCAAGCTGGTAGAGATTTACAGGAACGTATTCGGCCAGATCGCCCGCGAAGCCATGGCCGAGGGGCGGCGATGCGGAGGCCTGAACCGGGCCAACGGAACAACCGACGACGAAATGGCCACGAAGATCATCGAGGCAACGCTTACAAATTGGAGCCTCTCCGGTCCGATCGAATTCGACGGCGCAATGATCGAGCGGGAGGTTCGCGAACTCAAGCAAGAGCGGGCAGACTTGCTCGAAATGGTGATGCGGTATGGCTTTGCACCGGCCCATGGCGTCCCAATGGGGACTTGGATATGCGACGAATTGCGCACGCTTACCGCATTCCGAAAGGAACCGGCGACGAACATAGGCGAACTCGTCACCGCCGCGATTGCCGCGGGCTTCGATCCGAACGGGACCAAACAGGCAGCGGTAGACTACGCCACGAAGCGGGTCGAACAATGCCGCGGATTCACCAAAGCATTTACCGACGCAGGACTTAGCCCCTCGGCTCCGGTCCGAACGTTGGCCGATCTGATGAAAGCCGCCAACGCCGGGCACGTCAACTTCGCGAAGCTCCAAGCGGCCACAGCGATAACCCGGGAGATCGAAGCCACGGCCCGACAAGTTCTCGATCTACTAAAGGGCCAATTTCTAGGGGATGATGCCGGCCAAGCGTTGCGCCAACTAAACGCGGTAATCGTGAAGATTGACCGCCGGAACGTTGACGCCCCGCCCTTCAACGTAGGCGAACGAATCACGCATATCCCGGAGAGCGTCGACGGCCGGGTTTCGGATTGCTTCAAGGATACCCGCTGGGCTCCGGAGCTTGGCCATTGGTACGTCCGGATCATCACCGACTCCGTTCCAACTCCGGACAATCCGAACGGAACGAAGCGGAACCTTCAATACCGGGCGGACGAATGCCGCCTGAAAGTTTGATAAGCCCTGACCGGCAAACAGTTTGCGCCTTGCGTCAAGAATAGAAAACGCGACGGCGCATTGTTGGCGCGGGCCCATGAATCCCGCGCAACGCTTCCGAACCACCTGAAACCAAACGACTTACGGAGAACGCAACCAATGGCCGGACGTAAAGGGCCGCAAACCTTCGTGCCCTGGTATGGATCGAACCGGGAGAATGCGCAGCGCGCCGCCGACGCGCTTAAGGGCTTGGAGTTCGTTGGCGTCGCCTTCGCCGGGGGCATGTGCGAGCTAGAGACGATCGAAGCCCGGACGTTGCTTGTGAACGATGCCCACCGGGAACTCATCGCCACGGCCCAGGCAATGGCCGACCCGGATACCGGCCCCAAGCTCTTGCGATCGCTCCGGCGGAAGATATTCCACCCGGACGAACTCAAGCGGGCCCAGGCGGTGCTTGCCAATCAGGCCGGGTTCTCCAAGGCGGAGATTGCCGAGGCGTTCTACGTTGCTTGCTGGATGACCCGTTCGGACGCGGTCGGGACCGGGAACGAATCGAAGGGGAACCTTTGCCTTCGGTTCGACGCCGGCGGGGGCGATTCGGTGGTGCGCTATCGCAACGCCTGCCGATCCCTTTACCGCTACCGGAAGCTGTTCCTTCGGTGCTCGTTCTCTACGTTGGACGTTTTCGAATGGATCGCGGAGGCGATGCGGGACAAGGCCGGGCACGGCTACTATTTCGACCCGCCGTTCTTCAAGGCCGGGCGGCGCTATACGCACAACGCGGGCAAGACGGACGTTGACGAAAAGGCGTGGCACACCCGGCTCCGGGATTCTTTGCTTCCGTTCCGAACCGCGCGAATCGTGTTGCGTATGTACGACCACCCCACGGTTCGGGAGCTTTACCCGGAGACCGTCTGGGATTGGTTTTGCTTCAACGGGCGGGATCAGGCGAACAACCCGAACAAGCCTGAGGTGCTCATCGTTTCAAAGGGGGCCGCATGATCCTGCAGATTCTCGCCGCGGCCTTGCTCATCTTGGCGGCCGGCTTAGCCGCGGCCCTCGTTATCGAAGTTATCAAACACCGGAGGCATTGAACGATGAGCGCCTTTTATGACGATCCCCGCCCGGTCGACGCCGAATTCTTTGAGGCCGCCGGGATACCGGACAGCGTTCGAACGCGGAACGGTAAGCGGTTCGAACTCCGGGCTTCGGTCCGGGTGCTCGCCTTCGCTTGCCCGGGACCGGAGTGCTGGCGCTTCGAGCTATGGATCGGCAATGAGACCTTTTGTAAAGGCCCCACGCGTGGCCATATCCGGAGACTTTGCCGGGAGCTTCGGGTGCCGTTGGCCGATGAGCCGAAGGAAGAGGCCGCCACGATCGAAGAACCGAAGGGCAACCCGGACGTCGGGCATTCGCTTGAAGGTATTACGATAATCGGTCGCCCCAAGACCGAGCCGGATATCCCGGCGATCTTTGGGGTAATCGCGGACTTCGCCAACGCAAACCGAATGACGATCGAGGCCGCGATCGATACCGTGAACCATGCCCGGCAAGTTGAACCGCTCGAAGCCGCGGAGATCAAGCTCAAGATCGTGGAGCATTGGCAAACGGTGGCGGCCCGTTATCCTTTCATGCCGCCGACCAAGATGGAAATTGAGCGGCTGCGGAACGAACTCCGAGCCCTTCAACGCCGTCGTGAAGTTGTTCAAGTCGTGGCGGAGTTCTTCCGATAGAAGCAAAGGCAACCGGGAACAATCAGCAAAGGGGCGAACAATGGTCGTGAACGAATGCGGATATTGCCGCGGCTTCGGCGAGATCCATATCAGCGGGTTCCTTTGGTGGGCCAAGTACGAACCCTGCGGAGCATGCGGCGGGGACGGCATCGCGAAGCCGCCGGGCTGGCCCGATCCCGTGCTCATGGCCCGCCTTCGGCCGGATCCGCCGTTGCCGCCTCCGCTCCCGGACGAATCCGCCACGGCCTATATGGTCCGGACCCGGGATTGTCCGGCATGCGGAGCCAAGGCCGGCCAACCTTGCGACGGCCAAGGTTCGATCGCTTCGGTGCATGATGAACGCCGGGAGCATTGGAACCGGAAGGCAAACCGCCGAACCGTTACGATCCCGGACCAAAAGCCCGCCGATCCGCCGGCAGTGCGCGTGATTGAGAAGATGGATTTTCAATCGGTTTCATTGAATGCGGACGGCTCTATGGGAATGGCGTTTAGAGACCTAACGCCGCCAAAGACAACCACGCCGCCGGGCGCGATCCTCGGGACCGCATGGGCTGAAACCCGCGACCCGCTCTTGCCGGGCGAATCGGTCGAGGCCTATATCAAACGCATGGGCGGGTGGCCGCCGAAGCCGGAGACGGTTCTCAAGCCGGAGGGCCAAGCGTTCGCGCCGCCCTACCCGGAAACCAAAGCCACCGGCGGTTACTTCCTCCCCGCGGAATTGTTTTCACCAAAGCCGGCCGCGCCGCCCATGCCGGAGGTTCCGCCGATCACGGTTCTTCGGGAGGATCACGAACCGACGCCGGAGAACTTCGCCGCGGATCGGGCCGCCTATGAAAAGTCTTGGCCGGTTTGGGGCATCGAGTACCGCTACCTCGGCAATACCTACGGCCTTAACATTCCCGCGCCAACGCACGGCGAAGCGTTGCAAATGCTGGGAGCCGCGGCGGCTTACGGTAAGGTGATCGGCGAACTAAAGGGGACCATCCCGGCCGGGCCCGGTGCCGGGCTCTTCGTTCGGGCGTTCTGCGCGGTCCGAAATTGGTGGGCCCGGCTATGACGCTTGAACCGATCCCAGACCTGATCCGTACAGCCGTGCTGAAGGAAATGAAGCGGCTCGATTGGCCGGAATGCGTTCCTTCATTTGCCGAGATGAAAACGCCCACGGGCACGATCTTCAAGACCTACGAGACGTTGACGGTCGGGGATTGCGAACAGCTTGTCGAGCACCATAAGCGGGCGGCATGGAAGGCAATCGATCGCTTCAAGATGAGGGGAGGAAGCAAGAGCACGGCCACGACCGCGGCCAAGCATATCGTGCGGGCCAACGTATACCGCTGCCGCTACCTCACGCTGATGAACGTTGACGATCCGCCGATAAGCGAATTTCCTTTCCCGTTCCTCAGTGAGGCGGACGCGGAACAATACAACTCGGAGACCGACGAACAATGAACGCCGATAGTCAAAAACGTTTGGACGCCCTCCGCGCGATCGCGCGTGATCCGGCTAAATTGGAGAAGCTCTTGCTTGAGGGCTTCGAAGTATGCCGGACCCTTGCCCTGCACTTCGAAGATATGAACGGCTCGCCCCCGCTCAAGCGGTTGGCCAACCTCACGGCCGATATGTTCGGCATCATGCACGCCCAATGCCAAGCGCACCCGGCGACGACGGATACGATCCCCGCGGCGGCCATAGCGGCAAGCTCTTCTCGGTTCTTCGATGCGGTGGAAAAGGCCCTAGAGAATCCGGAGCTTCGCGCGGATATCGTCCTGCAGCCCGGCATATTAGAAGATCGGACCGGAGGCCGCCTCGGTGATATCGATTTACAAATGCCGATCGAAGCGGAGAAGCTTACTATCGGACCGATCCCGCTAGCGCGCGAGATCACGGCCGCCAATGCGGAGCCGATCCCACCGCCGGCCGATGATTGGACGCCACCGCCGACGAAGGCCCCGGCCGCGAAGAAACCCAAACCGGCCCCGACGTCCGGGCCGCCCATGTTCTAAGGGGAAGCCCGTGGACTTGATCGAGGTTCGCGATCTAAAGACGCGCCGCAAGCTCTTGGCCCTTTACGCCCTGGGCACGGTGGATCGGATCGCCTTCCATGATGCGGTCGCCGAGCGGCTCATGGCCGGGAGCTTCCTCGATGCCCCGGCAATTCCGGATCCCGCTGCGGTCTACTTTGAACGGTGGGCCATGGTCCCGTGGCAACGGACCGAGCGGCTGATGCGTTGCCATGAATCCGATTCCCGCGGCTTCGATGTTACCGGCGTCGACGTCCGCAAATGGTCCCGCGGCCGCAAGCTCCGAAAGGCAAAATAGGATGGATCGAAAATACAAGCTGCCCACCGCGGCCGGGGTCGTAACCGTATCGGTGCTCGATCTGGCCGATTCGATCAAGCGCCTACGGTACAACCTCGCCGCGATCAGCCGCGGCGCACCGCTCTCGCCGATGGTGATCGAGCAATATATCTATCTCGCCGAACGGAACCCGGACCCGATGAGGCGGGAGCGTTACTTGGAAGGCCTCGAAGATGATCCGCGGGCAACAATTATCGAAATCGTTACCGAGGCGATCGCGAACGTTCGCTCGCGGCGGGACGCAATCTTGAACGGAGAGCACGACGAACATGGCGCTTAACTCAATCGCGGTAGAGTTCGAACGATTCTGGGCGATGATTTCCAAGGGCATGAAGGGGCCCATTCCGGAGAATCAACGGGACGAAATGCGAAAGGCGTTCTTCGCCGGGGCTTGGACGGTCCAACGGGCCATGGAAGAGATCGGCACGCCCGGAGTTCCGGAGGCCGCGGGCGTGGCTTACTTCGAGACGGTTGCGCGAGATTGTAAGGCCTTCGCCGCGGGATTGCTCCGGGAGCATGCGGAGAAGAACTAGTGGGCTTGGCACGCTCCCGGCCCCGGCGTAGAAATGATCTAGAAGGAAACCCCCAAGGCAAAGGACCGGACAATGGCGCGGCCCAATCCGTGGAAGCAATGGCGCGAAGAGACGAACGCGCGGCTTGAGAACGTAAGCCCGCGGGGCGTTGCGATCTGGGAGGGCTTCAAAAAGGACGGCCCGATCGGGTTCGTCGGCGGAGTATGGAACGGGAAGATTATCACGATCCACGGGTGGCCGTCTTACCTTAACGCCCCAAAGGAACGACCGCCTTGCGTCTCGTTCTTCCCACAACCTTACGATTACAAAAACGACTCGGATCGCTACCGCCTCGCGCGGATCAATTCGCCATTCGGCGGGATATCGTATTGCTACGCCCTCGAAGAGGACGGGCGCACGGTTAGCGGTTGGCCTCCGGAGATTCCCGAGGATGCGATCGACCGGGTGCTCGAGCGTTTGGTTTACGTCTCCACGCGGGCGATCAAGTCCGCGGCCTGGGGCCAACTCCGTCGATCCTTCGAGCTTACCTTCGGGAATGAGATCGCCACCGGTATGATGCGCAGCGGCAAGAAATCACAACTTCAGGAACCTTGGCAATGAAGATCGACGTGAACTTCGACGAAAAGAACCCGGGACCGGAGCCGGGGTGCGACGGCCCGGCGTTCAGCAACTTCGAGGACGAAGAACTCCGCGCGCGAACAACGACAACGACTTGCGAATGCGGCGGCATGAAGTTTTATGTGAACTTTATTCAAGCTCCGCACTCCGGTTGTTATGTCAAACTCACCTGCGCCGATTGCGGCAAGGACGAAGTTCTCCACGACGATTATTCTTAGGGGCGTGGGCAATGAAGAAAACATTTTGTGACGTATGCGGAACCGATAGCTTGAGCGAAGGCCTATCGGGCGACGCCTTGGCGCTAAACAAAATCCTTGAACCGCGGGAAGGTTGCGACCGCGATTGCGACTCGATGATGGTCAAGGCAAGTTTCGAAGTTCGCCGGAGCGGCCTTGAAGGCTATGTGAATGGCGATATTTGCGGGCCATGCTTAGGGCGGGCTCTTCTCTATCTAGCGCAAAGCCTGCTGAAATGAGCAAAGCCAAAGCGTTTGTGATCATCAACGGCGACGAGTTCAAAGGCGAAGGCGATCCGGCTATTGTCTTTGAAGCATTGGGCGCATTTCTCCAGCGGCATATTCCCAAGGCCGCCGCGGCGTCGCCACCTCGAGGTGAGAAGAAACGCCGAACGCCCAAAAAACCGAAGGCCTAGAGTTTTCCACAATGGCCAACGAGCGGACTATGCGGCCGGCGGTGATCGCTTGGCTTCGATCCAACGGCTACCCGTCCCACGTTTTCGAGAGTTACTTCGGCCACGGATATTGCGACGTCGTTGGCTTCCGATTCGGGGAGCGCCTTGGCCGCCCGATCCCTCCGCTCGAGGCCGTCTGCGCTATCGAGCTTAAGCTCTCCAAGATCGCCGAAGTGATCATGCAAGCCCGAACGAATCGGCTGATTATCCCGCAATCGTGGTGCGCCATGCCCGCGGACTTCGTCGGGCGGATGCGTCCGCAATCGTTGGACAAGTTCAAGGATTCGGGCGTCGGGCTCTTGAGCGTCGACGGCTCCGTTGCCACGGCCGTTATTCAACCGCTTGGGACACTCCGGGAGCCCGAGGGAGAGCATTGGCACGCGTACATTGCGAAGAACCTCCCGCGGAAGCTTTGGCGGCGCAGAGACGAAGAGGCGGAGGCGGAAGAAATGGCGGCCGTCGACGCCCTGGTTGACCGGGCCGTCGCGGAGCTTTGAGCCACCCCCGTTGCCGCCCTCCGGCTTTTCCGTATAGATTGAATCCAACTCGGAGGCCATTTCTAAAACTAAGGCCGGGCAATGATTATCGAATTCGTCTGGATGGAAGCCCAGGAAGGTGAGCCGACGCACGTTTGGCAAATGGCCGAACCTCCGCGCGTTGGCGAAACAGTCCACCTCGGAATGTTCGGAGCCGATCCGGAGCCCGAAGAGGGCAAGGTCGTGGGCGTGAATTATTACCTCATCGCCGGGACGTTGAACCCGCCGACTTGCCTTGCTAGGGTTGTGCTCGAACGATTCACGCTGAACCGGAGTTATGCGGAGCCGCCAAAGAAAACCCAAGCCCCGCTCTTTTAAGGAACGCCCGCCATGGTCGCAGATCTGTTTCAAACGCCCGTCGCCAACTTGGCAAGCTTCCGAACGCCGGAGTTCGAGCAAGAGCTAGAGAAGATTAAGGGGACCGGAACGGACTCCGTGGCTACGGTAGGCCTACCAAAAAACGACGAAGAGGTTACGAGCGGCCTCGTTGTCCGGATCGCCCGCGGGCTCATCGCCCAGGCGGACACGAAGCGGTTCCTTGTGAAGGGCTTCGAGATCGTCCGCGCCAAGCCTTGCGGCTGGGAGATCGCGGGGCACCGGGATTGGGGCGTCTTCCCCGATCCGCTGGAAGCCGCCCTGCGTATCGGATAGTTTCGCCTAGTTACTCCCAACGTTCCCCTAGTTGAAGGTTCAAGCCATGGCCGACGCCTACCAATTCGCCCGGCGCTTGCCGCTGCAGCAGCAGGCAATGTTCGTGCAAGAGTTCGACCGCAAGCGGAAGAGCCCGGCCCTCGCGATCTTGCTTTGCCTCTTCCTCGGCGGCTTCGGGGCGCATCACTTCTATTTGCGGCGGCCGATCCTGGGGGTGATTTATCTCGTTTTCTTTTGGACGTTCGTGCCCGCGATCTTGGCATTCTTCGAGACGATCTTCGTGCCGTCCGCGGTTGAAAGCCTGAACGAAGAAATAGGCCGCGGTATGCTGATGGATATCGACAACCTTAATCGCTACCGCGGCGAACATCGTTCAACCGTAAGCGGCTGGTGATCCTATGACGTTCGACCCGCTTTTAATTGGGGCCGCGATCGGCGGCCTGATCATGCTTGGCCGTTGGCTCGATGGGCCTTCGGAGCCGATCGAACCGAACGAATACAGCACGGGTTGGATCAACCGCCGGCCGCCTCCGCCCCAAGGAAGCGGCGAGAGCGACGACGATTACGCGGCCCGGCTCTTCGCGGTCAAGGTTGCTGCGGAGGCCGACCGAACCCCGTTCTACGGGCGGATCGGGCAAACCGTCTAAGGGTTGCTTCCGCTTGATCCATTGACCGCCGGAGGGATTCCCGCAAACTATGGCCCCGAACAACCCCGGAGCCATTCATGCGCACGAACCACCTCGCCACCCCGGCGGCCCGTAACGCTTCCCGCCAAGCCCTCACCCCGTATGTTCCGCCGCAAGGCCGGGAGCTAGTAGGGCACAAGGCCGTGAAGGCGAAGGGCAACGTCGACAAAGAGCTTGACGACCTTGTCGCGCAAATCTTCGATCAGCCCTGGTTCAACGATTCGAGCCGGATTCAAGGCGGCCTGACGCCGGTTGAACAAACGAAGCAATTCGTGAAGCGGTGGATTAACGTTTGCGTAACGGCGATCCGCGACGGCGCGGTGGCGGTTCCTCTCCGCCAATTCAATAACCCGGCCCGGCCCGAAGAGATCGTCGACGATTCCGACGATCTTGTTTACTTGTTCAAGCACCCGAACGCTTGGGATACCGACGTCGATTTTTGGTCCCAGGTTTGGGTCTATCTTGAGCTTTGCGGCAACGCGCCAATTCTGAAGGTGCGCGATAACTTCGGCGTGGCTGAGCTTTGGCCGCTGCCTCCGCAATGGTTGACGCCGGTGCATTTGCCCGGCCGTCCCTTGGTCGGCTATCTGTACGAGGGGCCCGCGGGACAACGCGCGTGGATTCCTTCGGAAGATATTATCCCGCTGAAATACTTCAACCCGGAGAACAAGTTCTGGGGCCTCGGCACGCTTGCCTCTTCGGTGATGGATCAAAACGCCGACGACAAAATTACGCTAAGCCAAGCGCTCGCGTTCGAAGAGGAAGTGTTAAACGATATCATTTTCAGCACTTCCGATAACTTCGACGACGCGCAGTTTGAACGCTTCCGGAACATGATCCACGATCGTTACGGCGGCATCAAAAACAAGGGCCTGCCGTTGCTCTTGGAAAAGACGACGTCGGTGAACTATCTCCGCCGGCCGCCCGCCGAAATGGCGTACATGGAAAGCTCGAAGCTTACCCGCGACCGCATTTTGAACGGGTTCAAGATTCCGCCGATTATGGCGGGCATCGTCGAAGATGCGAACCGCTCGAACAGCGACGCGCAAATGCAAATCTTCGCGGGCATCGTGCTTGCTCCGCGGCTTGCTTTGGTGCAGGCCCGGCTCAATCGCGACCCCGAACTCTTCCCGGTGGGCTCCGGCCGGTTCTGCAAGTATGACAACCCGATGCCGGAGGACCGAACCTTCGAGCTTGAGCGGGCTAAGGCGATCATCGACAGCAAGTATGGAAGCCCGAACGATGCGCGGGCGATCCAAAATCTAGACCCAACGGTGTGGGGCGAGTACCCGATTGAGATCTGGCAGACAATGCTCGCCTATGGGCTCAAAGACTTCACGCGGGAAGAGATTAACGCGGCTATTGATCGGCGGCTGGCGGCCAATATCCTCGGCCCCTCCGGCGGCGCACCGGGCGGCGGCTTCGGAGGCGGCGGAGGTTTCGGCAGCGGCATGCCCGGCCAAAATGCCAACGATCCGGGAGCCAAGGCGAACCCGAACGATCCGAACGGGGAGCCGCGGAACCCCGGCGCACCGGACGGGCTCCCGAAGCCCGGGGCCGACGACGATGAATCCAAACGCATCCTGGGCCCGGGGGCAATCAGCGGACCTGTTACCGGCGGTCGGTTCAAACATACGACCGACGTTGCCTATTGCAACGAACGGGCGGAACGCCGCCTGCTCGAGGTGCGCGCCTTGGGTGCGCGGGTCGATCGAGACTTGGACGAACTCACCAGCAAGGGCTACAAGATTTTGCGGCGGTTCTTCGCGCAGCAAATGGAACGGATTCTGGAGAACTTGCCCAAAGTTTTCGCCAATCTCCCGAAGGATAACGAGCCCCGATCGTTCAAGATCGTCGGCCGGAAGATGATCCTCGACGCGAACTCTTGCCGCATGTACCCGGACGGCTCAAAGCGGCATTACACGATCGCGGACGAAGCGAAGCCCGCAACGTTGGGCGATAGCTTCGTCGACAAGCGATGCTGGTGCGGAGGGGGCGAAGTTCGCAACGTTCTCGTTCGGGCCTTGGACGGCAACCAAATCGACGGCCTGGACGATTGGCTCCGCGCCGCCGATGAGTTGGCCAACCGCATGAAGGGCCTTTACGAGAACGCGATCGAGACCGGGGCCGATATGCAGGCGAAGCAATTGGACCTCCCGGGCAAGTTCGATCTGAACAACCCGGAGGCCGAGGCGTGGCTCCGCGGAAAGGATCGGGAATATTGGCGCGATACGGTCAATGCGACCACGCAAAGCCAACTCTCCGAAGCCTTGGCGCAAAGCATGGAAGAGGAACCCACGCTCGAGAATTTATCGGCCGCGGTTCGCAAAGTTTTTCGGGGCGAAACGGAGGGAAGAAAAAAACGGGACGGCGGCCGCTTCGCTTCCAGCGAGACGATCGCGCGCACCGAAGTGAACGGGGCCTATAACGGCGGGGCCAAGATGCAACGCAAGGCCCTCGGCGTTACCAAAAAGGAGTGGATCGCCACGCTCGACGAACGGGTTCGCGAGGCCCATTTTGCGGCGGACGGGCAAATCCGCGGAGAGGGCGAAGCCTTCAACGTCGGCGGGGAAGCTCTGGATTATCCGGGCGATCCTTCGGGCTCCGTTGGCAATATCGCGAACTGCCGGTGTACGGCCGCGGCCCTTGTTTCGACCGACGATCCGTTGGACCCAATGGTCGGCGATTAGCTCAGGCAACCTATTGACGCGGGGCCAAAGTTTTTGAAACTTCCCCGCCAATAGGAGCCAAACGCTATGACACTTCGCGAACGCCTGCTCGCTTTGTACCGCCAAGCCCACGGCAATAAGCTGGGCCAATCGATTACGGTGCCGGAAAAGCTCCGCCTGGGAATGCGATACTTCGCCCCCAAGGCCGAAGCCCAGCCGGAAGCCCGCGACGCCACGGTTACGGTCGAAGAACCCGCCGAGGGCCAAGAGTTCAAGTGCCGGGCGGTGATCAACACGAACGAAATCGATCGGTACGGAACGATCGTCGAACCCCGCGGTTGCAAGGCGGACAATTTCAAAAAGAACCCCGTTCTGCTCTGGGCCCATGGCCACGACGAACGAGTCGGCACGATCCCGATCGGCAACGTTCCGGCCCTCCGGATCAGCGAGAACGAAATCGAGGCCGACGTTTGCTTCGATGCGGACGAACCCGGTGCCGGCTTCGGCCGCAAATACGCCAGCAAAAAGCTGCGCGGGTTCTCGATCGGATTCCTTCCGGTCACCATGGCTTTTGAAATGATCGACGGTAAGGAAGTTATGAGGTTCCTCGAATGGGAACTTGTCGAACTTTCGGCGGTTGGCGTTCCGGCAAACCCGTCGTGCTTGGCCCGCGATATGGA
>Ga0075163_10000446_pt1 | contig 52844 bp, 52 predicted proteins | sample JI1023141ADNA_FD_71478 | JGI IMG/M metagenome (GOLD analysis project Ga0075163, IMG submission 71478) | Wastewater effluent complex algal communities from Wisconsin, to seasonally profile nutrient transformation and Carbon sequestration -... | ecosystem: Engineered > WWTP > Effluent > Algae...
CTACGCGCGCGCCAACCGCGAAGCGATGATGGAGCGGACGCTGCAGGCGCTGCGCGAGCAGATGCCGAAGTTCAAGCTCGGGAAGCACGCGGTGAACTGCCACCACAACTATGTGGAGAAGGAACACCACTTCGGCGCCGACGTGTGGGTGACCCGCAAGGGCGCCGTGCGCGCGGGCGACGGAGAGCTGGGCATCATTCCGGGTTCGATGGGCGCAAAATCGTTCATCGTGCGCGGGAAAGGCAACCCGGACTCGTTCTGCTCGTGCTCGCACGGTGCGGGACGGAAGATGTCGCGTACCAAGGCGAAGGCGTCGTTCACGCTGAAGGATCACCGCGAGGCGACCGAAGGCGTTGAATGCCGCAAGGACCAGGGCGTGATCGACGAAACGCCGATGGCCTACAAGGACATCGACGCGGTCATCGCCGCGCAGACCGACCTGATCGACGTGGTTCACACGTTGAAGCAGGTGGTGTGCGTGAAGGGTTAGGATGAGGCGGCGCTCCGGCGCCGCCTCTTTCATTCTGGAATTGGACGATGGTTGAAACAGTTACCCTCGAACGCGGGCGGCCCGGGCAGAAGGCGGCGCTCGAGAACCTCGTGCAGCTCTATGTGCACGACTTCACTGACTTCCTCGGACCAAAGCGGCAGATCGATGTAGATGAAGACGGACGATTTCCGGAGATGATCGCGCTGGAGCGGTACTGGAACGACAAGGACAGGTCGGTGTGGTTCCTCCGGGCGGACGGCGCGCTCGGGGGCTTTGCGCTGCTCAACACGGTGACACATTCAGGCCAGCCAGCGGATTTCAACATGGCGGAGTTCTTCGTCTCGCGGCCCTATCGCGGCAGGGCCGTGGCGGACCGCGCCGTTGTCGACCTGCTGAACAGGCATCCCGGCCAGTGGGAAGTTGCCATCCTGGCGCGAAACGTTCCGGCGCAGCGCTTCTGGCCGCGCGCCGTGGCGCGGGCGAATATCTCCGGCATGGAAACGATCATCGCGGGCGACGAGCCATCGCGGACGCTGCTAAGGTTCGTTGTCGCTGAAAAATAGAACGGGCGGCGCGGGGAGCGCCGCCCGTTGCAGTCATCGGCTGCACGTCAGACCGCTTCGATAACGGTCGCGATGCCCTGACCTCCGCCGATGCACTGTGTGGCCAGCGCGAAGCGTTTGCCTTCGCGCTTCATGATCTGCGCGGCTTTTGCCGTGATGCGCGCGCCGGTTGCGCCGAGCGGGTGGCCGATCGAGATGCCGCCGCCGTCGATGTTGACCTTCTCCATCGGAATCTCGAGCTGGCGGATAGAGGCGACAGCTTGTGAGCCGAAGGCTTCGTTGATCTCGACCACGTCGATATCGCGAATGGTGAGCCCTGCCCGCTCAAGCGCCTTGCGGGACGCCGGGACAGGACCCATGCCCATGATTTCCGGGGGCACGCCTGCGACGGCGACCGAGCGGATGCGGCCGAGAATGTCGAGGCCGTGACGCTTTGCGTATTCTTCCGATGTGATGAGCGTCATGGCGGCGCCGTCCGTGAGGGGCGAGGACGAGCCGGCTGTTACCGATCCATCGGTGCGGAAGGCGGGCTTGAGGCCGGCGAGGCCTTCGAGCGTGGTTTGCGGACGCAGCGTGCCGTCCTGGTCGACGATGCCGTCAGCGGTTTTCACCGGCACGATCTCGTCGCGCAGGCGGCCTTCGCGCTGGGCTTCGGCGGCTTTCATCTGCGAGACGTAGGCGAGCTTTTCCTGATCGGCGCGGGAGATGTTGAACTGCCGCGCGACGTTCTCGGCCGTCTCGCCCATGGAGATGTAGGCGTCGAGCAGAACGTCGGGGTTGTTTTCGGCCTTGCCTTTGAAGCGCGGGTTCGGGGAGTGGTTGAAGCCACCCTGCGGCACCCGCGTCATGCTTTCGACGCCGCCGGCGATGAAGGCTTCGCCTGCGCCGATGGCGATCTGTCCGGCCGCGTAGTGGATCGACGACATGGATGAGCCGCAGAAGCGGTTCATCGTGATGCCGCCGAGTTCGATGGGAAGGCCTGCCAAAAGGCTGGCGAGGCGGGCGACGTTGGAGCCCTGCTCTGCTTCCGGATAGGCCGTGCCGAGCACGACATCTTCCAGCGTCTTCGGATCAATGTCGGTGCGTTCGACCAGCGCCTTGATGGCGATTGCGGCGAGATCGTCGGGGCGGACGCCCACGAGCTTGCCCTTGTTGGCGAAATGGAACGGCGTGCGTGCGTAACCAGCGATAACAGCCCGGGCCATGTGCGACTCCCTGTGTTGGCTCTTTATATGATGGTTATCATATTGCGCCGCACAAGGAGGTCCAGAGATTAAATCGGAGGGTCCGACGCCACGTTAAGGTCGCGTTCCGGGGTTATGCCCTTGGCAAGGTTGAGGAGTTTGCGGCAGAGACTGTCGCGGGACAGAGGCCGGGACCTGATGCGCCAACTTGTACTTCTTCGTCACGCCAAAGCCGCGGTCGATTCCGCCACGGGCGAGGACTTCGACCGGCCGCTCGCCGCGCGCGGGCGGGAGGATGCGCCGGTTGTTGGCAAGGCGCTGGCCGATGAAGGCGCTGATCCGCAGGTCGTGCTGGTATCTGACGCCAGGCGGACGCGGGAGACGTGGGGGCTGATCGCAGCGGTCTTTCCGAAAGCGGAAGTGCGGTTCCTGAAGTCGCTCTATCTCTGCCCGGCGGAATTGCTGGTGGCGGAAGCGGAGAACGCCGGGGCCGAGCGCGTGATGATCGTTGCGCACAATCCGGGGTTGCATGAGCTGGCGACGCGCTGGGCGCATCGTAACAACGAGCTGGAGACGAAAGTGCGGGCCAAGTTCCCGACATGCGCCGGGGCGGTGTTTGCGCGCAAGGACAAGGATGCGTCCTGGAAGCTTCAGGCCTATGTGACGCCGAAGACGATTTCGGATTGATCAGTCCGCGATTGGCGTCTGGGCCGACGGGACGATGATGAGATCGCCGACCCCCTCGAACGACCAGTTGTTCACGAGGCCGAGCAGGTAAACGCCATAGAGCGCCAGGAAGATCAGGCCGGTGAGGATGCCGACGCGCCGGTGAAGGAAGATCACCAGCGTGACGAGGATCGCGGCCGCCGCCATGGCCCAGTTGCTGAAGGCCGTGAATTCGGGGCTGAGCGCTTCGCGCGGGCCGAGGATGCCGACCACGCCGCCAACGCCGAGAATGTTGAAGATGCAGGCGCCGATGATGTTGCCCATGGCGACATCGCTCTGCTTGCGGAAGGAGGCAGCCATTGCGGCGCCAAGTTCCGGCAGTGATGAGCCGAATGCCAGCAGGGTGAGGCCGACGATGCGTTCGCTGGCGTTCAGTTCCTTGCCCAGCGTGATGCCGCCATCGACCAGGAAACGCGCGCCGAGCGGCAGGCCGACGAGGCCGATCAGGATCAGCATGGTCATGCGCCATGCCGGGGTGTTCATGATCGCAATTTCTTCTTTGGTGTCTTCAGTCCTGTCTTCGCGATCAATCATCCACGCCAGCACGGCGTAGATCGCGAGGACGACAAGGAAGATCATGCCGACGATCTGCGTCAGACCGAAGAACATGGTGACGCCGATCCACGCGGCCGTGCAGCACAGCATGAAGAATGCGGTGATCCGCATGCGGTGAGCGTCGGTTGCGATCGGAAAGATCAGCGCGGGAAGCGCCAGCACCAAGAAGATGTTGGCGATGTTCGAGCCGATGATGTTGCCGTGGGCGAGCCCGGAATAACCGGACGATGCCGCCTGCACGCCGATCAGGAATTCCGGCATCGACGTGCCGAAGCCGACGATGACAATACCCACCAGCAGGGGCGATACGTTCGACTTGTAGGCAGCGGCGAGAGCGCCGCGCACGAGGCAGTCGCCCGAATAGATCAGGACGGCGAAGCCGATGACGAGGAATATGATCGAGGCTGTCATTGGCCTTGCCTCCCCTTCCCCTCAGCCGCCCGGAGGGCCTGACTAGTCGATACGGCGATATTCGATCAGGTTCAGCAGGCTGAAAACAACAACAACAGCCAAGATTGCCCAGACAGCCGCCACGGTATTCTCCTTCAGACTTGTCTATTGTGCGTCTATGCCTGTCCTAGACCGTTTCCTGCAAGGCTCCTACCCCTTGAGAAAGCCGACAATTCGCGACCGTGTCTTCCAGAGCTACTGGCGTATGCGCCGGCCGGCGACGCTGGGCGTTCGCGGGGTGGTTGTGGACGAACAGGGGCGCGTGCTGCTGCTGCGGCATACCTACACGCCGGGCTGGCATTTTCCGGGCGGAGGCGTCGAAAAGGGCGAAACCTGCGCGTTGGCCCTATCCCGAGAGCTGGAAGAGGAAGCGGGAATCAGGGCGGAGCCCGGGACGTTCGAGCTGGTTTCGGTTCATGCCAACCACTCGTTTTTCCCGAACGACCATGTGCTGGTGTATCGAATAACCGCGTGGACGCAGGGCGAAGCGACGCAGCGGGGCGAGATCGCGGAAGTTCGGTTCTGTGACCCGCGCAACCCGCCGGATGAGGTTTCAAAGGGCACCAAGCGTCGACTGGACGAGATTTTCGCAGGCGCGACACGCAGCGAGCAGTGGTAGGCGCGGCCTCGTGCTGCATTTTGCGCGCTGATCGGCCATTGATTTGCAGTAATGTTTAGTCATCACTGCCGCCCGGACGTGGAGGACGTGAATGCGACTGGCTTCGATCTCCCAACTGGCTGCGAGCTTTGGCGCGGCGCTGGCGCTAGCCGGCTGCGGCGAGCCGACTGCGGCGACCGCGAATCCGCTGGTCGGAAATCTCGAAGGCGATGCGGCGTTGATCGCATCTGCGCAAACCATCAGCGACACGATCGGCGGATGCGTGAAGACTGAAGACGCCGCTGTCGAGTCGAAGGTCGTCGGGCTTCAGAGCGGCGCGATCGTGATGCTGGGATGCAGCCAGGGCGGCTATGCCACCACGCATCGCCTGTTCGCCGTGCGCGGCACGGACAAGCTTGAGCTTCTGTCGATACCTGACTTCGGCCCTGAAGGATGGTTCGGCACCACGCAGGCCAGCATGGCGGAGATCGACGCGGGCACTGAGATGCTCACCACGTTCCGCAAGGCGGCCGATGATGGGCGCTGCGGCTCGGAAGCTTCTTACCACTGGGACGGCAAGCGCTTTGCGCTGCAGGAGCTGCGCTGGCAGGATTGCACGGGGCCGGATCGCAAGGGACCGCCCTTCCCTGTGATGTGGCCGACGCAGGTTGGCACGGTGGTTGATCCGAATGGGGCGACGCCGGAGCCGTAGCGGTTTCGCTGATCGTCTGAACAAACAAAAAGGGCGGCTCGATTGAGCCGCCCTTCTGCATTCCGGGTCTGAGCCCTACTCCACCGCTTCCGGTTCGGGCTTTTCTTTTGTGGTCGCTTTCGGTTCGGCCACGAACTTGAACGACAGCTTCTCGGGGTCGTTCTTGTCGATGTCGATCTTCACGCCGCCGCCCTTCTGGAGCGAGCCGAACAGAAGCTCGTCGGCCATCGGTTTCTTGACGTGCTCCTGGATGAGCCTGCCGAGAGGACGCGCGCCGAACGCTTCGTCGTAGCCGCGCACGGCGAGCCATTTGCGGGCTTTCGGCGTGAGCGCGATGGTGACGTTGCGATCCGCCAGCTGGGTTTCCAGCTGCAGGATGAACTTGTCGACGACCATCTCGATGATCTCTTGCGACAGGCCCGCGAACGGGATGGTTGCGTCGAGACGGTTGCGGAATTCGGGCGTGAACAGGCGTTTGATCGCCTCCTCATTCTCGTCTTCGCGCTTGCCGCGGCCGAAGCCGATCGACTCTTTCGCAGCATCGGATGCGCCGGCGTTCGTGGTCATGATGAGGATCACGTTCCTGAAATCGACCTTCTTGCCGTTCGAGTCTGTCAGCGTGCCGTTGTCCATCACCTGCAGGAGGATGTTGAACAGGTCGGGGTGCGCTTTCTCGATCTCGTCGAGCAGGAGGACGCAATGCGGATGCTGGTCGACGCCGTCGGTCAGCAGGCCGCCCTGATCGAATCCGACATAGCCCGGAGGCGCGCCGATGAGACGCGAGACCGTGTGGCGCTCCATGTATTCCGACATGTCGAAGCGCAGCATCTCGACGCCAAGGATGGACGAGAGCTGTTTCGCCACTTCCGTCTTGCCGACGCCTGTGGGGCCGGAGAACAGGTAGCAGCCGATCGGCTTGTTCGGTTCACGCAGGCCAGCACGCGCCAACTTGATCGCGGTGGACAGCGCCTTGATGGCGTTGTCCTGACCGAAGACGACGCGCTGGAGATCTTTTTCCAGCGAGCGGAGCTGTTCAGAGTCGGATTTCGATACCTGCTTGGCTGGAATGCGCGCCATCTTGGAGATGACGACCTCGACCTCGCGGGCGCCGATCTGCTTGCGGCGTTTGCCTTCCGGCGCGAGCCACTGGGCAGCGCCGGCTTCGTCGATCACGTCGATCGCCTTATCCGGCAGCTTGCGGTCGGTGATGTACTTGGCCGAGAGATCAACCGCGGTGCGGATGGCTTCGTTGGTGTATTTCAGGCCGTGGAACTCCTCGAACAGGGGCTTGAGGCCCATCACGATCTTGATCGTGTCTTCGACGGACGGCTCGACCACGTCGATCTTCTGGAACCGTCGCGCCAGGGCGCGATCTTTTTCGAAGTGCTGGCGGTATTCCTTGTAGGTCGTCGATCCCATGCAGCGCAGCGAGCCGGACTGAAGCGCAGGCTTCAGCAGGTTCGATGCATCCATCGCGCCGCCGGATGTAGCGCCGGCGCCGATGACGGTGTGGATCTCGTCGATGAAGAGCACAGCCTTGGGCTGTTCTTCGAGTTCCTTCACGACGGCTTTCAGACGCTCTTCGAAGTCACCACGATAACGGGTACCCGCGAGCAGCGCGCCCATGTCGAGCGAGTAGATGACGGCGTCAGCGAGAATGCTGGGCGCTTCGCCATCCACGATCTTCTTGGCCATGCCTTCGGCGATGGCGGTCTTGCCGACGCCGGGATCGCCCACGAGCAGCGGGTTGTTCTTGCGGCGGCGGCAGAGAACCTGGATCGCGCGTTCGACTTCGGCGTGACGACCGATGAGCGGGTCGGTTTTGCCTTCGCGGGCTTTCTGGTTGAGGTCGACGCAATACGCGCCGAGCGCTTCGCCCACGGGCTTGGTTGCGTCTTCTTCTTTCTCACCAGCTCCTTCGACAGGCTTTGGCTTCGACATGCCCGGCTTCTTGGCGACGCCGTGCGAGATGTAGTTCACCGCGTCGTAGCGCGTCATGTCCTGCTCTTGCAGGAAGTACGCAGCGTGGCTGTCACGCTCGGCGAAGATCGAGACGAGCACGTTGGCGCCGGTCACTTCGTCTTTCGACGATGATTCAACATGGAGAACGGCGCGCTGGACGACGCGCTGGAAAGCGGCGGTGGGAAGCACCTGCCCGCCATCCTCGACGACGAACGAGGCGCAGTCATTGTCGAGATAGTTGGCGAGGTCGCGGCGCAGCTTCTCGATATCGAGCTTGCAGGCCGTCATCACCTCGGCTGCGTCCTCGTCCTCTGTCAGGGCGAGCAGCAGGTGTTCAAGGGTTGCGTATTCATGCTTTCGCTCCGCGGCCAAGGCGAGGGCGCGTTCGAGAGCACGTTCGAGGCTGGGTGTCAGGGAGGGCATTAAGGGTGTCTAGTCCTCACGTTCCTTGGTGCATTGGAGAGGATGTTGTTGTTGGCGGGCCAGGTCCATCACCTGAGCCACCTTTGTTTCAGCGACTTCGATTGGAAACACGCCGCAGACGCCCACTCCGTAATTGTGGACATGCAGCATGATCCGCGTCGCCTCTTCGCGCGACTTGTTGAAGAAGTGCTCGAGGACGAGGACCACGAATTCCATGGGCGTGTAGTCGTCGTTGAGCAGAAGCACCCGATACATCGACGGCTTCTTGGGCTTCGGCTTGCTCCGCGTCTGGACGCCGAGCTCCTTGGCCGTGCCGGGGGTGGGGGGGCGCTTCTCAGTCATTGGTCGGTCATTGTTCCGGGCCAGATCCTTTCGGAACAGCCTAGCGTGGGTTGGGGGTGAGTTAACAGCTATCCGCTCTGCATTAGATATTGATCCGCGGCCCGGATGAAAGGGCCACCCTCGCTAACAGTTGGGGGCAGCCTCACCGGATCGTCATTCCGCAGCGGGCGCCACGGTTTGTACAAATTCTGCGCACACAGTTAACCACGTGGGAATTCGCAGTTCCCGGCTGCGACAACCTTGCATGGTTCATGCACGATTAAGCGAAACGCCACTCAAATGGGGTGGCGGCAGACCCAAAGATGGGCAGCCGGGTGGAAAATCGTGCCGCTCTGCAGAACAGGGGTGACGTGACTTAAAGATTGGGTAAGGTCGCCGTTGGACCCTCAATCTCGTCTTTGTATGTGTTTCTGATAGAGGAATCCCTTGCGTATGAAGACGATCTCACCGATCGCCTGGATCCGTAAGGCGGCGCTGGTTCTGGCGCTCGCCCTTCTCGGTTCGACCCCTGCCTGGGCCGGCAAATACGCCTCAATCGTCATCGACCTGGACACCCATCAGGTGATGCACGCCCGCGAGGCCGATGAACAACGCCATCCTGCGTCCCTGACCAAGGTGATGACGCTTTATCTGGTGTTCGACGCCCTTGAGTCCGGAAAGCTGAAGCTGACCGACCGTATGCCCGTTTCAAAGGCCGCTTCGCGCGCCCAACCCTCCAAGCTGGGCCTGAAGGCCGGCTCGACCATCAAGGTTGAGGATGCGATTCGCGCCCTCGTCACCAAATCCGCCAATGACGTCGCCATCGTGTTTGCCGAAAAGCTGGGCAGCGGCTCCGAAACAAAGTTCGTCACCAAAATGAACGCCAAGGCCAAGGAACTCGGCATGGCGTCGACCACGTTCCGCAACGCGTCGGGCCTGCCTGACAAGCGCCAGATCACCACCGCCCGCGACATGGCAAAGCTGGCTGAGGCCGTCTATGCGGACCACAAGGACCGGTACAATTACTTCTCGCTGTCCTCGTTCACCTGGGGCAAGCGGAAATACGCCAACCACAACGAGCTTCTGCGTAAGGTCGAAGGCGTCGACGGCATCAAAACCGGCTTCACCAACGCGTCTGGCTACAACCTGATGGCTTCGGCCGAGCGTAACGGTCGCCGGGTTATCGCCGTCATGCTGGGCGGAACGACTGGCCGGTCGCGTGACCAGCACGTGGCGGACCTGCTGGAAGCGGCCTTCATGGAACTCAACGGCACGCTGATGGCCGATAGCGACCTGCGGGCGCGGATTGCGTTCGGCGAGCGCGGCAATTCATCGGCGGACGATCTGGCGCTGGCGCAGCTGCGCAAGCTGACGGATGGCGATGCGACGCTGGTTTCGGCGACGGATCCGGCGCTGGTGGCTGCTTTCGACGAATCGGAAAGCACCGAAGAAGGCGATGACGGCTTCGAGGAAGTGTCCGAGGGCGACAGCGAACAGACGTACGATCCGATCGGCGACCTGATCGAAGCCTCGCCGGCGACCACGCAGCTGGGCGCGACGCCGGTGAATGCAACGCAGGTGATCGTTCCGGCTTCGGAAGCAATCCTTCTGAACTCGGTAGCAGCGCCCGTCGCTCAGTCTTTTGAGCAGCCTGCCCTGCCCGCTACGGCGCAATAGTCAGCGGTTTTCCGACTATCTCGCTTGCTTCCGGCGCTTATTCACCTGATGCGCTTCCAGCGCTTATTCACTTGATGCGCTTCCAGCGCAGGGGCTTGCCGCCATCGCGGCTGACTTCGCCGCGCGCTTCAGCGTCGAGCTGCACGGTCTTGGTCCACCAGCCTTGCGTCGTGCCCCATGTGGCCGCCGGCAGCGCCGCTTTCATCAATGCCATCATCTCGGCCTGGGTGACGCCCGGGCCTGACTTCGGCATGACTTTCAGAAACGCCTTCCGGGCTGCCTCGTACTTGTCGGCGTCGCGAGGATAGGTCTTGCCCGGCGCGTTGACGTTCAACGTCTGAACGATGCGCTTTGCGGGCTTTTTGGCGGGTTTTGCAGGTGTTTTTGCCTTGGCCATGCGCCGAGGCTAGCGCAGGCCGAGACCAGCTAGAAGCTGATTTCCTTGCCTTCGAGGCCGGGCAGCTTGAGCACGATCATGAGATCGCGGATTTCCTGACGGGCGGCGACGTGGCTCATGGTGAAGGCGACGCCTGTGCCCGCATCCGTTAGATCGAGCAGCGACAGGCCCATCGGGAACAGTTCGCGGTAGATCACCCTTTCGGACAGGCCGGGCGAGATGCGGAAGCCGACGCGGCGGGACAGATTGTCCAGTGCTTCGCCGACGCGCTGCTTGTTGCGGGCGTCCAGCGGCGACATGCGGTTGCGCATGACGATCCAGTCGATCGGCTTGCGCGTCTGCTGGGCTTTCTGCTTGCGGCATTCCCAGACGAGTTCGGCGTAGAAGCTGGGGCGCGCGACTTCGAGCGTCTGCGGGTCAACGTCGCCCAGCAGATCGAAGTCCACGAACGAGTCGTTCAGCGGCGTGATGAGCGTGTCGGCTGACGAGTGGGCCAGACGCGACAGGAAGGTGTCGCCGCCGGGGGCGTCGATGATGATGAAATTGCACTTTTCCGACAGGCGCCGGAGGCTTTCGTCGAAATGACGGGCTTCTTCGGCTTCGGCTGCGTCGAGGTCGCGGGCCTGGCTGGCGTCGATGCGGGCGACTTCCGGCATGGGCAGCGGAGCGCCCGTGTTACGGATCCAGCGCGAGCGGTTCTCGATATAGCGGGCCAGCGAGCGCTGGCGGACGTCGAGGTCCATGACGCCGACGGTCATGCCCATGCGCAGCAGGGCGACGCACAGGTGCATGGCGACGGTGGATTTGCCTGCCCCGCCCTTTTCATTGCCGACAACGATGGTGTGCGCCAGCCGGGTCTGGCCGGCGGCGTCACGATCTGACGTGGCGTTGGGGGCTGTCATGACGGTCAGGACCATTGGATCAGTACGCCCTTATGGGGGCGACGACACGGCAAGGACCAGCCACTGATGAAAGTTCCACACAGAGAGCCGTGACATCCGCTTCGCTGGCCATGGGGCCAGCCGACAGGCGGGTTTCGGTTCCGATGGCGGCGTAGGCGGGATTGAGGCCCTGCAGCTGATTGGAGGCGGCGAGCTGCTTCCAGCGGGTTTCGGCAGCCGTGCGGTTGGCGAAGGAGCCGAGTTCCGCCTCGTAGAACAGCGAATTGGCCCCGTTCAGAGCCGGCGCGGGCGAATAGAGGTTGGCCAGGCGTGCATTGGCCTCGGCGGCCGGATCGGAGACTTCGCCCGTGATTTCGGACTTCGCCACCGGGATGAACATGCCCTCTGACTCGGGCAGCGGGCCCATGACGTCGAGCGCCTTGCGCAGGTGGACCAGCTGGGAATCCAGCGCGGCGACCTGGGCCTCGAGAGCGGCAATCCGGTCTGTTTCGCTGATGAATTCGGCGCGTGCGGCCATTTGACCTGCTTCAGGCGGCTCGCCGATCAGGGGCTCGGGACGGCCAGCGACGCCTTCAGCGGGCGCAATACGCGCGCACGCGGCGATCGCCAGCGCGGCAACGCTGAACCCGGCAAACCTGAGATAACTGACGAACCACGAACGCATTCCGCGAGGATCGGCAAAGCCGGTTAAGGACCCCTAAAACCCGGCGTCGCCGATCCGATTGATCCACCTTCGGAACGGGCTTAGAAGCGCGCGCCAGAATACCCCGCTTGCCGCGGACTTCTGCTCAGACCGGTTAAGGGGTGAAGCGTGCCGAAGCGTTCCGGTCTTGTTGTTGCCCGCACGCGTGCGGAGGCCCGGGAATGGCATCGCGCGCAGCGTGCGCTCGGCAAACGCATCGCCTTCGCGCCGACCATGGGCGCGCTGCATGACGGCCATCTGAGCCTGATCAAGCTTGGACTCGAAAAGGCCGATGTGGCGGCCTCCTCGATATTTGTGAACCCGACCCAGTTTGCCGCGCACGAGGATCTCGGGACCTATCCGCGCGCGGAGGAGAGCGATCTCGAAAAGCTGGCGGCGGCGGGATGTTCGTTCTGTTACTGCCCTTCCCCGACCGAGATGTATCCGCCAGGGGATTCCACGCGGGTTACAGTGAAAGACCTTTCGCACATTCTCGAGGGCGAGGTGCGGCCGCACTTCTTCGAGGGCGTGGCCAGCGTGGTGAGCCGGCTGTTCCTTCATGTAAGCCCGGACGTGGCCGTCTTTGGCGAGAAGGATTACCAGCAGCTTCTGGTCATCAAGCGCATGACGCAGGATCTTGGCTTCGGCATCGAAGTGATTGGCGCGCCGACCCGGCGCGAAGCGGATGGTCTCGCGATGTCGTCCCGCAATGCATACCTCAATGCGGATGAGCGCGCGCAGGCCGCCGCTCTTTCGGGGGTGATGTTTGCGACGGCGGCGAAGCTTGAAGCGGGCGATCCGATCCGTGCATCGACCGATGCAGCGAAGGCTGAATTGCTCGCGGCGGGATTTGCTTCGGTCGATTACGTCGAGGCGCGCCGCGCCGATACGCTTGCGCCGTTCGGCGCGGAGACCTGCCCTGCAGGTGCGAGCGGGCGTCTGCTGTTTGCGGCGCGGATGGGCAAGACGCGGCTGATCGACAATATGGGCTTTGTACGCCGGTAGGCTTGCCTCCCCATACGAAGCAGGGGGATGAGAAAACTGATCGGCGTAGCTACCAGGCCAAGGCTTCTTTCAGCGCCTGTTCGAGATCGGCTGACAATGCGGGGCCTTTGCCGTCGACGTCGGGCGGGGCGTCGCCGGGTTCGAGATAGCGCCAGCCCTGGAAGGGGCGCTTCTTGCGGGACTTGGTGCGCACGAGCACGGGGTCGAGGTGGATGCGGCACATGGCCTTGCCATCCTTGTCCTTCACTTCCTCGAAGCCGATGAGCTTCTGGCGGACGATGATGTGGTTCTTGATGACCCAGTAGATCGAGCCGCCGGCGAGCATTTCCTCGGCGCGTTTGGGCGTCATGCGGGTGTCGTGGAAGGGGTTGGGCGACTTGCCCTTTTTCTCGCGCTCCTTCGTGCGCTTGACCTGCCATTCCGACAGGTCGTCGACAGTGTCGACGCCCACGCAAAGCTTGATCATGTGAAGGGCCATGGCGCGAAGGTAATGGCAGCGGCGGACGCTGCAACCCTTCAGCGGAGATTGGCTGTGAGTGCGGTTGTGTAGGGCGAGGGCTTCGATTCGATATCCTGCCCGCTGTCACCGGCGAATCCGAAGGCAATATCCGTGAGTTCGACGTGGATGCTGCGGGTTTCGCTCATCCCCCACTGCCCGCCGCGGGCGGTGAGATCGTAGGAGGTGACGTAGCTGACATCCCAGCGGGAGGAATACCCGAACTGGTAGGTCTGGTTGTACTGGTCGACCGTCGTGCCGTTATCGAGTTTTACCGGGCGTTCGATGTCGTAGGCGATGGTTTGCAGGTAGCCGTTGCGGGGATCGAGCTGGAGGCGGCCGATCATGCGGGTGGAGAATTCCGCGTCGATCGGGCCATCGTTGATCGAAACCTTGTGGCGGAAGCTGACGGCCATGGAATCGGCGGCGCCGGCAATGCGGGCGTCGCCCAGGCTGACGCGCAGATCGTCGGCGAAGAGGCGGGTGTCGGCCTGGCCTTCGTCTTTCCAGCCTTGCACAACAGCGTCGAGTTCATCGTTGGCGCCGTGCGACAGGGTGATAACGAAGCGCTTGGCGGGTTCGGCGTAGGGGTCGAATTCGATGCGGCGGACGGCGTTTCCAGCGGTGAGCGTGGCGTGAAACGCGGCGCGCAGGGCCGCTGGCGGCTCAGCAGCATCGAGCGCGCGCTCAAGCGCCTGTTCGGGGGCGAGACCCGCCCACGTAACGGCGAAAAGAAGAAATGCGGGCATGGCTCGCGATCCGTCCCGGTTCCGGGGAGCTCAGTGTCCTATCCAGCCTGCACGGTCGTAGGGGAATGTGGCTGGATTGGGCCGTGGAAGATGAATTCGGTTGGGCGACTGCTGACGGGCAGTTTGCGCCGGGCTTGATGAACAATTCCCGAATCGATGTGTTGCCCGCAGAGCGGACCCGGGACTCGCCCCCTCCGGCCATTCGGGCCACCGACCCGCTGCGCAGGGGAGGACGTAAACTCTATTCCGGGATCGGTTCGAGTTTGACGAGGACGAGGCCTTCGGCGGTTTGTGTGCCGGCGACGGCGGAGACTTCGAGAACCTTGCCGTCGCGCGGGGCCGTGAGCGTGTGTTCCATTTTCATGGCTTCCATCACGACCAGCGGATCGCCCTTCTTCACGTCCTGACCGGCTTTCGCTTTCACGTCGAGAACCTTGCCGGGCATGGGCGAGCGCACATCATCACCGGCGGCGAGGCCTTCGAGAGCGTTGCCGAATTCGGGACTGCGCAGGGCGACAGCGCGGCCGCGGGTGAAGAGGACCGGGCCGTCGCTGAGATCGCGGACAACGCCGAAGACTTCAGCACCATCGACGGCGCCGGAGACGACGACGCCTGCGGCGACGGGGACAGTCTCGATGTCGATCTCGAAGCTGTCGCCGAAGATGTGTGCGCGCTCGACGCCGTTGGCGACGGCGAGTTTCACAGAGCGCGTCTCGCCCCCCATGTCGAAGAGGTAGGTGGAGCGCGGCGAGGTGTTGAGGCGGAAACCATCGGCCGTGTCCCACGGGTCTGCGGCGGCGATGGGCGTGAGGCCGCGCAGGCCGACGGCCCCGAGGATGAGCGTGTCGGCGAGTTCGGCATCGTCCGGCTGGGCGAGTTCGTTGATGTCGGCTTCGACGAGGTTGGTGGTGGCGACGCCTTCGCGGAATTCGGGATGGTCGCACAGGTTGGCGAGCATGGCGGCATTGGTGGTGACTGGCCAGACTTCGGCTTCGCGCAGGGCCTGGCCGAGCGCATCGAGCGCGCCATCGCGCGTGGGGGCGTGGGCGATGGCCTTGGCGATCATGCTGTCATAGGTGGCCGGGACGACATCGCCCTCCTCCACCGCGCTGTCGAGGCGGAGGGTGACGCCACCGCCGGGCGGATCGTCGTGGAAGGCGGAGAGATCGAAGACTTCGAGGAAGCCGGACGATGGCAGGAAGCCGCGCGCGGGATCTTCGGCGCAGAGGCGGGCTTCGGCGGCGTGGCCGTTGAGCTTGATGTCCGACTGGGCCGGAAGCTTGCCGCCGGAGGCGACTTTCAGCTGCAGCTCGACAAGATCGAGGCCGGTGATCAGTTCGGTGACGGGGTGTTCGACCTGGAGGCGGGTGTTCATTTCCATGAACCAGAAGCCGTCTGGGCGCAGGGCACCGGATCCGTCGACGATGAACTCGATCGTGCCTGCGTTGCGATAGCCGACGGCCTTCGCGGCCATGAGGGCGGCGTCTGTCATTGCCTTGCGGACGGCGGCGGTCATGCCCGGAGCCGGGGCTTCCTCGATGACTTTCTGGCGGCGGCGTTGCAGCGAGCAGTCGCGTTCGAACAGGTGGATATAGTTGTCGTGATTGTCGCCGAAGACCTGCACTTCGATGTGGCGGGGGCTTTCGATGAACTTTTCGACGAGTACGCGATCATCACCGAAGCTGGCCTTGGCTTCGCGCTGTGCGCTGGTGAGAGCGGCGTCGAATTCTGACTCGGCATCGACGCGGCGCATGCCACGGCCGCCGCCGCCGGCAACGGCCTTGATGAGGACCGGGTAGCCGATCTTCTTCGCGGCGGCTTTCAGGGTTTTCGCGCTCTGGTCTTCACCGTGATAGCCGGGCGTGACGGGGACGCCGTGCTTTTCCATCAGCGCCTTGGCGGCGTCTTTCAGGCCCATCGCGCGGATGGCGGAGGGCGGCGGACCGATCCAGGTGAGGCCGGCCTTGCCGACGGCTTCAGCGAAGCCAGCATTCTCGGACAGGAAGCCATAGCCGGGATGGATGCACTCGGCGCCGGTATCGAGGGCGGCTTCAATGATGCGGTCGCCCTTGAGATAGCTTTCAGCCGCGGCGGCAGCGCCGATCCACACAGCCTCGTCGGCTTCGCGCACGAAGGCGGCTTCCGTATCGGCGTCGGAATAGACCGCGACTGTCCGCATTCCGAGCTTTCGGGCGGTTCGCATGATGCGTCGGGAAATTTCGCCGCGGTTGGCGATCAGGATCGATGAAAACATGACGGGAAGTTAGGACGCGCCGCGAAACGAAGGAAGCGTTTTCGTGAGCGCTGGCGCCGGGATTATCGGTGGGTTAGTGAAAATCAGCGAACTCTGGGCCTTGGGGGGCGATGGAGACGCGTCAATGAAATTCGGAAAGCTGATCGGGCTGAGTGTAATGGCTGCGCCTGTGGCGGCGGCAGGGTTTGCTCACGCGCAGACGCCCGGCGAATCCACGCCAGCCGTTGCTTCTGAAGGCGGCAGCTATGTCTCGGTCGCGATCGGACGGATCAGCGATACGGACTATTCGTACAGGGTCGAGGAGCTTTTCCCGGTCGAGGCGGATGTGGGCGAAGGTTACATCATCGACGCGGCTTACGGCATGTATTTCGGTGACGACTGGCGCGGTGAGGTCGGCTTCAGCTGGCAGGACCGGGATAACGCCAACTCATCCTGGCAATTCGGCACGCGCACGGGACCGGGCATGTCGGCTTATACGCTGGATGCGATCGGATATCGCGACTTCCGGTTCAACAGCCGTGCGAATTTCTATCTTGGCGCGGGCGTCGGCGTTGGCGCCGTGACGATTGATGATGGCGTGATCCGGGATTCAACGGGCACGGGGCTTCACCTGCAGGCGATCGCGGGAGTTGAAGCTCGGCTGACATCTCGCCTGCTGGTGTTCACGGAAGCGCGCCTGCGGTCGCTGCGGCCGTCAGTCGAAGCGGGACAGGCGGGCGCCAGTGGCCGCACGGACGGGTTCGACATCACGTCGACCAGCGTATCGGCGGGCGTCAAAGTGCGGATGTAGATCCGCCCCCTACCCAGCCAGGCCGAGCACGATGATGGCGAGCAGGAACAGGGACAGGGCGATCGCGCAGAAGATCAGCAGGAAGAACGTGCGCCAGAAAGCTGAGAACCAGCCGAGGCCGTAGGCGCCCTTTAGCTGGAAATACATATGGATGGGGATTGCGAAGGCTAGCGCGGAGAAGAAGGGGCCTGCCAGCGGCTCCGCCCACAGCGTCACCAATGCGCCGAGGACGAACAGCAGCGACATGAAGGACAGCGAATAGAGAACGAAGACCGCGTGGTCGAAGAGCGTGACACCGCGTTTCCAGAAGAACAGCAGCCACATGAAGGGCAGCGAGATCGGCACCAGCAGGAATGAGAATTTGTAAGCGGTGTTCTGGATCTTGTAGATCGCAAGTTCCGGGTTCTTGAGTTTTTCGAGGATCTTCTTGTCGACTGTCTTGAAGCCCGTGTTGACCGTTATGTTTCCATTGTGCGCAGCTTGCGAGATTTCCTCGTAGAACAGATCCATGCCCGTGACCTTGACGGGTTCTGCTCCGGCTCCGGGCGCTGCTTTCGGCGCTTCCGCCGTCACACGCTCGACGATGGCCAGCGTGCGCTGCAGTGTGCGGATATCGCGAGCTTTGTCTTCAGCGGTTTCTTCGGCCGTCTCAAACGCTGCCAGCGCAGTTTCGCGTGCGGGATCATCTTCAGCGACGGTGGACGGTATGGCATCGAGCGCGGCGCGCGTGCGGACCATCTCCGCGTTTGCGGCTGCGGCTTCGGTTTCGAGGGTTGCGATGTTGGCGCGCATTTCGGCGGCTGAGGCGGTGGCCTTGCCTGCGTCGCCATTCGTCATCGCGCCGCCGGTGAAGGCGAATACGAAGAACATGGTGAAGACAGTGAGCAGGAACAGCGCCAGCGGCGAGATGTAGCGCGCGCGCTTTCCGTGGATGTATTCGTTGGTCAGCGTACCGGGTCGGAAGGCCAGCAGGGGCAGTGTGCGCCAGGCGCGAGTGTCGAAATGCAGGAGGCCGTGGAGAAATTCCTCGACCATGTGGCCAAGCGTGCGGTGGACGTGGGCGGGTTGTCCGCACACAGCGCAATAGTTTCCGTTTAGATCGGCGTCGCAATTGGCGCAGGCGCCGTGGCCGCCATCGCCATGACCCTTTGAGCCGTCGATCGCGCCGGCGGCGAGGCCTGCCGTCAATGCGGCGCCGGCGGCTTCGATTTCACTACTCATACGCCCTGACCCTCTTTCCGCCCGAGTCTATGGTGGAGGGCGGCTACCAGCACGAAGCTGATTATCATCAACAGATACCACGAGCCCAGCTTGTCCAGCGAGACGGGATGCCAGCCCTTGCCCTGGCTTGGATAGACCCAGGCGCGGGCGAACGTGCCCAGGTTTTCGGCAAACCAGATGAACAAGGCAACCAGCAACAATCCCAGCGCGAGCGGCATGAAACGCTCATGCCTGTCTGGCCGGAAATACACGAAGCACGGGGCGTAGATGACGAGACTGAAGGCGAACAGGCCGAGTCGCATGTCGGGAATGTAATGGTGGGTGAAGAAGTTGGCGTAAACGCCGATTGCCAGCAGGGCCTGAAGCCAGAGCGGCGGGAAGCGTTCGAAGCGAAATTCGAAGATACGCCACACGCGCGCGAGGTAGCTGCCGACCGCTGCGTACATGAAGCCGGAGAACAGGGGCACGCCTGCGATGCGGAGGATCGACTCTTCCGGGTAGATCCAAGAGCCGGCGCCTGTCTTGAAGATTTCCATGATGGTGCCGACGACATGGAAGGCGAAGATGACGCGCGCCTCTTCCCATGTCTCGAGCTTGGTTGCGAGCATGGCGGCCTGGATGGCCAGCGCGGCAAGCGTGAGGAAGTCGTAGCGCGATAGCGGCGCGTTGGTGGGATAAACGAGGAACGTGCCGACCAGCAGCGCGAGCATGAGGCTGCCGAAGAGGCAGGCCCATGCCTGTTTCACGCCGAATGAGACGAACTCGAAAGTGAAGCTGGTGACGGGACCTTTGACGAAGGCCTCACGCCACGCCTCGCGGCGGGCGTGTAGCCAGCGTTCAAGCTTGAGGCGGCGCGACATCGTCCCCCCTCGACGATCCTTACCGCGCCCAGCTGGGTTTGCGCTTCTCAAGGAACGCCGCGAGCCCTTCCTTGCCGAGCGTGCTGACACGGCGGTGGGCGAGGCGTTTGGCCGTGAGGTGACCGAGGCTGGAGTCGATGATCTCGCCGGTGACGCGCGAGACAAGTTCCTTCGTATCGGCGACGGCTTCTGGCGAGGCTGCGTAGGCGAGATCGGCGTAGTGCTCGACCAGCTTCTCCATTGCCATCTCGTCTTCGACTTCGTGATGGATCAGGCCGATCTTGGCCGCGAAATCCGACTCGAAGCGCTCAGCCGTGACGAACAGCAGGCGGGCCCAGCGTGGGCCGATGGCGTTGATCACGTAGGGCGAGATGGTGGCGGGGATGATGCCGAGCTTCACTTCGGAGAAGGAGAAGATCGTGCCCTTGCGGGCGATGGCGATATCAGCAGCAGCGGCGATGCCACAGGCGCCAGCCATGGCGGCGCCGTGCAGCAGCGCGATGGTGATCTGCGGCAGCTCGAACAATTGCCGCAGCATGTGCGCCATGGCGTAGGCGTCTTCCTCATTTTCGCGCTCGGAATAGTGCGAGGCGGCTTTCATCCATTCGAGATCGGCGCCGGCGGAGAAGACAGGGCCTGCGCCGCGGATGAGCAACAGGCGGCATTCCGGGTTCTTCGACAGCGTTTCGAAGGCGTCGGAGAGTTCCTCGATAGTGGGAGCGTTGAAGGCGTTGCGCTTGGCGGGCCGGTTCAGCGTGAGAACCGCAGTGCCTTCCGGCGATACATCCAGAGTGATGTTTTCATAGGCCATGGGGTTCTCCGGTTATTTTTCTGGCGTGTTCTGGAGTGATCTAGACCCGCAGACTGGTTTCGTCACCTACCGCGGCGAAGGCGCGATGACTTTGACTTCGCTTACATTGCGCTGGGCGTCGAGCTGGACTTCGATGGCGGCGCGGCGTCCGCCGGACATCATGTGGCGGGTGATGCGCTCGAAATGGGCGATGAAGCGGGAGATGCGCTGCCGATCCGCGTCGGTTAGCGGGCGTGCGAGGAGGCTCTCCTCCTGTTCGCAGCGCCAGCCCTGAACAACATCGAAGGACGGAGCGCGGAGATAGAGGATGGCGTCGAGGCGGGCGAAGGCGTGCTGGTAGGCGCCGCCGAGGTTTTCGTTGATCTCGCGGCGCCAGATGGAGGCGGCGTCTTCCTTCGCTTCGAGATCGTTGACCGGGATGGCGAGTTGTTCGGGCGCCTGGGCCGTGGCACCGAGGCACCAGCCATCGAGCAGGATGAGGGAGGGCTTGCCACGGAAGACGGGCTTGCGCGTGGCATGGACGGGGTTGTCTGTCACCTTGTCGAAGGCGGGGAGGAAGGTCTGCGCGCCCTCACCCGCTTCCAGCAGCTCGTCGATGGTTTCGTTTAGCTGGAGAAGGTTGTGCGTGCCGGGCGGGCCGCGCGTTTCGAACAGCGGGTGGACGCTTTGCGCAAGAAGGCGGCGATAGCCTGCGGGCAGATAGACGTCGTCGATCGAGAGGTGCGCCGCCGTGCGGTGGGCGGCGGCGTAGGCGGCGACGAGCGTGGTCTTGCCGGAGCCCTGCGGGCCAGCAACGCCGACGATAGGAATGCGATCGCCTGCCCGCTCCCGCGCGATGGCGACGGCCTGGTCGAGAGCGTTGAGGGCGTCAGCGTTCATGGACCTCCGGGCCTACATCCTGAAAACGCCGAAACCGGTTTCGCGGTCCGCGGATCGGCCATGCGGAGCATTGAGGGACGCCGACAGTGCAAGCCCGAGGATGCGGCGGGTGTCGCCGGGAGCGATTACGCCGTCGTCCCATAGGCGGGCGGTGGAGAAGTAGGGCGAGCCTTCGCGTTCGTAGAGGTCGCGGATCGGTTGCTTGAACTTCGCTTCGGCTTCAGCGGCCCAGGTTTCGCCTTTCGCTTCCATCGCATCGCGCTTCACGGTGGCGAGCACGCTGGCGGCCTGTTCGCCGCCCATAACGGAAATGCGGGCGTTGGGCCACATGAAGAGGAAGCGGGGCGAATAGGCGCGGCCGCACATGCCGTAATTGCCTGCGCCATAGCTACCGCCGATGACGATGGTGAATTTCGGCACGCGGGCGGTGGCGACGGCCGTGACCATCTTCGCGCCGTCCTTCGCGATGCCGCCGGTTTCGTATTTCGAGCCGACCATGAAGCCGGTGATGTTCTGCAGGAAGACCAGCGGGATGCCGCGCTGGTCGCAGAGCTGGATGAAGTGCGCGGCTTTCTGGGCGCTTTCGGAGAACAGGATGCCGTTGTTGGCGACGATGCCGATGGGCATACCGTGCAGGTGCGCGAAGCCGGTGACGAGGGTTTCGCCGTAGAGTTTCTTGAACTCGTCGAATTCGGAATTGTCGACGAGGCGGGCGATGACTTCGCGGACGTCGTAGGGCTCGCGCGCATCGAGGGGGACGACGCCGTCGAGTTCGGCGGGATCGAAGGCCGGGTCGCGCGGCGCGATGGTGTCGAGGTGGACGCGCTTGGGCCGGTTGAAGTTGCGGACGATGTCGCGAACCATCTGGAGCGCGTGGGAGTCGTTGGCCGCGTAGTGATCCGCCACGCCCGAGCGGCGGGCGTGGACATCGGCGCCGCCGAGGTCTTCGGCGGAGATGATTTCGCCGGTGGCGGCTTTCACCAGCGGCGGGCCGCCGAGGAAGATGGTGCCTTGCTTGCGGACGATGACGGTTTCGTCGGACATGGCGGGGACGTAGGCGCCGCCAGCCGTGCAGGAGCCCATGACGGCAGCGACCTGCGGGATGCCGCGGGCGCTCATGTTGGCCTGGTTGTAGAAGATGCGGCCGAAGTGTTCGCGATCGGGGAAGACTTCGGACTGGTGCGGCAGGTTCGCGCCGCCGCTATCGACCAGATAGACGCATGGCAGGTTGTTCTCGAGCGCGACTTCCTGTGCGCGCAGGTGCTTTTTCACGGTGATCGGGAAATAGGCTCCGCCCTTCACCGTGGCGTCGTTGCAGACGATGACGCATTCGCGGCCGGACACCCGGCCAATGCCGGTGATGACGCCGGCGGCGGGGGCCTCGCCGTCATACATGCCTTCGGCGGCAAGGGGGGACAGCTCAAGGAAGGGCGAGGACGGATCGACCAGTTGCTCCACCCGCTCGCGCGGAAGCAGCTTGCCGCGCGCCGAATGCCGCGTGCGCGAACTTTCCGGGCCGCCGAGGGCAGCTTTCGCCGTCTTCTCCTGCAGTTCGCTCACCAGCCGCTGCATTGCAGCAGCATTGCCTTGAAAGCGCTCCGAGGACGCACTTACCTGAGAATGTAGTCGCGCCATTGCGCCTCGCCGTTTCTGCCGATGCTCTGTCTGTCGATTCAGGGCATTAATGTCGGCAAGGGGGTGGGTGGCAAGACAAAGGCCGGTCTTCGGGCGAGATGACCCCAACCTTTCTTTCAAGGTTGCTCGTTATCGTCAGGACTGGAGCGGGTAACTTTTTTCGGGTCGGGTTACGCCCATGGGCTTGAAGACCAAGGACAAGGCGGCCGATGCGCAGCCTGTGTTACCGACGCTGAAGTCGGTGCCGTTCCTGCGGGATGCGCCCCCGCGCGCGCTGAAAGCGGCCGAGGACCACACCCGCTATTTCGGCCTTCCGGGCGGCTGGCAGCTGTTTGCGCCGGGCGAGCCTTCTGACCAGATCTATTTCGTGGTGTCGGGATCGCTGGGCGCTTTCCGCGTCGGCGCCAATGGCAAGATGGAGCTGCTGGGCCACATCCGGGCGGGCGAGCCGGTGGGCGAGATGTCGATGATCGCCGGCGAGCCGCACGAGAATGCGGTGTTCGCGCTGCGTGACACGGAGCTGCTGTCGATGTCGCGGCAGGGGTTCATGAACCTCGTGAAGTCCGATCCGCAGATCCTGGAGCGGCTGACGCGGGTTATCATGATCCGCATGCGGCAGGCGCGAAAGAAGACGGGCCGGTCTGCCGAGCCGCGCGTGTTCGGCATGGTGGCGGCCTCGCCGACGATCGACCTGAAGCAGCGGGCGCGGACCCTGTCGAACGAGCTGCAGGGCATGGGGATGCGCGTCGCCATTGTGGGCGAGGAAGCCGTCGGCATGCCTGCCACGTATTTCGACGAGCTGGAGATGCGCAACGATATCGTGTTGCTGCTGTCCACGCTGGGCGACACGCCGTGGTTCAAGATGACCCAGCGCCATTCGGACCGCATCTGGCTGTTCGCGCGCGCAGATGCGCGGCCTTCGAAGCCGCTGCTGCCGGATGACCCTTCGCCTGCCCGTCAGTTCAGGCTGGTTGACCTTGTGCTGCTGCATCATGGCGGCGAGCGGCAGGTGACGTCGACTTCCGAATGGATGGAAGCGTCCGAAGCCACGCGCGTGTTTCACTGGAACCAGATGGACCAGAACGATGCGCGACGGCTTGCGCGCACCATGTCCGGCAAGTCGGTGGGGCTCGTCATGTCGGGCGGCGGCGCGCGGGCGTATGCGCATATCGGCGTGATCAAGGCGTTGCGCGAGGCCAATTGCCCGATCGACTTCGTTGGCGGGGCGTCGATGGGCGCGATCGTCGGCGCGGCGCTGGCGTGCGGCTGGGACGATGAAGAGATTCACCGCCGCATCTACAAGGCGTTCGTGGAGACAAATCCGCTTTCGGACTATCGCCTGCCCGTGGTTGGCCTCGTGAAAGGCCACAAGGTGGATGCGCGCCTGAAGGAGCATTTCGGAGACCGGCTGATCGAGGATCTGCCAACGCCCTTCTTCGCGGTGTCGACCAACCTGACGCAGGGCACATTCAAGGTGCATACGCAGGGCCTGATGCGGGATGCGCTGCGCGCGACCATCTCGCTGCCTGGCATATTGCCGCCGGTTGTGTCGCAGAGGCAGGTGCTGGTGGATGGCGCGGTGCTGAACAACTTCCCCGTGGATGTGATGCGCGAAGCGCATCGTGGGAGGATCATTGGCGTTGATGTCGCGGCCGCGCCGGAAGGGCTTTCCGCAGACGATTTCGTGAACCCGCCCGGTTTCTTTGGATGGACGATGAAGCACGGCTTCAAGTCCGCGCCGCCGATCGCCAACCTGCTGATGCGAGCGGCGACCGTCAGCATCAACCCGAACCAGCACCGGAGCCTGACCGACATCCTGATCGTGCCCGAACTTAAAGGCATCGAGCTGCGCGACTGGAAGGAATATGAGCCCGCCGTCGAAGAGGGTTATCTGTCGATGAAGGAAGCGCTGGCCGACCTGAAAGGCCCGCTGGCGGGGATCATTCGCGGCAATGCGGCGGCGACGGCGGACTAGGCGCTATTCGTTCGCGATGATGGATCAGTCAGGCTGAAGCGCGGCAGGCTCGGGGCGCTTGAATTCCTTCCAGCCGCCGCCGCGTTCCTGCTGGAAATAGCGTGCGCCGCCGCCGGCGTCTGTCACGGCCTTATATTGCTGGCGAGCCTTGGCGCGAGCGGTTTCGTCGCCGCCATCGAACACGACCATCACGCGCTCGAACGTCTCCATGCCAACGTCTGACCCGTCGAGCAGCAGCGCGACCTTGGCGCCATTGGTGGCGGTGGCTTCGGTGGACAGCAGGATGGGGTGCTTGGCGGCATCGGTACGCGCCCGACCGTGCGGCAGGAAGGAGTCCTCGCGGAACGTCCACAGCGACTTGTTCAGGCGTTCGAGCGTGTCGTCATGAGCGACCACGACGACGCGCCATTTGCGATCGAGGCACTTCTCGATCAGCGGGGCGATGGCCGCGTCGAGCGAGGTGTGCTCGATGTGGTAGAACCACCACTCCGCGGCCGCCATTCCTCTAGTCCTCGTAGTTGTCGGCGATCATCCGATCGAGGATGCGCACGCCCCAGCCGGTGGCCCAGGTGGGCTCCAGCGGGTTGTCGTTGCCCGGCTTCCACGCGGTTCCGGCGATGTCCAGGTGGGCCCAGGCGCGGCCATCGTCGACGAAGCGCTGGAGGAATTGCGCGGCCGTGATCGAGCCCGCATTGCCGGCATTGCCGATGTTGCGCATGTCGGCGACTTCGCTGTCGATCTGCTTGTCGTATCCTGCGCCGAGCGGCAGGCGCCAGACGGGCTCGCCTTCGGCTTTGCCTGCGGCGGTGAGCTTGGCGACCAGATCGTCGCTGTTCGAGAAGACGCCGGCATACTCGTTGCCGAGCGAGACGATGATCGCGCCGGTGAGCGTGGCGAGATCGACCATGGCCTTCGGATTGAATTTCTTCTGGGCGTACCAGAGCACGTCGCAGAGGACGAGGCGGCCTTCCGCGTCGGTGTTCTGGATTTCGATCGTCTTGCCGGCGGCGGCGCGGACGATGTCGCCGGGACGCTGGGCGTTGCCGTCAGGCATGTTCTCGACGAGGCCGACGAGGCCGACGACGTTGGCTTTGGCCTTGCGTTTGGCGATGGCCATCATGGCGCCGACGACAGCGGCAGAACCACCCATGTCGCCCTTCATGTCCTGCATGCCGGGGCCCGGCTTCAGCGAGATGCCACCCGTGTCGAACGTGACGCCCTTTCCAACGAGCGCGACCGGCGCCGCTTTCTTGTCCTTGCCGCCCATCCACTTCATGACGACAAGGCGCGATCCGCGCACAGAGCCCTGGCCGACACCGACCAGAGAGCCCATGCCGAGCTTGGTCATGGCGGCGACATCGAGCACTTCGATTTCGAGGCCGAGTTCGGAGAGTTCCTCGATGCGGTCAGCATAGCTTTCCGGGTGGAGGACGTTCGGCGGCTCGGAGACGAGGTTGCGGGCGAACTCGATACCTTCAGCCTTGGCGGCTAGCGGCGCGTAGTCCGAGCGGGCGCCGGCGGCGCTGTCGGTGACGACGGACACGCTGGCGAGGGTCGGCTTCTTCTCGGGCTTGAGGTTGAGGCGGTACAGGTCGAAGCGATAGCCGGCCAGACGGGCGCCAAAAGCGAGGTTGGCGGCGACGCCGCGATCCGGCGCGCCCACGATCGCAAGCGATTTGGCGCCGCTGGTCAGCAGACGCTTCACCAGCGTAGCGGCGGCTTTTTGCCAGCCGAGGTCGCTGACGGATGTTTTCTTGCCGACGCCCGCGATCAGAACGCGCGAGGCATCGTTCCATTCCGGGGCGAGGATTTCGATGACCTGCCCGGCCCCGCCCTTGAACGGGCCGGCCGCGATGGCGCGGCGGATGGCGGCTTCCGAAGCCTTGTCGAGGTCGGCTGCGAACTCGACGCCCTTGTCGCCTTCATACGCAAGGAAAGCGACCGCATCGCCCGAGGGTTCCGCTGAAAACTTTATCTGCATGGGGATAATCAGCCCTGACTATTGTACATACACGGTCATCGACGTAGGCCCCGGACACCGCTAGCACTGGGCTGGGCCGTGAGGCCATGCCTCTGGCGCCAGACGCCGTCCTTGGGTTTCCGCATGTCAGGGTTTCAGCGCTATCTCTTTCGGAACGTGTTGAGAACCCTGCTGGCGATCGTCGGCGGTCTTGCGCTTATTGCGCTGCTGACGCAAGGCCTTGCGCAGGATCGGCTTGATCTGATCATCGAGAATCGCCAGTCGGTTGTAGTGTATTTGTGGGTGTCCGTGCTGGCGACGCCCCAGATCATTTCCCTTCTGATGCCTATAGCCCTGTTTATCGCAACGGCATCCGCGCTGAACGCCGCCCACAGGGACAATGAAGTGGTGGTGGCGCAGGCTTCGGGCATGTCGAACTGGCAGGTCGCCTCGCCTGTCCTGCGGCTGGCGACTCTGGCGGCTATCCTCCACCTCGGGCTGAACCTGTGGATACAGCCGGCGGCCTCGCGGGAACTGCGCCAGACGGTGACGGAAGCGTCGACCGACCTCGCCTCGTCGCTGGTGCGGCAGGGCATGTTCATGACGCATGGGGATGGCCTGACCACATTTGCGGGACAGGTGAACGGGTCCGAGATCAGCTTCCTTGTCGCCAATGACAGCCGTGACCCGGCGAACGAGGCGACCTTCATCGCCAAGACGGCGTTCGTCTCCGAGGTCGAGGGCAAGCCGACGCTGATCCTGCGCGATGGCCAGCGGCAGACGATCCGCAACAATGGCGCGCTGGAAGCGCTGACCTTCCAGCAATCGCCGCTGGAGCTTGGCGCCTTCATCAACGACCAGAAGGCGATCGTGATGGAGGAGTCGGACCGCTTCCTGCCCGAACTCTTCTTCCCCGACATGAACAATTACTATGACGTCAAGAACGCCGAAGCGTTCAAGGCGGAGGGTCATTCGCGGATGGCGGCGCCCTTGCTGAACGTGGCGATGGCGATGCTGGCGATCTTTGCGGTTCTGGGCGGTGACTTCAACCGGCGCGGGTATGCGAAGCGCATCGCGATGGCTTCGGCGGGCGCTGTATTGCTGCGTTTGATGGCATTCCAGACGACCGCTGCGGCGGGCAAGGATGCGGACCTGAACTTCACACAGTACTTGCTGCCGCTGTTCGTCATCGCGTTGATCGGGTTCTTCTACTTCGTTGTTCCCGCACTGAAGCGGCGGCGCGTCCGGTTGAGGACAGCGTAGCCATGGTGATCGCGGGGCGCATACAGCGGTATATCTTCATACAGTGTCTCATCTCCCTGATGATGACGCTGGGCATCATCCTGCTCGCCATCCTGCTGGTGGACGTGGTCGAGCAGGTGCGGACGGTGGGGAGCCGTACGCAGATCGGCATCGAGACGGCCTTCCGGCTGACGCTGATGAAGACGCCGGGGCTGCTGCTGGAGACCCTGCCCTTCGCGATGCTGGTGGGGTCGATCCTTACCTATTCTCAACTCAGCCGCCGCAGCGAAATTCCTGCGGTGCGCGCTGCGGGCGTTTCTGCATGGCGGTTTCTTGGGCCGGTGATGGTGCTGGCTGTCGTTGTCGGCGCCGCGATGGTGATGATCATCGATCCGCTGGCCACGCGCCTGAACCAGGATTTCCAGAACGAGCGCGACCGGCTGCTGGGCAATACGCCTGTGCAGACCAATGGCGTCTGGCTGAGCCAAGGCGACCTGCAGGCGACAGCGGCCGAGGAGGCTGGTTCTGTCGCCGATGAGAACCCGAACGGTCAGGCGATCATCCATGGACGGGAAGTGATCGGACGCGGTCAGGCGCTGGAGGATGTGACCTTCTGGTACTTCCGCCCCGGCCCCGGCGGTCGCGGCGACCGGGTCTTCACGCACCGGATCGACGCGGAGCGGGCCGAACTGACGCCCGGGTTCTGGCAGCTTACGGGCGTCGTTGAAAATCGCCTCGGCGGCGATGTACGGCGCGTGCCCAACCTTGCCCTGCCGACCAACCTCAACAGCGACACCCTGCTGACGCGCTTCGCGTCAGCCAAAACCATTCCGTTCTGGGAACTTCCACAGTTCATCGATGCAGGCCGTGCCGCTGGCATGGAAGTGGACGCTTATGTGCTGAAGTTCCACGGGCTGCTGGCGACGCCACTGTTCATGCTGGCCATGGCGCTGATCGGGGCTGTCGTGTGCCTGCGGCTGGCGCGATCTGGAGGGCTCTCGCGGTTGATCGGAGCGGGCGCACTCGCGGGTTTCGTGCTGTTCTTCGTGACGCGGCTGTCGGCGGGAATGTCTGCTTCGGGGGCCACATCGCCTGAAGTTGCAGCCTGGTGCCCGCCCCTGTTTGCGCTGTTTGCAGTGCTGACGCTGCTGGCTCACGCCGAAGACGGCTGATCCTGCTTCGCTTGGCTGGGCCTTTCCTGAACGTAATGCAGCGCCATTTCCTGTGTCTCTGGCGCCGCTCTGCCGCAGGGACTCGGGGAAAACCGCTGACTGCCTTTACGCCCCCCCAGCCATTGCGTATCGGTTTGAGGCTGGGAGTCGCTCGCAATCAGTTCGCGAGGGGAGAGTGATGGTGTTGCGGCTTACCTGCCTCGCGTCCGTCGCCGCTGTCGCCATTACGGCGGGCAGCGCGGCCTATGCACAGCAGGCGCCCGTCGCGCCGCGTGCCCCTACCCCCGCCTCGTCACCCGCGGAAGATGAAGACGTCATCCTTCAGGCCGATACGATCGAGGAAAACCGGGATACGAGCGTCGTCACCGCCTCCGGCAATGTCGAAATCAGGGTCGGCGACCGCACCCTGCTGGCCGATCGTGTCGTGTATGACCGCAACAGCGAAACGATGCGGGCGCAGGGCCATGTGCAGATTTCAGACGGCACTGGCCAGGTGCAGTTCGCGGACGAGATCGAAGCGGACGAAGATTTCCGCAATGGCTTTGCAACACGGTTCTCGGCGAGGCTTTCCGAAAACAGCCTGGTGACGGCATCTTCGGCCATTCGTACGGATGGGACGAAGAACGCGCTGGAGCAGGTCGTCTATACGAACTGCCCGGTGTGTATCGAAGAGAACCGCGATCCAACGTGGGTGCTGCGCGCCCGGCGCGCGATGCTGGATCAGGAAGACCAGATGATTACCTACCAGGACGCGGTCCTGGAGGTTGCGGGCGTGCCCGTGTTGTACGTGCCGTGGTTTGCGCACCCTGATCCGAATTCCGAACGGCGTTCCGGTCTGATGACGCCGGACCTCGGCCTGTCGTCCAAGATCGGCCTGTTCTACGAGCAGCCCTATTATCTGGTGATCTCTCCGTCCGAGGACGTGACGATCAGCCCGATGCTGTCAACCAACGTGAACCCGCTGGTGAAGGTGGATTATCGCCGGAGATTTTTCTCCGGCTTCATCCAGGCGGAAGGCAGCTTCACGCACGAACAGGAATTCAATTCGGACGGCGACCAGTTCGGCGACGATACCTGGCGCAGCCACCTGTATGCGAGCGGACAGTTCGCAATCAATCAGGACTGGAAATGGGGGTTCGGCATCGAGCGCCAGACCGACGACCTTTACGATCGCCGGTATGACATCGATGGCGAAGACGATCTGCGCGGCCTTGTCGCCAGCCAGCCGCGCCAGCTTCTGACGCAGGCCTATCTCACCGGACAGCAGCCGGATTTCTATTTCGAGGCAGGCACGTTCCTGTTTCAGGGGCTACGCGAAAGCGACGATGACGCGCAGATTCCGAAGGTTGTTCCGGCGGTATTCGCCGAGAAGGTTTTCGATTTCGGCCCGGTCGGCGGCCAGCTGGCAGCCGATTTCAGCGCTGTTGGCCTGCTGCGTGATCAGATCACCGCCCTGCCCAACGGTCAGATGACGCTCGACTCCTCGCGCGTCAGCGCTACGGCTGATTGGCGTGCCCAGTACATTGTCGGCCCCGGCCTGGTGGTGGAGCCGTTCGGGCTTGGCCGTGGCGATTTCTATCACATTGACGATGACGATCCCGATGATCCGCTGGACACGGGCAGCAGCCGCGACATTTCTCGCGTGCTGGGTGTCGCCGGTGCGCAGATCAGCTATCCGCTGATCAATCGCAGCGAGAACATGGATATCATCGTCGAGCCGATCGCGATGATTGCGTACGGCACGCCGGACGCGAACGACGACGGCATCCCCAACGAAGACTCGCTGGTGTTCGAGGCCGACGAAACCAACCTGTTCCGTCCGAATGCGGTCAGCAATTACGACCTGTGGGAAGGCGGCGCACGCGCCTCGATCGGCGTCAGCGCAACAGCGCGCATCGGCAAGGATGTGGAGCTGACCACGCTGGTTGGCCGCCGCTGGCGCGAAGACCCGGATCCCGCCTTCAACGACCTGAGCAATCTTTCGGGCGAGAAGTCGGACTATGTCGCCTCGGTTCGCGCCGACCTTGGCAATATCTTCAATGTCGGCGCCCGCTTCCGCGTCGACGATGAATACGAAGTCAAACGGATGGACGTGGACGCCGGTGCGAATTTCTGGCGCATTCATGGATCGGCGCGCTATTTCAAGGTGGCGGAAAACGCCTCCGGAGTTGCGGACGAAGGCATCGCCTGGAACGGCGAGTTCAAGATCGATGACCGCTGGTCGGCCGTTATCCAGCAGACCCGCAATATCGCCGAAAAGCAGGATATCCGGCTCGCCCTGGGGATCGCCTATCGCGATGAGTGTTCTTTCTTCCAGATTGCGTATGAGCGTTCGGGCTCACGCGACCGGACGCTGGGGCCCTCCGAATCGATCCGCTTCCAGTTTGTGTTGACTGGCCTGGGCGGCGTTTCGGACAGCGATACCGATTAAACCGGCCAAAAATGCACTTTCAGGGCGAATTGCCCCGTCTGCGCTAGGCGCCTCGCATTTGGCGGCGCGGCCCGGTATATCGGCCATGTTTTTGCCTTTACCTGATCGCAGGGTCAGGCTCTTCAAGGTGTCTGAATGAAACGCATTATCGCACTCGCACTTGCCGCAACGGCGATATCGGCCGGGCTGGCGCTGGCCCAGCAGACCCCGCAGCCGGCGGCGGCGCGCGGCCAGACAATCGACGGCATCGTTGCCACGGTGAATGACGAGGTCATTTCCCAGTCTGATGTGCGCAACCGGATGCGCTGGATGCTGCTGCGCTTCCAGGAGCAGCCCGACGAACAGATCATGGGCCAGATCCAGGAACAGGCGATCGAGAACCTGATCGAGGAGAAGGTGCAGTACCACCAGTTCCAGAAGCTGGTGAAGGACGAGAACATCTCGCCGGCCGAGATCGATGAGAACATGGGCGACCTGGCCCGCCAGTACAAACTGACCAAAGACCAGTTCGTCCGCGCGCTTGGCGAAGCGGGCATCCCGGAACAGTCGATCCGCGAGATGGAAAAAGCGAAGATCGCGTGGACCGCCCTGGTGCGCGGCCGCTACTTCAAGCAGGTGCGCGTTTCGGAACTGCGCATCGACGACATGCTTGAGCGGATCGAGGCCGGCCTCGGCAAGCCGCAATACCGGCTGTTTGAAATCTTCCTTTACGCACCGGATCAGGCCTCGCGCGTCAACGCGCGGGCGCGGGCGGAGACGCTGATCTCCAACATCAACCAGGGTGCGGACTTCGCGACGCTGGCGCAGCAGTTCTCGGCTTCGCCGTCGGCAGCGGCTGGCGGCGACCTTAGCTGGCTCTCGCCGGGCGACATGCGCTCCCCCGAGATCGAGAAAGCCGTGATGGCGGCGCCGACCGTGCCGACGATCCTGCCGCCGATCGACAGTGACGGGGGCGTTTACGTTATCGCTGTCACGGGCAAGCGGGAGCCCAGCGATCCGAAGATGTCGATGATCCTGAATCTTGAGCAGGTGATCGCGCGCGGCGAAGGTGCGACGGACAAGCTCACGAAGGTGAAGACGGATGCAGCCGATTGCGCTGGTGTTGCGAAGGCGACGAATGGCGTGGAAGGTGTTTCGCACACGCCGATGAAGGATGTCGGCCTGCAGCAGATTGCGCCGGCTTATCGCGCGGCCCTGGAAAACCTCAATGTCGGACAGTCGACCGGGCTGATCGACATGCCGGATGGCGCAAAGATGGTGTTCTATGTTTGCGAGAAGAAATCGGGCGATTCCGAATTGCCTTCGCGCGACGAGATCAAGGATCGCCTGTTCAACCAGGAACTGACCCTGGTCGCCGAACGCTATCTGCGCGATCTCAAGCGCGAGGCGACGATCGTCCGGCGCTAGGCGATGACTGCGCCGCTTCTGCCGCTTGCGATGACCATGGGCGACCCCGCTGGGGTCGGCCCGCTGATAGCTTTCAAGGCTTACGAGCAGGTGCGCGCGCAAGGCGGGCGACCGTTTTACGTCATTGCGCCGCGCGCCGTGATGGGGGCGATGGGCGCGCCGATTGCAGTGATTGGCAGGCCGGAAGATGCGGGCGCGGCGTTCGGGGAGGCGCTGCCTGTGCTGGATATTCCGGGCGGACCGGCGGTGGCGGGCAAGCCGGACCCGGCGAGCGCGCCAGCGGTTATCGAATCCATTCGTCTGGCGGTTGAGCATACGCGCGCGGGCAAGGCGGCGGCTGTGGTGACGAACCCCATCGCGAAGGCGTTGCTGTATCGCGCAGGCTTCAAGCATCCGGGCCATACGGAATATCTGGCGGAGCTGGCGGCGGTTGGCGGGACCGCGCCGCGAGCCGTTATGATGCTGGCGGGCGGCGGGCTGCGCGTTGCACTGGCGACGATTCACCGGCCGCTGGCGAGCGTGCTTTCGGGGCTGTCGACAGGGCTGATCGTGGAGATCGGGCTGATCGTGGATCAGGCGCTGCGCCGGGATTTCGGGATCGAGCGGCCGCGGATCGGGCTGTGCGGGGTGAACCCCCATGCGGGCGAGGATGGCGAGATCGGCCGGGAGGAAATCGAGATCATCAATCCGGCGGCGGTGAAGCTGCGGGCACGGACGATCGACATTTCGGATGCTAGGCCGGGCGACACGATCTTCCACGAGGCGCGGGCTGGGCGGTTCGACGCGGTGATCGCGATGTACCACGATCAGGGACTGATCCCGGTGAAGACGCTGGACATGTGGGGCGGCGTGAATGTGACGCTGGGGCTGCCTTTCATCCGCACATCGCCGGATCATGGCGTGGCTTATGATGCGGCAGCCACGGGCGTTGCGCGGGCCGAGAGCCTCATTGCAGCGATCCGCATGGCGGATGAGATGGCGCACGCGCGCGCAGCTGCGCGATGAGTACGCCGCTGACGCCCGGCGCGGCGAAGAAGTCCCTTGGCCAGCACTTCCTGTTCGACCCTGCCCTGCTGAAGCGCGTGGCGACGGCGGGCGGCAGCGTTGAGGGCAAGACCGTGATCGAGGTTGGCCCCGGCCCAGGCGGCCTCACGCGGGCGCTGCTGGACAGCGGCGTTGCAAAGCTGATTGCGATTGAACTGGATGATCGCTTTGCCGAAGGGCTGATGCTTTGGCCCGAGGTGCGGACGGAGCGGCTGCACGTTCACAAAGGCGATGCGCGGACGGCCAATCCGGCGCAGCTGGTGAAGAATGCCGGCGGCGAGCTGCCCGCGATGATCGTCGCCAACCTGCCCTATAATGTCGGCACGCCGCTTCTGGTTGAATGGCTGAAGACCGGCGACTGGCGTGGGACGATGGTGCTGATGTTCCAGAAGGAGGTCGCGCTGCGGATATGCGCGGCGCCGGATGACGAGCACTATGGCCGCCTCGCCGTGCTCGCGCAGGCAGCGGCTCGGCCGCGCATTGCGATGATCATACCGCCCGGCGCATTCCGGCCGCCGCCGAAGGTGGACAGCGCCGTCGTGGTTCTTGAACCGTTGGCGCCGGATGACCGCTATGACGATCTTGATGGGCTGGAAGCGATCACAGCCGCAGCGTTTGGGCAGCGGCGCAAGATGCTGCGTGCGGCGCTGAAATCGCTGGATGGCGCGGTGGCGGCGCTGGACGTGGCCGGGATCGATCCAACGCGCCGGGCGGAAACGCTGACGCAGGCGGAGTTTCGCAAGCTGGCTACGGCCTGGCGCGCGGGGCGGTAACGCTCGCTACGCGTTAGCTGGTCTCGCCTGTGGTTGCGCTGCCGCTTTGCGTCTTGGTGGCGAGGTGAGCGTCTTTCAGCAGCTGGTCGACCATGATGCCGAGTGAGGCGCGGACGCGCTTGTTGCGTTCTGTGATCAGGATCGAGCGGATTTCGTTGAACGCTGTGTCGAGGTTGTCGTTGACGATTGCGTAGTCGTACTCGCCCCAGCGCAGGATATCCTGTCCGGCGCCGTCGAGACGCGACTGCACCGACTTCGGATCGGCGCCCGGACGGCCTTCCAGCCGCCGCTTCAGCTGGGCCAGCGATGGCGGCAGGATGAAGATCGAGACGACGTCGCCGGGACGGATCGTCTTGAGCGCGCGGGCGCCCTGCCAATCGACGTCAAACACCACGTCCATGCCGGCGACGAGGCGCGCTTCGACTTCGCTGCGCGGCGTGCCGTAGAAATTCTTGAAGACCTTCGCCCACTCGAGAAACTCGTCGTGGTCGATCATCTGCTGGAACTGGGAGACGGAGCGGAAGTGATAGTCGGCGCCGTCACGCTCATTCGGGCGAGGTTCGCGCGTGGTCGCCGAAATCGACAGCTCTACGCCCGGAACTTCCGAGATGATCCGGCTGCACAGCGTCGTCTTGCCGGCGCCCGACGGGCTGGAGATCACGAGCATGATCCCCCGGCGCGGGCGGACCCGCTGCTCGGGCGTGCTGTCGGGGCGCTCACTCGACATTCTGAACCTGCTCCCGGAACTGATCGATCAGCGATTTAAGCGCCAAACCGGCATTCGTCAGCTCGAGACTGGCCGATTTGGAGCAAAGCGTATTCGCCTCCCGGTTAAGCTCCTGACACAGAAAGTCCAGCTTCCGGCCGGCTGCTTCGCCGGCGGCCAGCATCTGGCGGGCTGAAATTATGTGGGCGGAAAGCCTGTCCAGTTCCTCGCGCACGTCGGCGCGGGTCGCCATGACCAGAACTTCCTGCGCGATGCGGTCGGCATCGATGGAGGCGTCCTTGGCGATCTCGTTGAGACGCGCCTTGAAGCGCTCGCGCACCAGTTCGGGTTGTTTTGCCGCGAACTCGGTCGACTGGGCGACGAGCTGCTCGACCTGGGCAAGCATGGCGTTGAAGAGCTGGAGCAGCCCCTCGCCCTCCCGCCCGCGCGCCGCTGCGAGCATGTCGAGCGCCTGATCGAGACCGGCGAGGAGATCCTTGGCGGTTGCCTCGTCCACGGCGTTGCTTGTGCGCGCCGCGCCCTTGGTTACGCCCGTGGCGCTCAGCAGGCCATCAATGCTTGCGGGCTGCACGCCCGATCCGGGACGCGCCCAATGGCGTGAGAGCCGCGCAAGGCGTGCCAGTTCGCGTGTGTCGATGGCGATGGAGCCGGCTTCCTTCGTCCAGTCGATCTTGAGCTGAAGCTGGAAGCTGCCGCGCGAGAAGCGTTCCTTCACACGGCGGCGCGCTTCGAAATCGACCGCTTCGCAGCCCGGCGGAAAGTTGGTTCGCAGATCGACCGATTTGCCGTTGACCGAACGCGCTTCCCAGACCCAAGCGCCCCACGCGGCCTGGCCCTGCGCCCGGCCAAAACCCGTCATCCCCCGGATCATATCCCGCCCCACACGCTCATGGCTTCGGCGCTGTGTTGCGCTGCTTTTCGATCTCGCGCCACTTCGAGACGTTGGCGTTGTGCTCGCCGAGCGTTTCCGCAAAGGCGTGACCGCCTGAACCGTCGGCGACAAAGTAAATGTAGTTGGTCTGCGCCGGATTGAGCACCGCCTTGATGGACTCGCGGCCCGGATTGCAGATCGGCGTCTTGGGCAGACCGTCGATCTGATAGGTGTTCCATTCGGTCTTCTGCGCAATCTCGCTGACGCGCAGGCCGTGGCCGAGCGGAACGCCTCGGGTGATGCCATAGACGATGGTGGGGTCGCTCTGCAGGCGCATCGGCTTGTTCAGGCGATTGATGAAGAGCGAGGCGACTTGCGGGCGCTCGTGCGGGACGCCGGTTTCATTCTCGACGATGGAGGCAAGGTTCACGGCTTCTTCCGGCGTTTTCACCGGCAGGCCGGGCTGGCGGTTTGGCCAGAGTTCAGCGAGCAAATCCTGCTGCGCCTTGATCATGCGGTCGATGACGGATTCGACGGTGTCGCCGCGCGTGACCGCGTAATCGCCCGGAAGCAGGACGCCCTCGGCGGGGACGGCGGGCACAGGGCCTGCGAGTTTGTAGGTATGATCCGCGCCGCCGGTGGCTTTCCATTCGCGATCGACAAGCAGGCTGAGGATCATCTGGCTGGTTAGGCCTTCGGGGACAATCACGGCGTACTGGAGCGCAGCGCCGTCGGACAGTTCCTTGACGATGGCTTCCATGCTGGCGCCTGAAGCAATCTCGTACTCGCCAGCTTTCATGACCGGCTTGTCGCCGAGAACTTCGCGAACGCGCAGTGCGAGGCGGAACTGGCCGTCATCAGAGATGGCGCCGGCTTCCTTCAGTTTCGTGGCGATGGCCTGCGAGCTTGATCCGCGCTCGATCATCACGACGCGGGGCTTGCCATCAGCCGTAACCGGACCTTCTCCCGTGAAGGCGCTATTGAGCCAGAACCAGCCGGCGCCAGCAGCAACCGCTGCGACGATAACCAGCGAAAACAGGATGCCGATAAGCTTGCCCAAGCAAAACTCCCGAGACGCCCCGCGACTCTAGCCCGCGATAGTGGATCAGTCCGCAGCCTTCATCACAAGCGCTGCGTTCGTGCCGCCGAAGCCGAACGAGTTCGACAGCACAGCGCGCACATTTTTCTTCACAGCCTTATGGGGCGTGAGATTGATCGGGCTGTCGAACGACGGATTGTCGAGGTTCAGCGTCGGCGGGATCACGCCGTCGCGGATCGCCAGCACCGAGAAGATAGCTTCGACCGAACCAGCCGCACCAAGCAGGTGGCCGGTCGCCGACTTGGTCGATGACAGATGTGCGGTGGACGCCGCGTTGCCCAGCACGCGCGAAACGGCACGGACCTCGATCTCGTCGCCAGCCGGCGTCGATGTGCCGTGCGCGTTGACGTAGTCAATTTCGGAGGCATCGAGGCCAGAGCGCTGCAGCGCCGTGCGCATCGCGCGCTCGCCGCCGTCGCCCGTCTCGTCCGGCGAGGTGATGTGGAAAGCGTCGCCCGTCAGGCCATAGCCCAGGACTTCGGCATAGATTTTGGCGCCGCGTTTCTTGGCGTGCTCGTATTCCTCGAGCACCACGATGCCAGCGCCCTCGCCCATCACGAAGCCATCGCGATCCTTGTCATAAGGACGCGAAGCCTTGGTCGGGGTTTCGTTGAATTCGGTCGACATGGCGCGGCAGGCGATGAACCCGGCATAGCCGATGCGGCAGATCGAGGCTTCGGAGCCGCCCGCGATCATCACGTCCGCATCGCCCCACTGGATGAGGCGCGCGGAGTCGCCGATGGCGTGCGCGCCCGTGGCGCAGGCCGTCACCACAGCGTGGTTCGGACCCTTGTAGCCGTACTTGATGGAGACCTGGCCGGAAGCGAGATTGATCAGCGCGCTCGGGATGAAGAAGGGCGACACACGGCGCGGGCCCTTCTCGTGCAGTTCAATCGCCGTGTCTGCGATGGACTTGAGACCGCCGATGCCCGAACCGATCATCACGCCGGTGCGGATCTTGTCCTCGTAGGACTCCGGCGTCCATTTGGCGTCGGCGATGGCCTCGTCGGCCGCCGCCATTGCGTAGAGGATGAACTCGTCGACGCGCCGCTGCTCTTTCGGCGACATCGTCTTCTCGGGATTGAACGAGTCAGGATCGTCTGCCGAGCCACCGCCACGGCCGCTCGTCCACGGCACCTGACCGCCGATCTTGCAGGCAAGATCAGACGTGTCGAACAGGTCAACAGTCTTGAGGCCAGACTCGCCGGCGATGAGCTTCTTCCATGACGCCTCTCTGCCATTGGCGAGAGGAGTCACGAGTCCCATGCCGGTGATGACGACGCGCCGCATGATATGGCTCCGAGCCGAGGCGCGCGACGGTTAGACGCGTTCCTTGATGAAGCGGACCGCGTCTCCGACGGTGCCGATCTGTTCCTGGACATCGTCCGGGATTTCGATGCCGAACTCTTCTTCGAACGCCATGACCAGCTCGACCAGATCGAGCGAGTCGGCGCCGAGGTCGTCGATGAACGAGGCTTTCTCGTTGACCTTCTCGGCGTCAACTTCCAGGCGCTCGACCACGATTTTCTTCACGCGCTCGATCACGTCGGACATGTTATTCCCTTCCAGTATCAGGGCCCTCGGGAGCCCGGAAAAACTACGTTGCGGCGCGGTAACACGCCTGAATTTCTTTGACCATAGCCCGCCTTGGCGGCGTGGCCTAGATCATCGCCATCCCGCCGTTAACGTGCAGGGTTTGCCCGGTAACGTAAGCGGATTCATCCGATGCGAGATAGAGCGCGGCGGCAGCGATGTCAGCCCCCGTCCCCAATCTTCCGGCGGGAATCCCCTTGAGAAGCGCTTCTTTCTGGTCGTCCTTGAGCACATCGGTCATCGGAGTGGCGATGAAGCCGGGGGCAATGCAGTTCGCGGTAATGTTCCGGCTGGCCACTTCCTGGGCAATCGATTTCGTGAAGCCGATCATCCCGGCCTTGGACGCGGCGTAATTGGTCTGGCCGGCATTGCCGGTAACGCCCACGACGGACGTGATTCCGATGATCCGGCCGTGGCGGCGCTTCATCATCCCGCGCATGGCGGCCTTGGCGAGGCGGAAATAGGCGCCCAGGTTGACGTTGATCACCGAGTCCCAGTCCTCGTCCTTCATACGCATCAAGAGGCCGTCCTTCGTCAGTCCGGCGTTGGAGACGAGGATGTCGAGGCCGCCGAGCGCTTCCTCGGCCTTGCCGACGAGCTCACTGGTGGCGACAGGATCGGAGAGGTTGCAGGGGAGGATGACGGGCGAGCCGCCGATTTCGGCTGCCGTTTTCTCCAGAGCCTCGATGCGGGTGCCCGACAGCGCCACCTTGGCGCCGGCATCGCTAAGCGCCTTGGCGATCGATCCGCCGATGCCGCCTGAAGCGCCGGTGACGAGGGCGTAGCGGCCCGTGAGGTTGAACATCTTGGTGCTTCCTAGCTGAAGGATTTCGCGAAGGCTTCGAGATCGGCGGGCGTGTTCAGCGCAACGGTTTCGGCTTCCGGCGCATTGCGCTTCACCATGCCGGAAAGCTGCTTGCCAGCGCCGGTTTCGACAAATTTCGTAACGCCGCCTTCGGTGGCCATCCACTGCACGCACTCGCGCCAGCGAACGCGGCCTGTGACCTGCTCGACCAGAAGGCGGCGGATATCCACAGGCTCGGAAATCGGGCGCGCAGTCACGTTTGCCACCACGGGCACGACCGGCTTGCTGATCGTGGCGGCGGCAAGCGCCTCTTCCATTGCAACTGCTGCGGGCGCCATCAGCGGCGAGTGGAACGGGGCGGAGACCGGAAGCGGGATTGCCTTCACGCCCTTTGCCTTGGCGGCGGCAATCGCTGCTTCGACGCCAGCCTTTGTACCGGAAATCACGACGTTGCCGACATTGTTGTCGTTGGCGACGACGACCGTTCCCGCCGCCGAACCTTCCAGCGCAATGATCTCGGCGACTTCGACATCGACCTTGCCGATCAGCGCCGCCATCGCGCCAGTACCGGCGGGAGCGGCCGCCTGCATCGCCTGCCCGCGCTTGCGCAGCAGCTTCGCGGCATCTGTCACGCTGAGCGCGCCAGCGGCGGCGAGCGCCGAGTATTCGCCCAGCGAATGGCCTGCGACGAAAGCCGCCTGCGAAATCTTCACGCCAAAGCCGGCTTCCAGCGCGCGGGAGGCCGCAAGGCTGACAGCCATGAGGGCCGGTTGGGCGTTCGCGGTCAAAGTCAGCGTCTCGATAGAACCGCCCCAGATCAGGTCCGACAGCTTCTCGCCAAGCGCTGCGTCGACTTCGTCAAAAACCGCTTTCGCAGCCGGAAAAGCATCAGCCAGCTCTTTGCCCATACCCACCGCCTGGGAGCCCTGGCCGGGGAAGATGAAAGCAAAAGACATGGAAAACGCCTCGGAATCGGGGTCGGGACAGGCTTTTCCTATGAACTGGGGCGTTTGGGCGCAAGGTGAACAGGCCTTGAGCCTGTGGAGCGCTTGATTCCGGTCCCTTTTACTGTATAGCCCGCCGCTTCCAGTGAGAGGCGGTCCCTAGGCCCATCCGGGTGCTCGGGATCCATCGTGGCCGGTCCGCCCTTCGGACCGGAGGCGCCGCCCCTCCAAGAAGGGAAGAAAAATGGCACTTTACGAACACGTGGTCGTCACGCGACCCGATATTTCCCCACAACAGGTCGACGCTCTGGTGGAAGACATCACCAAGATCGTCACGGACGGCCAGGGCAAGGTCGGCAAGACCGAGTACTGGGGTCTCCGCAACCTGTCCTACCCGATCAAGAAATCCCGCAAGGCGCACTACTCGCTGATCAACATCGACGCCCCCGGCGCCGTGATCCACGAGATCGAGCGTCGCCTCCGCATCAACGAAGACGTCCTGCGCTTCCTCACCGTCAAGGTTGAAGAACTGCAGACCGAGCCTTCGCCCGTCATCGCCCGCAAGGACCGCGACGAGCGCAAGCGCGATCGTGACGACTTCGGCGGCGGCTTTGGTGGTGGCGGCTTCGGTGGCGATCGTCCGCCCCGTGGCGACCGTCCGCCCCGCGGCCCGCGCCCTGATCGCGGCTAACGGTAGGAAAAACGAACATGGCTCAACAGAAAATCAACATCGCGAACCTGCCGTCGCGCCGCCCGTTCGGGCGCCGGCGCAAGGTGTGCCCGTTCTCGGGTAAAGATGCTCAGCCGATCGACTACAAGGACGTGAAACTTCTCCAGCGCTACATTTCGGAGAAGGGCAAAATCGTTCCGGCCCGCATCACCGCGGTTTCCGCCAAGAAGCAACGCGTCCTGTCGCAAGCGATCAAACGCGCGCGCCACCTGTCGCTGCTTCCGTATCTCGTGAAGTAGGGGGAAAGCATCCTATGGAAATCATCCTCCTTGAACGCGTGGAAAACCTCGGTGCCATCGGCGACGTGGTGAAGGTCAAGAACGGGTTCGCCCGTAACTACCTCTTCCCGCAGCACAAAGCCCTCCTCGCCACCGACGCCAACAAGGCCCGGTTCGAGCGTGAGCGTGTAGCGATCGAAGCCCGCAACGAAAAAGCCCGTCAGGCTGCTCAGACGGAAGGTCAGTCGCTCGACGGCACGACCTACATCCTGATCCGTCAGGCAGGCGAAACCGGCCAGCTCTACGGTTCAGTCGCCGCCCGTGACATCGCGGACGCCGTCAACGCCGCTGGTCACAAGATCGAGCGCAAGCACGTGGCGATCCAGCAGCCGATCAAGACGATCGGCATGCACGACGTCACGATCCGCCTGCACCCGGAAGTCGCTCTCAAGGTTACGCTCAACGTCGCCCGCTCGCCGGACGAAGCTGAACGTCAAGCCAAGGGCGAGAACGTCATCGCCGCCGGTCAGGCTGCCGACAAGGCTGCTGACGACGAAGCCGCTCGCGAAATCGCTGCCTCGGCTGCGGCCGCCGGCTTCGACCGCGGCCCGATGGAAGGCTGATACGGCTCGACTGATCAAACGAAGAAAGGCCCGCTGGAAACAGCGGGCCTTTTGCTTTCAGGCTGGTCCCGGCTGACCCCTGGAGCGCTCAGGACTTGCCGAGTTGTGCCTGCCTGGCCTCTTGCCCAGCGATCTTCGTGTCCAGATCTGCGATCTGTTTCTCAAGCTCGTCGGCTTTGACCGGATCGCCGGTGCCGCGCGCAAGCGCCAGCTCCTGAACCAGGCGGGATCGGTCGCGGCGAAGTCTGCGGATCGGTGATTGTTTCATTGGCCAAGGCCCTCCCGGGGCCTGATGTGTTGTCTATAGCGGCGCTGCAGGCCCTGCGCCAAGCAGGCCAGCGCGGGAAAACGCGAATCGCGGCACTTTCCCCCAATGGCACGCGCGCGTCCGACCTTTCTGGAATTCTTCGCCGGCGGCGGCATGGCCCGGCAGGGGCTGAACGGCATCTTCGATTGCGCCTTCGCGAACGATTTCGACCCGATGAAATGCGCTGCCTACCGGTCGAACTATCCGGACGACGAGATCGTTCAGGGTGACGTGTGGAATCTCGAGGCTGCGGAGGTGCCGACAGCGCAGCTCGCGTGGGCGAGCTTCCCCTGCCAGGACCTGTCGCTGGCGGGCGGGCGGCGGGGCCTGAACGCGCCGCGATCGGGAGCTTTCTGGGGCTTCTGGAATGTCATTGAGAAGCAGCACGATCGCGCGCCGAAGACCATCGTCATCGAGAATGTCGCCGGCCTGCTCTCCTCGCACAACGGGCGGGACTTCACCGCGCTGGTGACGGAGTTTGCCGACGCAGGATATCGCGTGGGCGCGATGCTGATCGACGCGGCGATGTTCTCCCCTCAATCGCGGCAGCGGCTTTTCATCGTGGCGCACAAGGGCAAGCTTCCGGCTGGCCTGACGATGGATGAGCACGACCCGGTTTATCATCCGCCGACGCTGTGCGCCGCTGTCGAGGCGTTGCCGGACAAGACGCACATGGCGTGGGTGTGGTGGAGACTGCCCTACCCGCCGCAACGCAATGCTGATCTGGTGTCCCTGCTGGATCGGGGCCCGCCCGACCATGTGTGGCGATCGGAAGAAGCAACGCAGAAGCTGATGGCGCAGATGGCGCCGCTGCATCGCCAGCGCGTGGAGGCGGCGCTGGCTGATCCTGCGTGGAATGCGGGGGCGGTGTTCCGGCGTATTCGCCTTGAGAAGGGCGAACGGTTGCAGCGGGCTGAAATCCGCTATGACGGCATGGCGGGATGCCTGCGCACGCCTGCGGGCGGCTCGTCGAAACAGCTATTGCTGGTGACGGAGAATGGCCGGGTGCGATTGCGGCCGATGATGGCGCGGGAAGCCGCGCGATTGATGGGGCTGGACGACAGCTATCGCCTGCCGCCGGGCGAGACGAAGGCGCTGAAGATTGTCGGAGATGGTGTTTCGGTTCCGGTGGTGCGGTGGCTGGGACAGCACCTGCTGGCCCCGCTTGCTGGCGTCGCCTCAACGCGTGTGGCCGCATAGAGCGGCGCCAAGGCCAACCCGGCTTGCCGCGCGAGCCTGATTGCCGCGAAACTGTTCGAACAATTTTGATATGAAAATGTCGGGGCGGGTGTGCGCCTGCCGTCCTCTGGCCGACAGAAGGAGAATCTCATGCGCTTCATGATGCTGATGTATCCCGGCCCCGAGGCCGAAACCGAAACCAGCCCTGTCCCACCCGGACCGGAAGGGCAGAAGCTGCTGCAGGACATGATGGCGTTCAACCAGCGCATGGTGGACGCCGGGGTCATGAAAGGCGGTGACGGGCTGAAGCCCACGCGCAAAGGCGCACGTGTGAAGTATCAGGCCGGCGGCAAGACGCTGGTGCTCGATGGCCCGTTCACCGAGACCAAGGAAGTCCTCGGCGGCTACTGGATCATCGAGGTTCCTGGCCTCGCTGACGCCATCTCCTGGGCTCGGCAGGCGCCGTGCCCGGCGGGTGAGTTCATTGAAATCCGCGAGGTCTATGGCGCCGACGATTTCGGCGAGGAAGCAGCAGCCATAGGGCGAGAGCAACAAGCCCAGATGGATGCAAATGCCGCAAGGGACGAAGCCGCCAAGTCGTGACGACATGCGAGTAGCGGCTGGCGGTTACGCTGGGTGCAGCTTACATTGGCTGAGGGCCATTGGTGCTGCGCCATGAACGAGCGTGAACGCGAGATCGATACGGCTATCCGCAAGGCGCGGAGGCGGGAATTTTTCCGCTCGCTGTGGGAGTTGCGGCTGGTGGTGATTGGCGGGGTGGCCCTGCTCTCGGTGCTGGGCATCGGCGCCGGCTTCGCGGCGGCGCCGATGAAGTTTGAAGGCCAGCAGCTGGGTCACATTGTTGCCGAGGGCAATGTCGTGACGACGCGAAAAGGCGCGCAGTATCGCCACGACACGATCCAGTTGGACAATGGCGCAACGATCACGCTGGACCTGCCCGGCCCCGAGAACGCCCGCAAGGACGCGCCCATGAAGATCGAAATCTACCAGAAGGATTGGGGGCCGCTTCACCATGCGACATACCGGTTCGCGGGATATGCGGACGCAGCTGAACATTCCTGATGGCTGACGTCTTCAATCCCCAGCAACGCTCCGCGGTGATGCGTGCGGTGAAGTCGCGGGATACGGCGCCGGAAATGAAGGTGCGGCGCGCGGCGCATGCGCTCGGGCTGCGTTTTCGCCTCCATCGCTCCGATCTGCCGGGGAGCCCTGACCTCGTTTTTCCCGCGAAACAAACCGCGCTATTCGTGCATGGCTGTTTCTGGCATGGGCATGACTGCGCGCGCGGGGCGCGGATGCCGCAGAACAATCGCGACTACTGGCAGGCCAAGATCTCCCGCAACAGGGCGCGCGACAAGGCATCGCTCGCCGCGTTGAAGAAACTGGGCTGGACGCCGCGCATCATCTGGGAATGCCAGACACGTGATGAGGCCGCCCTCTCCCGCCTGGTCCAGCGGCAGGTCGGCAAGCGCACGTCAACTTGACCCGCTCCCACAGGCCTTCCATGCTTGCAGCGTCGGTCACGGGACGTCGTTAATGCTCCATCCTTCAACGCAGCAATTGATCCGCAAGCTATGCGAGCTCACGCAATCAGGGGCGATTGAGTGGAAGGAAGGCGATGATCAGCGCTCGATCTTCGAGACCGAGGGCTATGTCGTCGAAATCCAGGCCGATCCGCCGAGTGTGAGATTGCTGCGCGCCGATGGGCACGAGCTGGAAAGCGCCAACGCCGAAGATCTGGCTGCGCCGTGGGATGAAAACGAAGGCACGTATGGCACGCATGTCGCGGACATGGCGCGCCGGGCCAACCGGGTCGCGCGAGGGGCAGAGACCGCGATCGCCAAAATCCTTTCATCGCTGTCAGCGCCGCCCAGGAAGCAACCTGAACCGGAGCCGGAGCCGGAGCCTGCCGCGCTGGCTTTCGCTGACGTCACGCACAAGACGGTGCAGTCGGTTCGCGCGAGCGAAAGCGCTGCCGCCATTGCAGCTGTTTCGGCGGATCTGGAATCCCAGCGGCGGAAAGCGGCGGAGGACCCGCCGGTTTCGCATGAGCTGCCTGAAGCGCCGATCATGGTGATCGCGCCCGAAACGGAAACCGCGATCGACCGCGTTCTCGCCGTTCAACCGACCGTCCGACCGGAACCAAAGGAAGAGCTGGCTCCGCCGCCGTCGCCAGCGTCAATTACGCCTCTCGTTGCAGAAGCGCCGCAGCCGCCCCCCGTAACGCCAGAGATCAAGGCTGAGCCTCCAGCCCCGCCCAAGCCCCGCGCGATCGACCTTCCGCCGCCATTCGCGGACTCCACAATGCAGCCGCAGCTGGAGCGTGCGACAATTCCTGCGGCTGTCGTGCCCCCTGCACAGCCTGCCCCCGCGCCCGCTCCGGCGCCGGTTCAACAGCTGGCCACAGCGCCCAGCGCAAAGCCGGGCTTCGGATCAATCTCGGGCTTCTCGCGCACCCAACCGGAAGCGCCGACTACGCCTGCGCCCGAGGTCGAGGCCAGGATGGAGCCTGCTAAGATCACATCAGCCGGCTTGCTGGTGAGCGGAATTAGCGCCCGTTCACGTCAGACCGTGGAAGCCTCCAGCTCCAAGGACTTCTATCGCCCTATCGCGCCACAGCCGGCGCCGGCGCAGGCTCAAGCCGCGCAAGCGATCACCGCGCCCGAGAAAAAGACCGAGCCTGCTATCCGCGCTGGAGCGGATATCTACAAACCCTGGGCCTAGATCAGAACTTGCAGGCCTTGGTGAGAAGGCGGCCGATCACCTTGTCGCCTGAGCGCACTTCTTCGGCGTCAGGACACGGTGCGCCACTTGGCGCACCATCACGCAGGAAGCGCATGCGTGACATCCAGGCAGGCTGCGAGCCTTGCTCGATCGGATCTAGATAGGCGACCGCAGACCCAGCCGCATCGGTCGCGCACTCATAGACCTGACCATTCTTTGCACGCAGGCCCAACGCGATCTGCTCGCCGTCCTGGCGCGGATAGATCGCGGTTACCAGAGCTGGCTGGCCAAGTTTTGCGAGGCAGGCATCGATTGGCCCAAGCGCATCCAGCACCTGCGAAGCTTCCTGCGATGATGTCGAGATGGAGCCGCCAAAAGCGCAGCCATCAAAGTCGACGCCGTCAAACGAAACCTTGGCCGTGAAATCGCCGGCGCCGCCCTGCTCCGCTTCACAAGCCTCCCGCTTGATCGAAACAAGAAGAGCCCCGGCTTTGAAGACGTCGGCCCCTCCTTCACGCGTCGGCTGAACCAGCGGCTCTTCGATTGCGCGCAAACCCGAACGCCGGAAAGCGAACCAGCCATCGACGATCTCAAGCCGCCAGAACGGCTCCTGACCGGCGGCCGAGAAAGGCGGCTGCAGGATCCATGTCGAAGTGTCCAGCGGCGCAGAGGAACCAGCGACCTGCACGCTCTGGGAGACATTTGAGGACGTCGGCGACAACTCTGGGGCGCCTGCTGCGCCAGGAGGAGACGGCTCTCCAGCCGCCGGGGTGACGGCAACCTCGCCCGGAGGCTTGTCGCCGCCGCAGGCTGCAAGAACCAGCACGCATGCAGCGAGGGCCGCTTTCGCGAACCCGGCCGTAGTCGCAGCGTTTCGCCTGGCGAAACTCGGCATGCTTCGAACCCCGATTGATTCTCCGGCCAGTTGGCCGCTCGCTTGAGTCTGGAGACTCTAGCACTTCTCCCACAGACGGGGAGCCCTCCAGCACCCATGCATATCCGAAACGATCGCTGGAAGAATAACGGCTATAGTGTTGATTCCAGATATCTTTCAATTTCAGCGATCTCGCCGGGTGTGTTCAGGCGATCACAATCCGATAGTCCCGCCTGTCGAGCCGCACGGGTAGCTCCATCGCCATGAGCGCCGTTCCGCCTACGGCGTCGAGTAGCCTGTCCGCCCGCTCCCGATCGGCGCCAGTCAAAGACCTGTAGTGGTCCTGCACTCGCTGGAGACGCCACAAGGCGAAGGTGAGAATGCTCCGCTCACCACGACGCCCCCCAATGACAAACTCATGGACACCAAGCGACCGCTTCACGCGCGCGCCGCTCGGCTGGGCTTTCGACCAGTCACGCAGCGCGCGGACAGCGTCGGCCAGGACCGGCGCCTGCTCGCTCATCTGTCGCGTGAGGATGGGGTAAAGCGTGGCTGGAGCCTCGTCATTCGGCAGCAGCGTTTCGGCGTTCGCCTTTGCATCCCGAACGCGCTCGATCCATGCCACCACAAGGGGGGCCAAGCGGCGCATTTGTTCGACCAGCGCAGGGTTACGGTAGAACGGCCCGTATAGCGCACCGAACAACGCGAAGTCGCCAAGCGATGGTCTGTGGCCCAGCACGTACGGCAGGGTGCGCAGGTGAGCAGAAAAGTCAGCCAGAAACCCCTCATAGTGGGCCTCGATGCCTGACACCGTATCGTCGCTGACGCCGAAGCGGGGAACAGCGTCGCGTATCGGATTGGCGATGACCTGGCCTATCTCGAACTGCTCTGCTTGCGACGCATCAGGCCGCGCGATGCGTCCGAACTCCTCGACGATCCTGGCCTCGTCATGGCTCCATCGATAGTGCATCGCTGGAATGACCAACCACTCGTCCGCGTAGAGTTCGAGCAACAGCGAAACCAATTCCTGCAGGGGCGTGCCGGGATGGATCGTGGGGGCCGGCTCATTGCGATCGACAAAATCAATGATGTCGGCGCTGTCCTGGATTGCCTGCCCTGTGTCGGTCAGCAGGACGGGTATCACGCCATAGCCGACCTTCGGCTCAATGAGATCGCGATAGACCTGTGGCGTTGCGACAATGTCGTCGAAGCTTACGCCTTTCCAGCGGAGGGCGGCGCGCGCCTTCCCCGAGAACTGACTCGCCTCGGTTCCGATGAGAACGTATCCCATCCACGTCTCGCTGAGCGGCTTCCGTCCCAGCCCGACCTGAGCCGCCATGAATCGACTGTGCCCGAAAAGCATCACTCAGGGAATCTGGCGGCTCGTGAATTTATTGTTGCTCCACAACTACCGCAGCGTTTAAGCGATCCGGCCACCATTATGAACGCGTAATGAACCAAGAAGACAGCAACCGTTCGTATCAAAGTGCGTTTATGGAGCTATCGTCGCTGAATTCTCAGCGCGAACCGGCGTGCGCGTCGATTCGGATTTAAAGGGAGACGTCGATGAAGCGTATTTTTGCAATGGCCGCTGCAGCGCTCGCGCTGGGCGCATGCGCAACCGACCCCGTCACCGGGGAATCCATCTGGGGTAATACGGGCCGTGGCGCTGCCATCGGCGCGATCGTTGGCGGTATCGGCGGCGTGTTCGCCGGCGGCAACGACGGACGAAACGCTGCGGTTGGCGCCGCTGTTGGCGCGCTCGCAGGCGCTGGCGTCGGTCGCTACATGGACGGCCAGGAAGAAGATATGCGCCGCAAGGTTGCCGCTAGCGGCATCGGCCTGCAGCGCCAGGGCGACAACATCGTCCTCGTGATGCCGTCCGACGTGACCTTCTCGAAAGGCTCGGCGACGCTGGACTCGCAGTTCACGCCTGTTCTCAGCAAGGTCGCTGAATCGCTGAACCTGTACCCCAAGACCACGATCGACATCATCGGTCACGCGTCCACGGAAGGTGAAGCTCAAGCCAACCTTGATCTCTCCTACCGTCGTGCAGAGTCGGTGCGCGTCTATCTGCAAGGCGCCGGCGTGCTGTCGCAACGCATGGCGACGGGCGGCCTCGGCGAGAGCCAGCCGATCGTCGTTCCGGACGACACGGAAGCCAAGCGCGCGCAAAACCGCCGCGTCGTGATCACGCTGCGTCCGGTTACGCAGTAACGATCAGGCCTGTCTGAAATCGGAAAGGGCGCCCTTCACGGGGCGCCCTTTTTGTTTGGACTACTTGCCGCTTGCGAAGCGTGTGACCTGCTCGGTGATCACGCCGTCTATGACGGTGGCCAGCTTGTCGAGACCAGATAGCGAAGAACCGCTCACCTTGAAATCGACTGTCACAACAGTCTTCGACGGCGATGCGCCATCTGAAAGCGTGAATGTCAGCGCGGTGCTGACTCCCATTTCCTGCAGTGGTCCCAGAGGTGCATCGAACCGGATCAATTCCCGCGGCATGACCGCGAGCACCAGGCCATGCTCCACCTCCCCTCCACTCCAGAGCTCGCACCAGCAACCGCCGGCGACGGCATCGATGTTGAGATTGCCTGCATCACCCGAATAGCTGTGCGCACTGTTCCACCACGACGAGATATCCAGAAGACGCGCCCACGCCGCGTCCCGATCAAGCGCGACCTCTGCTTTCACCTGGATCGCGAGCGCGTCGGGCGCTTTAGCCGTGACATGAGCAAAGGCCGGCACAGTCAGCATAGCCGAAACAAGCGCACCTAAGATTATCGCCCCGAACCTCATCTTCTTATCCTTTCAGCGTTCCGACGCGCGCGCTCCACCTCGCGCGATCAACGTACAGCGGGGTTCACGCCCGTGAACGATCCGCTATTCTGCATACTTAACTAGGGGGACGCCAATGCCGAAACATCTTGCAGCCGTATGTATCGCTATCGTGACTCTCATAGGGTCGGCGCACGCGAAGCCGCCGATAGATGCTTTCAGCGAAGTTCCGGAAATCCGCGGCGTTGAACTTTCACCGGATGGCAACAGCGCCGTTTACATTCAACGGATCGGAGAAAAAGACGTTCTGGTCATTCATGACTTCGGAACCGCCACAGCGCGGCCGCTTGTTCAGGTCACGGACATCAAGGCGCGTTATGTGCACTTCGTCGGAAACGATTTCGTCGTACTCGTTGCGTCTGCGGAGACCCGGACTGACGGCTTTCGCGACCGCTATGAGAACTCCGCCGCATTCGCATTCAATGTGAAGACGGGAAAATACACGCAGCTGCTTCGCAATGCCAAGGATCTGTTTCCAGCTCAGACGGGCTTGGGGCGGATCATCGGAGTTTCTCCAGATGGAAAAGACGTTTTCATGCCCGCCTTCATGGGTACAGCGTATGAAGATCCTTCGCGTGACGTGCTTCGCGTGCCACTGGAGGGCGGACGCGTCCTGCGCGAGGGAGGAGCAAAAGGCACGACAGACACTGTCGACTGGGTGATGAACAGCAGTGGTCAGGTCGTCGCGCGCGAGCAGTTCAACGAAAATCGCGATATCCACCAAATCCAGAAGCGCGAAAGCAACGGTTCGTGGAAAACAATCTACGAGAATAAAACGGAGATACCGACCCTTGGCATGGTTGGCGTGTCATCCGATGGGCAATCTCTGATCGTGGTCAACGTTCAGGAATCCGAATTCCTGTCTTTGTCGAACATGTCGCTTGCAGATGGAAAAATCACGCCATCGCCGATGCGGCGCGAGGACGCCAGCGTGGCGGCGACAGTCAGCGATATCAATAACGTCATCTATGGCGTTCGCTATTCCGGCATGTTTCCTTCCTACGATATGTTCGATGCTGCGGTACAAGCAGAAATCAGGGCCGTGCAGCAGGTGTACATAACGTCTGCCGTGTATCTCACATCGTGGTCCAACGACTGGTCAAAGATGCTCTTCTTCATTGAAGGCGGTCCGCTGACGGAACAGTACGCGCTCTACGATCGCAAGGCGAAGAAGCTTACGCCTATCGTCTCGTCGCGCCCCTCGATCAAGCGTGAGGACGTCGGCGAGGTCATTACGATCGAATACAAGGCGCGGGATGGGCTTAAGATTCCTGCTCTCATAACATGGCCAACAGGCATTGCGGCAGCTGACCGTAAGAATCTGCCTCTGGTCGTTATGCCTCACGGTGGGCCCGAGGCTTACGACGCTGTCGGCTTTGATTGGATGGCTCAGTTCCTCGCCAACGAGGGCTATGTAGTTCTCCAGCCGAATTTCAGGGGCTCATCCGGCTTCGGCAATAGCTTTGTCGAGGCAGGATATGGCGAGTGGGGCCGGAAGATGCAGGACGACATTACGGATGGCGCCAATGCGCTCGCCACGATGGGTTGGGCAGATGCAGATCGTACTTGCATCGTCGGCTGGAGCTACGGCGGCTACGCCGCGCTGGCCAGCGGCGCGCTAACGCCGGATCGCTACAAATGCGTCGCCGCCATAGCAGGCGTCTCTGATCTCAACGAAATGCTCGTCAGCGAAAGAAAAGAGCATGGGGTGAACAGCTCGACGGTCGCCTACTGGGAACTTTTGATTGGCGACCCCAAGGAAGACAAGGAAGCGATCCAGGCCGTATCGCCCTCAACGCTCGCGGCTAACTTCAAGGCGCCCGTGTTGCTCGTGCATGGTACGGACGACAAGGTCGTCCCGGTCCGTCAGAGCGACCTGATGCACGATGCTTTGAGGGACGCGAAAAAGAATGTGCGGTACATCAAGATACCCGGCGATGATCACAGCCTTGTCGACAACAACAGCCGCCGCCAGATGCTGACCGCACTCGGCGAGTTCCTCGCCCAGAACATCGGGAAGTAAGCCACCGCTCTCCGCCACGGCGGGGAAGGCAAACCACCGCGCTTTGTTCGCTGTCCAGATTGCCTCCATCAGTGCGAAGCACGGAGGAGGTGGAGAGCCCCGCTCACAACTGCCCGCGAAGGCTCACCCCTCTCCCCCTTGTGGGGAGAGGGGCAGGAGTGGGGGGCCGTTGAACGGTAAGTCATCTCGATCAACTCGAACGCTGAACCCGACTCCCACCTGTCCTCCCCCTTGCAGGGGGAGGAACCAGGTTGAGAGAACTTGCCCAACATCGAAGACCGATCGCGCCTCAAAGTCCCTCCCCCTGAAAGGGGGAGGACAGAAGGGGGTCGGCCAGACCCGTCGCCAATTCCGCGGAATCCCGCAAACCCAAACCCAACCCAATCAACCCGCTAACCCCCTCGAGCTGGGGGATAGAGAAACCTCCGTCCCCACCCCCTCTCACCTGAGCGATACTGCACACGTCGCCTCCGCATGGAGGGCAGTCGCGATGTTCAACGGCGCGGGGGCGATGCGATCGAGCGGTCAGGTCCGTTGGAATGCTGCTTTGCAGCCAACGACAGGAGAAGTGCGTCCTGTTCAAAAGCGGGCGCTGTCTCACAAGGGACCGGGCACGAACAGCCCGGCCTTTCCGCCGCCGGCTCAGGGTCCAAGAGGTGAAACACCTCCGTGATCCAGCTGGCGAGCAAACGATCGCGGGGACGCGGGATGTCGCGTTTCTCTTATCTGCCGGCAGGCTGCACCAGCAGCCAGCCCAAACCACGCGGGGCCATCCCGCGTCCCCAGCCCTCCTTGAGGGCGGAGCTAGAAGCATCCCGCAGGGCCGCGCCCGTGCGATCGCAAAGCCGCGACTGCGGTAGGTGGATCGCTCGCTTTTGCGAGCGAGACGGAGCGGGCAGGCTTGGAGCACGGTCAAAAAAAA
>Ga0075163_10000447_pt1 | contig 52808 bp, 41 predicted proteins | sample JI1023141ADNA_FD_71478 | JGI IMG/M metagenome (GOLD analysis project Ga0075163, IMG submission 71478) | Wastewater effluent complex algal communities from Wisconsin, to seasonally profile nutrient transformation and Carbon sequestration -... | ecosystem: Engineered > WWTP > Effluent > Algae...
TCGATCGCCGGGTTGGCGGGGGTCCGCGCGCTCACCGATCCATGAGACCACAGATCGTCGAGCGCTGCGCTACCCAGGCCAGCGCTCGCGGGCCGGCACCAGCGCGCCGTCGCGGACCGCGAGGCCGGCGGCGATCAGGCTCGCCGCCAGCGGGTGATCGGCGGCGCGGACGCCGTCGATGGTGTGGAGCATCGCCGGCGCGCCCGCGGCCCGCGCGGCGCGCACCACCTCGGCGATGGCGGCGGCGGTCTCGGCGTCGGCGCGCCAGGTCGCCAGCGCCGCGAGGTCGGGTGGCAGCCACGCCGCCGGGTGGCCGTCGACGGTGATCACCGTGGCGCCGACGACGCGCCGCGGCCGCGCGTCGCCGCGCACCTCCGGCCACGGCAGGACCGCGCCGAACGGGTTGGCGCAGTCGCTGGCGTCGAGCGCGACCACCGGCGGCGGCGTGCGCGGCCGCGCGTGGCTGCGCAACAGCTCGACCGCGCCGGCGGTGGCGAACTGCAGCGCGGCGAGATCGGCGACGAAGTGACCGCGCACCAGCTGGCCGGCGTCGTCGAGCGCGCGCAGCACCGGGTACGCGGCGCCGAAGCCGCCCTCGGCGGTGGCGCTGTCGCGGGTGACGACGCCGTAGCGGGTGAGCCACTGCTGGAGCTGCGCGTGGGCGCGCGCGGCAGGGTCGAGCCGCGGCGGTGGCACCAGCGACCACCGACCCTCGGCCGCGGTGGGCTGCGCGCGTCGCGAGCGGAACGCCGTCGCCGCCGCCCGGCCGCGGCCGGGACGGCGCAGCGCCGCCGGCTGATCGCGACCCAGCTCGCGCAGCGGTCGGAAGCTGTCGTTGGTCACCAGCCCGCGCCAGGTGAGCTGCCACAGCGCGCGCACCAGATCGCCGGGGAACATCGGGATCGCCGCGCGCAGCTCGGTGAAGAACAGCGCGCCGCGGGCGGCCAGCAGCGCGAGGATGCGCTGATCGAGATCGTCGGCGGCGGCCTGCGCGGCGGCGTAGGCCTCGGGATCGGCGAACCGATCGGCGCTGTCGGCCAGCGCGACGATGATCCGCCCGTCCTTGTCGCCGGCCGGCGCGACGCCGCGCCACACCACCTCGCCGGCGGCGGCCAGCGTGTCGAGGTCGGCCGGCGCGTAGTCGGCGACCCGCGCCGGCAACAGCTCGTCCTCGAGCGCCGACGCCAAGAGCGGCAGGCCCTGGAGCTTCTCGATGGCGTCGAGCACCGCGTCGAGCCCGCGCCGGCGGTGGACGACGCCGTGCCACGCGTGCAGGAAGCGCACGTAGGCGGCGGCCGGCACCGGCGCGATCTGCCGACGCACCCGCGCCAGCGAGCGCGCGCGCAGCGTGCGCAGGTGCTCCGCGGCGATCCACTCGGCGCCGCTGCCGCCGGGGCGGAACTCGCCGGCCACCAGCGCGCCGCTCGCGACCAGCGCGGCCAGGGTCGGCGTCAGCGCGGCGGCCGCGTCGTCGCCGTAGCGCGCGGCGAGGTCGGCCAGCCCGAACGGCCCGCGGGTGCGCGCCAGCCGCGCGATCACGTCGCGGCGCGGGTCGGGGCCCGCGTCGAGGAACGCCGCCGGCAGCCCGGCCGGCACCGCGGCGCCGATCGCGGCCCGGTAGCGGCCGGCGTACTCGACGGGGATCACGCGATCTGCGCGCGCGCCGATGGCCAGCGCGCGCCCGGCCGCGATCAGCGCCTCGATCTCGGGCGCGCCGCGCGCGACGTCGCCCAGGTAGCGCAGCCGATCGTGCCAGCCGTCGGCGGTGGTCGGCGCGTCGTCGGCGCGGGCCAGCGTCGCCTCGAGCTCGGCCAGCACCTCGGCGTCGATCAGCTCGCGCCACGGCACGTCGCCGATCAGCTCGCGCAGCCGCGCCGGATCGATCGCCAGCGCCGCGGCGCGCCGCTCGAGCGGCGGCGCGTCGCCCTCGTACATGAAGCTGGCGACGTAGCCGAACAACACCGCGCTGGCCGCCGGCGACGGCGCGTCGACCAGGCGCCGCTCGACGGCGATCGACCCGTCGGCGATCGCCGCCAGCACCGCGCGCAGCGCCGCGACGTCGAGCACGTCGGTCAGCACCTTGCGGTACGCCTCGAGCACGATCGGGAAGTCGGGCACCTCGACGGCGCCGCGCAGCAGGTCCTGGGCCTTCTTGCGCACGTGCCACAGCGGCGTGCGCTGGCCGGGCCGGCGCCGCGGCAACAGCAGCGCGCGCCCCGCGGCCTCGCGGAACCGGGCCGCGAACATCGACGTCTGGCCGCACAGCTCGGTGAGCTGCTCGAGCGCGGTGGCCGCGGCCGGGAACAGCCAGGCGTCGCCGCCGTCGAGGCCGGTGCCGTCGGGCAGGCGCACGACGAAGCCGTCGTTGGTCCACAACAGCTCGACGTCGAAGCCGAGCGCGGCCCGCGCGGCGTGCTGCGCGAGCATCGCCCACGGCGCCATGACCCGCGCGCCGAACGGCGCCAGCACGCACACCCGCAGATCGCCGAGATCGTCGCGCGACACCTCGACCACGACGGTGCGGTCGGTGGGCACCGCGGACACCCGCGCCTGCTCGGCGAGCTCGCCGACCAGCACCTCGGCCGCGGCCGGCGCCAGCGCCAGTTCGCCGACCAGCCGATCGTGAGCGGCCGCCGCCGGCGCCGCCGCCAGCTCGCGCGCGAGCGCGCCCATGCGCTGGCCCAGCTCGTAGCTGCGCATCGCGCTCTCGCCGCGCCAGAACGGCATCCGCCCCGGCTCGCCGGGCGCCGGCGACACCAGCACGCGGTCGTGGGTGATGTCGTCGATCCGCCAGGTCGACGCGCCGAGCACGAAGCGATCGCCGACCTTGCTCTCGAACACCATCTCCTCGTCGAGCTCACCGACCCGCGCGCCGGGGCCGGTGGCGCCGTTGACGTAGACGCCGTACAGGCCGCGGTCGGCGATCGTGCCGCCGCTGGCGATCGCCACGCGGTGCGCGCCGTCGCGGGCGCGCAGCCGGCCGGTCGCGCGATCCCAGTCGAGCCGCGGCCGCACCTCGGCGAGCGCCTCGATGGCGAACGCGCCGGACAGCATGTCGAGGACGCGGTCGAAGGTGGCGCGCGGCAGCTCGGCGAAGCCCGCGGCCCGGGTCACCACCGCGTACAGCTCGTCGACGTGCCACGGATCGACGGCGCACATCGCGACCACCTGCTGAGCCAGCACGTCGAGCGGGTTGCGCAGGTAGCGGCTGGTCTCGACGGCGCCGGCGCGCATCGCCTGGGCCAGCGCCGCGCACGCCAGCACGTCGCCCTTGTGCTTGGACACCAGCACGCCGGCCGACGCGGCGCCGACCTGGTGGCCGGCGCGCCCGACCCGCTGCAGGCCGCTGGCCACCGACGGCGGCGGCTCGACCTGCACCACCAGATCGATCGCGCCCATGTCGATGCCCAGCTCGAGCGAGCTGGTCGCGACCAGCCCGCGCAGCGCGCCGCGCTTGAGCGCGTCCTCGATGGCGGCCCGCTGCTCCTTGGCCACCGAGCCGTGGTGGGCGTGGACCAGCACCTCGCCGGCCAGCTCGTTCATCGCGCCGGCGGTGCGCTCGGCCAGGCGGCGCGAGTTGACGAACACCAGCGTGCTGGTGTGGGCGCGCACCAGCTCGACCAGTCGCGGGAACACCCGCTCCCAGTTCGACGCCGCGGGGCCGGCGGCCAGCGTGCCGGCCGCGCCCGGCGCGAACGGCATCTCGATCGTCAGCGCGAGCTGCTTGGGCCCGGCGGCGTCGACGATCGTCACCGGCCGCGCGCCGGCCAGGAACCGCGCGACCTCGGCCAGCGGCCGCTGCGTCGCCGACAGCCCGATCCGCTGCAGCGGCTTTCCGGTGAGCAGCTCGAGCCGCTCGAGCGACAGCGCGAGGTGCGCGCCGCGCTCGTTGCCGCACAGCGCGTGGATCTCGTCGACGATCACCACCTCGACCGTGCGCAGCGCCGATCGGGCGGCGCTGGTCAGCATCAGGTACAGCGACTCGGGCGTGGTGATCAGCACGTCGGCGTCGCCGCGGGCGATCGCCCGCCGCTCGCGGGCGCTGGTGTCGCCGCTGCGCACCGCCACCGTCACCGGCGCCGCGGCGGTCCCGCTGGCCTCGGCGGCGGCGCGGATGCCGGCCAGCGGCGCCATCAGGTTGCGCTCGACGTCGACCGCCAGCGCCTTGATCGGCGACACGTAGACCACCCGCGTGCCGCGCGCGCCGGCGGGCCGCGGCCCGAACAGCAGCCGATCGAGCGCGGCCAGGAACGCCGCCAGCGTCTTGCCGCTGCCGGTCGGCGCGACCAAGAGCACGTGCTCGCCGCGCGCGATCGCCGGCCACGCCTGCACCTGCGGCGGCGTCGGCGCCGCGAAGGTCGCCGCGAACCACGCCGCGGTCGGCGGCGCGAACGGAGCCAGCGCGGCGGTCACCGGGCAGGTATGCCACAGCCGCGCGGCCGCGGCGCTCCGGCGAGCGCGATCAGGGCGCGGCGGCCGGCGCCGGCGCGTACGCGACGGTGAGCGGCTTGGTCCACGCGGAGCGGCGGCCGTTGGCGTCGATCCACGCGAAGCGCAGGCGGGTGCCGGCCAGCACCGGGCTGGGGGCGCCGCCGCAGCCCTTGCCGCCGTAGGTGTCGCGGACGAGCCGGCGCGCGGTCGACGCGGGCGGCGTGAGCGAGAACCACGCGACGTGGCCGTCGACCAGCTCGGCGATGAGCATGGTCGCCCGGGCCGGCGCGGCGGCGCCGAGGTCGAGCTCCAGGTGCGATGGCACGACGCCGTAGGGCACCGCGCGCGCGTCGCTCTTGGCGGTCGAGGTCAGCTTCTTCACCTTCGGCGCCGGCAGCGGGCTCGCGCCGCCGGTGATCTGGTGCAGCGTGGCGACGACCGCGCCGTCGGCGCCCACCACCTCGAGGTCGCGCTCGACCTTGGTCGGGAAGCGCCAGCGCTGCAGGCCGTCGGGGAGGTACTCGATCGCGGGCGTCAGCGTGGCGCCGCGCTTGACCCGCACGGTCAGCGCGGCCGCGCCGCCCGGGCCCGCGTCGTCGTCGGCCGCGCGGCCGCCGTAGTAGTCCGCCGTCATCTCGAGCCGCACCAGCACGGCGCCATCGGCGGTGATCGTGGTCGTGGGCGCGGTGACCAGCACCAGCTGCTGCCGCATCGGCGGCGGCTGCGGGCAGGCCCACGCGGCGGTGCCGGTGGCGAGCATCACGGTCAAGCTAGCGAGGAGCGGCGCCTTCATTCCGCTACCTACGCGCCACGTCGGCGATCGATTCATCGCGGTCACGGCGTGAACGTCGCGGTCAGGGTCGCCGACGCGGTGTCGTGGGCCATGATCACCGGCAGCACCTGGGCCCGGGTCGACGTCAGCGACAGGCCCGGCAGCGGGTTGGCGTCGACCGCGTAGATCGCGAACTCGTAGGTGTGCGTCGAGCCGGGGCACGGGCCGAGGTAGCCGCGGGTCTGGTTGTCGTAGGCCAGCGGCTGCTTGGCGCCGGGCACGTCGGGCGGCTCGGCGACCTTGTCGACGCCCTCGGGCAGGTCGGCGCGGGTGCCGGGGATGTCCCAGATGATCGAGTGCACCAGCGGATTGCTGCGATCGGTGAGCACCACCGCGTAGCCGGGCGCCGTCGGTCCGCCGGTCCAGGCCAGCGGCGGCGAGACGTTGGTGCCGCGGCAGCTATACATCACCGGGATCACGCCGCCCGCGGTGATCGCCGTCGAGGTCAGCGTGAGCGCCGCCGGCGGCGCGTCGATCGCCGGCGCATCGATCGTCGGCGCGTCGACGGTGGCGGCCGCGTCGTGATCGGCGTCGACCGCGGCGGGCGCGTCGATCGGCGTGGTGGCGTCGTCGCTGCCGCACGCGGCGACCAGCACGAGGGCGAGGGCAGGGCGCAGGCGCATCGGGCGATGCTCGCGGCCGCGGCGGCCGCGGTCAAGCGACGTTCGCGGTACGATCGGCCATGGCCGACGCCGCGCCTCGCTCGGGTTCGCCGTGGTTCTGGCCCGGCGTGGCGCTGGCAGCCGCCGCGCTCGCGGCCGTGGCCTTCTACGCCGAGTGCCGCCAGGGCGAGGTGCAAGCGGCCGACGCCGAGCGCGCGATGCGCTGCGCGATCGGGCCGCGGCCGGTGGCGCTCGATCAGCTCGCCGCGCGCTACCACCGCTTGCACGACCTGGCCCGCGAGCGCGACAAGCGCCACCCGCAGATCTGTCGCAACACGTTCGCCAACGCCGCGCGCTACCACGGCAACGCGTCGAGCAAGCCCCTGCGCCACGCGCTGCTGACGGTCGTGCCGCTGCTCGAGGCCGACGACGCGACGCTCGACGAGACCGCGCTGCTCGACGCCCTGACCGCGGTGGCGCGGCAGCTCGCCTACGATCAGCCGCGCTGATCGACCGCGGCGCGCAGCACGTCGGCCAGCGCCGCGGCGCTGGCGTCCCAGCCGCCCCGCGCCCCGCGCGCCGCCACCGCCACCGGATCGTACGGCTGGGCCAGCGCGCGGCCGAGCGCCGCGGCCAGCGCCGCGGGCTGCTTGGCCGGCACCAGCTCGCCGAGCAGCGGTGCGTCGATCAGATCGGGCACGCCGCCGACCGAGGTCGCGACCACGCGGCGGCCGCTGGCCAGCGCCTCGAGCACGACGTTGGGTGTGCCCTCGGCCCAGCTGGCCAGCGTGAGCACGTCGCACGCGGCCATGTACGTCGGGATCTCGGGCAGCGGCTGCGGCCCGGCGACGACGATGCGCGGATCACGTGCGGCCGCGGCCTCGACCGCCGCGCGCTCGTCACCGCCGCCGACCAGCACCAGCCGCGCCTGCGGATCGCTGACCTGCGCGAACGCCGCCAGCAGATCGAGCACGCCCTTGCTCGCCTTCAGGTTGCCGACGTACAGCGCGATGCGGGCGTCGCGCGGCAGGCCGAGCGCGGCCCGCGCGGCGCCGCGATCGCGCGGATGGAACAGCTCGGCGTCGACGCCGTTGCGCACCAGCGCGATGCGCGCGCGATCGACGCCGAGCGCGGCCACCTCGTCGGCCAGCGCCTGGCTCACCGCCACCACCCGCGCCGCCTGCGGCAGCGCCCACGCCAGCTGGCGCCGCGGCCCCGGCAGCTTGGCGTTCTGGTTGATGTCGGAGCCGTGCAGCTTCACCACCGCCGGCACGCCGAGCAGCCGCGCCGCCAGCACGCCGGCGAAGCCGTCGGGGTACGCCCACGACGCGAGCACCACGTCGACCTTGCCGCGGTAGCGCAGCAGGTGCGGCGCCAGCGACGCCAGGTACAGCGGCCCCCAGGTGCCGTGGCCCAGCCGCGGCACGAACAGCGTGCGCGGGTGCCGCACCGGCAGCCCGGCGATCGTGTCGCGCGCCGGCACCGCCGCCAGCCGCCCCGCGCTCGACCACTTCGCCAGGAGCCGCGCCCCCGGGTAGCTGGGGATCGTCGCCAGCACGTCGACGATCTCGACGTGGCGCGCCAGCGCCGCGAACTGCTGGCGGTTGAACGGCGCCGACAGCGGCTCGGCCGCGTTGGGGAAGATCTTGGTGACGATCAGGACCCGCACGACGGGGGCGAAGCTCTGGGCCGTTTGGGGTGGGGGCCGGCGGATGCCGGGGGAGCGTCTTTGCGAAAGACCCGCTCGGCAAACCGAGAGCCGCAGCGCGCGTCAGGAGCTACAGCAGAAAAACCTTGTCCATGCGCAGCAGCTTGAAGATCGCCAGGGGCTGATCGCGGGCGCCGGTGACCTGCACCTGACCGCCGACGGCGCGCACCCGCTTGTACAGCGCGACCAAGACGGCGACGCCGGAGCTGTCGATCAGGTCGAGGCCGCTGATGTCGACGACCACCTTGGTGCGGCGCTCCTCGACGAGGCGATCGACGCTCGGGCCCAGCTCCGGCGCGGTGTTCACGTCGAGCGTGCCGGCGATGCGGAGGTGGGTCGTGTCGCCTTGATCAGCGCGGGCGTAGTCGATGGGCACGGGTTCCTCTCACGCAGTACGGGTTGCGACCACCGGGGGATCGACCACAGCGACGCGACGCTTGCTGAGCCGCCACAGGTTGGGCGGCCCGGGTTCGTAGTCGACCGCGTCGAGCATGGCGCGGGCGATGTGCAGGCCCATCCCGCCCTCGGGCAACGCGTCGAGGTCGGGGCTGCGCACGGTCTCGGGATCGAAGCGCCGACCGGGGTCGGTCATCTCGACGACGATGCCGTCGGCGGTGGCGGCGATCGCCAGCTCGATCTGCGGCGCGACCAGCCCCGCGCACGCGTGCAGCGCGACGTTGTTGTAGATCTCGGCGAAGGCCGACACCACCGCCACGTCGAACGGATCGCGCACGTCGAACCCCGGGGCGAGGTCGTCGCCGGGCCGCTCGCCGCGCACCAGGCGGCAGGCCTCGGCGACCAGGCGCACCGCGAGCGCGCGGTGGCGCAGCGAGCAGGGCGCGGTCAGCCGGATCGTCCGGGGCTCCATCGGGTTGGCCACTATATCAGAACACGTCGCGCCGTGGGCGCTCCCGGTGCGAAGCGTTCGCATGATACCGTCGCGACGATGCACCGCAGTGTCCGCCTGGTGAAGCGCGCGATCGACGTCGTGGGCGCGATGGCTGGCCTGGCCCTGACCGCGCCGCTGATGCCGGTCATCGCCGCCGCGATCTACATCGACTCGCCCGGCCCGGTCCTGTTCCGGCAGCGGCGCGCCGGCGGGCTGCGCGACGTGAAGTACGACGGCGGGGTCAAGCGCTTCCGCTTCCACGAGTTCGAGATGCACAAGTTCCGGACCATGCGGCCGGACGCCGAGCGGCTCACCGGCGCGGTGATCGCCGGCAAGGACGACCCGCGCATCACCCGCGTCGGCAAGTTCCTGCGCAAGTCGCGGCTCGACGAGCTGCCGCAGTTCTGGGACGTGCTGCGCGGCGAGATGAGCCTGGTCGGCCCGCGCCCCGAGCGCCCCGAGCTGATCGAGAACCTGGCCTACGCGATCCCGTTCTTCGAGGAGCGGATGCGCGACGTCAAGCCCGGCATCACCGGCCTGGCGCAGGTGTCGCTCGGCTATACCGGCGAGGTCCCCGAGGGCTCCGACATCGCCAAGCTGGCCTCGACGCTGCAGAACCCCTACGACCTCGACGAGACCAAGGGCGCGCTCGCCGACGACATGCGCATCAAGCTGCTCTACGACCTCGCGTACACCGCGTCGCTCGAGGACCTGAAGACGTACCTCGCGACCGAGCTGCGGGTGATCGCCAAGACCCCGATCGTGATGATCAAGGCCGCAGGGCGCTGAGCCACGCCGCAGGTCGCTGAGTCGCGCCGCAGGCGTTTCTCAGCCGACCTGCCCGTGCCCGTGCCCGTGCCCGCTCCGGGCATCGCAGCGTCCCCCGCGCCGCGCCGCGCCGCGCCGCGCCGCGCTACTCGGTCGGCGGGCGCAGGATCAACACCGGCCGGCGGCACGCGCGCAGCAGCTTGTCGGCCACCGAGCCGAGCAGCACGCGGCTGAGCCCGCCGCGGGCCCGCGACGCGATCACGACGACGTCGGCGCCGAGGCGCTCGGCGGCCTCGCCGATCGTCTGCGCCGGGTCGTCGCCGGTGATCACGTGGGCGCGCACGGTGACGCCGGTCTGGCCCGCCGGCGCCAGCGCCAAGAGCTTGGCCTCGGTCTCCGCCGGCGCCTTGCCCTCGTGGTCCTCGTCGCGGACGTGGATCAGGTGGACCTCGCCCTTGCCGCCGATCACGGTGAACGCGTACGGGATGGCGTGGTTGCCGAACTCCGACAGATCGGTGGCGACCACCGCGGTCTTCCACCGCGGGATCGCCGCCAGCGCCGCGTGGGCGGCGGCCGGCACGCACCACACCGACTGCTTGGCGTCGTGGACCAGCACCGACGACACCGACGACAGCCGGCCGATGCCGCCCTTCTGCTTGGTGCCGACGACGATCAGATCGACCGCCGCGGCGTCGGCGATCTCGAGCAGGTGATCGCCGATGCGGCCGAGCCCGGCGCGGAACCGGAACTCGATCGCGCCCTGGCCGGGCAGCTCGCCGAGCCGCTGCTCGAGATCGCGGCGCAAGAACCGCTCGAGCGTGGGATCGGCGTCGACCATCGACTGCGCGCGCATGCCGTAGCGGCGGGCGGTCTCGTCGGCGTAGTAGACGTGGCCGGCGACGACGTCGACCGGGCCTAGCGCCCGCAGCTGGTGGAGCTGCGCGATCGCCGGATCGCAGCTGGCCGACTCGTCGAGGCCGATCATCACCCGCAGCGGCCTGCGGCCGGCGGCCCACTCGGTCAGCGGCCGGGCGTCGCGGACGATCAGCACCGGGATCGTCGTCGAGTGCACGACGCCGCCGGAGATGCCGCCCAGCGACATCAGCGAGCGATCGCCGTGGCCGCGCGACGACACCACCAGCAGGTCGCCGCCCTCGGTCTCGGTGGTGGCGACCAGCGACTCGACCGCCGGGCCGGCCACCATCTCGATGCGCGCCGCCGGCACGCGATCGGTCGACGCCGCGGCGATACACGTCGCCAGGTGGTCGCGCGCGGCCGCCGCGTCGTCGCCCTGATCGCCGGCGTCCTCGGCGAGCACGTGGGTGATCACCAGCTCGCGATCGTGGCGCAGCCGCGCCAGCGCGAACGCGGCGTTGACCGCCTGGTTGGCGTTGTCGGACAGGTCGGTACCGCACACGATGGTCATGGCCGACGCATCCTACTCCGACTGCGCGGTCACCGCGGGATCCAGGTACGCGATGCGGCCGATCTGGCCCATCAACTGCCGCCGCGCCCGGGCGCTGGCCCCGACGAAGCGCACCCCCATGCCGGGATCGATCGCGGTCGGCCCGGCCGGGTTGCTCCACGCGACGACGCCCTCGAGCTCGATCGTCGTGCCGTCGTCGCACGGCACCCGCAGCCGCAGCGCGGTGCCGGGCAGCTCCGGGGCGGTGGTCCGCACGAACAGCCCGTCGGCGTTGACCGCGGTGGCGCGGGCGAACAGGTAGGTGCCGTCGCAGCTGGGATCGACCAGCACGTCGATCAACACCGCGATGCGCGGCGCGCGCCGACGCTCGGCGGGGGCGGTGGCGGCGCGGCGGGCCATGGGGCCGCTATAACCCGCGCGGGCCGTCGATCAAAGGCGTACCTGCGCGATCGGCGGCGCTACTTCAGGATCAGCCGGCCGATCTTCACGCGGTTGTTGCCGTCCTTGTCGCCGACGGTGACCGGCATGTTGCGCCAGTTGGGGTTGGCGCCGGTGAAGAAGCCGACGTAGACGGTGTACGCGCCCTTGGCGAAGCTGAGGTTGCCGGCGTTGACCGAGAACCGATCGACGATGTAGTCGCCCGGCTGCCAGTAGCTGGTGGCGCAGCGGCCGCGGATCGGCTCGTGGTCGCCGTTGAAGCGCTGGCCGCCGTCGAAGTGGGCGAACACCTTCCACGCGCCGCCGATCGGCTTCTTGACCTTGAAGAACAGCGTCATCTCGAAGCTGTCGCCGCGGCCCACCGCCGGCGGCAGCTTGACGCCGATCAGCTCGATCGCGTCGTCGTAGACCGCCGACACCGGCGTGCCGATGTCGGCCGGCTGGGTGCGCAAGATCGCGGTGGCGATCGGGTTGTGGTCGCGCCCGCCGCCGAGCTGGTTCGACAGCAGCAGCGTCTGGCTGTTGCTGTCGTCGAGGACGTAGTAGGCGAGGCCGTCGGCCTTGGCCTTGTGGATCGCGCACAGCTCGGCGGCCGGCGCCAGCGCGAACACCCGGGTCGGCTTGCGCAGGTAGCTGACCAGCGCCTCGCGGTTGTCGAGCGTGTCCCAGGCGCCGCCGGCGTAGTAGCGCGGGGCGTTGCCCATCGCGCCCATGATGCCGAGCGTGTCGCCGGCCTTCTTCTGGTCGCGGTAGACCGAGAAGATGTGCTTCGACGAAAGGTTCTGCGACAGGCCGCGGTGCCAGCCGTGGGTCCAGAACAGCCCGACGATCACCAGCATCGCGGCGGCGACCGGCGTGCCCCAGCGCGCCACCCGCGTCAGCTCGAGGTCGCCGGCCGGGCGCCGCGGCCGCCACAGCCACACGTCGAGCGCGAACGGCAGCGCGGTGAGCACGCCCAGCACCAGCAGCCAGGCCTTGGCCGGGACGCCGAGCAGGCGCGCCTGCACCGGGTACTTGATCGCGTCGACCGAGCCGAACGGCAACGACGTCATCCGCTCGGGGAACGCCTCGAGGTCTTTGCCCAGCACCACCGCGCACAGCAGCACCGCGAGGCCCGCGACGCTCCACGCGGCGGCGCGGTAGGGGCTGGGATCGTCGGCCGCGGCCCGGCGCGCGTCGTACATCTCGTCGATGAAGATCCCGACGGCGACGGCGCCGGCCGGGAAGCCGGTCCACACCACCGCGCCGACCTTGCGCGCGAACACCGCGGCGATCACCCACGCGGCCGCGCCCCAGGCGAACACCAGCGCGCCGGCGAACCGGCGGCGGGCGCCGACCACGCCGCTGGCCAGCGCGCCCATCGCGATCAGCACCAGGCCCGACAGCGGGAACATGCCGAAGCCGGCCTGCTCGAACAGGCTGTCGTAGGTCGAGCGCAGATCGTCGTCCTTGCGCCAGACGCCGCCGAGCGCCGTCGACCAGCAGTCGGAGGTGAGGATGCTGTGATCGGCGACCTGCCGGGTGCCCGGCGTGCGCGGCCCGAGGTCGAACACCTGCCACGCGATCCACGTGGCCAGGCCGACGGTCGCGAGCGACGCCACCGCGATCGCGGCGGTGCGCCACAGATCGATCGCCGGGCCGGGCGCGCGCACGCGCTTGCGATCGACCCGGGCCCACAGGCCGCGCAGGCCGGCGCCCAGCTCGGGCAGCGCGAACGCGCCGGCGATCGCCACCGCGGCCAGCGGCGGCAACAGCCCGACGAACGCCCCCGAGCCGTGGAACGCCAGGTGGCCGCCGAGCGCCAGCGCGGCGGCGGCGACCAACAGATCGATCGCCAGCGCCAGCGTGGTGTGCTTGCGCGGCGCCGCGATCGCCGCGAGCGCATAGATGATGAGCGCGCCGCCGACGGCGCCGGGCAGCTCGCCGGCGAGCTGCCGCGACTGCAGGCTCCACAGCGGGAAGCTGATCAGCGCGAGCGCGGCGATCGCGCCGGCGCGGGCCGAGGCCAGGCGCCAGCCGACGCCGAACACCGCGAGCACGCCGAGCAGGCCGATCAGCACCATCGGGATGCGCAGCCCGGCGTCCGACGACGCGACGTGCTTGAGGCCCCAGGCGGCCAGCCGCGGCGTCAGCGTGCGCGCGCCCATCGCGTCGGGCTCGGCCTTGCAGTCGGGCGACGCCATCGGCGCCGGGGCCGGGTGGTAGGTGCCGTCGACGCGCGCCGCGGCCTGATCGGCCTGGCCCATCTCGAGCGGCTCCCACAGGCCGGGGCGGCCGATGCCGGGGAGCAGCACCAGGGCCGCGAAGACCACGAGGGCCGCGGCCAGGGCCGCCGGGTGCCGGACGAAGGGGGGCAAGCGCACGCGCGGCGACGGTATGGAAAACCGGTCGGCGACGCAAGGTCGCGGGCCGGGGCGCGGGCGGATCATGCGGTTACTTGCCGTCGGCGCGCGCCGCGGCGACACTCGGGCGTCCCGTGGCGGATCGCACACTCGAGCTCGCGCGCTTGCACCGGCGGGTGCGGATCCGCCGCACGCCCAGCCTGTTGCTGGCGTGGCTCGCGCGCTACCTGATGCCGCCGCGCGCGGTGACGATCGCGCCGCTGCCGACGGTGGTGGCCGGCGAGGTCGCGGTGACGTTCGGCGGCCACGCCAGCGCGCTGGTGCGCTACACGGACCGCACGATCGCGCTCGATCCGATGATCGGCCGCTGGGTCGGCGGCGTCCACCGCGCGGTGGCGCCCGGGCTCGCGCCGCCGATGCTGGGCGCGGTCGACGTGGTGCTGTTGTCGCACGGCCACGCCGATCACCTGCACCTGCCGTCGCTGGCGCGGGTGCCGACGACCGCGACGGTGGTCGGCCCGCCCGGCATCGGCGCGCGCCTGGGTCGGCGGCGGTTCGCCCGGCTGGTCGAGCTGGCGCCGGGCAGCGGCGTCGACCTCGACGGCGTGCGGATCGACGCGGTCGAGGTGGCCCACGGCGCTGGCGACCTCGGCCCGACGCTGGCGTACACGCTCGACGGCGGCGGGCCGCGGGTGTTCGCGTGCGCCGACGGCGCCTACGGCCCGGTCTTCGCCGAGGTCGGCGCCCGGGCCCAGCCCGACATCGCGCTCCTGCCGATCGGCGGGTTCTGGCCGAAGAGCTTTCGCGCGCGCCACATGAGCCCGCTCGACGCGCTGTACGCGTTCGAAGATCTGCGCGCGCGGGTGATGGTGCCGATCCACCACGGCGCGTTCGCGCTGAGCTACGAGCGGCTCGGCGAGCCGGCGCGCTGGCTGCGCGAGCTGGTCGACGAGCGCGACCTCGGCGCGCACGTGCGGGTGCTGGTGCCCGGCGAGTCGGCGGTGTGGCGCGGCGGCGAGCGCGCGCGCCCCGACCGCGGCGCGGGCGGTGACGCCGCCGGCGATGGTGACGCGCTGGCGGCGGGCGCGGCGGCGCGGGCGTGGGCCGAGGTGCCGCCGATCGCGATCGATGCCCAGGCCTGAATTCCTTGGAAGGGGCTTTCGCAAAGCCCCTTCCCCGTCGGGTCATGCCCCGACGGGGCCCCAACCCGAAACGCGAGACTCCCGCCGCGGCGACCGGAGCTCGACCGAGGCCGCTGCGTCGCCGCGGGTGTGGACCCCGGCGATGGTGCGGGTGATGGTGACGCTCCTGCTCGGCGCCGGCGTCGCCAACCTGTTCGTGATCGCGCCGCGGTTCCTGGGCGCGATCGGCTACGACAAGCGGCAGATCGGCGTCGTGATGGGCGCGTTCAACCTGGCGTCCTTGGCGATGGCGCCGGTGGTGGCGCGGCTGATCGCGCGGCTGGGCTTCGCGCGGGTGATCGCCGGCGGCTGCGCGCTGGCGGCGATCGGCGCCGCGGTGTTCGCGCAGGTCGACACGCTGGCCGGCTACGCGACGGCGCGCGCGATCCAGGGCGCGGGCATGGCGTGCCTGACGATCGGCGCGGCGGCCTACGTCGCCGAGGCGTCGCCGATCGATCGCCTGGCGCAGGCGCTGGGCGCGGCCGGCGTGCTGACGCTGGTGGCGATGGCGGTGGGGCCGGCGCTGGCGCAGCTGATCCACGATCACGCGGGCTGGCGGTGGGTGTGGCGGGCCGGCGTGATCAGCGGCGTCGCGGCGGTGGCGACGACCTGGCGGCTGCCGCCGGTGGCGCGCCACGACGGGCCGGTGGCGCCGGCGGGCGCGGCGGCGTGGGGCGCGCTGGTCGCGATGGGCCTGGCCGGCGTCGGCTTCGGCGCGATCTGGTCGTTCCTCGCCGACTACGCGCCGCGGGTCGGCGTGCCGCGGGTGACGGCGTTCTTCACCGCGTACGTCGCGGCGGCGGTCGCGGCGCGGCTGTTCCTCGGCGGGCTGTCGGATCGGCTCGGGCGCGCGGCGGTGGCGCGGCCGGCGCTGGTCGGCCACGCGCTCGCGCTGATCGGCATGAGCCAGCTCGGCGTGACGTGGCACCTGATCGCGATCGGCGCGATCTACGGCCTGTGCCACGGCGTCTATTACCCGGCGCTGCAGGCGCTGGTGGTCGAGCGCGCCGGCGGCGCCCGCAGCGCGGCGATCGCGGCGTCGACGTTCGCGTTCGGGCTGGGCCTGGTGGCCGCGGCGTTCGGCCTGGGCCCGGTGGCGCGGGCCTGGGGCTACCCGGCGATCTACGTGATCGCGGCCGGCGCGGGGCTGGCGGCGGCGGCGAGCGTCGGGCGCGGCGCGGTCACGGGCAGGTGACCTCGCACTCGAACTGCGCCAGGTGCGGGCCGACCAGCTCGGTGCCGTTCACGACCTCGAGCTCCAGCCCCTCGTCACACCACGGGTTCGGCACGAACTGGTAGCAGGGGCGCGCCGGGTCGCGGCTGGCCGCGTCGCACGCGGCGATCACCTCGGTGCCCACCGTCGCCGCGCACACCGCCTGGAGGCCCGGCTGGGTCGTGTCGCGATCGAGGTTCGGCTGCGCGCACGAGAACGCCAGCGTGCCGATGAAGGGGCGCATGACGACCCACCACGCGGACTCGATCTCGCTGCAGGTCGAGAAGGCGACGTGGGGACCTGGCGACGCGCGGAGCCGCACCGCCGGACCCAGGGGCGCCTCGGGCGCGCAGGTCGGGGCGAGCTCGCCGTCGGCGGTCACGCGGACCGTCGCGTCGCCGGCGACGATGGCGAGGCCGGTGCCGTGGATGCCGCCGCGCGCCTCGAGGCCGGCGCTCATGACCGCGGGATCGCGGAGCCCGCCGTCGGTGCGTGGGCGGCAGCCGGTCTTGTCGCCGGGCTCGCGCGGGGCGTCGCCATCGCAGATGACGCCGCGCGCGAAGCACGCCGCGTCGACGGCGGCGTCGTCGCCGGCGATCGCGCCCAGCGCGTCGGGGCGGGCCAGCGAGCAGTCGTCGCTGTCGGTGACGATCGCGACCGCGAGATCGGCGCGGTTGGCGCGGTGGAACTCGCGCAGCGGCGGCAGCGAGCCATCGAGCGCGGCGGTGGCCGCGCCCAGCGGCTGGCTGACCGCGCACGTCGAGCGCGGGACGTCGAGCAGGCACGCGACGACGTCGGCGAGCGGGCCGACGTAGTTGCCGCCGGCGGGGCCCAGCACCAGGTAGTCGCCGTCGACGCCGCACCGGCGCGGGTCGGGGAGCGGCGGTGCGGCCAGATCGGTGCGGCAGCCGGGCACCGCGGCGCCCAGCTCGCTGGTGACGATCGCGACCCGCACGTCTTCGCCGGCGAACTGCCGCAGCTGGTCAGCGATCGCCGCCAGCGGCGCGTCGAGCGCCGCGCTCGACGGCGTCCGATCGACGACCACCAGCAGATCGAGGCGGAACGAGGGCGGCACGTAGACTCCGTCGCGGACGGTGCACGCGAGCTCGACGGGGCCCTCGGCGCCCGCCGGCTCGCTGTCGACACAGGCGATGGCACCGAGCGTCGCCAGCACCATCACGCGCACGCCGTGGCGACCGGTCATGAGCCCAGTCCAAGCAAGGTCCGCGCCCAGCGCCGGCCGTGTTGCCTTCGTGACTTGCGTCGCGCGGCGGCGCCAACCGCGTTGGCGATGGTGACGGGCGAGGCGGATAGCTCGCCGGGCCGCGGGCGTGCTACACCCCGCGTCCCATGGCCGCCCGGGCGCCCGACGTCTCGATCGTCATCCCGATCTACAACGAAGAAGGCATCCTGCGCGAGGCCGTGACCGAGCTGCGCAAGGGCCTGGCCGCGGTCCGCGAGGATCTCGGCGCGCCCGACCTGGTCTTCGAGATCATCCTGGCCGAGAACGGCTCGCGCGATCGCACGGTCGATCTGGCCAACGGCCTGGCCGCCGAGATGCCCGACGTGCGGACGTTCTCGCTGGGCGAGCCCAACTACGGCAAGGCGCTGCGGCGGGGCATCGAGGAGGCGCGCGGCGATCTGGTGATCTGCGACGAGATCGACCTGTGCGACACCGACTTCTACCGGCGCGCGCTGGCGCTCCTGCGCGCGCGCGGCTGCGACATGGTGGTCGGCAGCAAGGCGATGCGCGGCGCCAAGGATCGCCGGCCGATCCTGCGCCGGGTCGCGACCCGCGTCATCAACGGCATGCTGCGGGTCACGCTCGACTTCCACGGCACCGACACCCACGGCCTCAAGGCGTTCCGCCGCGGCGTGCTGTTGCCGCTGGTCGAGGAGTGCGTGATCGACAAGGACCTGTTCTCGTCGGAGCTGGTGATCCGCGCCGGCCGCGCCGACGTGTCGATCATCGAGATCCCGATCCGCCTCGAGGAGAAGCGGCCGCCGGCGATCAACCTGGTCAAGCGCGTGCCGGGCGTGATGAAGGGCCTGGTCAAGCTGACCCGGGTCATCCGCTTCGGCGGCGCGCCGTGACCATCCCGACGATCGCGGTCTCCGTCGACCTCGATCCGCTGCCTTGCTACTACCGCATCCACGCGCTGGGCGAGCCGCCCGACGAGCTGCGCGACGTGGTCTTGACCCGGGCGCTGCCACGGCTGGTCGAGCTGTTCGCGCGCCACGGCATCCGCGCGACCTGGTTCGTGGTCGGCGAGGATCTCGACGACGTGGCGGTCGGTTCGGCGCGCGCCGCGGTGGCGCGGGCGCTGCTCGTCGAGCGGGCGCGCGCCGGCGACGAGCTGGCCAACCACAGCCTGCACCACCCGTACGATCTGGCGCGGCGCTCGCCGGCCGAGGTGGCGGCCGAGATCGGCGGCTGCGACGCCCGGCTGCGCGCGCTGACCGGCGCGCCGATCGTCGGCTTCCGCGCCCCCGGCTACGACCTGTCGCCGACGATGCTGGCCGAGCTGGCGGCCCGCGGCTACCGCTACGACTCGTCGATCTTCCCGGCGCCCGGCTACTACGCGGCCAAGCTCGCGGTGATGGCCGGGCTGCGGGTGCTGGGCCGGCCGTCGGGCGCGGTGGCCACCGAGCCGCGCGCGCTGGTGGCGCCGACCGCGCCGTACCGCCCGGCGATGGCGGCGCCGTGGCGCCGCGGCCAGGCGCCGGTGGTCGAGCTGCCGATCGCGGTGACGCCGTGGACCCGCGTGCCGGCGATCGGCACGTCGCTGTTGCTCGCGCCGCGCTGGCTGCGCCGGCGCTGGCTGGCGGCGATGCAGGCCCGGCCGTTCTTCAACCTCGAGCTGCACGGCATCGACCTGTGCGACGCCGAGCTCGACGGCATCCCCGGCGAGCTGGTGGCGCGGCAGCCCGATCTGCGCCGCACCGTGGCGGAGAAGGCGGCGACGCTCGACGAGCTGCTCGGCCACCTGGTCGCGACCCGGCGCGTGCACACGCTGGCCGAGGTCGCCAGCCACGTGCAGCGCGCGGCGTAGTACCTTCGCGCGCGATGCGGTGGCTTGCGTCGTTGTTCGCGGTGGCGCTGGCCGGCTGCGCGACGGTGTTGCCGCGGTTCGAGCCCGACGTGCAGGCGGCGGTGGTGCGCGACGAGATGCGCGTGCTCGAGACCGCGCAGCTGGTGCTGTACTACCCGGCGCCACGGCAGGCCGAGGCGCGGCGCGTGGCGGCGCGGCTCGAGGCGTGCGTCGCCGCGCTCGAGGCGCAGGCGCCGGTGGGCAACGGCCTGGCCCGCGCGCGCTACCACGTGGTCCTGCCCGAGGTGCCGTTCAACAACGCGTACGTGTTCCCGAAGGCGCTCGGCATCGAGGACGTCGCGGTGATCCCCACCGGCGACACGCTCGACTTCGTCACCGAGTTCGGGCTGCCGCCGGATCCCGGCATGACCGGCTGCCACGAGCTGACCCACTACGTGCACCTGCGGCAGATCGCCGGCTTCTGGCGGGTGCTCGACACGGTGTTCGGCGACGTCGCGACGCCGCAGGGCGGCTTCGATCCGTGGTTCCTCGAGGGGCTGGCCACCACCTACGAGGCGCGGCTCTTGCCCGGCGTGGGCCGGCCGCGCTGGCCGGTGTTCACGAGCATGTTCCACGCCGCCTACGCCGGCGGCGCCGGGCTGCGCGGCGATTCGCTGTCCGAGTACGGGCGCATGGCGACGCCCGGCCACCAGTACCTGGTCGGCGCGATGTTCGTCGGCTGGCTGCTCGACACCTACGGCGAGGCCGCGCTGTGGCGGCTGATCGGCGCGCAGGCGACGTCCGCGTCGATCGTGCTCGGCGTCGACGGTCGCTTCGACGACGTCTACGGCAAGGGCATCGACGAGCTGCTGGCCGAGTTCCGGCGCCACGTGGCCAGGCGGTTCCCGCGGCGGGCCCGGCCGGCCGGCGAGGCGATCGTCCGGCGGCTCGGCACCGACAGCAGGTGGGCGTGGGCGCCCGACGGCTCGACGGCGATCGTCGACGAGGACGTCGATCGGCCGCCGCGCCTGACCGTCCGGAACCCGGACGGCTCGGTGATCGCCGAGGTCAAGCTGGTCGAGATCGGTCCGCAGCCGGCGCTGGTGATGGGCGGCGCGCTGCTCACCACCGGGCTCGGCTTCACCGGCGACAGCCAGGCGTTGTACCTGACCGCGCTCGATCTGGGCGCGACCACCCAGACCACGCGGCTGTTCCGGTTCGATCTCGACGGCGACGGCCGGCTCGTCGAGGTGGCGCGCGACCTCGGCTCGGGCGGCGCGATCGCGCCCGACGGCGGCGCCTACTACGCGCTCTCGTCCGACGGCGATCGCTGGAGCGTGATCGCCTACGACCTGGCGACCCGCCAGCGGCGCACGGTGTGGGCGGCGGCGCCGGGGCAGTACGCGCTGCGCGTCGCGGTGGCGCCCGACGGTCGGCAGCTCGCGGTCAGCGTGTGGGACGGCGCGCGGTGGGCGATCTGGATCTTCGACGCGGCCAGCGGCGCGCGGCTGGCCGAGTTCACCGGCGCCACCGGCGGGCCGGTCTACGACGCGGCGTTCGCGCCCGACGGGCGGCTGGTGTTCCTCGACGAGGTCGACGGCCGGTTCCAGGTGGTGGTGGCCAGCGGCGCTGGCGCCCGCGCGGTGATCACCGACGCGCCCTACGGCGCGCTCGAGCCGCGGGTGCGCGGCGACCGGCTGCGGTTCCTGGCCCGCGATGGATGGCGGTCGACGCTCGACGAAGTGGCGCTGCCGCCGGCCGACGCGCCGGCGCTGTTGCCGCCGGGCGCCGCGGCGCCGCCGGCGGCGTTCGTCGCGCAAGAGCACCCGACGCGGGCGGCGTCGGACCGCGCGTACTCGCGGCTCGACGGCCTGCTGGTGCCGCGGCTGCGCGCGCCGACCTTGTTCGCGACCACCGGCTCGACCGCGATCGGCGTGGCGCTGGCCGGCGGCGATCGCCTGGGCTACCTGCGCTGGGGCGGCGCGGCCTACGTCGACACCGCGACCAAGCAGGTGAGCGGCGCGGCGACGCTGGTCGTCGCCGATCTGGCGCCGTGGCAGGTGGTGGCCAGCGGCCAGCGCCTGGCGTATCGCGAGTCGATCGAGGTCGATCCGATGACCACGCGCACCGAGCGCCACGACGATCGCGGCGTCGCGCTCACCGTCGGGCGCGGCTGGCGCGCCGGGCCGTGGCTATGGCTGACCGCGCTGGCCGACGATCGCCGCGTCGACGACGCGCGCCAGGGCGGCGTCGGCGGGCAGGTCGCGGTCGGCACCAGCGGCGTCGAGCGGACGCTCTACGGCGGCGTGCGGCGCGCCGTGACGCTGGCCGCCGACGCGACGCTGATGCGCTGGCTGCGCGACGACTTCCCCGGCGATCCGTCCGGACACCGCGCGATGGTGGGGGCGCGGCTGGCCGCCACCGCGCCGCTGGGCCGGCGCCTGGCGATCGACCTCGACCTGCGGGCCCGCGCCGCCGAGGACGGCTTCCAGCTCGGCGGCGCCGACGTCGCGTCCGCGCTGTGGGCCCGGCCGACGCTCGGCGACGACGCGGCGATCCGCACGCCGGCGGCGATCGCCGCGATCGAGCGGGTGCGCGGCTTCGAGGCGCTGGGCCGACGCGCCGACGTCGCGCTGATCGGCGAGCTGGCGTGGCGCTACCCGCTGGTGATCGATCGCGGCATCACCCACCTCGCGTTCTTGCCGGCGTCGTTCCTGCGCCAGCTCGACCTCGAGCTCTTCGGCAGCGGCGTGCTCGATCCGGGCGACTGGGCCTACGCCGGGGGCGGCGCGCTGACGCTGCGGCTCGCGCTGTTCCGCGCGCCGCTGGCGCTGCGCTACCAGGCGTCGCGGACGTGGCTCCACGAGACCTGGACCACGACGCAGGTGCTGACGCTGAGGGCCGATCTATAGCGAACGCCGGCGTCGGCGCAGGCCGAGCGCCGCGAGCAGCGCCGGGCCGAGCCACCCGCCGCGCACGCCCGCGCTCCCGGTCGAGCAGCAGCCGCCGTCGGCGTCGCCGTCGACCGGCGTCACCGTCACTACCATCGCGATCGAGCTGGCGTGCTCGGCGCCGACTTCGAGCGTGAAGCTCTCGGTCATCTCGGTGGCGGCGTCGACCGCGGGCGCCACCGCGGTGAACGTGAACTGCCGCACCTGATCGGGCGCGGTCGCGGCCTCGGCCAGCGCGATGCGATCCGGCGCCAGCCAGCCCGGGCCCACGAACGCGCTGGCGCGCCCGAGCGGCTCGGCGGTGACCAGCGCGGCGTCGGCCGGCCAGGTCGCGGTGCCGGTGTTGCGCACGGTGATCTCGACGGTGAACGTCGCGCCGCTGGCGACCGTGCGCGGCGCCACGATCGACTCGACGCCGACGGCGAGCGCCGCGGTCGCGCAGTCCGGCCCCAGCGCGAAGCCCTCGGCCGGCGCCATCGCCAGCGCCATCGCGGTCATCGGCCCGTAGACGCCGTCCTCGTCGATCGTCGCGGTCGGGTGGTTGCGGTTCCACAGGCGCTGGAACGCCAGCACGTCGGTGCCGCGCAGATCCGGCGACGCCAGGTGATCGAAGTGGACGTCGTCGCCGGGGACGTCGTGGGCCCAGCCGTGATCGCCGAGGATCGTCACCCACGCGCTCCAGTTGCCGACGTCGATCGCCCGCCCGCTCTCGTGGTTCGAGCCGCCGGGCGCGGCGGCCACCGGGATGCCGCAGCGGCCGAGCTGGTACCAGCGATACAAGAGGTACTGCTGCGCGACGGTGCGGTAGGCCGAGGTCAGCTCGAGCGACATGCCGCCGCCGGCCGCGACCGCGGCCAAGAGGTCGGCGCGGCCGACCTCGCTGGCGTACGGCAACACCGCGCCGCCGGTGAACACCAGGCCGTTGCCCTCGGGGAACGCCACCAGCTGGCCCGGCGCCATGCAGCCGACCTCGCCGGCGATCTGCCGCGACAGCTCGAGCACCACCGCGGTCGAGCACGACGTGGTCTCGTAATCTCCGACGGTGGCGGCCCCGACGTGCTCGCCGAGCGCGGGCGGATCGGCGCACGCGCCGACGGCGAATCCGATCGAGATCAGGGCGGCGATGCGCATCGGGGCGCGCGATGCAAGCACTCGCGTGATCGTACCGCGTCCGGATCACCACGATCCATCTGATCAGTGTCGAGGCGCCGCGGTTTTGTTGTCCTGGCGATCGGAGCCTGTTACCGGATGTTGGGCATGTCGCCACCGCTTCCGCTACCGAGGGTCGGCAGCGCGCCGCAGGGCGCGCCGCAGCCGTGCGTGCCGGTCGCCACCCTCGCCGTCGCGACGGTGTGGGTCGACGGCGACGAGCTCGAGATCGCGGCGATCCGGCTCGACTTCGACTACGACGGCGCGGTCATCCGCGCCGGCACCCGCGCCGCCGCCACCCCGCGGATCCGCCGCGACGGCGCGGCCGAGGTCGGCGCCCGCCGCGTGCTCGAGGGCCTCGGCGCGATCGACCTGTCGTGCCTCGACGACTGCGACACCGGCGGCGCCGTCGACTACGCGGTGCGCCTCGATCGCGACGTCCACGCGCTGTGCGGGTTCTCGGCCTACGCGCTGCCGCAGCTGGCCGGCCTGGGCTGGCGGGTCGCGGTCGCGCCCGACTACCCCTGGCAGACCGTCGCCACCGCGGTGCCGCTGGCCGCCACGGTCGAGTCCGACCCCGAGCGCCCCGACTGGTTCAGCCTCGAGCTCGGCATCGACGTCGATGGCCACCGCGTCGACCTGTTGCCGGCGCTGCTCAACATCCTCGACAACACCTCGAGCCTCGATCAGCTGGCCCGCACGCCGCGCCGCTGCATCGCGGTGCCGGTCGGCGACAAGCGCTACCTGCCGGTGCCGCCCGAGCGGCTGCGGCTGCTGCTGGCGGTGCTGCGCGAGATGTACCGCGACAAGGGCGGCAAGCTGGGCGCGCCGATCACCCGCGCCACCGCGCTGGCCGAGGTGGGCGCGGCGCTCCACGACACCGGGCGCCCGGTGCGGTGGGCCGGCGACACCAGCGTGCGCGACCGCGGCTACGACCTGGCGCTCGGGCCCAAGCCGACCGCGCCGGTGATCGCCGCCGGCCTGGCGGCGACGCTGCGCGGCTACCAGGAGGACGGCGTGCGCTGGCTGCAGCACCTGCGGGCGTGCGCGACCGGCGGCATCCTCGCCGACGACATGGGCCTGGGCAAGACGCTGCAGACCATCGCCCACGTGCTGCTCGAGAAGGAGGCCGGCCGCCTCACCCAGCCGGTGTTGATCGTCACGCTGACCAGCCTGGTCGGCAACTGGCAGCGCGAGTTCGCGAAGTTCGCGCCAGGGCTGTCGGTGATCCCGCTGCACGGCGCCGGCCGGCACGAGCGCCTGGCCGAGCTGGGCAAGCACGACGTCGCGATCACGACGTACCCGCTGGTGTGGCGCGACAAAGAGGCGCTGGCCGCGCACCGCTTCCACACGGTGGTCCTCGACGAGGCCCACGCGGTCAAGAACCCCGACGGCCTGGCTCACGAGGCGATCCGCGGCCTCGAGGCCGACAACCGGCTGGCGCTGTCGGGCACGCCGATCGAGAACCACCTCGGCGAGCTGTGGGCGCTGTTCGATCTGGTCAACCCCGGCATGCTCGGCACCGCCGAGGAGTTCAAGTCCAGCTTCCGGGTGCCGATCGAGCTGCACGGCGAGGGCCGCCGGCTCGACGCGCTGCGCGAGCGCGTGCGCCCGTACATGATGCGCCGGACCAAGGAGTCGGTGGCCAAGGAGCTGCCGCCCAAGACCGAGATCGTCCGCGCGATCGATCTGTCGGGTGCGCAGCGCGAGCTGTACGAGGGCCTGCGCATGGCGGCCCACGCCGAGGTGCGCCAGCAGATCCGCGAGCGCGGCATCGGCGGCTCGCAGATCGCGATCCTCGACGCGCTGCTCAAGCTGCGCCAGGTGTGCTGCGATCCGCGGCTGGTCGGCGTCGACGCCGCCAAGGGCGTCACCGACTCGGCGAAGTACACGATGCTGCTCGAGCTGATCCAGACCCAGCTCGGCGCCGGCCGTCGGATCCTGGTGTTCTCGCAGTTCGCGCGCATGCTGGCGCTGATCAGCGAGGGCCTGCTCGGCCACGGCATCGGCCACGTCACGCTGACCGGCGCCACGCCCGATCGCCAGAAGCCGATCGACGCGTTCGAGAAGGGCCGCGCCGACGTGTTCCTGATCAGCCTCAAGGCCGGCGGCGCGGGCCTCAACCTGACGTCGGCCGACACGGTGATCCACTACGACCCGTGGTGGAACCCGGCGGTGCAGGCCCAGGCCACCGATCGCGCGTACCGCATCGGCCAGCAGAAGCCGGTGTTCGCGTTCAGCCTGATCGCGGCGGGCTCGGTCGAGGAGCGCATGCTCCGGCTGCAGCGCAAGAAGAAGAAGCTGGCCGACGCGATCTTCGCCGACGGCGGCTCGGCGGCGGCGGGGCTGTCCGAGCACGACATCGACGATCTGCTCGCGCCGCTGGGGTGAGCGCCGCGTCGTAGCCTGCGAGTTTCTCGTCGGGCGCGTCGCGCACCTACACGGCGACGCAGCGGTTGCGCGGATCGCGGGATCGCTGCGCGCGGCATCCTGACGCGGACGACGTCAGGCGCCTCACCGATGCTTGTGCGGGTGTCCCGGCGTGGTCAGGCTGGTCGTGATGGGCGAACTCGCCTGGACGCCGCCGCCGCACTTCGACGACCTGGAGATCCTCCGGCCGCTCGGCGCCGGCGGCATGGGGTCGGTGTTCCTGGCGCGCGAGGCCCACCTCGATCGGCTGGTGGCGGTGAAGTTCGTCGCCGCCGACACCCGCGATCCCCACGGCGTCGCGCGCTTCCACGTCGAGGCCCGGGCGCTGGCCCGCCTGCAGCACCCCAACGTCGTGGCGGTGTACCGCCTCGGCGAGGTCGACGGCCGCCCGTACCTCGCCTACGAGTACGTCGACGGCCAGCGCGTCGATCGCCTGCGGCTGCCGCTGGCCTGGCCCGAGGTGCTGGCGATCATCCTCGGCGTCGCCCGCGGCCTCGCCGCCGCCCACGCCGCCGGCGTGCTGCACCGCGATCTCAAGCCGGCCAACCTGATGCGCGGGCCCGGCGGCGAGGTGAAGATCCTCGACTTCGGATTGGCGCGCATCTTCGACCCGGCGGCCGGCATGCTGCCCGCCGAGGAGCACGATCCGTTCGTGCTGCCGCCGCTGGCCAACACCTCGGCGACCTGGGACGCGTCGTCGATCTCGTCGGGGCGGCTGACGTCGCACGGCAGCCTGGTCGGCACGCCGCTGTACCTCGCGCCCGAGCTGTGGGAGGGCGCCGCGCCGACGCCGCGGGTCGATCTGTACGCGCTCGGGCTGATCGCCTACGAGCTGTTGCTCGGCTACCACCCGCGCGAGCGGCTGGGCGGGCTCGAGCTGGCCCAGCAGGTGCGCGATCACGATCTGCCGCGGCTGTCCGAGGAGGTGCCCGGCGCACCGCGACCGCTCACCGAGCTGATCGATCGGCTGGTGGCGCGCGATCCGGCGGCGCGGCCGCTGTCGGCCCAGGTGGTGCGCGACGAGCTCGAGGTGCTGCGCGCGCTGTATCGGCCGCTGGTCGCGGGCGAGTTCGCGGGCGCCGCGGTGGTGGTCGGCGACTCGTTCGAGCGGATCGGGCAGCACACGCTGGCGATGGTCGAGGACTTCTACCGCCGCTGGTTCGTGATCGATCCCGGCGTGGTGCCGCTGTTCCGCGACGCGCCGGCCACCCAGCCGCGGATGCTGGCGGTCGCGCTCAAGCTGGCGGTCGAGCACCTGCGCGACCCGGTGGCGCTGGTGGCGTTCCTCGAGGATCTCGGGCGGCGTCACCACGGCAAGGGCGTGCTGGCCACGCACTTCACGTCGATGGGCGAGGCGCTGATCGAGACGCTGGCCGCGGCCGATCCGGGGTGGAACGAGGAGACGCGCCGCGGCTGGGCCACCGCGTGGAACGGCGTGGCCCAGGTGATCCGGCGGGTGGTGGCGACCGAGGCCGCGAGCGCGCCCAGCCGCGCCGATCACTGGCGCTGGGTGCTACCGCCGGAGGTGCCGCCGACCCGCTGGCAGGCGACGCCCGACGGCGACGTCGCGTGGCAAGAGGTGGGCGCGGGCCCGACCGACGTGATCGTGCTGGGCGACTGGGTGACCGACATCGAGGCGTGGTGGCGCCACCCGCGGGTCGCCGGGTTCTTGCTCGGGCTGGCCGCCGGCCATCGCCTGCTGCTGTTCGATCGCCGCGGCACCGGCTGCTCGACGCGGATGGTGCCGCCCACGCTCGACGCCCACGTCGAGGACGTGCGCACGGTGATGAACGCCGCGGGCGCCGATCGGCCGGTGGTGGTCGCGCTCGGCGACGCCGGGGCCGCGGGCGCGATGCTGGCCGCGATGCACCCGCGCCGGGTCCGCGCGCTGGTGCTGGTCGGCGCCGGGGTCGGGACGCCGCCCGCGCCGGAGCTGGCCGACGAGCTGCGGGCGGGGTGGGGCGGCGCGGTGCGGCTCGGCGCGCTGGCGCCGAGCCTGGCCACCGACCCCGGCTATCGCCACTGGTGGGCCGCGATGCTGCGCGGCGCGGCCACGCCGAGCTGCGCGATCGCGCTCGATCGTGCGACCCGCGGCGTCGACGTGTCGGCGCTGCTCGGCGCGGTGCGCGTCCCGACGCTGGTCATCCACCGCAGCGACGACGCGGTGTGCCCCGGTGAGGCGGCGCGGCGGATGGCGGCCGGGATCCTCGGCGCTCGTCGGATCGAGCTGGCCGGCCGCGACCACGCGCCGTGGGCCGGCGACGCCGACGCGATGCTCGCCGCGATCCGCGACTTCATCGACGATCTGCCGACCGACATCGTGTCGACGACGACCGGCGCCGCGGTGCTGGCGATCCAGGCCGCGCCGCTGGTCGATCCCGAGCGCTGGCACGCGCGGGTGGCGACCGAGAGCGCGCGCCACGGCGGCGTCGCGATCGATCCCATGGCCGGCGCGCTGGCGGTGAAGCTGTTCGATCGCCCGGCCCGGGCGCTGGCGTGCGCGCTGGCGCTGCAGGGCGTCGCCGACGGCGCGCTCGCGCTCGGCCTCGACGTCGGCTCGGTCGACGTCGGCCCGGTGACCGGCGGCCACGCGGTCAGCGGCGCGGTGGCGCTGGCGGCGGCGGCGCGGCCAGGACAGCTGGTCGCGTCGAGCGCGGTCTACCACCTGCTCGGCGACGCCGCGCGGGCGCAGCTCGAGCCGCAGCAGCTCGGCGGCGCGCGGGCCTACGTCGCGCGCAGCCCGGCCCGCGGCGGCGGTGCCGGCGGCGGCGGCGTCACCAGCGCGCCAGCTCGACGGACAGCGCCGCCATGACGCCGACCCCGCCGTCGAGATCGCCGAGATCGGCCAGCCACGCGGCCACCCGCAGATCGACCTGGCGGTAGGCGACGCCGCCGCCGAGCGCCGCGGCGAAGCCCAGCGCGCTGTCGTGATCGTCGACGCCGGCGATCGTGACGGTGGTGCGGGTGGCGTTGACGCCGACCTCGCCGAACGCGAAGCCGCGCGCCCGCCCGCGCCGCGCCACCAGGTAGCGGGCGCCGCCGACCACCGGCGCCTCGAGCGCCCGGGTGGTGACCCCGTCGGTGGTGACCGCGGCGTGAGGGATCACCGCGACCCGGGCCGTGACCTCGACGCCGGGCGCGACCTCGACGCCGACCGCCAGCTCGCCGCCCAGCCCCAGCCCGGCCACCCGGTCCCAGGTGGCGAACGGCGCGACGCCGTCGACGCCGAGCCGCAACCGCCGCGCCGGATCGGCGTGGACCGGGTCGGTCAGCGCCAGCACCAGGACGATCGGGGACAGCCCGCGCATGCCGTCAGGAATCTCCGCGCAACGCGGGCGGTTGTCGAGTCGATCGCCGGTCAACCGATCGAGGCGCTGTGGCATCCTTCTCGAGCGGGCCCGGCGCCGGGCGCCGCCATCATGCCTCCCCCCGCGACCTCCACCCACGACGCGCTGGCGCTGGAGCGCACCCCGACGCTCGGGCCGCGCAGCGAGCTGGGCGCCGCCGCGACCGAGGGCGCCGACGGCGGCGCGGCGCTGGCCGGCGAGCCCCGGCAGGACGATCGCTACGAGCTCCTGGCCGAGCACGGCCGCGGCGGGCTGGGCCGGGTGATGCGGGCGCGCGATCGGCGGCTCGGCCGGCTGGTCGCGGTCAAGGAGCTGCTGCGCACGTCGAGCCTGGCCCAGCAGCTGTTCGTGCGCGAGGCGATGATCACCGCGCGGCTCGAGCACCCCGGCATCGTGCCGGTGCACGAGGCCGGCCGGTGGGCCAACGGCGATCCGTACTACGTGATGAAGCTGGTGTCGGGGCGGACCCTGAAGGAGGTCATGGCCGAGGCGCACACGCTGGGCGAGCGGCTGGCGCTCTTGCCGCACCTGATCGCGGTCGCCGAGGCGGTCGGCTACGCGCACAGCGAGCAGGTGGTGCACCGCGATCTGAAGCCGACCAACGTGCTGGTCGGCGAGTTCGGTGAGACGGTGGTGATCGACTGGGGCCTGGCCCGGGATCTGCGCGCGATCGACGCGGTCCCGCTCGAGGCGCTCGGCCCGACCGGCAGCCCGCCCGGCAATGGTCCGACGGTGACCGGCCGGGTGATCGGCACGCCGCAGTACATGTCGCCCGAGCAGGCCCGCGGCGAGCCGGTGGGACCGGCCGGCGATGTCTACGCGCTGGGCGCGATGCTGTACGAGCTCCTGGCCGGGCACCCGCCGGTCGAGGGCGACTCGGTCAAGAGCCTGCTCGATCAGGTGCACGCCGGGCCGCCGCGTGCGCTGGCCCAGGCCGCGCCGGCGGTGCCGCAAGATCTCGACGCGGTGGTGGCCAAGGCGATGGCGCGCGCGCCGCGCGATCGCTACCCGACCGCGCGCGAGCTGGCGGCGGACCTCAAGCGGTTCCAGACCGGCCAGCTCGTGACCGCGCAGCGCTACGGCCGGTGGCGGCTGGTGCGGCGGTGGATCGTGCGCCACCGCGGCTACGTGGCGATGGCCAGCCTCGCCGGGGTGGCGATCGCGGCGGTCGCGATCGCGATGCTGGTGCGGGTGTTCGACGAGCGGCGCGTCGCCGAGGCCCGGCGCGCCGAGGCCGAGCTGGCGCGGACCGCGGCCGAGCACGGCGAGCACGAGCTGATCGCGGCGCAGGCGCGGGCGGCGCTGGCCAGCGATCCCACCAGCACGCTGGCCTGGCTCAAGCGCTACCCGATCGACGCCACCGGCGCGGCGCCGATCCGCTCGCTGATCGACGAAGCCGAGGCCGCGGGCGTGGCCCGGCACGTCTGGCCGATGGGCGATCGCAAGTCCGGGCTGGTGCTGTTCAGCGACGGCGCGCACGTCGCGCTGGGCGAGGTCGACGGCCGGGTCCGGGTCTACGACACCGACCGCGGCGCGCTGCGCGTGCTCGGCGCCGCCGGGCCGCCGGTCACCGCGGTGGCGGCGCGGCCGGGCACCGACGCGCTGTACGTCGCCGACGCGCGCGGCGCGCTGGCGATGGTCGACACGACCAGCGGGCTGCGCACGCCGCTGGGCACGGTGAGCGCGACCGTCGACGAGCTGGTCACGGCGCGCGACGGGGCGCTCTTGGTGCACACCGCCGACGGCTGGCTACGCTGGCGCGCCGACGGGGCGCCGCGGCCGCTGTTCCCGGCGGGTCGCCAGAACGAGCATCTCACCGAGGCCTTCGACCACGCCACCGCCGCGGTCCGCGTCGGCCACGGCGTCGACGGCGGCGTCCGGGTGTGGCGCGGCGATCAGCCCGCGGTCACGGTCGCGGTGGTGCCCGGCATCCCGCACGCGCTGGCGGTCACCGCCGACGGCGCGCGCGCGCTGGTCGCGACCACCGCGGCGGTGTACCGGGTCGAGCTGGGCAGCGGCGAGGTCCGCCACCTGTTCGACCTCGCGGCCGAGGTGAACCAGATCGCGATCGATCCCAACGATCGGCGCGCGGCGGTGGTCGGCAAGGGCAACGACGTCTACCTGATCGACCTCGCGACCGGCGCGGTCGACGTCAAGCGCGGCCACGTCGACGGCGTCTACATGGCGGCGTTCGATCGCAAGGGCGATCGGCTGGTCACCGCCGGCGACGAGGGCACGGTGCGGGTGTGGGACCTGGCCACCGGCGACGTCCGCGAGCTGCGCGGCCACAAGGACGACGTCCTGACCGTGGCGATCTCCGACGACGGCCACACCGTGCTGTCGACCAGCTACGACGACACGATGCGGCTGTGGCGGCTCGACGATCGCCGCACCACCGTGGTCGGCCACCTCGACGACGTGCGCATGCTGGCGGTGATGGGCGGCGAGCTGGTGCGGGTGCTGTCGTTCGGCGATCGCGCCCGCGTGGTCGACGTCGATCTGGCGGCGCGCACGTCGACCGAGCGGGTCGCCGCCGAGGTGACCTCACCGACCCAGGCCTGGCTGGCGCCCGACGGCCGCACCGCGCTGTTCCGGCAGCGCCCGACCCAGGCGCTCTTGTGGCGCGACGGCGTGGTCCGCGAGCTGCGATCGGGCGCGGGCATCGTGTCGTCCAAGGCCACCCGCGACGGCCGCGTGGTGATCGACGTCGACGAGTCGGGCGCGGTGACCCGGCAGGACGAGCGCGGCGCGACCGCGCTGGCCCAGGCGACGCCGGGCGCCACCGCGGTGCCGTCGGTCGACGGCGCCACCGTGCTGGTCCGCGATCGGGTCGGCTTCCGTGTGCTCGATCTGGCGACCGGCGCCGAGCGCGCGGCGCTGACCCGGGCCCAGCTCGGCCTGACCGAGATGGCGCGCGCGGTGTTCATCCCCGACGATCCGCGCATCGCGATCACCGGCAACCCCGACGCCGACGTCGGCATGCGGCTGTGGGACCCGACCACCGGCACGCTGGTGTCGCTGGCCGACTCGCGCTACGCGCACCCCGCGGTCGAGGTGTCGCCCGACGGCCGCTGGCTGTCGACCGGCGTCGAGAGCCGCGACCTGCGCCTGTGGGACACCCGCACCGGCGCGGTGCGCACGACGCTGCACGGCCACCGCGACGGCGTCTTCGCGCAGGCGTTCTCGCCCGACGGCAGCCGCCTCGCGACCGCCAGCTACGATCGCACCGTGCGCATCTGGGACCTGGCCACCGGCGACAGCCGCGTGCTGTCGGGCCACGTCGGGCCGGTGTGGGCCGTCGCCTGGATGGGCGACGAGGACGTCGTCACCGCGTCGGCCGACGGCACCGTGCGCCGGTGGGCCGTGCCGCCGCAGCCGCTGGCCGACGCCACCGAGCTGCGCCGCCGCCTGGCCGCGCTGACCGCCGTCGAGATCGACGACGGCCACCGGCCGCGCTCGCCGCTGCCGCGCTCGTAGCCGGCACGCCGGCCTCGGCGAAGGGCGCGCGCAGGTCGATCGCTACTCGAGCGGCATCGCCTTCGGCGGCTGGGCCGAGCGCGACGGCGTGCCGTTCGCGTGGCCGACCGGCTTCGCGCCGCTGCCGATCGCGGCGCCGACGACGTGGCTCCTGCAAGCAGGCTGGCGACGCGGCGGCGCGGCGCCCAGCTTGTGGGAGGTGCCGGGGCCGATGTAGCGGATCCCGTGCCCGTGCTCGCGACGGCGACCGTGGCCGTGCTTGCGACGGCGACCGTGGCCGTGGCCTCGACGGCGAGGTTGCCGTGGCATGGCGAGGCCGCGGCGGCGCCGCAGCGGTCCATCTCGTCGACGCCGCCGAGCAGTCGGGGCGGTGGCGTGGCTGCGGCGATCCGCCAATGTGGCGGGGGCGGCGGGCCGGCTCCGAGGGCGCTGTGGAGTTGCCGGCGGTGATGGACAACCGCGCCGGCAGGCGCGCCGGCCGCGCGACATCGACGACCTCGCGCGGTTGCCCACACCGCCTTGAATCGCGGCGCGGCGACGGATGCGATCGGGACGCGCGCACGGAGCGCCGCGATTCACAACCCGCACAGCGCGGGTCGCCGGGGCCTGATCACTTCGTTTGGTGGAGAGAGAGAGAGAGACGGCGCAGTGGCGGTGATGACGATCCGAGCGGCACCGGAGCGTCGGCGATCGGGGCGTTGGCGACGACGCCAGGCCGCAGCCGCCGTGGCCGGGCGGCGTTGCTGCCAGACCGGCCAAGCGCGGCGCTATTGCGGTGCGACGGCGACGGCGCCGCCGAGCGTGGCGGTCATGGCGGTGGTGCCGCCGGGGCAGGTGACGCGCACGGGCACGGTGCCGGTCAGCGAGAGCGCGTAGCCGGTCGGATCGGCGCCGTCGGCGCAGTAGCCGTCGAAGCGCGCGGTGCCGGCGGGCGCCAGCGTCGGATCGATGGCGGCGGTGCAGCCGGCGGCCAGCGCGGCCGACGCGTCGATCACCTGCACGCGATCGTCGGCTAGCGGCGGTACGCGGCTGGGCGCCAGCGGCGCGGCCTCGGCGCCGAGCAGATCGGGGCGCGGCAGGCACAGGGTCAGCGCCGCGCTGCCCCCGACCTGGGCGCCGTGGACCGACACGCTGATCACGCCGCTGCCGGCGATCGTGCAGTCGTTGTTGGCCGACGCGGTGAACCCACCGTAGGTGACGGTCTCGGCGCCGATCGTGAGCGTCAGCCCGGTGGCGCCGATCGCGCCCGGGCCGCAGGTCGCGTCGTCGCTGCACGCGGCCGCGGCCAGCGCGGCGACGGCGAGCGCGACCACGGGCTCAATACTCGAACGGGATCGTGAGGGCTGCATGGGCGATGATGGCGTTGCCGAAGGCGGCGCTCTGGACGTAGTACTCGATCATCGCCTCGCCGCGCAGCGCCTCCCAGCGGCCTTCGAGGCCCAGGGTGGCCCCGGTCACGGCCAGCTTGGCGGCGAGATCGTGGGTCGTCATGCGCGCGATCTTGGGATCGTCGCTGACGTAGGTGTCGGTGGTGGCGTAGGCCGCGCGCCAGAAGTCGGCGGCGCGCTGCCGGTGGTAGCGGTAGCTCACGCCGAACGTGACGGTGTCGCCGACGTCCTGGATCACCCGCACCTCGGGGGTGTGGGCCAGGATGCCCCAGTCGTCGCGGTACAGGCGGTACGCGCCGACGACGGTGGTCGCGGTGCGCGGCAGGAAGCGGCGCACCATCGCGGCGCCGGCGTGGCGGGTGCGGGTGTCGGGGTGGACCTCGAGCGCCAGCATGCCGCCGACGCCGACCCGGCGGTACGGGTTCTGCTGGTAGCCGTCGAGGTAGCTGAGGTCGTAGACCAGCGACGCGACGGTGTTCTCGTCGAGCAGCTGGGCCACCGACGCCGACACCAGCACGCTGTCGAGCGTGCCCGAGATGCGGGTCATGCCCGGATCGCCGGCGTTGGAGATGTCGTCGTGGCCGGCGCCCAGGGTGAGCCCGAGCGTGAGGTTCTTGTCGAAGGCCTCGGCGCCGAAGCGCAGCGTGCCGAACGCCGACTTGTAGTCGGGCTCGCTCGAGTAGCGCGCGCTGCCGCCGACGGTGTAGTCGCCCAGCACCTGCGCGTAGCCGGCGCCGGCCTCGACCCGCTTCTCCTCGAACGCCCCCACCGACGCCGAGGTGATCGCGTCGACCAGGAAGTGGGCGTCGAGCGTGCCGGCGTCGCCGACGTCGAAGCGGGCGTCGAGCATCGGCTGCTCGACGCGGGTCGCGCGCTCCTTGTAATAAGCGCCGCGGACGGTGAGCTCGCCGTCGGCGTGGGCGGTCGCGGCCAGCGCCGCGAGCGCGGCCAGCGCCGCGCCGATGATCAGCGCCCGCATCAGTTGCACCCGCAGCCGCCGCCGGGCTCGCCGGTGCCGCCGTCAGCGCCCTCGCGCGCGCCGGTCTTGTGCTGCGTGAAGCGGGCCTCGCCGGGATCGCGATCGGCGGTCATCGATCGCCGGGCCAGGTTCTGGCGCTCGTGAGGCCGGACGACGGCGCAGCCCGCGAGCAGGGTGATGGCGATCACGACGACGAGGGGACAGCGCGACACGGCGGCATGGTACCCGGAATCGTCGGGCGGCGCGCGATCGCGGCGGGCGGCGCTGGCGGTGAGTTGTCGCGCGCCGGTCGTGATATCAATGCGCCGGTGGGGCGCCCCTCGGAGCGAATCGCAGCGATCGTCGCCGTCGGCCTGTTCGGGCTCGTCGGCTGCGGGCCGTCGTCGCGCGGCGGCACTCCGCTGACCCACCCCGAGCCGCGCGGCGGCGCCGAGGACCTCGCGCTCGAGTTGCCCGAGGTCGCGCTGACCGGCGTGCGGTTCGTGCCCGAGGCGATCGTCGCGCCGTCGATGCTCCTGGTGCACGGCACGCGCACCGGCTCGCTCGAGCGCCTGCGCGCGACCTGGGCGCGGACCCGCGCCGATCGCCGCGCGTCGGCCGCCAAGCGCGCGCTCGACGGCCAGCTCCTGGCCACCGCGCTGTTCGAGGCGGCGCGCACCGACGTCGCGCGCCGCGACGCGCTCCTGGCCGAGGCGGCCGCGGTGGTGGCGGCGAGCCACGCCGCGACGCCGGGCGCCACCGACGAGACGTCGCTGGTGATGGGCGCGGCGCTGGCCTTCGCGCTGGGCGACGCCGGCGCCGCGGAGCCGTACCTGGTCGAGCTCAGCCAGCGCTTCGCCGAGCGACCGGGCGGTGTGATGGCGCGGACCCAGCTCGCGTTCGCGCGGTTGCGCGACGGCGGCGACGCGATCGCCCTCGCGCTCCTGGCCGCGGCCACGCCGGCGGCCACCGCGCCCGAGCTGGCGTACGTGATCGCGTGGACTCGGTTCCGCGGCGGCGACGCGCCCGGCGCCGCCGCGGCGATCACGCTGGCGGCCCAGGGCTGGACCGTCGCCGCGACGCTGCCGGCGCTCGAGCGCGACTTCGTCGTGATGCACGCGCGCAGCGGTCTGCCGCTGGCGACCGCGCTCGACGCGGTGGCCGCGGTCACCGGCGACGCGCCGCGCCGCCACGCGCTGTTGTTCCAGCTCGCCACCGCCTACGGCTTCGCCGGGCGGCCCGACGAGGCGCGCGCCGCGCTCGACGCCGCGGTGGCCGCGCTGCCGGCGCCGCCGACCGAGCTGCTGCCGTCGATCCGGCTGCTGCAGGCCGAGTACGCGCGCCGCGCCGGGCGGGTCGACGAGCTGGGCGCCGCGTGGCGGGCCGCGGTGGCGGCGATGGCGGCGTGCGACGGGTGCAGCGCCGACGACAAGCGGGCGATCGGCGACGGCCTGGCCGCGCGCGCGGTCGAGGCCCACACCGTCTACGCCACCGCTGGCGACGTCCGCTACCGCCAGGCCGCCGAGGAGCTGTACCGGCAGTTCGCGGCGCTGCCGGACGGCGCGGCGCGCGCCGATCACCAGGCGATGGCGCAGTACGCCGCCGACTTCGCGCAGGTCCGGGCCCCCGCCGACGGCGCGCAGTACAAGGAAGCGATCGTCGTGCCGCTCGCGCTGCGGCAGCAAGAGGTGCTGGCCTGCTACGAGGCGACGTTGCAGGGGCAGCCCGGCGTCAGCGGGGCGCTGGCGGTGACGCTCGAGATCGACCCGCAGGGCGCCGTGCACGGCGTCGCCAGCGACCCGCCGCCCGGCGCCGAGGGCCTGGCGCAGGTGGCGGCGTGCGTCGATGAGCGCGCGCGCGGCTGGCGCTTGCCGGCGCGGGTCCGCCCGGGCACGGCGCGGGTGACGACCCGCTACGTGCTCGGCGCCAGGCCGTGATCGTCGGCGCGCCCGCGCCGGAGCGCGCCGTGATCGATCAGGAACCGCCGGGCCAGCGCCACGCGGTGGCCGTGGCTCGCGTCGATCGCGTGGGCGAGCGGATCGCCGGCGTGATCGAGGAACGCGTGCAGCGCGCGCGCGCAGGTCGCGACGTCGCCGGCGCGGTGCGCGGCGGCGGCGAGGTTCCAGTGGTGCAGCGGCCAGGCCGGCTCGAGCCACGCCGCGCGGGTCAGCGCGGCGACCGCCGCCGCGAAGTCGCCGAGGCGCAGCAGGCACAGCCCGAGGTGGGCCTGGGCGTCGGGATCGTCGGGTGACAGCGCCGCGCAGTGCGCCAGCAACGGGCGGGCGCGCTCGGGTGCGCCGCCGGCCAGCAGATCGATCGCGCGCCCCAGGAGCGCCGCGCGATCGCGATCGGAGCCGGCGGCGAGGTGGCTGTCGGCGAGCCCGAGCAGATCGCGGCCGAGGTAGTACGGCGACGGCAGCGACTTGCCGCTGGTCACCGCGCAGCGGGCGGCGGCGGCGATCAGCCGCTGGGCCGCGGTCGCGGTCAGCGCGAACCGCTGGTAGCCGTCGGCCAGGAGCGGCGCGAGGATCGCCTCGCGCACCTCGCGCGGCGTGGTGTCGTCGGCGTAGCGCACCGAGTCGAGCTGGCCGTCGGCGCCACACAGCACCGCCAGCGAGCGCCAGCGCGACTCGCCGCGGACCCGCCGCGCCACCGCGATCACGACGCGGCCGTCGGCGTGGCGCAGGCCGGCGAGCAGCGCGGGGCGCCCGAGCGCCCGGGCCGGTCGCCGCGGTCGCTCGGCGGGCGTCGTCAGCCGGAGCGGCGCGGTCACGCGCGACAGCTCGCCGCGCGCGTTGACGTCGAGATCGACGCGGGCCGCGAGTTCGTCGCCGAGCGCGCGCGCGCGATCGGGATCGGCCTCGGAGAACGCCTCGACGAACTCGACCAGCTCGTCGGGCGCCAGCCGCGACACCAGCAGGTCCGCGGCGCTGGCGATCTCGGCCGGCGACGCGAGCTGGTGGGCGAAGCGGGCCAGCGACTGCTGGTGCATCTCCTGGGGATCGTCGAAGCGGCCGGTCGCGGTCTCGTCGCCGAGCTCGGCCAGGAGCGCCAGCGCCGCGAGCTTGGCCTCGTCGTGGCCGGCCTTGCCGGCGAACTCGCGCAGCGCGATCCGCACGCGCTCGTCGGCGACCTGGGCCACCGAACGCAACAGGTCGAGCGCCCAGGCCCGCCGTGCCGGCGCGCCGGGCAGCTCGCGGACGCACAGCGGCACCACCGTCGCGCCCAGCGTCCGGGCGATCGCGCGCAGGTTCGCCTCCTCGACGCGGGTGCGCGGCGCGTCGAAGCTGGCGCGCACCCGGTGGAGGTCGATCCACGACCGCGAGATCCCGTCGGACCCAGACACGCTTCCACGGTACGGGGCGGGATCGATCCGGTCAACGGGGGGGATCCGGACCCTCCCCCCGTGCCCGTGCCCGTGCCCGTTCTCCATCCCGTGCCCGTGCCCGTGCCCGTGCCCGATCTCCGGATCCCGGATCCCGGAGATCGGGCACGGGCACGGGCACGGGCACGGGGGCTGCGGGTTACCGCAGCCCGAGGCGGGTCAGGGCGGGGGAGTGGTGGGCGGGGCGATCCCAGTCGCGGTGGCCGAGCACCTGGCCGTCGGCGCGGACGCGATCGATGGCGTCGAGGTCGAGGCGGGCGACCACGGTAGCCGGCTGGTCGAGGGGGCCGATCGCCACGACGCCGTTGTCGGGGAAGCCGCGATCGGGCGGGGCGTAGATCGCGGCGGCGCCATGGTTTTCGTCGACGGCGGGCGACCACGGCGCCAGGCCGACGGTCGGTGCCTGCACGACGTAGCACTGGTTCTCGAGGGCGCGTGCCTGGCAGGCGATGCGCACGCGCCAGTAGCCGGCCAGCGCGTCGGTGCAGCTCGGCACCAGGATCACCCGCGCGCCGGCGTCGACCATGCGCCGCACCAGCAGCGGGAACTCGCTGTCGTAGCAGATCGCCACGCCGATCGGCCCGAGCGCGGTGTCGACCACCGTCGCGGGGCCGTCGCCGCTGACGCCCCAGCGCTCGCGCTCGAAGCGGGTCATCTGCACCTTGGCGATCGCGACGTCGGCCCCCGACGGCGCGTACAGGCGCGCGCGGTTGAGGTAGCGGTCGCCGTCGCGCTCCGGCAGCGAGCCGGCCAGCAGGTGGACCTGGTGGCGCGCCGCGATCGCCGCGCACGCCGCGCGGTACGCCGGCACGAGGTCCTGCAGCGCGGCGAGCTGGGCGTCGAGATCGGCGGCCACCTCGGGCGGCAGCGCCGAGGTCAGCTCCATCGCGGCGTACTCGGGCACGACCACCAGCTCGGCGCCGTCGGCGACCGCGCCGGCGACCAGCCGTTCGAGCTTGGCGGCGGCGGCGGCCACCGAGCCGACCGGCTCGATCGGGTAGCTGAGCGCGGCGACGGTGACGGCGGCGGTCACGCCAGCGCCTTGGTCCAGAACACCATCGGCTTGGCGGTCTCGGCCTCGGCGTCGAGGTCCTTCCACGCGAACTGGCCCACGATGTCCGGTCGCCGGACGAAGCCGCGCTTGCCCCAGAACCGATCGAGCGGCACGTAGTCGGCCGGGCGCCGCGGGTGATCGGCCGGGCGATCGACCGCGCAGAACGCGGCGGTCTGGTAGCCGCGGGCCCGGGCGAAGGCCTCGCGCTCGTCGAAGAAGCGGTGGCCCAGGCCGCGGCCGCGGAAGTCGCGACGTAGCACCGACTCGCCGAAGTAGTAGACGGTCGCGGGATCGTAGCCGGCGGCGGCCAGCGGTGGCACGACCTCGTCCGAGTGCGCCGTGAGCGGCAGCGCGGTGGCGGCGCCGACCAGCTCGTCGCCAGCCCAGGCGATCGCCACCAGCGCGTCGGCGGTGGTCGCGTACGGCGCCAGGTACCGCTCCTCGTACGCGACGTCGCCGTCGTACAGGTACGGCCACTCGCGGAACACCTCGATGCGCAGCACCGCCAGCGCCGCCAGGTACTGGGCGACGGCGGCGCCGGTGATCGCCTCGACGCGCGGCTCGGTCACTTCACCTGCTCCAGCCAGTCGGCCAGGTTGTAGAAGTTGGTGACCCGCGCGATCTTGCCGGCGCGCACGGTGAAGAACGCGCCGCCGGGCAGCACGTAGCGCTGGCCGTGGGCCGGGGGCAGGCCGTCGTCGGCCACCAGGTACTCGCCGTGGACGGTCCACTCGGCGGCGAAGCGATCGCCGTGGCCCGGCGCCGCGAGCAGCACGATGTCCTCGAGGCGCTCGCGGTAGCAGCGGTTCATCCGGGCCAGGAACGCGCGGAACGCGTCCTTGCCCACCTCGCGGCTGCCCTGGTTGAGATCGTGGGCGACGTCGTCGGCGAGGCAGGCCAGCATGCCGTCCCAGTCGCCGGCGTTGAACGCCGCGTAGTACTGCTCGATGATCCCGATGGTCACCGCGGTACAGTAGCAGCGCGATGACCGCTCGTTACGATCTGTGCATCCTCGGCGCCGGCCCGGCCGGCCTGGCCGCCGCCGCCCGCGCCCACGACCTGGGCCTCTCGACCGCGCTGATCGAGCCCGGTCGGCCCGGCGGCGTCGGCGTCGCCGACGGCGCGCTGTCGTCCAAGACGCTGTGGCACCTGTCGATGGACTACGCGCGGGCCTGCCGCAGCGATCGCGGCTACGACGGCCGCGGCCTCGCGGTCGACTGGGGCGAGGTGGTCGGCCAGGTCGGCGCGGCCTGCGGCGAGGCCTGGGCCCAGGCGGCGCGGCTGATCGAGTTCTGGCGCGCGCCCAGCCCGCGCGGCGGCGTCGTCGAGCACGTCGTCGGCCGCGGCAGGTTCGTCGCCGCCGATCGGATCGCCGTCGACGGGCCGGCGCCGCGCGAGGTGACCGCCGATCGCTTCCTGGTCGCGGTCGGGTCGCGGCCGCGCGGCCTGCCCGGCGTCGTCGTCGACGGCGCGCGCATCGTCACCAGCGATCACATCGAGCGGCTGCCGGCGCTGCCGCGGCGGCTGGCGGTGATCGGCGCCGGCGTCGTCGGCTGCGAGTACGCCACCGTGTTCGCCAACCTCGGCCAGACCGAGGTCACCATCTTCGATCGCGGCCACCGCATCCTCGGCTTCGAGGACGCCGACGTCGCCGCCGAGGTCGCGGCCAGCTTCGCGCGGATCGGCATCGCGATCGTCCACGGCGCGCGGCTCGAGCAGGTGGTCCGCGACGGCGACGTGGTCCGGATCAGCGGCACCACCGTCGACGGCGCCGGCGCGGCGACGCCGCTGACGCGCGAGTTCGACGCGGTCTTGCTGGCGGTCGGGCGCACGCCGTCGCTCGACGGGTTGGGCCTCGAGCACCCCGGCGTCGCGGTCGACAAGGGCGCGATCGTGTCGCCGGTCCGCGGCACCGCGCGCACCACCGCCGCGCACGTCTGGGCCGCCGGCGACGTCACGCCCGACGTCATGCTGGCCAACGTCGCCGAGCAGGAGGGTCGCCACGCCGTCGAGGATCTCGCCGGGCTGGCGCCGCGGCCGCTGGCCTACGAGGCCAAGAGCGCGATCTTCTTCTTCCGCCCCGAGGTCGCCGCGGTGGGCCTGAACGAGCAGATGGCCAAGGCCGCGGGGCTCGCGTACCGCGCCGCGGTGGTGCCGCACGCGGTGCTGCGCCGGGCGATCGCGATGCGCGCCACCGACGGCTTCGTCAAGCTGCTGGCCGCGCCCGACGGCACGCTGCTCGGGCTGCGCGTCGTCGGCCCGCAGGCGTCGAGCTGCATCCAGGGCGTCGCGCTGCTCATCGAGAGCGGCGGCACGCTGGCCGATCTCGATCGCTGCCCGCACCCGCACCCGGCGGTCACCGAGGGCGTGCAGGAGGCCGCGCGGGTGCTGCTCGGCTCGTCGATCTACGAGCCGGCCGCGTTCCCCGGCCTGGTCCGCGTCATCGAGGGCGCGCCCGCGGCCGGGTAGCGCGCGCGGGCTCAGCCGATCGTGGCGCCGCGGTAGAGCGCGTCGACGGTGAGCACCGCGCCGAGGCTGGCCACGGTCACGCTGCCGCCGGCCACCGCGGTCGTGGTCGTCCACGCGCCGGCCTCGTCGCGGTGGTGGACGGTGACGCGGCGCTCGCGGTGGCTGACGACCACGTAGTCGCGCAGGCTCGGGATGGTGCGGTAGGCGTCGAGCTTGCCGCCAGTGTCGTACTCGGCCGACGAGTCGCTGGTGACCTCGAGCAGCACCAGCGGATTGGTGGCGGTCGCGCGGGGGCTGGGCGGGTGCTGCGCGAGCGGACCGCAGATGACCGCGCCGTCCGGGAAGGTGGCGAGCCCGACCGCCTCGACGTAGATGCGCAGATCGGAGGTGTGCGCGCGGCACGGGCGATCGCCGATCGCGTTGCCGAGCGCGCGCAGGACCTCGGCCGCCAGCGCCGAGTGGTCCTCGCTGCCGCCGGCCATGGCGTAGATCTCGCCGTCGAAGAACTCGTGCTTCGTCGGGCTCGAGGCCTCGAGCGCGACGTACTCGGCGTACGTGTAGCGATGGAGGCGGTGGCCCGGTTGCACTCGCCGATGGTAGCACCGTCCCCGCGATCGCGCGGTTCGCGCTACCGTCGCGCCGTGACCGCCGCCGCGCAGACGCTCCGCACCGACGACGACGAGCCGCTGACCTACGCGATCCACGGCGGCGGCGCGGCCACGCCGATCCTGACCGCCCACGGGCTGGTGTCGTCGGATCAGCACTGGCGCGCGTTCGTCCCGCACTTCGCCGCGCGCCGGGCGGTGGTGAGCTGGGACTACCGCGGCCACGGCGGCCTGCCCGCGCCGCGCACGCCCGCGGCCATCAGCGTCGCGCGGTTCGCCGACGACGGCGCCGCGGTGTGGCGGGCGGCGGCCCAGCCGCCGGCGATCGTCGCCGGGCTCAGCTTCGGCGTGCAGGTCGCGCTCGAGCTGTGGCGGCGCCACCCGGCGGCGGTGCGCGCGCTGGTGTTGATCTGCGGCACGCCCGGCCACCCGCTCGATCGGCTGTCGCCGGCGCCGGGGCTGCGCGACGCGGCGGCCCGGGCGATGCGGTGGCTCGGCGCGCGGCCGGCGCTGGCGGCGCGGCTCCTGGCGCCGCTGCGCGCGCCGCTCGGCGTGCGGGTGGCGCGCGAGCTGGCGTATCTATCGGGCGGCGCCCACCGCGCGCAGTGCCCGGTCGACGTGCTCGAGGGGCTGTTCGCCCACGTCGCGGCGCTCGACCCGGCGGTGGTCACCGCGGTCACCGCGGCGTACCTCGAGCACGACGCCGCCGACGTGCTGGCGTCGATCACCGTGCCGACGCTGATCATCGCCGGCGACCGCGATCAGCTCACGCCGGTGGCGATCGCCGAGCGCATGCACCGGACGATCACCGACAGCCGGCTGGTGGTGTTCCCCGGCCACAGCCACCTGGTGCAGGTCGAGCGGCCGGCCGACGTCCACGCCGCGATCGACGGCTTCCTCGCCGACCACGGGCTGTGACCCGACGCGGCGCCGCGGCTCACGCGGCGACGACGCGATCGCGACCCGCGGCCTTGGCCTGGTACAGCGCGGCGTCGGCGCGGGCGAACACCGCGTCGCGCGACTCGCCCGGGCGGCGCTCGGCGACGCCGATCGACACCGTCGTGACCACCTGGCCGCCGGGGATCGTCGCCGGCGAGCCGGCCACCGCGGCGCGCACGCGCTCGGCGATGCGGACGCCGCGCTCGCGATCGAGCCCGGGCAAGAGCAGCAGGAACTCCTCGCCGCCGAACCGGACCAGCGCGTCGTCGGCGCGGAGCGCCTGGCCGATCATCGTGGTGACGTGGCGCAGCACCAGATCGCCGACCGCGTGGCCGTGGCGATCGTTGACCAGCTTGAAGTGATCGAGGTCGAGCATCGCCACCACCAGCGGCGCGGCGTCGGCGTCGGCGACGTGATCGGCCGGGTAGCGCTGATCGAGGCCGCGGCGGTTGAGCGAGCCGGTCAGCGGATCGAGCTGGATCAGATCGGCCAGCCGGGCCAGCTCGATGTGCGGCGCGCACATCGCCGCCACCAGCTCGAGCAGCTGGCGGTGGTGATCGTCGAAGCGCACCGCCGGATCGATCGCGCTGAGCACGCCGATCACCTGGGCGCCCGAGCGGATCGGCACGCCGAGGAACGCGCCCATCGGGCCCATGCCGGGGCGCGGCGCGAACCGCGGATCGGCCTCGGGCTCGGCCAGGCACAGCGGCTCGCCGTGCGCGGCGATCCACCCCAGGAGGCCCTCGCCGATCTGGAACTCCATGGCCTCGCGGTGCAGCGGCTCGCCCGAGCGCGCCGTGGCCAGCAGCTGCGTGTGCGACGGATCGAGCAGGCGCAGGCTGACCCGGCGCACGCCGAGCGCCTCGGCCGCGGCCTCGGCCACCAGCTGCAGCAGCGCCTCGAGCGAGTGGCGCGTCGACATCTGCGCGGCGAGGCGCGTCAGCGTGGCGAGCGGATCGGTCGGCGCGGGCGCCATGGCGTCGCGGTGCGAGGTACCACGGGGCGGCCCCGGTGGGACAGCGGAGATCGCCCGAGGTCGCTTCACCGCCCGAGCACGACGTCCCAGTCGAGGGTCGTGACGTCGGGCAGGTCGACGCCGGTGCGGACCTCGATCGCGGCGCGCTCGTGGGCGCATGGGGCGCCCGACTCGCGATCGACGGTGCGCACCGTGCCGCCGGCGTCGTTCATCATGCAGCCGGCGACCGAGTCGTCGTGGGGCAGGCCGAGCGCGTGGCCGAGCTCGTGGGTGGCGACCTTGACCGTGCGCTGACGCGACACCCGCGTCGAGACGCCGCGCCGGGTGCGGTGCGTCGAGATCACCGCGACCTGCGAGTCGAGCCGCGCCAGCCCGAGGATGCCCCAGTCGGGGTGGTCGTCCTTGGTCACCGAGATGTCGACGGTGGTGACGCCGAGCACCAGCGCGCAGCCGGCGGTCGGCACCACCTCGGCCTCGAGGTGATCGAGCAGGCGGTCGGCGCGGTAGCGCTTGCGCGGCGGGTAGTACGCGGCGCGCGGCAGCGCGATCGCCGGCAGCCGGCGCGCGGTGAACCCGTAGGCCGCGGCGACGCCGCGCTCGACCACGCCCAGCGTCGCCGCGTCGACCTTGCCGAGCGGCTGCAGGCACACCGCCACGTCGGCAGCCCGGGTGCCGGCGGCGAACCGCGGCGCGGCTGGCTGCGCCGCGGCGACGGCAGGGACAGTGAGGGCGACGATCGCGAGCGCGCGCACGCCACGATGGTCCCACGCCGGGCGGCTGGCGCAACCGGGCTGCGGTAACCCGCAGCCCCCGTGCCCGTGCCCGTGCCCGTGCCCGTGCCCGATCTCCGGGATCCGGATCCGGAGATCGGGCACGGGCACGGGCACGGGCACGGGCACGGGACCGAAAAGAAAGTCAGGGGCGATGTCGATCGGCGTGGGGCTCGTTCGACCCATGGGCATTCACCCCAAGGGAGAACGACGATGATCTTTCCGAGCGGACGTTTCGTGTGGTTCGAGTACGTGGCCGGCGATCTGGCGCGGGCCCAGGCCTTCTTCGGCGAGGTGTTCGCCTGGAAGACCCAGACCATGCCGATGGCGGGCGGCGCCGGGGCCTACACCATGATCGCGGCCGGCGAGCACATGCTGGGCGGCTACCTCGAGACGCCGGCCGGCGCGCCGCCCCACGCGCACTGGCTGGCCCACCTGCAGGTCGAGAGCGCGATCGCCACCGCTGCGGCGATCACCGCCGCCGGCGGCAAGGTGCTGAAGGCGCCGGTGGCGATGGGCGACCTCGGCACCTACGCGGTGGTCGCCGATCCGCTGGGGGGCGCGTTCGCGCTGTGGCAGCCGCGCAAGCCCGACGCCGGCGCCTACAAGGGCGTCGCTGGCACGTTCTGCTGGAACGAGCTCCTGACCGAGGACGTCCCGCGCTCGCTGGCGTTCTACCAGGCGATCGCCGGCTTCACCGACGCGCCGATGGACATGGGCCCGATGGGCACCTACCACGTCCTCGAGAGCGCCGGGCAGAGCCGGGCCGGCGTGATGCACGCGCCGATGCCGGGGATCCCGCAGCTGTGGATGCCGTACGTGCAGGTCGACGACGCCGATCAGACGCTGGCTCGCGCGCAGCGGATGGGCGCCGAGGTCAAGCAGCCGTGCGGCGACGTGCCCGGCGTCGGCCGGCTGGCGATCTTCACCGATCCGCTCGGCTGCGGCGTCGGCATCTTGCAGCCGGCGCGCTGACGCGACCGGCGCGGCGCCGATGCGCAGCGTATCTTCCGCGCCATGGATCGCCGGAGCGCTCATGTCGTGATCGTCGCCTTGCTCGCCGGATGCGGATCGCGCGCGCGCGACGCGCCGCCGCCCGCGATCGGCTCGGCGCCGCCGCCGGTGGCGCGCGACGCGGGCCCGGCGGTGACCGCGCCGCCGCCGGCGCCGGCGTTCCCGCCGCTGGGCGCGGCGCCGCCGGTGGTGCGCGACGCCGACGGCGTGCCGCTGCTCGACGTCGTCGCCGCCGCGAGCGCGGGGGCCGGCGCGGTGCGGTGGCTGGGCGGCGCCGACGAGGTGCTGCAGTACGCGCACAGCGAGGCCAGCGACGGCGCGCGCGTCTACGCCGCGATGAACAACCGCGGGCACGATCTGGTCGTGCGCGACGGCGTGCTCAGCCAGGACGTGCTGGCCGCGCGCGGCGCCCAGGCCGGCGGCTGCGTCGGCGCTCACGCCGGCGCGCTGTACCTGGCGGCGCCGGCCACCACCGCGCGCACGCAGCCGATGCGGACGCGGCTCGCCGACGGCGGCACCGTCGACAGCGTCGCGCCGGTCCAGGCCCAGATGTTGTGGACGGTGGCGCCCGACGGTCGCGAGGTCGCGCGCGAGCTGCCGACCGGCCCCGAAGATCGCTGCTACCTGGTGGCCGGCGCCGGCGACACGTTCGTCTACGGCGGCTTCCGCTTGCTGAGCGGCGGCGCCGGGACCATCACCGCGCACGACGGCCTGATGGGCGGGCGGATCACGATCGGGCGCGTCGGCGGCCCGGCCTACTGCTTCGCGAGCTGCAACGACGCCGAGCGCCGCGCCAACCCGCCGGCCACGCAGACGTTGATCGACGCGCTCGGCTGCGCGCAGGCCGAGTGGATCGCGCACGGCGAGCGCGTCGCCGGCGCCTGCCGTGGCAAGGCGGTGCGCTACCGCGAGGGCGGCGCGCCCGAGGTCACCGCGATCCCGCCGACCGAGATGATCGGCTCGTACGATCTGGCGTTCACCGATCGCGGCGACCTGGTGATCGGCCTCGACTACGGCTTCGCGCGCTACCTGGTGTGGCCGGCGGGCGCAGCGCGGCCGGGGCCGGTGCGCACGCTCGGCGCCGGCGAGCGGATCGCCCACGCCAGCCCGACAGTGCACGTCCGCGGGCTGACCACCGCGGCGCCGCCGGCCGAGCGCGCGGCGGTGCTGCTGGGCGCGACGATCGGCTTCGGCGCCGGCGGCAGCACGCTGGGCTACGCCACCCGCGACCGCGGCGGCCCGCAGCCGTACCGGGCCCAGCTCGATCGCGCGGCGGCGGTGCTCGGGCCCGGCGAGCTGGTCGTCGCCGGCGAGGCGGTCGTCGATCGCGCGTGCGGCGCCTACGTGCGCAGCCCGCTCGGCTGGGAGGACGAACATATCGACGACTGGATCCCGCCGGTGTTGCCGGCGCTGTCGCCGCAGGCGGTGCTGCGGCCCACGACCTGCACGCCGCTCGACGCGGTGGCCGCGCTGCCGGGCGCGCCCGATCTGCTGCTGGCGCGGCGGGGCGATCAGCTGCTCGCGGCGTGGCTGCCGCCGCCGCTGCCGCTGCCGGCCGGCGTCGATCCGCGCGGCCGCGCGCCCGTGCGCCCGCCGCCGCCGCAGCACCCGCGGCCTGGCACCGGGTGGACGGTGGTCGGCACCGCCGCGGCGGTCCACGGGGACGACGGCGTCCCGGCGCCGGGCCAGGACAGCGCGATCGCCAGCGGCAGCTGGCAGGCCGGCGGCGCCGCGGTGGTCGAGGTCGGCGGCGACGTGGCGATCCTGGTGACGCCGGCCGGCGCGGTCACGATCCCCGCCGCCGCTCGCCCGATGGCGGTCGCCAGCGACGGCGCGCTGCACGTGTGGGGCGCGCTCGGCCCGCGCCTGGTCGAGTGCACCGCGACCTGCCGCGTCCTCGATCCCGGCGTCGGCGTCGCCATCACCTCCGTCGTGCCGCGCACCGCCGATCAGGTGATCCTCGGCTTCGCCGACGGCAGGGTCGGCGCGTACGTGATCCCCGCCGCCGGCGGCGATCCGATCGCGCGCCACCCGCTGACCGACGCCCTCGACGCGGCCCTGGCGAAGCGGCCGCGGTAGCCGCGGTAGCCGCGCGCCGGCGGTCAGCGCGCCGGCGCGGCGGTCGGCGCGACCTGGGTGACGGTGTCGTCGGGGCCGAGCTCGACGCGGCCGTCGGCGAGCGGGGCGGTGATCGCCAGCAGATCGCCGCGGTGCGCGCGCTCGAGCGCGCGGTTGGCGGGGCTGCGGTGGCGGCGCAGCAGCCGGACCGGCACCCAGCCGGCGGCGCCGCACGCGGTGAGCTCGAGCTTGCCCTTGGGCGCGTGCGGGTCGTCGATCACCCGCCACGCGGCGAGCGGCGGCGGCGCGGCGGCGGCGTGGGCCAGCGCCAGGAACGCGAACTTGGCGTCGCCGTCGCGCAGCCCGGTGACCGCGGCGAGCTGGCGCGCGCGCGGCGGCAAATCGGCCGGGAAGTGGTCGTGGCACCAGTCGCGCTCGTCGGCGAGCGCCGGGCACGGCGCCGCGCGGCGGGTGCACGGCGCCAGCACCGCGGCCGCGCCGTCGGCGATCACCGCGTCGCGGATCGCGTGCAGCCCGCGCGCGGTGGCGCGCAACGCGGGCTCGATCACCACCGCCACGCCCTGCGGCGCCAGCGCGCCGACCAGCTGGCGCACCAGCGCGCCGCCGTCGCCGAGCTCGTTGATCACCGTGCCGGCGAGCACCAGGTCGAACGGCCCGCGCGGCGCGGCGCCGACGTCCGCGGCGCAGGTGGTCACCGCGCACGGCACCGCCAGCGCCGTCGCCACCGTCGCGATCGCGGCGCGCGCGATCGCCAGCGCCGCGGCGTCCTGATCGAGCAGCGTCGCGGTCACGCCGCCGCGCCAGCCGCGCTCGGCGAGGTAGCCGAGCAAGCCGAGCGTCATCGCGCCGCAGCCGGCGCCGACGTCGAGCACCCGCAGCGCGTCGCCGGTCAGCCACCCCGCCGGGGCCCGCGCCGCGGTCAGCTCGCCCAGCACCAGCGGCAGCTTGCCGGCGTCGGCCACGCTGAAGAACAGCGCCCGCGCCGCCAGATCGGCCGCCGCGCCCGCGCCGGTCGCGCGCAGCCGCTCGCGCTCGCTGGTGTAGCGCCGCGAGCGATCGATCACCGCGGCGGTCAGCGCCGCGCCGCCTAGCAGCGCCGCCGGGAGCTGCGCGCGCGCCGCCGCGTGGAGCGCGTCCTCGATCACCGCCGGCGTGCGCGCGACCCGGGTCATGGCGCCAGCGTCAGCGTCAGCGCGGCCTCGGCGTCGGCGGTGACGGTCAGCGCGCCCTGGGCGGTGATCGCCGGCTGGCCGGCCGCCGGCGGCAGCCACGCCAGCACCGGGTAGCTGCCGGGCGGCACGTCGGCGAAGCGCGCCACGCCGGTGTCGTCGGTGATCGCCACGTACGGGGTCGGCGGCGCGACCACCAGCGCGGGGTCCTCGCCGACGCCGGTCAGCGCGATCACGCCGAGCGCGTCGAGCGGCAGCGCCACGGTGTGGCCGAGCATCGGCAGGTGCGCGCGCGCCAGCGGCACCTCCGTCGGCGCCGCGCTCCACGGCTGGCCCAGGCCGGTCGCGACGATCGTCTGCGGCGCGTCGTCGCCGCTCTGCACCTCGAGCGCGTCGCCCAGGCCTGGCGCGACGACGACCCGCGGCGTGAACGCGCAGTCGCGCGCGACGACGCGCACCGGCGCCGCCGGCGGCGGGGCCTTGCCGGCGGTGATCGCCACCACCACGATCGCGTCGGCGACGCCGTGCAGCGTCCCGATCCGCGCCCGCGGCGGCCGCGCGCTGCCGCACGCCGTGCGACCGGGCGAGCGCCGCATCGCCGCGCTGGCGTCGGGCCAGGTCACCGTCACCTTGGCGGCGCCGGCGTGGCTCACGTCGACGACGCGGTAGTCGGGCGCGGTGCCCGCGGCGCGCGCGGCGTCGGTCGGTGGCGGCGGGCCCGCGTCGAGCGCCAGCCCGGCGTCGCCCGCGTCGTGGCCACCCGCCATCGGCGCCGGCGCGCGCTTGCCGCCGCACGCGATCGTCGCCAGCGCGCCCGCGATCAGCGCGCCCGCGATCAGCGCGCCCCCGCTCCCCGCGCGCGTCACCCGCGCTCCGCGATCGCGCTCACGCCGGGCTCCGCGTCGACAGCTCGCGCACCGCCTCGACCATCGCCCGCACGTGCTCGGGGTCGGTCGCCGGCGTGACGCCGTGGCCGAGGTTGAAGACGTGGCCGACCGGGCCGGCCTGCGCCAGCACCTTGCCGACCCGGCGGCGGATCTCGGCGGGCGGCGCGTACAGCGCGCCCGGGTCGAGGTTGCCCTGCAGCGCCACGCCGTCGCCGACCGCCGCGCGCACCGTCGCCAGGTCGACGCGCCAGTCGACGCCGAGCACGTCGGCGCCGCTCGACGCGTAGGTCGCGAGGTACGGCGCGCAGCCGTTGGCGAAGTAGATCACCGGCACGCCGGCCGCCGCCGGGTGGGCCTTGACCCGCGCGATCACCTCGCGCGCCCAGCGCAGCGCGTACTCGTCGAAGTCGGCCGGCGACAGCACCCCGGCCCAGCTGTCGAACAGCTGCACCGCCTGGGCGCCGGCCTCGATCTGCGCGATCAGGTAGTCGGCCACCAGCGCCGCCATCTTGCCGAGCAGCGCGTGGGCCGAGTCCGGGTCGCCGAACAACAGCGCCTTGGTCTTGGCGTACTCCTTCGAGCCGCCGCCCTCGACGGCGTAGGTCACCAGCGTGAACGGCGCGCCGGCGAAGCCGATCAGCGGCACCCGGCCGCCGAGCGCCGCGCGGATCTCGCGCACCGCCGCCATCACGAACGGCATCGTCGCCACCGGATCGGGGACCACCAGGCGGTCGATGTCGGCGCGCGCGCGCACCGGGTTGGCGATCACCGGCCCCTTCTCGGGGAACGCCACCTCGAGGCCCATCGGCGGCAGCGTGATCAGGATGTCGGAGAACAGGATCGCCGCGTCGAAGCCGAACTCGTCGATCGGCTGCAGCGTGACCTCGCAGGCCAGGCTCGGCGTGTGGCACAGGTCGAGGAACGACGCCCGCGACCGCACCGCCCGGTACGCCGGCAGGTAGCGCCCGGCCTGGCGCATCATCCAGCACGGCGTCCGCTCGACGGGCTCGCGGCGGCAGGCGCGCAGGAACAGGTGATCGACGGCCGGGGTGGTTTGCGACATCGCGCGCATCCTACATCGCCGTCGCACGCGCGCCATCGACCCGGCGTCCGGTGTATCGTCGATCGTCGGCCGCGGTGTGGACGCGGTCGCGAGCATCCCGTCATGACCGCCGCCATCCCCGAGACCGTCATCGTCATCGCCGCCCGCGGTTGGGCCGGCGGCACCGCCGCCGCGCTGCGCACGCTCGTCGAGCGGCTGGTGCGCAGCGGCACCGAGACCGCGATGGTCGCCGACGCCCACGAGGCGGCCAAGGCGCTGATCGACGACGAGGGCGCGGTCGTGATGATCGACGTCGAGGACGCCGCCCGCGGGGCGATCTCGATCGACGAGGCGGCCGCCCGCATCGCCGAGGTCGCGCGCCAGGTGCCCGACGCCGCGCCGGTGGCGGTCGCGCAGCGCCCGTCGGTCGGGCTGGTCATCGCGTGCCAGCGCGCCGGCGCGGTCGACTTCGTCGATCTCGGCTCGGAGTCGTTCGAGGTCACGGCGCGAGCGCTGGCGCTGGCCTCGGCCCGGCGCGGCGACACCGGCGCCCAGCGGCGCGCGGTCGGGCAGCTGCGCGAGATGATCGAGGACATGCTGAAGGATCTGGTGAAGACCGAGCGCCGCTCGATCGATCTGGAGAAGCAGCTCGCGGCCAAGCACGGCCGCAAGACCGATCTGGCCTCCGACGTCGACGGCGAGCGCGCGCCGGTGGTGATGGTCGTCGAGGACGACCGCGAGGTCGCCGACCACCTGGTCGATCACCTCGAGGAGGTCGGCCTCACCACCTTCGCGTTCGTCACCGGCGAGGAGGCCGTCGTCCACGCCGAGCGGATGAGCCAGCGCGGCGCCGCGCTCGACCTGGTGCTGGTCGACATCGGCCTGCCCGGCATCGACGGCCTCGAGGTGGTGCGCCGGCTGCGCAAGGAGCGGCCGACGCTGGCGGCGTTTCTGATCACCGGCTACAGCGATCCCAACCTCACCGCGCGCGCCGCCGATCTCGGCGTCGTCGGGTTCGTGCTGAAGCCGTTCGACGACATCAAGGCGTTCATCGGCCGCGTGCTGGCCGAGGCCGGCGCGGCCATGACCCGCACCCGCGATCACGGGTACCTGCAGCGCATCAAGACCCGCCACGAGCGGGTGCTCGGGAAGTACCGGCTGCTCCTGGCCGAGATCGAGCGCGAACGGACGCGCTGAACTCCTGGGAAGGTTTGTCGACAGACCTTCCCCCGGCGGGGTCATGCCCCCGCCGGGGCCCCCTTCCGATACGCGAGATCCTGCTCGGGGATCCGGGTTCTGATCAACCCTGTGAGTTTGCGGGGGGCGCGCCGCCGCGCCTCCGCGTCGCCCACGCGATTACAGTGGATCTGCGGGGTTGCTGGCGATCGCGGGGATTCCTATACTAGTCGCTTCGGTGTCGCAGGCGCCTCTCAACATCAAGCTGCGCTGCACGTCGTGGCAGCAGCTGGCCAACATCCATCGCCGCGATCTGTCGCGCCACGCGATCTTCTTGAAGGCGTCGCAGCTGCCGCCGCTCGGCACGGCGGTGCGGATCGATCTGACGCTGCCGACCGAGTCGATGATCGTGCTGGCCGGCGTGGTCGCCGAGCACGTCCCCGAGGGCGGGCTGGGCGGGCGCGGCCCGGGCATCGACATCAAGCTCAACACCATCCCCGAGAGCGCGCTGTGGCTGATCGAGACCGCGCTGGCCTCGGCGGCCAAGCAGAGCGGCGCGATCCCGGTGATGGCCGAGGCCACCGTCGACGAGGGCAAGGACCTGGCCGCCGCCGAGGACGAACTCCTGGCGGCGCTCACCTCCGAGCTCGAGTCGCTGCGCAAGCTGAACCCGTTCCAGGT